>Ga0157370_10007806_pt1 | contig 11592 bp, 12 predicted proteins | sample C35metaG_FD_113463 | JGI IMG/M metagenome (GOLD analysis project Ga0157370, IMG submission 113463) | Corn rhizosphere microbial communities from Kellogg Biological Station, Michigan, USA - C3-5 metaG | ecosystem: Host-associated > Plants > Roots > Rhizosphere > Soil | place: USA: Michigan... | reverse complement strand
TGCCGAACGGCATCCAGGGTGCCCTGCGCAACGGGAGCGGAGCGTGGCTGGCCCGCTTGCTGCAATTCATGCAGCCGCCGCGGAGCGCGCCATGAGCGAACTGCTGAAGCTGTCGAACGTCCGCGCCGGCTACGGTCAGTCGATCGTTCTCGACGACGTGTCGCTGAACATCGGCGAAGGCGAAGTGGTCTGCCTGCTCGGCGCCAACGGTGCGGGCAAGACGACGACGACGCGAGTCATCTGCGGCGTCGTCAAACCGGTGGGCGGACAGGTGACGTTCGCCGGTGCCGACATCGCGGCGGTCCCTGCCTATAGCCGCGTCAACCTCGGCATATGCCTGTCGCCGGAAGGCCGCCAGGTGTTTCCGGAGCTGACCGTCCTGGAGAACCTGTTGCTTGGCTCGTTTTCGCAACGCGCGCGTCCGCACCGCAAGGAGACGCTCGAACAGGTCTTCGCGCTGTTTCCGCGGCTGCACGAGCGCGTTGCGCAGAAGTCGGGACTCATGTCCGGCGGCGAGCAGCAGATGCTGGCGATCGGCCGCGCGCTGATGGGCAAGCCGCGACTCTTGATGCTGGACGAGCCGTCTTTGGGGCTGGCTCCCAAGCTCGTTCTCGATGTCTATGCCGCGGTCGCCGAGACGGTAAAGCTCGGCATCAGCATCCTCATCGTCGAGCAGAACGCCGAAGTGGCCCTGGCAGCCGCGCATCGCGGTTATGTGCTCGCCAACGGCCGCATCGCCGCAATGGGCAGCGCCGCAGACCTGCGCGGCTCGAAACTGGTGCAGGAAGCCTTTCTCGGGAAGAAACCGGTGCGCCGCGCCGCGCGGCCGGCCGCCTCTTACGATCGGCGACCTGTACCATGAGTGAACAGATGCAACCGATCCTCGCGGTCCGCGACGTCGGCATGGTGTTCGGCGGCTTGCGCGCCATCGATGGCGTGTCCTTGTCGGTCATGCCGGGCGAGTTCTACGGCATCATCGGCGCCAATGGCGCCGGCAAGACGACGCTGCTGAACGTCATCACCGGCTATTACAGACCCACGCACGGCGACATTGAGCTCAATGGCGAGACGGTGACGCGCCTGCGGCCCTACGAACTGGCGGCGCGCGGCATGGGCCGAACTTTCCAGATCGTGCAGCCGTTCAGCGAAATGACGGTGCTCGAGAACGTCATGACCGGCGCGCTGTTCTCGCGGGCCGGCCGCAAGCGGTCGGTGGCCGAGGCGCGCGAGGTGTGTCAGGAGCCGCTTCGGCTGGTCGGGCTCGCCAATCAAAGCGACATTCTTGCCGGTTCGCTGACGCTCGGCGCCAAGAAGAAGCTCGAATTGGCGCGCGTGCTGGCGACCGGGCCGAAAATCATGCTGCTCGACGAAGTTATGGGCGGCCTGACCCATGCGGAGGTCGACGAGATCGCTGATGTGCTCGAACGCATCCGCAGCTCGGGCACCACCATCGTCATGGTGGAGCATCTCGTCCACGTCATTACCCAGCTTTGCGATCACGTCTTTGTCTTGAATTTCGGCAAGGAGCTGTTCCAGGGCCGGGCCGAGGACGTAATCGAACATCCGGAAGTGATCCATGCCTATCTCGGCAAGCCGATCGAGCGGGTGGAGTGATCGCTTCCCAAAGTTATTCCACGAGTGACCATGACAGCCCCAGACCTTTCGTCCCGGTTCGCCACCCGTATCCTCTCCGTCGGCAGCCGGCGCCCCTCATCGGCCGATTTCGAGCAGATCGAGCGCCTGGTGTTCGATTTCGCCGCCTGCGCCTACAGCGGCACCAAGCAGTCGACCTCCGGGGCGCTGCGGCAATGGGCGGCAACCTATCGCGGCGCCGGTCGTTCGGCCTTGATCGGCGGCGGCTTTCGCGTGCCGGCGCCGATCGCGTCGCTGGTCAATGGCGCCACCGCGCACAGCTATGAGCTAGACGATACCCACGATGCGACCTTGAGTCATCCGGCGGCCGTGATCATTTCGGCCGCGCTCGCCGTTGCGGCCGAGACGAACAGCAGCGGCGAGCAATTCGCCACCGCCATCATAGCCGGTTATGAGGCGATGACGCGTATCGGCCTCGCGGCCAATGCAGGAGAGGTCATCGAATTCGGCTTCCACCCGACCGCGGTCTTCGGCGGCTTCGGCGCGGCGGCCACCGCCGCCGTTCTCAAGCAGGCATCGGCCGAAACATTGCTCGCCGCGTGGGGCCATACATTGTCGATGGCCGCCGGGTCGATGCAATTCTCCGACGAGACCGTTGGCACGGCGATCAAGCGCGTTCATCCGGGCTACGCCGCGCAGCAGGGAGTGCTGGCAGTGGAACTGGCCGAGCTCGGCGTCGAAGCACCGCAACGGCCGGTCGACGGCAAATACGGCTTCCTCAAACTCTATGCGCGGCAGCCGCGTCCCGAGATGCTCAACGCCGACAGTGGCGCGCTGGCAATCCACAATATCAGCTTCAAGCCCTACGCCTGCTGCCGTCAGTTTCACTCCGTCATCGATGCGCTGCGTGACGCAACCGACAATTTTGCCAACACCGCGAACGTGCGGAGGCTGACGGTGCGGGGCCCGCGTGTTCTCTCCGACCAGCACATGATCCGCCGTCCGTTGTCGCCCATGGCCGCGCAATACAGTCTGCCCTTCGTGGTCGGCGCGACGCTCGAATTCGGTCCGTCCGACTTCGGCGCCTTTGCCCCGGAAAATCTCGATCATCCGGCGATCATGCGTTGGGCCGATATGCTCCAGGTCGAGCGCGACGCCGAGCTGCAGGCGCGGTATCCCGAGCATTTCGGCTCCGAAGTGCAGGCCGACTTCGCCGATGGCAGCAGTCGCAAGGAACGCGTGCTCGACAGCCGCGGCACGCCGGCCCGTCCGCTCGACTGGGATCAGCTGCGCGGTAAAGCGCAAAGCCTGACGGCCGACTGCAATCCGCCTTTGTCGCTCGATCGGCTGCAAGAAGCCGTTGTCGGCCTGAAGGCCGGCGCGAGCGTTCGGGCGCTGGACGAGATTCTCGGCGTTGCGATCGAAGCCGCAGCGGCGGCGGTCACGGCGAAGCCGGCTGGACCGGCGTAAACCGCCTCGGCGAGAAACAGCATGACGTGTCAGCAGGATGTCTTGTCAGAATGATCGAAAGCAATTCTACGAACCCGAACGGCGACAATCTCCCGCTTAAGGGCTTCCGTGTCGTCGACTTCAGCCGCTTGTTACCAGGGCCCTGGTGTACGCAGACACTCGGTGATCTCGGCGCCGACGTGATCAAGATCGAGCAGCCGGACATCGGCGACTATTCGCGCTTCAATCCACCGACCTACAAGTCGGTCGGCGTCTATTTCAACAGCATCAACCGCAACAAGCGCAGCATCGCGCTCGATCTCACCGACGAGGCGGATCGCGCGGTCGCCAGGCAATTGACGGACAGCGCCGACATCGTCGTCGAGTCGTTTCGCCCCGGCGTGACCGACAAGCTGACGATCGACTACACCTCGGTCTCGCGAGCCAATCCGTCGGTCGTCTATTGCTCGATCACGGGCTTCGGCAACGGCACCGATCTCGGCCGCGTACCGGGACACGATCTGTCGATCCAGGGCGTCGCCGGTACCCTCGGCAAGCACCTCAGGCCCGGCGTGTCGCCGCCGATGCCGACCTTTCAGGCCGGCGATTTCACCGCCGCTGCCTTCGCCACGATCGGCATCCTGTCGGCCTGCATTCGCCGCACCGCGACCGGACAGGGCTGCTATCTGGAAATTCCGATGTACGCGAGCCTGGTCAGCGTCTCCAATGTGGCGCTGTCCGGCGCGCTGTCGCGCGTCGCCGGCTACGCCGGCAAGCCGGAGATGGAACCGTGGGGCCGCAATCCGCGCTACAACGTCTATGAGACGCGGGACGGAAAATACGTCACCGTCTGTCTGCTTGAATATCGCGGCTGGAAGCGCTTCTGCGATTACATCGGCCGCAGCGAGCTCGCTCCCGACGAGAGCTGGAGCGACCGGCACAGCGATCACGGCGAGCGCGCCGCAACCTTCCGCGAGGTGATCGCGGCCTTCTGCCTGTCGCGCGACCGTGATGCGCTCGCCGACGAAATGCGCGCTGCCGAGATTTCGATCTGCGCGGTCTATTCGACCGACGAAGCGCTCGGTTCGGCGCATGTGCGCGATACCGGAATCGTCAGGTTCGCCGATCGTCCCGGCGACGGAGCAGTGCCCTACCTGGTCGATCCGCTGGCGCGCGCCGGTATCTCAAATCCCGAACGCCGGCCGTCGCCGGACCTCGGCGAGCACAGCGAGGAAATTCGCCGCGAACTTCGCGAGGGGGCTGGGACCGCCCGCGCGGGCGGTGGCGTGTCGTGAGCGCGCCTGTGCGCGATCGCGCCGAAACCGCGCTGGCGGGCATTCTTGTCGTCGAGCTCGGCAGCCGCATCGCTGCCGGTGTTTGCGGATCGCTTCTTGCCCAATTGGGCGCGACGGTCGTGCTGGTCGAAACCGGTCAACCGGCGAGGCCGGGCTCCAAGTGGCAGGATCGCGCGCAATTCGCGGCCGGAAAACTCAGCGTGCTGGTCGACCCGGCCAAGGACAGGACCTGGCTCGAAAACCTGATCGGCGCGGCCGGCATCGTGATCACGGCGTCGGATACCGATGGCGCCGCATGGCCGCGGGCGGACGACGCGCGCAAGGTCGTCTGCGACATCACCGCGTATGGCCGCGAGGGCGGGCGCGCCGGCGTGCCCGACGGCGAATTTCAGATCCAGGCCGTCTCCGGCATTACGGAGACCACCGGCCTGAGCGACGGGCCGCCGGTGCCTATTGTCATCCCAGTCGTCGAATACATGACCGGCATCTACGCCGCCGGCGCGGCGGTCGCCGCGCTGCGCGTGACGCAGGTGAGCGGTGTTGGCCAGTTCATCGACATGGCGCTGTACGACTGCGCGTTCGCGGCGATGGCGACGTTCTTGCCCCGCGTGCTCATTGGGTCGAGCGAGCCGATCAAGCGGATCGGCAATCAGCACACCATGATCGCGCCGTGGAACGTCTACCGCGCGGGCGACGGCTGGATCCTCGTCTGCGTCGGCAACGACGCGCAATGGCGGCGTTTCTGCGAAACGACCGGTCAGCCCGGTCTTGCCGACCACAAGGACTTCGCGAAGACCGCCGGTCGCGTCGCCAACAAGTCCGCGGTCGACGCCATCGTGCAACGGTGGGTCGAACGGCACACCGTCGCGGACTGCCTCGACGTCCTGAATGGAATTCAAATCGCCTGCGGACCGGTCGTCGGCATTGACGGCTTTCCGCGCGAGGCCAATCTGGAATATCGCGCGATGATCGGCCGCCTGCGCGATCCCGCGAGCGGACAGGAGCTTTATGTGCCCGCGTCGCCGTTGCGCATGAGCGTATCTCCCGGCCTTGCGCCCGATCGAATTCCGGCATGCGGCAGTGACCGTTCCGCCGTCGATGCGCTGTTGTCGGGTCGTGAACCGCATGTGCTGGCGGCCCCGTTGCCGCTGCCGACACACGCACTTTCCGGATTGCGTATTGTCGAGATCGGCCATTACACCACCGTGCCGCTCGGCACGCGCGTGCTCGCGAGCCTGGGTGCCGAAGTCATCAAGATCGAGCCGCCCGAAGGCGAGGCGACGCGCGACTGGCCTCCGGCGCAGGACGGGCAGGGCTACTTCTTCACCTACACCAATTCCGACAAGCGCAGCCTGACGCTCGACCTTCGGCGCGACGCGGATGTCGATACGCTGCGGTCCTTGCTCAAGACAGCGGACATCCTGGTGGAAAATCTCAAGCCCGGCACGCTGGCGCGCCGAGGCCTGTCGGTCGCCGACTTGCTCGCGCTCAATCCGCGGCTGATTTATTGCGGTGTCTCCGGCTTCGGTGCGCACTCGCTGTACGCCGGCCGCCCGGCCTACGACACGGTCATCCAGGCAATGTCGGGCTTGATGGACGTGGTCAGGGCCGGGGACGTTCCGCTCAAGACTGGCATCTCCGTTTCCGACCTTGTCGGTGCCGAGTTCTCCGTTCTGGCACTCCTGGCGGCGCTCGCCTATCGCGACCGCACCGGGCGCGGGCAATATATCGACCTCTCGATGCAGGACATGACTGCGTGGATGACCCAGTCGGCCTGGAACGGCGGCGATCCTTCGCTGTCTGCGCCGACGTGTCTGTCGTGCCGCGACGGATTTGTCGTGGCCGAGCCCGGTCATGGTGTCGTCGCGACGACCGACATCGCGTCGTCGACGCGAGCGGAGGCCGTTGTCGCGCTGGCGCAGCAAGGCGTTGCCGCCGCTCCGGTGCTGACCGTGCACGAGATGGTGGCGGCGCCGCAGACAAGGTCGCGCGACCTCTGGTTCACGGTGACCGGCGAGGGCAAGACCTGGCCGCTTCTGGCAAGCCCGCTGCGGTTGACCGGCACGCCGCCGGTCGTCGCGCGGGCGATGCCACGCCTCGGCCGCGATAATCCGGAAATCCAACGTGCACTGGCGGAATCGAAATCCCTTGAGCGATCGGATTCTTGACATGGCATCCCGTCTCTTCTCGCCGATCACTTTGCGTGGCCTGACGCTGCCCAACCGCATCGTCGTGTCGCCGATGGCGCAATACTCCGCGCAGGAGGGTTGCGCTACCGACTGGCATTTCGTGCATCTCGGCAACCTTTCGATGTCGGGGGCCGGCCTCATCATCGTTGAGGCCACCAGTATGGAGCGCGATGCCCGGCTCAGTCCGGGTGACCTCGGTCTCTGGAGCGACGAGAACGAGGCGGCGTTGCGGCCCATCATCGCCTTCTGCCGGAAGCACGGTTCCGCGCGCATCGGCCTGCAATTACAGCATGCCGGTCGCAAGGGCTCGGTGACAGTGGCCTGGGAGCGTCAGCGCGATATCCCGCCCAGCGAGGGCGGCTGGATCCCGTCGAGTGCCGACACGATCCCTTATCCGGGCCGCGAATTGCCGCTGGCGATCGACCGCGAGCGGATGGCCGGTCTCCTCGACAGTTACGCTCGCACCACGCAGCGTGCGGACCGTCTCGGTATCGATCTACTCGAGATCCACGCCGCACACGGCTATTTGCTCCACAATTTTTTGTCGCCGCTGAGCAATCGGCGCCGCGATGAATACGGAGGCTCGCTCGAGAACCGCCTCCGTTTCGTGCTGGAGGTGTTCAAGACCGTGCGCGCCGCGTGGCCAGCGGAGAAGCCGCTCGGCATTCGCATTTCGGCGACCGATTGGGTCGAGGGCGGCTGGACGCTCGATGACAGCGTGGAACTTACGCGACGCCTCAAGGCACTCGGCTGTGACTACGTCACCGCTTCGAGCGGCGGCGCCGTACCCGAGCAAAAGATAACCGTCGGGCCGGGCTATCAGGTGCCGTTCGCGCAGCGGATTAGAAATGAGGCCGGCATTGCGACCATGGCGGTCGGTCTCATCACGCAACCGCGGCACGCCGAAGATATTCTACAGGCGGGGCAGGCCGACATGGTGGCGATCGGTCGCGGCATGCTTTTCAACCCGCGCTGGCCATGGCTGGCGGCGGCCGAGCTCGGTGACGAGGCAAGCTACCCGCCGCAATACGAACGCTCACATCCATCGATGCGGCGTGGCGACTTCTTGAAGCCGGCGCGGCCGGCTTGAAATAGGGAGGGCTCGTTCGCATGACCGAAGCGACAATCAAGCTGACCTACGATGGCCCGACCGCCATCATCACGCTCGACCGGCCGGAGCGGCGCAACGCCATCAGCCTGCAGATGATGGACGAAATCGTCGAAGCCTGCACCCGGCTCGACGCCGACAACGCCGTGCGAACCGTGATCATAAGCGGCGGAGAGACATGCTTTTCGTCCGGAGCCGATCTGACTGAAGCGCTGACCGTCAAGACAGCGGCGGACGGGCGGAAATTCTTCGGCAGCCTGCGTCGGCTCAATGCCGCGGTTGACTCGCTGAGCAAGCCGGTGATTGCGGCGATCGAAGGCTTTTGCATGACCGGCGGTTGCGAATTGGCGCTCGCCTGCGATCTGCGAGTCGCCGGCGCGGGCGCGACTTTCGGCATCACCAGCGCGCGCATCGGCACCATCGCGGGAGCGGGCGGCACCCAGCGTCTGCCGCGCGTCGTCGGCCTGTCGAATGCGCTGGCGATGCTGTTTTCGGCCGATCCGATCGACGCCGATGAAGCGTTTCGCATCGGCCTGATAAACCGCAAGACGGATAAGGGCGGTGCGCTCGACGCCGCACGCGCGATTGCGTCCACTTATGCCGAGCGCGCGCCGTTGAGCTTGGCGCTGACAAAGAAGGCCGTCCGTCAAGGAATGAGCATGCCGCTGGAGCAGGGCTTCGATCTGGAAATGTCGCTGGTCAGCGCGATTTACGGCACGCAGGACAAACAAGAGGGCATTTCGGCATTCCTGGAAAAGCGGAAGCCAACGTTTATAGGCCGATGAAACGCCCTCGGATGCCGTCGGCGACGTCGGCCGATCTTTCATTTGCGGCCGCAGCCTAACGGTGGACCAGCACCTGCTCAAAGGTTGAACTTAAAGTGGACCCGATTGGGCAAGGCGCGTTCGGTCAGCTTCTGATCAAAACCTGACCTCGTTCGGTGTGGCTGTTAGTGCGCGGCATCCTCGTGCCGCCACGAGCGAGTTTGGCTAGGCTGTGCCCGGCGCGATCGCTTTCTGATGCCACAGCAAGAGGCGGCGGCGGAGGAGGGCGAGGGCGAGGCCGGCGAAATAGCCGATCACGGCAATCTCGACGATTCCGGCAAACACGCCGCGCGAATCGGCAAAACGCGAGGACTGCATCATCGTGCCGCCGAGCCCGAAGCCGCCCATCGCCATTTCGGTGAAGATGGCGACGATGAGGGCGATGGGGAGCGCAATCTGAACTCCGGTCATGATTTGGGGAAAGGCCGCCGGCAGCAGGACATGCCACAGGACCTCGCGCTCCCGCGCGCCCATGTTGCGCGCCGACCATATGAGTTCGTGGCCGACGCCCTGAATGCCGAGCACGGTCGCAGTCACCACCGGGAACACGGCCTCGACCGTAATCATGGTGATTTTGGAGACGTCGAACACGCCGAGCCACAGGATCACGACCGGCAGGAACACGACCTTCGGCATCGGAAAGCCGATCGAAATAATCGGATCGAAGAACCAGCGCGCCAATCTGGTGCGCGCCATGGCAACGCCGAGGGCCACGCCGATCGCGCAGGCGAGGAGGAAGCCGGCCATGGTCCGGTAGAGGGTCAGGCCGATATTGATCCAGAGACTACCGTCGAACGCATTGGCCCAAATGCGCTCGGCCACGGCGCTAAATGGCGGCAGCATGAACATCGTGACGGCGCCGGAGCGTGCGAAGAGTTCCCACGCGATCAGCAGGGCGGGGATGCTGGACAGGTGCGCAGCCCCCCGGCCGGCGGCGCGAAGTATGCGTCCGGCTTGGCCCCGGTTCGTCGTCTCCGACGCCTCGCTCATACGACCCCCGTCTGCCGCCATGCGAGCACGCGCTCCATGAAGGCCTGATAGATGCGGTCGGCGGCAAAGCCCAGGAAAGCCACCGTCAGGACGACTGCGTACATTGCGGCATAGGAGCCGTTGGCGCCGAGGAAGCCGATCAGGTTGCCGAGGCCGTCACGGGCAACGATGAGCTCCGACGTCACCATCAGGATGAAGGCGAGCGCCAGCGCGGTGCGGACGCCGTTCAGGAGATCGGGCAGCGCGCTCGGAACGACGACGTCCCACAGCATCCGCAGCCGGCTCGCCCCCATGCTGCGCGCCGATCAGACCAGCACCTGCTCTGAGGATCGCGCGCCGTTGAAGGCGCCGATGGTCACCGGCAGCATGCAGCCGAGAAAGATCAGCAGGATCTTGGAGGCGCTGCCGAAGCCGAGCCAGATCACGGTCACGGGGATGAGCGCAGACTTTGGCATCGGATAGAAAATTTCGACCAGCGGACCGAGCACCATGTTGACCGGCCGCCACCATGCCATTGCGATGCCGAGCGCGCTGCCGACGACCATGGCGAGCAGCAGCCCGACTCCGGCGCGATAAAGCGAAGGCACGGCATTCTTCAGCAGCTCGCCCGACGTCAGCAGATCGAGCCAGGCGCCGCCGACCTGGCTCAGCGGCGGCAGGGCCGTCGATGACACCAGCTCGAAATGCGAGATCAGTTGCCAGGCGATTGCGAGGATTAGCAGCGGCGAGTATCGGATCAGCGCCGCTTTCATTGCCCGCGGCTCGCCTGCGCCTTGATGGCCTCGTCCCGAACCAGTCCCCAGACCTCGTCGGCCTTCTCGCCGAACGCCTTCGACTTGAAGACATGCGGGTCGGTCTTGTCGAACTTCGTGTCGACCACGAATTGTTCGGGCAGAAAGTTATCCCTATTTTCAAGACGGCCGGTTTTTGAGCCGCGCCGTCGTGACGCCCATGATCGAACCGAACCTCGGGACGGCCTACGACCAGGCGACGTGGGCTGCCAACATGCAACTGCTTCTCGCCCGCTATGCTCTTCTCAGCGATGCGGCGCGCGCGACCGTCGGCGAACCGGCGCGCCTGCCTTTCGGACCGGCGCGGGACGAATGTCTCGACCCTTACCGGGCGGACTGCGCAGGTACGCCGGTCGTACTGTTCGTTCATGGCGGCGCGTGGCGCAGCGGCGCGGTGAGGGGGCGGCGGTCCGCTATCACTGGCAAAACGGCTGTTGTGCCAGCCTGACGCCGGTCGTTCTGACGAAGCGTCGACCTGGCCGCGAGCACCACGTTCGGGAAAAGTGCGCTGGTCACTCTGAAGCGATAGAGATCCCGCTTCGTGAGGTCGGCAAGTAGCGGTTCCACCCAGCTCCATTCATCACGACGTCGCCGTTTGTGTTCACGTTCACGCTCCGCCTGTTGTCCCTTGTGCTGCGCCAACCAGGCCTTGACCATTGGATGCGCGTCTTCGAGGGTTTCCGGGATGGTGACAGCGCTCGCCGACGCTTCAGCGGCGGCAACCACAGCCTGGATCGTCGCGGGCTCCTGCGGTTGTGGAGGAGAAGCATAGATATCCACGTCGGTCGGCGTGCCCTGTGGCAACCGCGGAAGCTCTGCGACGGTGACCGCCTTTCCAGCTTCTTTTTTTGCCCAATACCCGCGAGGTGGGTAGGGCACATGCAACCGCTGGCAGATTTTCGCGAGGCCGTTACCACTAATGCCAAACTCAAGGCCAAGGCGGGTCATCGGTATCTGCCAGACCCGGGCGTAGAGCTCAGTTCGCGAGATTCGTTTCGGCCGCCGTTCCTCCATTGTTTCCCCACTCCATTGTCGGACTCTCACTCTGCTTCGCCGCCGCGCCCTTGGGGAGGCAGATCAGAATACCGCCGGTTGGCATGGCTGCCGAGACAGAGTTCCCGATTTTGCCGATTGTCCTAGCGGAGACCCGGTTTGATCCGGAATGCGTGAGTTCGAATCCTCTCACTCCAGCCAGGCAGTCGGTGCTCTCGCCCCAAAGCGGACGGCTGGTCGAAAACCCCGCCGAAGCGCGGCATTTTCAGACGCGGCTAGGTCTCCGAGCTTCCCATAATGTGGACACAAAGGCGGACGACCGCCGCTGTCTCTGGCCGCAGCTGGGAGAATTCCCGTTTT
>Ga0157370_10007803_pt1 | contig 11597 bp, 6 predicted proteins | sample C35metaG_FD_113463 | JGI IMG/M metagenome (GOLD analysis project Ga0157370, IMG submission 113463) | Corn rhizosphere microbial communities from Kellogg Biological Station, Michigan, USA - C3-5 metaG | ecosystem: Host-associated > Plants > Roots > Rhizosphere > Soil | place: USA: Michigan... | reverse complement strand
CGCGGCGTGTTCGTGGCGGTGCCGAGCATCGCGTCGATCATCGACATCTACCGGGTGCGCCGGCTCATCGAGTGCCAGGCGCTGGCGCAGGCCTATCCGCGCCACCCCGCCAAGAAGCACATGCGCGAGGCGGTCGAGACGGCACTGAAGTGCCGCGACGCCGGCGACTGGCTCGGCGTGGGCACGGCCAACATGGAGTTCCACAAGGGCATCGTCGAGCTGGCCGACAGCGAACGGCTCAACGTGCTGTTCGCCCACGTCCTGGTCGAGTTGCGGCTGGCATTCGGCCTGCTGAAAGACCCCGAGTTCCTGCACGCGCCCTACGTGGACATGAACACGAAGCTGCTCGAGCTCATCGAGGCCGGCAAGTTCGCCGAGGGCTCGGCGGCGCTGAACGAGTACCTCATCCACTCCGAACGCATCGTGCTCGCGGTGTATGCGCGGCAGATGCCGGACGGCGGGTTCGACAACTAGCCGGTTCGCGCCGGCCGTTCCTTCCGGCTATTTCTTCTTGGGGGCCAGATCGAGCGGGCTGGCCGGCAGGTCGGTACGGGAAGGCTCGGGCTTGTTCGCGATCTTGCAGTCCTGGTCCTTGTACGGACCGGCCTCGCGCACCCAATCGGGACTGATCGGATGCTGCGCGCAGACGGCCTTGCCGCTGGCCTTGTTGCGCATCAGGTAGAAGCTGTCGGTGGGTTGGGCCAGGGCCGCGCCCGACAACGCCAGTCCGACGATGCCGATGAAGAGTTGGTGATGGTGTTGTTTCATGTCCATGCCTCCTTGATGAAACGTTGTCAGTGTGCCGGCGCCGACAGGGTCTTCGCCAGAGCGATCACCAGGTTGCGGCCCTGGGCCACGATGGAATCGCGGAAGCCCTCGAAGGTTGCATCCGTGATCTTGCCGTCGCTGTCCGTGCCGAAGGTCGTCATGACCGGCGTGTGGATGTGCCCGGCGGGAATGTTCAGCTTGAAGGTGTCGCGCAGCAGGGTGTTGCGGTACGCGCTGGCGTTGGAGAGGTAGTTGCCGCCGCCGCCCGTGCGGGCGCAGTTGTTGTCCAGCGGGCCCAGCGCGTCTTTCTTGCACGGCTGCACGTTGTAGGTGTCGCGCCGAATCACGCTCCAGCCGCCCGGTGCGCCTGTGTCGCGGTTGATGACGCCTTCGCCGGTCTTCGCATCGATCATGGCCTGGAACGGCAATGTCGATACCGTGAACTGCGGCGGCGTCTCCTTGGCCCAGGGCCGCGGCATGTAGCCGAGCCAGCGCTCCGGCGGATAGATGTCGCAGTCCAGCACCGAAGGGAACCTGTCGCCGTCCATGCAGGCGGGCCAGACGTTGTCGTTGCCCGGGATGCTGGCCAGGTGGTAGCGCCCGTTGAAGTGCTCCAGGTGGAAGGCACCGCCGCCCTGGCTCATGGAGATGGACGCGTCCACGCGCTTGGGCCCGGGCTTGAACCAGGGCCCCAGCGTGTCTTCCTGCATGCCCTGCAGGAAGGGCGGGTAGTTCACGGGCAGGATGAAGGTGTGGATGACCGCCGTGGTGCCGTCCCCCAGCGCCACGGTGTTGCCGTCCAGCGAGAGGATGGTCGCCCCCGAAGGGTTGCCGATGCGGATGCTCGGGTTGCCATGGACGCCCGGCGTGCCCAGCGTGAAGGGATCGAAGCCGCTGACCAGGATGCGCTTGTGGCCCGCGCCTTCCGGGAAGTCGATCGCGTACTGGCCGCGCGACGCGCGCTCGAATTCGTTCTCCAGTGCGGCGCGCTGCGCGTCGTCGAGCGGGAAGTCGGGCTTCCACTGGCGCAGCGCGAGCGTCATCGTCAGACGCGCCCAGTACAACATGCGGTCGTCGCTCTGCGGCAGGCTGCCCTCGACGTTACGACCCTGCACCCGGTCCACCGCGGCCCGCCACAGCTGCTGGCCTTCGGCCTTCAGCAGGGTCACGGCCTCGTCGTAGTTCGACGCGCCGGCAAGACCGTCCTTGCACAGCTTGAGCGCGAACGCCGGCCCGAACTTGTCGAAGCCGCTGGCCTGCAGCAACTGCTGCGAGAAGCTCATCGCATCGCTGTCGTCGAGCTTGTTCACCAGGCGCTGCTCTTCGTACGAGGCCTGGACACTGGTGTCCATCGCGCATTTGGCCTGGACAGGCGGCACCGGGGGATTCGTCGTCGGCGGCACGGCGGGCGGCGGCGATGCGCCCGCAGCGGCCGCCGCGTTGGCTGCGTTGACGGCGGCGATGGCCGCGAGCGTGGATGGGTCGGGCCCGCCGCCATCTCCGCCGCCTCCGCATCCCGCCAGCACCGCCGCGCAGATGCCCAGCCCCAGCGCATTCCGGCGCCAGGAGACGCCGCCTTGCCGGAGGGCCGCCGCATCTTTCGCTTCGCAGTCGCCCCTCGCCGAGCGGCGCAGATGAAAGTCACTTGCCATAACGAATCGCTCCCGTGAACTTGATGTGTGACAGACAGGAAAAAAGAAAGCCTTGGACTGGTCGCCGCCAGCCTCAAGAATTGATCAACACAATCTTCTGCGTCGACATCGAACACATCTATCAAGTTGAGTTCGATTGATATTTTGTTGAACAATTAAACATATGCTGCCCCATCAGGTCAGCCATGAAATCAGTGCAAACCCGCAAAGCAAGGACATGGACGTCCTCGCATCGAGCAATGGGAAGTGGCCGCGACGAGGCGCACGCGACAGGAGCGCTACGCACCCGGGCGCAGGCAAGGCGACGGAAAAAGGCCGAACGTGCCGGCCGGCCTCGGACCACGGCTTGCCGAGTTCACCGGCAAGCAAAGCAGGGCCTGCTCAGCCTTGCGGGCTGCCGCCCTGCACCACAACCTGCCGCTGCGTGCCCAGGCCTTGGATGCCCAGCGTGACGACGTCGCCGCTCTTCAGGTAGACCGGCGGCTTCAGTCCCATGCCCACGCCGGGCGGGGTTCCCGTGGCAATGATGTCCCCCGGATGGAGGCTCATGAACTGCGAGAGATAGGCGATGAGATAACGCACCCCGTAGACCATGGTGGCCGTGGAGCCGTTCTGCCGCCGCACGCCGTTGACCTCCAGCCACATGTCCAGCTGCTGCGGGTCGGGCACTTCATCGGGCGTCACGAGCCAGGGCCCGACCGGTCCGAAGGTGTCGGCCGACTTGCCCTTGGTCCACTGGCCCTGGCGCTCGGTCTGGAAGGCGCGCTCCGACACGTCGTTGATCAGGCAATACCCCGCGACATGGTCCATCGCCTCCGCCTCGCCGATGTACTTCGCGGTCTTTCCGATCACGATCCCCAGCTCCACCTCCCAATCGGTCTTGGTCGCGCCGCGCGGAATTTCCAGCGGGTCGTGCGGTCCTCCGATGGCCGAGGTTGCCTTCAGGAAAACGATGGGCTCGGGCGGCACCGTGGCCCCCGTCTCGGCCGCGTGGTCCGAGTAGTTGAGTCCGATGCAGATGAACTTGCCCGTGCCGGCCACGCAGGCACCGATCCGCGGAGCGCCCTCCACCAGCGGAAGCGTCCGCGGGTCCAGGGCGGCAATGCGGGCGAGGCCCGAAGGCAGCAGCACGTCGTGTGCGATGTCTCTCACGTGGGCGGAGAGGTCGCGCAAGCGGCCTTCCGCATCGAGCATGGCGGGCTTCTCCTGGCCGGCAGCTCCATAGCGCAGCAGTTTCATTCTTCGTGGTTTCTTGGATGTCTTGGCGAGGGCTGGCTGTCAGCTGCGCACGGTCAGGTCGCGACGCGTTCGAACTGGACGCTGCGGCAATCCATCTCGTATTCGAGGTCGATCACCGGTGGCCGGTTGTAGTGCCAGGTCAGCCCGTGCCGGGCGGCGCCGCGCTTGACGATCTCGTCCGCGATGAAGGGATGGATGTCGTGCACCGTGTACAGCTGCGATCCGGTGGTGCTCGCCCAGGTGAAGCCCAGCGATGCCAGGCGCCGTTCCATTTCATCGAGCACCCACTGGGCCTTCTTGAGGATGGCGGGCGGCGAGGTGTCGCCCAGGCCCACCGCATGGTCGCGGTAGTGCCCCTTGCCTTCGGGCGCCTCGGCACTTCCGGCCACCACGAACGAAGCCGCCGCCGAGGCGTCGGGCACGGTGTAGCTGAACGCATGGAACGAGGGCTCCGGCGGCGGCGAAACCGCCGGGCACACGTTGCTTCGCGCCACCGGATTGACGTCACCGATGAAGAGGCCCCACTCTTTCAACGTTCCCACGTACAGGTTGTTGAACTCGACAAAGCCTTGTTCGGTGAACGGTGCGGGCGAGCGCAATTCACACGCGCAAAAGGCCGCCAGCGGACGTGAGGCTTCTTCCAGGATTTCCTTGATGCGCTGAAAGCCCTGCTTCAGGGGCAGAGGCTCCAGGAATCGCACGCGCTCGATGCGAAACCCAGGTTCGGCGGCCACGCCAGCCGAATACTGCTGGACGCCCGGAATGAACCGATAGCCACCCGGGAGGGAAAGTTGAAGTGCCGACACGTGATTTCCTTTTGTGGAGAGAGCGAGAGAGAAAGAGAAGAGAAGAAAGGGAACGGACACGCCCCGGGGCCTTCAGCCAGGTCGCGACGTGTCCGTTCTGCCGGGTCAGGGAATCTGGCTCCATCGCTGGTTGGCGCCGCCATGGCAGGCGTAGGTGGACAGCGCCGTTCCCTGCGTGGTCGAAGAGCCGGGGACATCGAGGCAAGCGTTGGGCGACACCCGGTTGCGCAGCGTCGCCCCGACCACGCTCCACTGCGTGGCCACGCCCGCCGTGCACGCCAGCTGCACCAGAGGGCCGCCGCCGGTGTTGGTGTTGCCCTGTGCCAGGCACAAGCCACTGTGCTTGGCGACGAACTGGCTGTAGCCGCCGCTGCTGTTGACGGTGAAGGTCTCGTTGTTGCCGTTGCCGCAGGCCCACTGCACCACCGTGGCGCCGCTGGCCGTCGAGCCGCCCGACACGTTGACGCACAGATTGCTGACCTCCGAGCGGATGCGCGTGTCGAAAGCCGGCGCCGTGTCGAGCGATTTCACGTACTCGCCCAACGCCAGCAGGTCGGCCGCCGGCAGGCTGGAGGCATTGCCATGGCCGCTTGTGAGCACGTCCTGCAGCGTGGCCTTCTGGCCGTTGTGGAAGAACGTCGGGTTGCTCCAGGTGCCGTAGAGCGTCGGCGTGTCGAAGCCCACGCCGGTCAGCGGCTGGTTGCTGCCCTTGCCCGACGAGAGCTGGATCGTTCCCACGTCATGCCGCAGTCCGTCGCGCAGGCTGCCGGCCGTGTGGCAGGTCGCGCACTGCGCGGTGTTGAACACCGTCTGGCCGCGCACGGCGTCCACGCTGAGGTTGCCGTCCGCCGTGCGGGCGGGGCTGCGCATGTACTTGTTCAGCGAGTTCAGGTAGGCCGCGAGATCGTCCAGCTGTGCATTGCGGCCCGCCTTGGGCACGCCGAGCGGATCGCCCGTGGCCGAGAAGTCGGCGTTCGAGAGGAAGCCCGTGCCGCCGAATTCGTTGCGGATGTCGTGCTCGAAGTCCTGCACCTCGTCGAAGTTGGCCGTCCAGTGCAGCTTGCCGTGGCCGGTGCCGCGACGTCCCTGCAGGCTGATGGTGCGGCGCAGGCCTTCGCCGCGCTGCGTGAAGTCCCACACCATGCCGTCGTCGCCGGCATCCGCATGGCAGCTCGCGCACGACATGTAGTTGTTCATGCTCATGCGCCGGTCGGACGCGTTGTAGAACACCTGCTTGCCACGCAGCGCCGCGGGCGACATCGGCTCCTGCGCGACCGTGGTGACGCTCTGCAGAAAGACCGGTGCCGCCGTTTCCGAGGACAGCACCGAGGCCACGTCGTGCACCGACACCGAGCGCGCAAGGAAGTTGTTGACGAACAGGCGCTTCCTCGCCGCGTCCAGGTACAGGCCGTGCGGCGCGCTGCTGGCGTTGATCTCGCCGCGCACCGAACGGTTGTATGCGTCGACGATGGCCACGCTGTTGCCCTCCATCTGCGCCACGAAGATGTAGTCGCCGCTCGGCGAATACAGCGCGGCGCGTGCGGGGGCGCGGTCGTTGAAGTCGATCTGCTCGCTGAACACTTCCGAAGCCGTCTGCAGGTTCACTTGCGAGAGGATCGACCGCACGGTCTTGTCGTGCTCCAGCGGCAGGCCGTCGCGGAAGGTTCCGCGCACGATGTTGTCTTTCTTGGAGGGCAGGAGCGCACGCGCGCCGTCGGGGGAAATCACCACCTGGCTCAGGTAGTTGGGCACGCCGCGCGCGGCGGCCTCGGTGTCCACCGTGGTCGTGTCGACCGCGAGCGCAATCGTGGTGGCGCCGCTGAAGCTCTGCAGGTTCACCTTGTGCAACTGCCCGCCCGTCATCTTCGACTTGAAGCGCGTCACATAGGCCGATTGCGAACCCGCATCGACCGCGATGCCGCGCACGGCGCCTTCCAGGGCAAGCGTGCCGGTGGTGCTGCCGTTGCTCGGGTCGAAGCTCATCAGCATCGACTTGCTTTCCAGCGTCAGGAGGCCCTTGGCCCCATTGGGCGTGAAGACGACGCCGTAGGGGCCGCTGCCGTAGGCGAGCGGCACGGTGGCCGAGACGCTGCCGTCGGCCGCGTTGAGCGCCACCAGCTTGTCGTCGCCCTGCACCGCAACCCAGATGCGGCCGTCGGGGCCGACCGCCAGTGTCTTCGGCTCCTCGCCCACGCGCACTTCCCAGCGCTTGGCCAGCGTCTGTGCGTCGATGGCGGCGACCGTGCCGCTGTCGGGGTTGACCGAATACACCGAGTTCGCATCGCCCGCGATGTTGGTGGTGTGCGTCGGCGCCAGCGCCGTGACGGGCGCGATCACCGTGAGGTTGTACGTGTAGAAGGTCTCCTGGCCGTTCGCTGCCTTCACCGTCAGCGTCACGGTGTAGTGGCCGGGCCGCGTGTAGGTGTGCGTGACGCCGGGCTGGGTGGCGTATGCGCTCTGCATGCCATCGCCGAAGTTCCAGCGGAACTGCGCGCCGCTGCTGCCCAGCGTGGCCGGGTTGAAGCTCAGCTGGCCGTTGACGATCTTCGGTGCGCCGGCAATGCCCGGATCGCCGATCACGGCCTGCTCCCGGAGCGCGGCCACGTCGCTGTCGCCAAGCACGCGGCCGTACACGCGCACCTCGGCCAGCGTGCCCTTGAAGAGCGCGGTGTTGCCCTGGATCTGGCCCAGGACCTTGAACTTGGTCGACAGGCCCTTGGTGCCGGTGGGGCCGGTCGAAGTGGTCTTCACGCCGTCGACGTACACCGCCTGCGCGCCCGAGGCCGCGTCGCGCGTCAGCACCACGTGGTGCCAGTTGCCGTCGTTCACGGCCGCCTGCGAACGCGTGCCCGCATCGTCGCCCACCGACAGCTTGATCTTGCCGGTGCTGTCGAGCCAGCCCCAGAACACGTCGTCGACGCCCGGCGACTGGTCGCGCCCGAAGATGCCGGGCGCGGTCCACGAACTCGCACCACCTGCCTGCGTGGTCTTCATGTAGAAGCTCAGCGATGCGGTGCCGCCCAGCGTGGTGGCCACGGCGTCGTTCTTCAGCTGCACGCCCGTGGTGCGGTTCGCGAAGTTCAGGCCGATGCTCTCGAACGCATCGCCGGTGGCGGGCGTGCCGTTGTTGGCGCTGATCTGGTCGCCAAGGTTGCCCGTCAGCGGCCAGTGGTGCATCAAGCTGATGTCGCTCGCGTTGCCGGTGTTGAAGGTCGAGCGGTAGTCCGCGCCGATGGCGTTGCCCGCATAGTCCTTCAGGCCGTTGGCCGGCAGGAATACCTCAGAGCTCGTGCCCGGTTGCAGCGGCTGCTCGGGGTGGAAGTTGACGATGCCCAACTGCACGCTGTAGGTGCCCGCCAGCGTGTTGCCGCCCACCGGGCGCACGATGAAGGTGTTGGAATTCACGCTCTCGGGGCGGATGCTGTCCGTCATGCCCAGGCCGATGCGGGAGGTCAGCGCCTGCTGCTTCGCACCGTTGGCGGGCGAGACCTGTTTCACTTCGGGTTTGGTGGTGTCCGGGGCCACCGCATGCACGATGAAGCCACTGCCCGAGCCGTGGTCGTTGCCTACGTAGACCAGGTTTCCGAAGGGCGACACCTGGCCATGGTCGGAGCTAGAGAAATGGGGATCCGACTCCACGAAAAGTCCGCCGCGCCCAACCTCCACGTGGTTGAGCGGGTTGCTCACATCGACCTTGTGAATGTAGTTCTGCGCACCCTGGAAAACATAGTGGTCCTGCGTGCCGCAGTACAACTGCTGGTTGATCACGAGCCGGTTGTCCTCCGCCACGAAGCGCGATCGGTCGCTGAGGTCGTAGCCGAACATCTTGCCGCCGCTTTCCTGTGCGGAGGCGTAGACCTTCTTGCCGTCGAAGCAGGTGGCGTAGTAGTTGGGCGTTGCCCCCGCAACGGCGTCGAGCACCTTGGGATTCAGCGGGTCTGAAATGTCCAGGCTGGCGAAGCCGCTGGTGTTCGTCATCGAAGTCAGCACCATGTGGTTGCCCATGGTGAAGATCGGCCCCACGCGAAAGCCGCCGAGCTCGCCGGTCGGCACCGGGTTGGGCTTGCCGGCACCGCGGTTCGCGAGGACGGCGTTGGCCGGGTCCCTGGCGTCGATGATGAAGATCCCCTGCTCCGCCGCCGCCACATACAGATAGGGCGCCTGCCACCAGAGCTGCCAGCTCACGTTGCCGTAGTCGCCCTTGTTGACGTTGGGCAGCACCAGCTTCTTGACCTGCTTGATGTCGTTGATGTCGGTGAAGTCCCAGAACTCGACGCCGAAGACGCTGGGCATGGCCACGTACTGCTTGCCGCCGATGTTGGCGACGCCGATGGCATGCGGCTCCCTGAATTCCTTGGTGCGGCCGTCCGGCTCGTAGATCCGCTTGGCGAGCTTGATGTTGCGCGGATCTGAAATGTCGTAGAGCAGGAAGCCCCCGGGGCCCAAGCCGCCATCGGGGGCGAACGTCGTCAGGAAGTAGCCGTTGATCATGAGCCCCACGTTCTGGCCGTAGTGGTACTTGGTGTACCCGGCGGTGGGATGCGTCACGCTGCCACCGGGAATCTTCGGCACGTCGCCGCCGATGCCGGCGCCAGCGCCGGTATCGGACTCTTCATAGATCCTGGAGATGGGCTTGAACAGTTCGGCCTGCGTGTAGGTGAGGTTGCCCATTCCGGGCCCCTGCAGCGGCAACGGATCGGCCATGAGATCGGCGGCGGCGGAAGCCATGCCGGTGGCGGCCTTCCTGATCGTGTCCAGAGGGTTCACCCCGGTGATCGCCGCATGCGTCAGCAAGGCGCAGCAGAACAGGGAACCTACCGCAAGAACTTTCTTGATGCTCATTTTTCATCCTCGCAAATTCGATCGGACGCCATCTTTCGGTGGGAAAAGATTCGACCGGAATCTAGCAGCGGATCGATGCGCGAATGGCATTGAATTTCGAATGGAGGGTTCTAATATTCAGATCAGTCCTCAGGGTAAATGGTGATGTTTTGGCATGGGTTGTGCTTCAGAGTTCGGGCCTGAAAAGGGAATCCATTGCCAACCCGCTCGCCATGAAAGAACGTCCCATGCCCCACGCCCCTCTTGTCCGGCGCCTGCCCAGGCTGTCGAAGCGCAGCCTGCTGGGTGCGTCTCTCCTTGCGATGCTGTGCGCGGCGCTGCCGCATCACGAGGCGCATGCCCAGGGGCCGCGCAATTTCGCCACGCTCGCGATGGTGGCCGAGCCGCAGACGCTCGACCCGATGGCCTCCACGGCCGACCTGGTCGGAACCATCATGCAGCACGTGTACGAGACGCTCTACACCTTCGACGCCAAGTGGAACGTGGTGCCGATGCTGGCCGAGAGCAGCCCCAAGATCTCCGCCGACGGCAAGACCTACGCGATCACCTTGCGCAAGGGCGTGATGCTGCACAACGGCCGCGAGCTCAATGCCGACGATGTGGTGGCGAGCCTGCAGCGCTGGATGGACCAGTCGCCGCGTGGCAAGGCGGTCAGCAAGGAAATCGAGACGCTCAAGGCCAAGGGCCCGCTCGCGGTCGAGATCGTGCTGAAGGCGCCCTACGCGCCGCTGCTCTCGCAATTGGCGCTGCCCAGCAATGGCACGGCCGCGATGATGGCCAAGGAATCGATGGCCTCCCCGCTCAAGGAGTTCGTAGGCACGGGCCCCTACAAGTTCAAGGAGCGCCGCCCCGACCAGTTCGTGCTGCTCACCCGCTTCGACAAGTACGCCGCACGCAAGGAACCCGCGAGCGGCTACGGCGGCAAGCGCGAGGCGGCGATCGAAGAGCTGCGCTTCGTGCCCGTGCCCAACGCCAGCACACGCGTCGAAGGTGCGCTTGCAGGCCAGTACGACTTCGCCGACCTGCTGCCGGTGGAAGCCCTGCCGCGCCTGGAGAAGGCCAGCGGCAAGACCGTGCCGATCATCACGCCGTCCTTCGGTTTTCCCCTGGTGGTCTTCAACACCAAGGAAGGTGCGGTCGCCCAGCAGGCCGTGCGCCACGCGATCCAGACCGCACTCGGCGAAGGCGAAATGCTCGCCGCCGGTTTCGGCGACACGCGCTTCTTCGTGGCCGAGGCCAACCACTTCCCCAAGGGCTCGCCGTTCTATTCGACCGCCGGCGGCGACCAGTACAACCAGCGCAACGCGGCCAAGGCCAAGGACCTGGCGGCCAAGGCTGGCTACAAGGGCGATCCGATCCGCGTGCTCACCAGCCGCCAGTACGACTTCCACTACAACATGTCGCTGCTCATGGCCGAGCAGTTGAAGCGCGCAGGCTTCAAGGTCGACCTCAACGTGGTCGACTGGGCCACGCTCACCCAGCGCCGAAACGACCCGCGTCTGTGGGAGATCTTCATCACCCACTCGGGGCTCTTCCCCGAACCGATGCTCTCGCCGCCGCAGTTGGGCGACGGTGCACCGGGATGGTGGGACTCCCCCGCCAAGAAGGCCGCACTGAGCACGTTCAACACCGAGAGCGATCCGGCCAAGCGCGGCGCGCTGTGGGGCAAGGTGCAGCAAGTGGTGTACGACGAGGTGCCGTACATCAGCGTCGGCAAATTCAACGCCCTCTCGGCCAGGAGCCCGGCGCTGGACAACTACCAGCCCACGAACTGGCCGTTCTTCTGGAACGTGAAGATCAAGTAAGGGGCGCGCCTTGTTTCGCTACATCGCCTCCCGCGCAGGCGGGATGCTCATCGTGCTGGCCATCGTGGCGGTGCTGGTCTTCGTGCTCACGCGCGCCGCCTCGGGCGACCCGGTCTCGGTGCTGCTGGGCGACCAGGCCACGGCCGCCGACATCGCGCGCGTGCAGAAGGAATACGGCCTCGACAAGCCGCTGCCCGTGCAGTTCGGCTACTGGCTGCGCGAAGTGCTGCAGGGCAACCTGGGCACCTCGATCTTCCTGCAGCGCCCGGTGACGCAGGCGCTGTGGGAGCGCGCCGAGCCCACCACCTTGCTCGCACTCCTGGCGGTAGCCATCGCAGCCTTGATCGGCGTGCCCTGCGGAATCGTCTCGGCCGTGTTCCGCGGCCGCATGGTCGACCAGCTCTTCACCGGCATCGCGATGCTCGGCGCGAGCATCCCGAGCTTCTGGCTCGGGATCGTGCTGATCCAGATCTTCGCGGTGTCGT
>Ga0157370_10007802_pt1 | contig 11597 bp, 14 predicted proteins | sample C35metaG_FD_113463 | JGI IMG/M metagenome (GOLD analysis project Ga0157370, IMG submission 113463) | Corn rhizosphere microbial communities from Kellogg Biological Station, Michigan, USA - C3-5 metaG | ecosystem: Host-associated > Plants > Roots > Rhizosphere > Soil | place: USA: Michigan... | reverse complement strand
GCCGCCGAACCACAGCGGCGGGTACGGCTTCTGCACCGGCGGATAGAGCGTCTTCGCGTTCTCCACGCGCAGGTGCTTGCCCGAGAAATTGACCGTCTCGCCCGCCGCCACGCCGCGCCAGATGCGCAGGAACTCGTCGGTCACCTCATAGCGCTCGGCATGCGTGAGGAAGCTGCCGTCGCCGTGCTGCTCGTCGGGGTCGCCGCCGGTCACCACGTTGATGAGCAGGCGGCCGTCGGAAAAGCGGTCGAGGGTTGCGGCCTGCCGCGCCGAGACCGTCGGCGAAATGATGCCGGGGCGTATCGCGACCAGGAACTTGAGCCGCTCTGTCTGCGCCGCAAGCGACGAGGCGACCACCCACGAGTCTTCGCACGAGCGCCCGGTGGGAATCAGCACGCCTTCGTAGCCCAGTTCGTCGGCGGCCTGCGCCACTTGCCGCAGATAGCGATGGCTCACCGTGCGCGCGCCGCGCGAAGTGCCGAGGTAGCGGCTGTCGCCGTGCGTGGGGAGGAACCAGAAAAGTTGCATGCGGCGATTCAGCAGTTAGCGTGCCAGTCGCCCTGCCTGCGGGAACACGCGAAAGCGCGCGATTTCTGCTGCTGGAGCAGCAGCCGAACACCACATCTGCTGCACGCGCTGCATCGACCCGTCTGCGCTGCTGCCATGGAAGCAAAACAAGGATCGATATATGGATCGCATCGTTGGCCGCGCTCTTCTTCGCCGCGAACATGCTGCTGGCGCAGCAACCGTGCTGCCTGCGCATCAATCACCAAGGACTTGTGTGTGAGTTCCGTTCTTTCCATTCCGGCTGCCGAATCCCCGTGCGACATCGCGCGCGATCTCATGGAACGCTTCGCGGCCACCGCGGTCGAGCGCGACGAGCGCGGCGGCACGCCGAAGGCTGAACGGGATGCCCTGCGCGACAGCGGCCTGCTCGCGCTGAGCATTCCGCACGAGTTCGGCGGTGGCGGCGCGGACTGGCGCGAAACGCTCGATGTCGTGCGCCTGCTCGCGCAGGCCGACAGCTCGATCGCGCATGTGTTCGGGTTTCATCACCTGATGCTGGCCACGGTGCGCCTGTTCGCACGGCCCGCGCAATGGCAGCCGTGGTTCGAGCAGACCGCACGCCGCCGCTGGTTCTGGGGCAACGCGCTCAATCCGCTGGACGACCGCACGGTGTCGAGCGCACGCGAGGACTGGCGCGAGTTCACCGGGCAAAAGAGCTTCTGCTCGGGCGCGCTCGATTCCGAGATGCTCATCGCCTCGGCGCGCGAAGCGGGCAGCGGCGCCTTCATCGTCGCGGCGGTGCCTACCGGCCGCTCGGGCATCTTCGTCGCCCCCGACTGGAACAACATCGGCCAGCGCCAGACCGACAGCGGCAGCGTGACCTTCGAGAAGGTGCGCGTGGAGCAGCACGAGGTGCTGGCCGACCCCGGCCCGCTCTCGACGCCTTTCGCGTGCCTCCGGCCGCTGGTGTCGCAGCTCGTGCTGGCCAACATCTACCTGGGCATCGCCGAGGCCGCCTTCCACGATGCGAAGCACTACACGCTGCACGAGTCGCGCCCCTGGCATGCCGCGCATGTGGCGCAGATGCACGAAGACCCTTATGTGCTCGGCCATTACGGCGACTTCTGGGTGGGCCTGGAGAGCGTGCGGGTGCTGGCCGACCGCGCAGCCGACCGGCTCGACGCAGCCTGGCGGCGCGGCCCCGCGCTGACCGAGCGCGAGCGCGGCGACGTCGCGGTGGCGGTGGCCACCGCCAAGGTGGCGGCCACGAACACGGGGCTGGACATCTGTACGCGCATGTTCGACGTGGCCGGCGCGCGCGCCACCCACGGCGGCCTGCGCCTGGACCGCCACTGGCGCAACCTGCGCACCCAGACCCTGCACGACCCCGTGGCCTACAAGCTGCGCGAGCTCGGCGAATGGGCCCTCAAGCAGCAATACCCCGTACCGACCTTCTACTCATGACCGCCTACACCCGCCCCTTCGATGTGCTGCCATCGGTCGATGCCTCTTCCGCCGCCGACGATGAGGACCGGGACGCGCCCACGCTGCTGACCTTTCCCAACCCGCGCAAGCTCACCACCTCGATCCGCGCCACTGCGCAGGTCTTCCAGGACCCGCGCTCGGCCGCGCTGCTCGAACGCATCCGCATGGTGGCGCCCAGCGATGCCAACGTGCTCATCATTGGCGAGACCGGTACCGGCAAGGAATTGATCGCAAGGCATGTGCACGACCTGAGCCGCCGCAGCGGCAAGCCCTTCGTGGCGGTGAACTGCGGCGCCTTCTCCGAAAGCCTGGTCGAGAGCGAGCTCTTCGGCCACGAGAAAGGCGCGTTCACCGGTGCGTTCTCGGCCAAGACAGGCTGGTTCGAGGCGGCCAACGGCGGCACGCTGTTCCTCGATGAAATCGGCGACCTGCCGCTGTCGATCCAGGTCAAGCTGCTGCGCGTGCTGCAGGAGCGCGAGGTGGTGCGGCTGGGTTCGCGCAAGAGCGTGCCGATCGACGTGCGCGTGGTGGCCGCAACCAACGTGCGGCTGCAGGACGCGGTGGCTGCCGGCCACTTCCGCGAAGACCTGTTCTACCGGCTGCACGTGGTGCACCTCGCGCTGCCCACGCTGCGGGAGCGCCCCGGCGACATCCTTCCGTTGGCGCGGCATTTCATCGAGGAATACCGCCAGCGGCTGGGCTACGGCGCGGTGCGCCTCGATGCCGGCGCCGAGCAGAAGCTCTCCGAGCACGGCTGGCCCGGCAACATCCGCGAACTGGAGAACGTGATCCACCACGCGCTGCTGATCTGCCAGCACGACGTGCTGGGCGCGGAGCACCTGCACCTGTCTTCGCTGAACATCCAGAGGCGCCCGACCGAGAGCGAGCCCCCTGCGCACGCCACGCCGCAACAGGCGCTGGAGACGGTGCTGCGCGAGCTGTTCAACGAGCCCCGCGATCAGATGTTCGAGTTGATCGAGGACACCGTGATGCGCACGGCCTTCGAGTTCTGCCATCGCAACCAGGTGCAGGCGGCGAGGCTGCTGGGGATCAGCCGGAACATCCTGCGCTCCAGACTCATCAAGAGTCGGGAGATTTCGGCGCTGAAATAGATGTGGGGCTGGAAATGAAAAACGGCCCCGTGAGGGGCCGTTTTTGCTTGCTATCTGGCGGAACCGGAAGTTTTCGACCCTATCTCAGACTCGAATGGCCCGGCTTCTTTGCACGATATACAGCACGCTTCACGACAGAGTCGGACACCTCGAACATCAGCGCAATCGCATGCATCGTGTGCTCACCGGTGGCGTACAACCGCACCACTTCGGCCTCAGCTTCTGACGACAGCGCACGCGATCTCCCAGGGAGGTTTCCACGATCACGCGCAGCACGCTGGCCCGCAATAGATCTCTCTCGAATGATGCCCCGCTCAAGTTGAGCAACAGCACCAAGAATCTGAATCACAAACGACCCCATCGCGGTGGTCGTATCAAGCGGCTCAGTCAAGCTCTTAACGAGCGCACCAGCGATACGAATCTCTTCCAAGATCGCCAGCAAATCGGGCAACGAGCGGGCCACCCGATCCAGCTTATAGACCATGAATACATCACCGGGCCGTAGCTCCCGAAGACAACGCCTCAACTCCACCCGCTCCCCAACGCTGGAGGTCTTTTCCTGAAAGATGACCTCAGCACCAGCAGCCCGCAATGCATCAATCTGCAAATGCGTTTCTTGCTCGCGAGTCGACACCCGCGCATAGCCAATCAGCATAAACACCCTTACGAGGCTGGATCACCGGCGCGACCTCCCTCCGTTAGACACGCCCAATCCATACGCGCTTAGGCCGAGACACATCAACTTTAAGAAACTGTACATTTGGCAACACCATGCGCCAAACACAGCTTGAAAACGCCCTCGCACAGTGGTTCCTCGCAGAACTAGCCATTGGCCTGATCGGCATGTTCATCATGCTGACGATCTTGTATTTCGTGATCCGGTGGGGAGTAAGAGACGGCATGCGCGATGCACAGCGAGGCACCCGCGCAGAACGACCACCAGCACGCTCAAAGCACGACACAGCAGGGCTACCCGACCTGAGAGCAGACTAGGCCACTACAGACCGCCGCTTCGGAATCTCTGCGGCCAGATAGAGCCAATCGCCGAAGTGAGACCAGCAGGTTTTACCAACCACCTCATGCTCCCGAGAAAGGAAGCTGAATGCCACATCAAGCAGATCGAGAGGACGATCCACTGTCCCCATATTTATCGCCTTGGGAACTTCTGAAACGCCAAATTTGGTCCATCGGTTGGACCACTTTTCTCCCTCTGCGTAGCCTTTGGAAATGTACTTCGCGATATAGCTCGCAATCCGAGCTGGAGTGCGATCCCCACCCTTGCGACGAGACACATCCACATTGCCCTGATGTTCCTTGGTCACAGAGCGCCAAATGGCCCGAAGCACATCAAAACTTTTGGTCCGAATCACCGAGGGAACACCATGCTTGGAGTAGCAGACCCGATGAAAAAATTTGGGGATGCGACAGGTAGCACCGTGAACATGCCAAGCACCCCGTTTCTGTTCCTCAAAGGCTGCGACCAGACCAAAATCAGGTAGCTCACGAGTCACACGACGAACGAACTCTTTGAGGTGCTTCTTGCAAAGCTCCAGGTCCTGCATATTGGACCTGTACGTGAGGGTCAGCATGGTGTCAGCACCCATTGCCTTACAGAGCTTGCGCACACGTGTCTTGGCACGATTGGCAGCGACAGCAATTGATTTCTCCCGCAGTTCATCAGCATGAAGCTCGCGATATCGATCCACCATTTCCATGTGATCGAGGATGCGTGACCGAGGCCAATCAAGCTCTGTAGCAACCTGCTGTCGAGCAGCCGTGATTTCCAAATGACCATTCCCAAGGTCATGAGCTTTGACAGTGAAGGGACCAGACCGAGTGATATCAACCACCTGAACTTCAGACACACGACCAGAGGCGAAATCAGCCGTTTTGACACGACCACCCTTCCAGTCCAGAATCGCAATCGCCATGGCTATCTCCAGTAGCTGTGACCACAAGGCCAGACCTGTTTGCCGCAGGTGCTGGCCTTACCTTTTGGGACCTTCAAGAGCCCCGTGTTCTAAAGTGTTTATTGGATAAATCTAGGCCGCGCTGCGCGCGGCCCCGGGCGCGCGGCCTTGCGGCCTTTCCGCGCCCTCCGGCGGCGTGGCAGTGACGAACGACAGGGCACGAGGACGAACACACGCCCACCATGGGGGACACCCCCATCCCCCCGGACATCCGCTCAGCAAGGGACAGCGCCCACCTCATACGCCACGCGACTTACGACGACCCATGTCTGCTCGAGCAGCTGAATCAAATAGGCCAAGATCCGGAGAGACTTGAATCAGCCGGTCGACCTCAGACAACCGCAAAGCCTGACGAATCAACCACGCCGCAGTGGCATCCCGAGACCAAGGCTTCGACCAACCCCATCGAGTCTCACGTTTTGCCAACGGACCACGAAGAGCCTCCAACCGAGCGAAGGCCTCATCATCAAGCGCGACAGAAAACCGTTTCACTTTCCCCCCCCGAATCGCGAGGCAACCTGTTGAGCGGGCACAGGAGACTCAAAGACCGAAAGACCACCCATCCCCTTGACTTCGACGGTTTCTGCCGCCTGACGCCGATCCTGACGGTCTGAGCGCCCTTGTCGACCGTCCGGATCGAAATCCAAAAAGAAGCCGTTCGCCGCGAACTGGCGACACAGCTCATCGGACACGCGGTACGGGGTGGCCTGCTGGGTGTAGCACTTGCACCCCTGAGACACATTGACGATGCACGCAGCGGGGTACGGCGCTCGAGCAGGCTTTGCCACATCGTCATACCGAGGCGCAGTGAAAGCGAGCCCGGGCACACGTGGCTGATAAGCCTTGAAGCTGGACACGTCCTTAACCTGCGCGGCACCAGCCATCAGGTTCACATCCCCCGCGGCGGTTTGCGGTTGCGCTTGACCTGGTGGTTTGGCTCCAAGAGGAACGGCCTTGTTCGGGTTGACTGCAACCCCAAGCTTTTCGCCAAAGCCACTGATCTGCACGTAGGCGAACCACACCAGCCCAAGGAACCCCAGCACAAGCACGGGAAAGGCAAGCACCTTCGCAGGCAACCTCACTTTCATGTTGTGCACAGTGGCGGACTGATACCAACTGAAAACCTCTTTGGGGTAGCGGAACGTGGTCTTGATCGCCTTGTTCAAGTCGCCCTTGTCATCAATATCCATGACCCGATTGAGTTCCATAGCCACCGAGTTCGGGAGCCCGAAGGTCCGGCGCATGTGAATGTGCTGGTCCACGAAACCGCGCAACGCAAAGTCGATTTGCTTGGGGTACTGACAAGTGAAGATGAAGATAAAGCCGCGATGGCGATGCTTATCGAGTCGCTGAACCGCCTCAGGTATCGGGTCACGAGGACCACGCTGGGGAAAGAAATCCTGAGCCTCATCGAGCAACACCACCGACCCATCGGGAAGGTCCATCCACTTGGTCGGGTCGCACTCTTTCCAATCGGTGCGCGTCAAACCAGTGACGTTCGAGACGTAGACCTGCCGACCCTCTTTTGTATGCCTATCGGCCTCCGACAAAGCACGCAACGTCTTGCCAGAACCAGGGAGGCCGGTGATGAGAAGAATGGTCATTTCTTGAACCTCAAGACACGGAACGAAAGCTTGACGGCGATGGCTGAACCCCAAGCCGCAAGATAGATTTGCACGGCGGTATAGATGCCCATGATTTTGAGAATGGCGATGACATCCGAGGGCGCACCAGCGAACGATGCATCGATGGCATTTGAAGCCGCACTGAAGGCCTCATTGAGCCCCTGATAGGACACGAAGGCGATGCCCAACCCGGTGAGGATGCGCATGAGCACCTGACCGACGACGCCGGTAAGCGCCGTCATGATGATTCCGACCAACCACGGCATAGAACCTCCCTCAGTCTCTCGTGACGACCATCAAGAACGTGCGCAGGGCCACCAGAAGCGCCACAGCGATGACGATAGGCCGAGACCCCTCACCGATATCACACAGCGGCTTCAACGACAGAACGTATTGCTGACCCAAAAGATTCATGGGATAGCCAGCAGGGCATGCGGCGGTGACGTTCGATGCATTGACCCACGAAGTCCAGGCACCAGCCGTTCCCGCATCGCCGTTCGACTTGAACGAGCTCGCAACGGAACCATCGGTCACATCGATCGCACCAGTTTGCTTCCACGGCACATTGAAGTTTTCATACTCGCAACGAGCACGACTCTGTTCCTGTGCGATCGCGCACTGAATCGCATCGCCCTTGCACACGAAACCAGAGGCACAGTTACCGCCGTATTTGCTGCCCTCCTCATCGCCTTTTTTGCATGCATTGGAGCCGGGTTCCTGCTCGCACTTGGCATCACGAGACTGCGTGGTGGAGGTGGTCTCACATGTCTCAGTGGTCGCCCCCGATGCCTTGGTGCATTTCGTGGTGTCGGTCACACACCTTGCACCACCAGCCTCGCAATTCGTGTTGGAGTTCGTGCGCGTGGTGGACCCATCAGGGTTCTTGACCTCCGAACTGTCACGCGCTGACGTTGGCGTATCACTGCCAGTGGGTGCACATACGCGCCGACCGTTGACCTCACCGGGCGCTTGCCCAAGCGGGCAAGGGTCAGGAGCCGTAGTACCGGGCGCGGGCTTGTCAGGCACTTTGCCATCAGCAGGAACAGGGGTAGAGCCTTGAGGATCGGTACCTGCCCCACCGAGGCCGGTACACGTGGCCGCAGTAGCCCCGGTGTACTTGGCAGACCCACTGCAATACCAGATGCCGCCATCCTTAACACATCCCTCGCGCTCAGCCATCGCAACACACTTGCCAGCGCCTTTGGGATTCCACCCATCACAGTAGTAGTGCACATCGCCCACCGGAGATACGCCCGTGCCGCCCTCCCACTTGACGCTCCCAGCAGACGTACCAGCGATGCTTTCACAATCATTGGGAGGCACCACACACGAGGTATGAGTGGAGTCCTCGATATAAGGAGCGGTACATGCGCATGCCGTACCTGAAGCAGTACTGTTCGCAGGGCACACAGGCGCAGTGGACAGGATGGACTGCGAATTGGTGCCAACCACCACAGCACCCGTGGACTTGTTCGTGGTCTTGAAATAGCAATTGTTCGTCGCAGACGACAGGTACGTATGCGCAAACGATGACGACGCCGCAGTGGCGGCCACAGTCGCGAGCTGACACGCTTGATCGCCAGTGGATGCCTTAGGCGCTGTGACCTCCGTCAACGGACTGATCAACACGTAGTACTGGACAGCCTTAGGCACCAGCGCATGAGCTACGCCGACCCATGAGACACAGAACATCAACCCCAAGATGAAGCGACGCATCAACGGCCCCCCGCACTCACGAGAAAGAGCCACGTAGCCGCAATGGTCACGTAGAGGATGACGTTGTTGGAGAAATCAAAATCGAGAGGCATAAAAAAACGGGGGGCCTTTCGACCCCCCGCCCAGTCGCATTAACCGCCTGCAACGAAGCCCTTGATCCAACGGTAGGTCATGACGACCACTGCCAGACCGATCAAGGCACCACCCACGGTGGTAATGGCGGTCTTGGCCTGATCGATGCCGGTGGTGACCACCGAGACGTCGATGCCGGTCGATTGAGCCATCGCACCACCCGCAGCAGCCAGAGCCGCCACACCTACCAGCGCTGCACGAGCGCGCTTCTTCTTCATGTCCATTTGGACCTCCGTTTGACGGTGCAACAGCGCACCCAGAGATCGAGGGCGTCTCACGACGATGCTCAACAACTGGCTACGCTGTCCGCACGTCATCGCGAGGACCAAACAAACGCTACGAACCTGCCCAAGGCCCATGCCGTCACAAGGATGGCCAACACGGATGTGGCCAACTGCCCAGCCTGCTCGGACGTCAGCGGCTGGATGTAGTAGGTGAGCTTTGCGAGCTCTTCTTTGGTGGTGACCACATAGCCCGTGCTGCACGTGTGATCGACAGTCAGCACGTCTTGTGCAACACCGTTGACGGTGGAAGGTTCGGCTTTGATGCAGTACATGGTCAGCCCACCAACAACGACAGCGACACACACAAACCGATGACAAGACCCATCCACTCCCCGAAGGTCATCGGCACATCACGATCCACAAACGCACGCCAATGCGCCCATGCAACAGAAGCCACGACCAACAACCCGAGCACACCGAACGAGGCACACACCGCCCGAACGACCGGCGCGGGCACAACAGAACTCATGTCGTGAAACACGTCCATCACAACCCCTCTAAGGTCTCACCGCGACGCTCAGCCTCACGGTACATGCGCGCACGAATGCGCTGGAGCAGATCGACATTGCGTTGAGTCGCACGCTCGATACGACGCACACGATCCGCGAACGGAGCGGGCTTACGACGACGCACAATGAAACGCCACGCGGCGACACCGAGAAACTCTGCGACCTGCCCGGCGACGTAGCCCAGGAATGCCACGACGAAGACGTAGACGGTGAGCAAGGACATGACCTCACCCACTACCGATGCAAGCTCGTGAGCGGTCATCACTGCGCCCTCCAACGAATGGCGGGGACCTTGCTGTGGTCGCGACGACGGGCGCACTGAATGCGGTAGTTGCGTTCGGCGCGCTCGCCATCGAGCCAGATCAAGGCGGCGAAAAACATGCCGATTGCGAAGCCGAGAGCGAGCGCGGCGAACATCACTGCTTCACCGGAGCAGAAGGCGCAGGGGCCGAGGGCTGACGAGGGGTCAGCGGCTGGAGGTCCGTAAGGACAGGACCGATCTTGCCGTTCTGGAAATTCACACCCATCGCGTACGTGCCGCGATAGTCGCCCTGCGTCACTTTGCCGCGAAACGTGGGCGGCAGATCGAGCACACCCACTTGATCGAGTTCGCCAGCGTCAGTCAGCAGCGCGCACTGCGCGGTGTGGATTTCGTAGGGCTTGCCGGTCTTGGTGGAGATGCCCTTTTTGGGCTCATCGATTTTGAAGATACGCAGGATGCCTTGCATGGTTTTTCCTCTTTGGTTTGCTTACACGAAGCACTGGCGAACGTGCCAGCCGGAAACCCTCTCGAGAGGGCTACGAGCTGGCGAGTCAGAACAGCCTCCCCTGTACCCAGAACTCACGACGACGAATGAGGGACCAACGTTGAGCGGGGGTCACGGCCGATACCCCGCATAGCCATCGGCATAGACGCGGTCACACGACCCAAAGGCGCAATGGGAACCAGAAGGGAGCAAATCAGGCGCATCAAGCGAACAACCATCTAGCTGCCAATCAGCCCACCACTCGCTGTCCCAGCCACCCTGCATGTGCCTCACATTGGCGCAACGACGCGGAACAAAGAGACCATCAAACCGAGGGGTGTCCACCCCCACCCCGGGCTCAGCAGGAGCCGGCAGACTCGGCACTGAGCCGTTAGCCGAAGCAGGTGGGGGAGGACAGACGATGTGCTGCGCAAAGGCAACAAAACAGACTTGGTGCATGCCGGCTCCTAAAATGAGCAATTTGCAACCTGTCGCAAACTGCAATAGTCAGACGGAATTTACACCACCCAGTCGCAAACTGCAACACCCATGAACATAAAAGAACTGATTGAGGCAGCAGCCCAAGTCGCAGGTAGCCAAGTCAAGCTGGCCGCTCTACTCGACACAACCGCACCAACTCTGATTCAGATGAAGAACGGGACCCGGCCATGCAATTGGCGAGTGAGGGGAAAACTGCGGGCAGTACTGGGCGAAGACCCAACAAGAGCATTCATCACCGCAATGGCAGAAGACCTAGAGCAGTCAGAAAACGCAGACGAAAAAAAAGCTGCAGATGGCTTCAAAGCCATGCTTGCAGCGTTTCCAGAAGAACATGAAAAAAGCCCTGTCAATCCGGAGATCAACAGGGCTTCATCAACTTGGCGGAACCGGAGGGATTCGAACCCTCGATGAGGCTCTACACCCCATACTCCCTTAGCAGGGGAGCACCTTCGGCCACTCGGTCACAGTTCCTGAAAGAAGCCGAGATTATGCCACTGTCAGGCGGCCGGTTGGTCCAGATCGAAGGCTTTATGCAGCGCCCGGACGGCCAATTCCATGTATTTTTCGTCGATCACGACCGAGGTCTTGATCTCGCTGGTCGAAATCATCTGGATGTTGATGCCCTCTTCGCTCAGCACACGGAACATCTTGCTCGCCACGCCCACGTGGCTGCGCATGCCGATGCCCACGATGCTGACCTTGCAGATCTTGGTGTCGCCCACGATCTCGGTCGCGCCCAGCGAGGGCATGACCTTCGATTGCAGGAGGTCGATCGTCTTGGCGTATTCGTTGCGGTGCACCGTGAAGCTGAAGTCGGTCTTGCCGTCCTTGCTCAGGTTCTGGATGATCACGTCGACCTCGATGTTGGCGTCCGCCACGGCACCGAGGATGTGATACGCGATACCCGGCTTGTCGGGCACGCCGAGCACCGAGATCTTGGCTTCGTCGCGGTTGAATGCGATGCCGGATACGACGGCTTGTTCCATGTTTTCGTCTTCCTCGAAAGTGAT
>Ga0157370_10007801_pt1 | contig 11597 bp, 12 predicted proteins | sample C35metaG_FD_113463 | JGI IMG/M metagenome (GOLD analysis project Ga0157370, IMG submission 113463) | Corn rhizosphere microbial communities from Kellogg Biological Station, Michigan, USA - C3-5 metaG | ecosystem: Host-associated > Plants > Roots > Rhizosphere > Soil | place: USA: Michigan... | reverse complement strand
GGAGTGAAATCTGCACGCTCCGGTTTATTATAGAATCTTGCCCATTCGCTGTATGCAACATACTCTTCAGAACCATTGAGTGTTTTCATTTGTATTTCTATCATCTCAGGATTCAGCAAATCATCCGCATCCATAAACTTGATGTAGTTCCCTTTCGAGTAAGTATAACCGTTATTATTGGCGGCATCCTGGCCTTTATTAGTTTGGTTGATAACGATTACTCCTTTGTCTTTATAAGATGTTGCAATTTGTAATGTATTATCCGTAGAGCCATCATTCACCACAATAATTTCAATTGGCCTCCATGTTTGCGCCAGCAACGAGTCCAGCGTAGCTGTAAGATATTGCCCGGCATTGTAGGCAGGAATGATGATGGAGACAAGAGGCTCGGACAAGACTCTCTTTTTAATCGTAATTAATATTTATCAAAAGTGTTTATCTGTTTCCGAAAAAATCTTTTTATAATATTCCTGCATTTATAAGCAATCCAAATTAAATCCATTTTAAGCAATTGATTTTTATATTCCAGTTTACGGTTGGCAATATAAAAATGGGACGTTGCTGCTGATTCTGAATCAACAAGATTGCGAACAACATTTCGATAATCTTCAATGCAAGGTTCGGTTAATGATTTTACATAATCAACTATATTCAGTGCATACCATCGCGCTACTTTTAACTCATCTCTTATTTGAGAGCGTATCGTATCTTTTATTAAAAAATTTCTTTTTTCAAATTCAATATGCCAAAAAACCCTGTTTCGGCAATTGATGTGGCCTTCTCCACCTTGGCCGGGAATAGCCGCAGAAAATATCACAACATCCGCAGAAGATGTTAGAGAGTCAATCAAGCTTTCAGTAACATCAGGATTAAGATGTTCTGCCACCTCCATACAAATGGCAACATCAAATTTTTGATTTTGGGTTGCCAGAAACTTTTTTAGAACGACCGAATTATTTAAATCTATTTTAAAAAATGAAATATTATCATGGTTATTAAAATTAGGATGGGCATAACCATCAATTGCTGTTATTGAAGCACCTTTTTTTGATAATGCTTTAGTTAATTCTCCGTTTCCACACCCAAATTCAATTATTGAGGCGGGCGCATATTGTCGCATTATAGCCTCAGCTATTGGAACGTAATCAAAATCAAAAATCTCAGAGTTAAAATATTGATCATTATAATAATTTTTATCCATGATTTTAGTTATAAAAATTATGTTTTAACCTTAAAGATGAAAAATCGCTTGTATAGTATCTGTAAATCCAAATTTCGTCAATTGAACTATATGTTTAATTTTTTTTAGATCGCCTGTTTTTAAAAATGATTTGGAAATGTTTACTAAAAACCGCCGCTTATTTTTTTTCTCAAGCCACACCAATTGTTTACGCGATAAATTAAGCGGTAACTCAGCTAAGGCATCTTTCAGGTACAAATAATTATTGAAAAGGTAACTTGATGCATTATTTATTTCCTGTCCTTCATGACGGCGATAGTTCATGAATTTAAAAGGTAAAAGAACTATTGGAGAAAAACAGGCAACCTTAATATTAAAATACATATCATTAGCTGGTCCATATTTTTCGGGGTACCCATGTATGTGCTCAAAAAAAGTGCGTTTTATTATTGTTCCGCCAGGCCCTATTAATAAAAAGGGGGTTTTAAAAAAATGATCATTAATAGCAGTAACTGAATCAAGCAATATTGGAGTATTAGTATAAAAAGTATTGAATATTCCAAAACCGGATTTTGGAAAGATCATCATAGCGTTTATTAAATTAGTAATTCCATCTTTTAAAATTGTATCATCGGAATCTACATAAATAATATATTCTCCTTTTGCTAATGAAGCGGCCTTATTCCGATTGGGATAATCCCCTAAATTCTTTTCATTAATATATAATTTTATCCTGTTATCCCGTCTTTCATAATCTCTGGCAATATTTACTGTATTATCGGATGAACAATCATCCACAATAATCAATTCCCAGTTTTGATAGGTTGAATGAATTACACTTTCAATAGCTTCTGCAATATAACGCTCACGGTTATACGCAGTCATTAAAACTGAAACAAGAGGATTGGTCATTCCTTTCTAACGAATAATACATTTCCCATGTCCCATCCTTTTGGAATAGCCTCGATAATCACGTTGAATCCGGCTTGCTCCAAAAATTTTCTATACTCTTTATACTGGGCAACATTTTTGTAGGTTTCTCTTGTACTTACTTCTGTATGAATTACCGATACAGTCTTTAGTATATTGCCTGCAGCTTTCAACATTTGCAATTCAAAACCCTGCATGTCGAGCCAAAGCATATTCACCTTAGTGATTCCATGTTGATATGCCCATTCACTTAAGGCGGTTGTATTTACTATAATTTTCGTTTTGAAAAAAGTATCCGGGTGGTCTTTCAGGTGTAATACGGGTTCTAACAAAGAACTTGATCCATCTGATAAACCTTCACTCACATAAAAATCCTGCATACCACTCCGGTCAGACAGCGCAAGCTGGTAGCATTTTATGTTAGAATATGATACTGTGTTTTTCAACAACCGGTTAAATAAGTTATCAATGGGTTCAAATGAATGTACCATCCCTTTTGGGAAAAGTTTCGCTAGTGCGACAGAGTCAGTACCATCGTATGCGCCGCAATCAATAATAACAGGATCAGGTGGTAGATATCTTTTCAATAGCGCTTTTGAAATTTTTTCATCTCTTACTTTTGGAATGGCATATTGCTCAAATGCTATCCGCCGTAAATGAAATCCCGCTTTATGAAAAATAGATCTACTTGTCTTTCTACTGCCCATAAATAATATAAATAATATCCTGCCTTACGTATATCTTGTATTGATTGCTATATTTATTTACAAGGCTTTTTATTGTTCGTATTGATGGATAATCTTCTCTTCCTGTAAATAAGCGTGCATCATCAACAAGAATGATTGAATGACACTTTGCTGTCAGAATAATCTCTAATTCCTCCACTATCGGTGTATTTTTTTTACCCTTTGCGGTTTGTATAAATTCATCTTTAACAAAAAAAGAGGATGAAAAATGCCCATCAAGCCAAAAAAGTGTTGGGTCCAATAATTCATTGACAATTTTTTTTAAAACAATGCTGCTATCTCCTTCAATAATTGTTATGTTATTGTCGACAGCAAATCTTTCTTTGGCACGACTTGCAAGTTCCGCACTGAGTTCAATGGATACCAATTTGTCAAACTTCATTTTAAAATATTCAACTGTATCACCTAAGAAAGTACCTGTTTCAACAAAAGTTTTGCATTGATATAATTCACGCACATTATCAATTAACTTTCTCTTTTCTTCAATAGACGGCGGGATTTTTTCTCTTCGGGAAATTGAATTAAACCTGAATATCATTTTATCTTTTAAACTTCTCATCAGGCTAACTTGTTTCATTAAATAGTTTTTAAAAGGGACTTATTTTAATTCCGAGACGGCTGTAAACACCGGCTTTAATTCTTGCTGAGAGTATTCTTGTTTTATAAATTTTATCCTTTAAAAAATTTTTACCTACAGGTCTTTTGATTCTGGAATCTTCTATAACAAATTCTAAAAACTGAAGCAAACTTTGAGTAGTCATTTCTTCCGGCAGGTGATTATCCGTAAACCATGGCTGGGCTGATAGCGTAATATATTTTTGATCATCTTTATCTAATTCTATTATTCTTTCTATTGCTTCATCAAAAAATTTTCGGTTAGGGATATTTATAAAACTATTGGTGTTAAAATCTCTGTTTACAACAGGATTCCCCCAGTAAATCGGAATTGAATTTGCGAACATCGGTTGAATCAGTTTTTCAGTTGTATATCCGGGATATGACGAATTTTCAAACGATAATACAAACTTATAGTCTTTTATAAATTCCATTTTATCTGGCACAGGCCCACCTACATTATTTAAATATTTGCCGCCTGAATCTACTTTCTTGTACTTTGAAAGCAAATGGAAAAATTCATTTCTCTCCCTTGCATTACCATTAGATACTACCATACAGCAGAATTTTTTTTTGGACTGAAAAGCAAGTGTATCTTTCGGGGCTGTTAAACTTTTGGGGTTATAGGTTGCCCAAATGGGCCAGCGTTTATGTCTTGGGTTATTATTTATAAAATCAAAATCTAACACATAATCACAAATATTCCAGTTAGCCCGCTCATTTTCGCAACCTATAAATACTCTATTGCATTTATATTTTAAATAATCGTGTGTGCCATCATAAGAATGTGTAAAGAAATATAAGTCCGGTTTATCTGATATTTCTATGTCATACTTTATCGAAAGCAATCTCGTAAAATAATTATCTTCCTTTCTAAAGTGTTGCCAGAAATATCCAAAATTGATTTTAAGCGCCCTCACTATTACATCATTTTTTCTTTGACAATACAACTATCGAGAAAATTGAAAACAATTTGTTTTTCAAAAGCCATCTTTTTAGCCCCTGGAATCCTTTTATTTCATTTTTTTCAAAATCGAAGAATTCCGGGTAAACATTTTTTAATGCTGCTGTAAGCCATCTGATTTTTGCTTTAAGTGTATTTTTCTGTTGCCTCGAATTGTCAATAATGGAGGGCAGATGCTTATAATAAAAACCACGGCGCATTTCTTTCTTGAATAGTGTCAGTGTCTCAAGCCAACTATTGTTTTCACAGATGATTTTAAACTCCTTTAGTAAATTATTATATTCTGAAGTTTGAAGCAAACTCATACGATTCATTACAGAGCCTTGATGGATGCGATAATTGTATAATGGCTCATTTATAACTACCCCTATATTACAATACTGCCAAAAGCATAAATTAAAAAGCAAATCTTCATACATTTTTAATTTTTCTGAAAAAAATAAGTAATTTTCTCTAATCAGACGGGTTAGATAAATTTTATTCCAATTTGCGAAATCATATTTGAAACGCATAAGATTCGCAACTTCATTGATTCTTGCTGTTTTAAATTCAATTATTTTATTGGGTAAAGAAAGTCTTAGGTTCTTATCAGCACCTTCGGAATTGTATGCATTACAAATTACTATATCTGCGTTTTGAGTTATTGCTTCATGATACATTTTCTCATACATGGAAGGCTCAGCCCAATCGTCAGCGTCTGCAAATGCAATATACCTGCCTGTCGCCATTTCTATCCCCTTGTTGCGTGCAGCGCCAACGCCATGGTTATTAGCGTTGGCTATTTTAATATTTGCATATTGATTATGAAATTTTTCAATAATCGTATTGCTTTTATCGTTGCTATTGTCATTTACTATTATAATTTCTTTTTCAATCAAAGTTTGATTCATTAAGGACTGTAAACATTTTTCTATAAAGGGTTCAGCATTATGAACAGGTACAATTACAGATAATTTGATTTCGTCCTTCAATTTTTTTCCTTAAATCAATTAAGATAACTTTTTTATTTTCCCCAAAATCTTCTCACAAAAAAAAATGGTGTCAACAAAATTCTGCCTAACTTATAAGAAGCACTATTTTGATAATTTAGTTGTATAAGTTGACTATTCTTTATGTGCTTGCTTAATGCATTTTCACATGCTTCAAGTTCTATAGCATTTAGCTTATCCTTATCAGCTTCTTTTAAAACATCAATATTTTTATGTATATCCAAATAAATAATTTTTTCTAATAGCTCCCAGGAATAAGCGGCTTTTATATTTCCGCTATTTAGTTGCAGATGTGTGAGAGAATTATTTCTTAACCGGTAATGATATAAAACTTCCGGCACGGTAATTCCTTCATAAGATTTTAATATGCGATACACCCAATGAATGTCTTCTCCTACCCTTCCCTTAAAATAATCATGATAGCCTTTCGTTAGTTCCAGCGCCGCAGCAGATATCATCATGGTGCCGCATACCGTCGCTTCAAGTTCTTTATTTTTCTTATTCCCGAATGATAAAAATTCATCTCTCAATTCATCGTTGGTCAGCGCCACCTTACCGGGCACGCTTTCTTTTTCTCCAAAATATTTATAACGGGTAAAGCAAATACCCAATTTTTTATCTTTCAGAAATTGATTCACCTGTTTCTCTATCCTTGCGGATTCGCTCCAGTCGTCTGCATCCTGGAAGGCAATAAAATCACCTTTTACTTCTTTCAGCACATCATTCACCGCTCCTATTTTTTGCGTGTTGGTTTTATATTGCTTTATAATAATTCTATTGTCTTTAAAAGATTGAATCTTTTGCAGCGTATCATCCGTTGAAGCATCATCAATAATAAATATTTCAAGATTGGAATAGGTTTGATCAAGTATGGAATGAATGGCTTTCTCCACGTAAGGGCTTACGTTGTAACAGGGAATAATTACAGAAACCAATGGCTCATTTTCCATGCGCTATGGTAGTTTTTTTAGCCGAAGATTGCCCGTCGCCAATTTTATAATAGCGCTTCAGCCACATTTTTAAAGCTGCATTTTCGCCGATGGTTTTCCGGAGCAATACCAGTTTTTTATTATTATAAAATTCAATGCCGGGATCAAGCCGTGCAATTTCTTTTACCAGTTTTAATAAATCTTCTTTCGGGCTTTTTTCGTATTGCGTAAGAAACCACATGTACAGGCCGGCAATTTTTTTTTGCAATGATGGTTCAAATAAATTTTTTTTAATCAGTAATTTTTCCCATTTGCCGTAAGCAAATAAAATTTCTTTAAGCCCGGTGCTGTTAGCGATTCTTTCATCGCCATGTGTTCTCCATAAACCGCAGTTTCCCGGCAGGTATTCAAAATGCCCGCCAGCCAATATTCCACGCAAATGAAAATCTATTTCCTGGTTTCTTTTAATGCTGGTGTCCCACTGGCCAATTTGGTTTACCAATTTTTTTCTCATTAAAATAGCAAGAGTATGTATCGGATCTTTTGATAGGATTTGTGAAATTAAATTTTCACTTTTATAAGCCACTACTTTAGTTTTTTTATCCGGCAAACCCCTATCCCAATCTCCAAATACAGCATCACATCCAGGATGATTGTTTAAAAAATTTACTTGTGTTTTTATTTTATCCGGGTACAACAAATCATCGGAGTCGAGGTATTGTATAAAATCGCCCGAAGCCGCTGCCGTGCCCGTATTGCGGGCGGTTTGTGCTCCGCTGTTTTGCTGATGAATATATTGAACACGGAACTGTTCATTATTTTGTGTTATAAAATTTTCAACTACTTCTTTGGTATTATCTGTTGAGCCGTCATCTACAATAATACATTCTACCGGACGGTATGTTTGAGCAGCAACAGAATTGAGCGCTTCTTGTAAAAGAATTGCGCGATTATGAGTGGGAATGATAATGGAGACCAGTTCAGAATTATTCATTTCTTTCTTGCAATTAGTAATACTGACTTCCCAAAATTAAATCCAAGTAACCTGTCGGTAATACGTGAAACTGGTACAAGGAATCTGTCCCAGAAGATTACCTGCTTCAAAGTAGGCAAACCTTGCCTGAGAAATAGTTTATTGATAAGAGATGCGAAATACCCGGCAGAATCAAGATAATATGCTTTTTCAATTTCCATGGTTTGTGGAATAATACTTTTTAATGAATTGCGGTTGTATCTGCGAAAATGCCCGATCATTTTATCAAACTCACTGAATAATTTTTGGTGAGCTGGTACCAATATGATAAGATGACCGCCAGTGTTCAATAAACCGACGGCCACTTCTAATTCTGCTTTATCATTTTCTATGTGCTCGATTACGTCTATATATATTATACTGTCAAATTTGGTGGTAAGAGATGTCAGGTACCCGTTGAAAGTTTTACAAACAGAAGGAATATTTCCATCTGCTATTTTTTGTTCAATCTTTTTTACTAAATCCGGATCGGGCTCTATGCAAATCCAATGTTGCTGACTACCGTCGCATAATACAGGGGTGGTGCCTCCCAGCCCTGCGCCAACCTCTGCTACACTCCTACCCAGTGATGGCTTTATAAATGATGCATAATAGTTTTTCCAATGCTTTGCATGTTCAAAAATTTCAAGTTCACTACCTATGTATTGGCTCATCTGGAAATAAAGTTGTTACCTCGATAATATAGTCTTTATAATCTTTTGCAGGAATAACGGGCTTGTGTGTTTTCATGCTAAGCACATTGAAAAGAAGCAACAGACCAAGTAAAAAGGCTAAAAAAAGTATGATACCCAAACCAAGAACGGTAAAGGTAGCCCAACCGGGAATGGCCAAATGCGTAAATAATCTTATAAAAGCAACAATGAATATTCCTATAAGTGTAAAAATTATCAGGAAGAAGGATAAAAGAATCAGCCGTACAGCCATAAAATCTGCATATACCGAAACAGCACTAAGTCCATGCAGGATCAGTTTTACAAAATTCATTTTAGATTTTCCGAAATAACGAATCCCTCTTTTTGTTGACACAGATGTATAAGGAATGCCTGATCTGATAATACCTCCTGAAAAATGATTCCATATATCAGGAACATAAACAATTTTACTTAGGTATTTTTGTGGAATAATGCAAAAATTTCCAAAACTGATTTGTTTGCCTGTGAGAAGAAAGAAAATTATTTTATAAATACCATAAAATAACCTGAATAGTAATCCTTCACTACGTTTACTTCTTCTTGCAAAAACTACTCCGTTAACATTTTTAGATGTATTGATAAGAGTATTGATATCATCAGGTTTGTCTTCACCATCTGAGTCCATTACAACACAATAATCAATTTCGCAATTATCATTCGCGTAGGCAAGCCCTGCAGCTATTGCCTTTTGATGGCCAATGTTTCTGTTTGCCTCTAATAAAATAACAGGGGAATTTATTATTGGAAAATCAGATAGGGCTGGCTCCGTTTCAGATGAATCATTTACAATAATGTATTGACGGGTAAACCCCTCGCCTATTGACTTTTCAATTTCTGTCAATAGTTGATGAAGCGATTCCCAGTCATTGTAAACCGGAATTACAATTATTATATCTGATTTCATCAGTCCAAAAAATTATTTATAACAATCATCATTTTTTTGTGCATACATATATTCTTCCAAAATACATATTGCTTTCTTGCAAGTTAACTGATTGAATAGAGTAATATTTTTTTGCCAGGTTAAGAATACTATCGGGTATACTCCATACGCCGGTTGTTTCAACAAGATACATTTTATTATCAGTACCCAAGGTAAGATTGTCAATATGTTTTGCTGCTTTCTGGGGAAGCAAATAAAAATCAATAGTAAACCGGTTTTTTAATAAAATGCCTTCCGCGTAAATATTAGTAGTTGCATAATCCGGCTGTTTTTTAAGCCACTCGCTCATTTCACGCCACGGCTGTTTTGTTAAGCCTTTTTTATTGATTAAAGATAAATAGACACCAGGAATAATTATAAGACAAACCAAAACCCCTGAAGCTATAACTCTCGCTTTATGGTTCACTCGTTTACTCAAATCAATAATTGACATCCCGATCATTATATAAATAGCAGGAACCATCACCATTCCATACCTGTCAACCAATATTGGAATTCGTATCAATGAGTACAATACTGGAAGAAGAATCACGAATACTACTATTACCGGAAATAATGTATAATTGAAATTTTCTCTTTTGCAAATAACTATTATAAAATAAACAACCAGTAAAGTAAGCAGTATGTTTATCACAAAAGGATACGACATATAATAACTGAAGTATTTCCAGACGTCAATTTCCTTTAGCCAGAACGTAGTGGTTGACATTCCCCTGAGCAATCCCCAGAAAAACCATGGGGCATAGAATAGTGCAGATAATGCATACGTAACTATTTTGCGTATATAATACGGCAGGTTTTTTTCCCTGAAGTAAACAATTGTATCGTGTACAAATAAACCGAAAACAAAAAATAATCCGAAATGATGAAAATAACACAGCAATGCATTAATACCTGCTAAAATAAAATACAGCAGAAAGTTCCGTGACTTTGTTGTAAGCAAATGCCAGTGTAACCATAGAGAGCAAACTGCAATGCAATATGTAAATATGTAGAATCTTGCTTCGAGGGAATAATAAATCTGGCTGGGATTAAAGGCAACCAATAACGCTAATAAAAGGCCGAGTGTTTCATTTCTTATTTTTTTTCCAAGCATGCCCGTTAAAAATATCGCAAGTGTTCCGCCCAATACCGACAGCAACCTTGCAGAAAACTCTGTATATCCAAATATCTTTGTCCATTCCCACAGCAACATAAAATACCCGGGTGGCTGATAGGTCCTTTGCATATACAATATTTCATACCATGTATTTCCGGGATAGATTGACAACATGCTATATAACTCATCTGCCCATAATGAAGAATAGGTAATATTGATGAATCTTATAATGCCTCCTGCTGCTGTAATTATAATCAGTAGTATTAAAAAGTTTTTTTTACTAACGATGCTGTTCATCTTTAACTTTCAGTAATTGTAAGGATAACAGATGTAGTTTCTTATAAAAAAATGAAGTGAAAAGTAAAAACGGTTTCCGGGCAACTTCTGATAATAGTATTTTCAGTGATGACTTTTTCTGCGTTTGTTCTATCGCATTGAAAAAAGCATTTTTTACTTCAAATGAAAATGGTTTGGTTACAGCCCATTTAAAAACTTCCCGGTGCATTAGTTTCCGGTACCATTCCATTTTTTCAAACTGGTGAATACTGTTGCTACCATGCACCCAACGAATGGCAACAGGTTCTTCGATGCTGCCGGCTACCAGCGTTCCCACAAGGCTCATTTTGTACCACAGTTCGGTATCTTCTCCATAACGGATCTTTTCATTAAACATTCCTGATTGGGCAAAAATTTTTTTTTTGAGTGTAACAGCGCTGGTATGAAAGCATCCATAACCTCCGCGTATTAATGCATGAAATAATTTTTCCGGCGGGATGCGTTGCGAAAGCGTTGTTCTTTCAGCAATATCACCCTTCAGAAATTTTTCTCTTGCTTCTGCTGATTCAAATTTTGCGAGCGTGCATCCATAGACGCCATCAATGTTTTCATCCGATAGAAAAATATTTTTTTCTGCATCAAACCGGTTAGGCAGGTAATAATCATCCGCATCCAGGAATGAAATGACATTATATTTTGCATTTCTTATACCAACGTTTCTTGCTGCCGATGCTCCATGATTTTTTTTATCCCGATGTTCCAATACTCTTATTATATCATATTTCTTTTCCAATCTTTTGCAAACAGCAAGTGAATCATCCGTTGAGCCATCATCTATCATCAAAAGCTCGCCGGTATTTTCAAGATGAACCACAGATTCTGCGGCACGTTCAATATAAGCAGCGGCATTATACACAGGCATAATGACGGAAACTTTGAAATCATTAGGTTTTACCATTCCGTATTCAGAAGTATATAAGTTTTAATTTTTCCCAAAAGAATGAATGAAAAATGATCTGACAAACCTGTCACCCTGAGCCCGTCGAAGGGTGGTTCTACAAGCTCACCATGACTTTGTTGTTTGTCACCCTGAGCCCGTCGAAGGGTGGTGTATTAAGTCATGGTTCGACAGGCTCACCATGACATTCATCGACAAACTCACTATGACATTGTTGTTTGTCACCCTGAGCCCGTCGAAGGG
>Ga0157370_10007800_pt1 | contig 11599 bp, 14 predicted proteins | sample C35metaG_FD_113463 | JGI IMG/M metagenome (GOLD analysis project Ga0157370, IMG submission 113463) | Corn rhizosphere microbial communities from Kellogg Biological Station, Michigan, USA - C3-5 metaG | ecosystem: Host-associated > Plants > Roots > Rhizosphere > Soil | place: USA: Michigan... | reverse complement strand
AGAACGCCGGTGTAGCTCAGCTGGCTAGAGCAGCTGATTTGTAATCAGCAGGTCGTGGGTTCGAGTCCCTCCATCGGCTCAATAAGAAAACCGCTTAAGAAATTAAGCGGTTTTTGTGTTTTTATACCTTTTATAATTTTAAAGAAGCATTAAAATTATTTTAAAAACATCAGTGTTTTTTAGGGTTGAGAGTTTGCAAAATTAAAAAATCATTATATATTTGCACCCGTATTGAGAATGCCGGTGTAGCTCAGCTGGCTAGAGCAGCTGATTTGTAATCAGCAGGTCGTGGGTTCGAGTCCCTCCATCGGCTCAGTAAAAAACCGCTTAAGTAATTAAGCGGTTTTTGTGTTTTTAGCCATTCTAATTAGGTCTGTATATATCATCATATACTTCATTGTAATCAACTACAGTTTCTCGGTCCTTACCATAAATTGTAAGTTTGAATGAGTTAGCAGGTTTATACAAAGAATCGCCAACATGTAACTTTTCCCAAATATATTGATATTCTAATCTTGAAATATTATTTATTTTAATATAAGGTGTGTTACGATTTGTTGTATCCAGCCATTTTTCAGTTACAATACCTTTTATTTCTTTTTTGCTTAGCTCATCAAGGCTTTTTCTTAAATGCGAGGTATGGTTGCTTTTCATTATTATAAATAACACAAATGCTGTAGCAAAAATGAAATATATAAATGCCATTTGTTGTGGTGTAGCATTGTGTTTATCCTGAGGGTCTTTATTTAGAAAGTTCATGGCTTAATAGTTGTCAATCAAATCTATGATTTAGTTATTTTCTTAAGCCTGTCGTAAAGAGTATCGCCACCTTTCTTTTTACGTTTAGCACTTATCAGATTACCATTAATAACCATTACGTCTGGCTTAGTATTGCAAAACTTTTCCTTTTCATAACCATATACAACATTCATGCTATCTACATTGTATTTCATGTCTTCACAGTAGAGGTACAAATAATCTTTTTTAATGCTCCAATGACCTTGCGTAATCTGTCCACAGTCCTTTCTTGTAAATGTGCTGTCGGGATTAAGTTTAAGGCTGCTTCCAGAAATGTAGTTGTTAAAGAACATTCCTATCTTAGGGACATCGGAAGTGTAGGTGCCTGTAATCTCTTTTTTGTTAGAAGAGCATGCCACAGACAATAGAATGGCTACTACAAGAAGATATTTCATGTTTATATAGTTGGTGTATTAAAAGTACAAAATCTTTCTTTGCAGTGTGGCTAATTGCCTAAAAACAAAACCCCGCCTAATTGTTTAAGCAGGGTCTGTAGATTTCAAACTGTTACTGAAGAATTATTTTACTTCCGCAGTTTCGGCCTTTTTCCTGTCAGCTATATATTTTACGAGCATTTTTCCGTAAAGCGATTTGGCTACTTTAGGCGACATGCTTTTTTGTATTGTATCAAGGTATTTAATATTGATATCTGCAATTTCAGAAAGTGCCAGGTATGGGGCAATTTCGCTTTTTGCATTATTTAGTGCAAAGTTGGCGGTATATAAATAGCGTCTTTTTATAAGGCGGTCTGTTTCCTGTGCTATACTGTCAAGCTGTTTTACATTGCTGTTTTTTGTAGCCTGCATGTTTTTAGCAACAAGGTCAAGGTTCTGATTAGAAAATTTAGACTTTATCTTTTGGAAATCTTCATATAGTTTTTGGTTTTTAGAACCTGTAATTTTTGCCCTGTAAAAGAACTCATCATTAGCTGTTTCTATTTTCATCTCGCCCGGCTCAGCAAAAAACGGAAGGTTGTTGTCAACCGAATTTGTTTGCCCCCTGTCAAGGAAAAGATATAGCATTTGAGGAGAGTCTACTTTAATCCAGCTTTCAAAAGTCGATTTTCCGTTGATCACGATAGTGTCAATAGCTACTAAAGAAGTATCAACCACTTTCTGGATGTATAGTTTGCCTTGTCTAAGGCCTTTAATGTTTCCGGTAAGGTGAAGGTTAGCATCACCATGATCTTCTTTTTGGCAAGAAACAAATAGCGCTATCGCAAATAGGGCAAGAATAGTTTTTTTCATATACGTAAGAAAGCGGTTTAAAAAATTTTCCGCAAAGTAATGAAAAATAATATACTTTATGCAGGCGCAATTTTAAGAAAATTAGCATGCTATGTAAAAAACAGAAAGGCTCCTGTTACAGGAGCCTTTCGTATTAAAAATATCTTAGTCAAGGAGCATGTTAACAAGCTTAACGTTGCTTCTGTGCACAAAATCTACAAAGTAACCGCTAATGCCAAAGGTAGACCTCTCGGGTGTCGTACATGCTTTAGCAGTACCCGCCGATTTATGCGGTTTTTCTTTTGGTTCAGCTTCTTTAAATGTAGCAGTAGGTTTTAATGCTTCCTGTGCTTTTACAATTTTGTTTGCTGCTTTTTTTGTACAGCTTCCTGTTTCGTGACTTTCTACAGTTTGTTTCGGTGCATAAGGATCTGTGCTGGCAAAAGCTGCCGTGCCAAGTACAAAGAGTAGTAAGGTTAATACTTTTTTCATAATGTCTGGACTTTTTGTTGCGTAATAGATTGGTGGTGGTTTATAGCGGTTAGCCTTTTAGCCAGGCTTCCCTAAGTTTGGTTTTATTCATGTCTGTAGCATGATATCCGTCGTTTTCTTCCATAGGTAGTTTTACGGTACCTTTTATGGTTTTCTCAGCGCCGTCGCGTTTATAGCTTACTGTAATCGCATCGCCCTCTTTCCAGGTTTCGGTAGCGCCTATCAGGTCATAAATGTTATCAAGGTTATACGCTGTTCCGTTTACCTGTGTAATAACATCACCTCCCTTAAGACCCAGATTGCTCATAAATGCATTTGGTTCTATATTCGGTAAGATAACAATCTCTTTATATGGATTCACAGTGATAAGAGGCTCCTGCATATTTTTAAGCAGCGGATTTCCCGGAATTTGTACCAAAGATTTAGTCACGCCCATTTTAGCAAAATATTCTTCGTAAGGAATAGGTGTAGTACCTGCAACATATTTTTTCAGGAATTCGCCTATAGCAGGGTAGCTAAGTCTTGTAATGGTAGCAAACAAGTCTTCATCGTTAAACGGTTTGTTGCTGCCATATTCTTTAGACAGGTCCTGCATAAGATGTAAGATACCTTTCTGGCCGTTGCTGCTTTCCCTCATTTGTATATCAATACACATAGCGATAAGCGCACCTTTAAGGTATACATTATAATAAGCATCTTTATAAGGTTTTTGAAGTATGTTTTTACTCATATTGGTAAAATCCATAGTATCATCAAAATTTCTTGACTGCTTAATTTTATCAGCTATTCGTGTAAAGAAATCATCTTCTGTAATAAGTCCCTGATTTACCTGGAACAGGTTAGCAAAATATTCGGTAACACCTTCATACATCCAAAGGTGCTCGCTCATTTTAGGAGTGTTGTAATTAAAATAGTGTATCTCTTTAGAGTGTACGCTAAGTGGCGTTACAATATGAAAGAATTCATGAGAAACAACATCTTTTAATGTAGACAGCAATTGCTCCATTGGATATTCTTCCGGCATTACAACAGTAGTAGATGTAGTGTGCTCTAAAGCGCCATAGCCGTGTGCATCTGTAGCTGTGCCGTTAGTAAGATAAATAAGAACACTGTATTTTTTTGTACTGTTTATGGCGCCTAAAAATTTCTTTTGAGCACGCATCATCCTTTCCATTTCCGGAGTAAGGTCTTTAGCTGTTATTTTTCCGTTAGGAGAATATACCGCGATAAGAATTTCCATACCATCTACAGTAAATGTAGTATAGTCGGGCTTAGAGTACATGATAGGGTGGTCTACAAGATCAGGGTAACGAGGCGATGTGAACACATCCACTTCGTTGCTTGCATTGGTGTCAACTAACGATGTTGCTCCCCAAAGTGCAGCTGGGTGGGTAACTGTTAATTCATAAGGTGTTTCGCCTTTGTTTTCAAAATAGCCAATAAATCCATGAATGTTCAATACAAAGTTTTTATCGGCAGCAATGTTAGTTCCCGCAGGTGAAAAAATATCGTGCGTACCTTCAATGTCATAGGTGTCATTAACAAGATAAGTGATCTTTGCCAGTTTTTTAGCACCCTCTATTTTCCATGAGTTATCATCCGGTTTAGTAACGGTAAGCTCGTTTCCTTTTTTGTCAAAAGCTTTAAAGCCTTCGATGTATTTACCGTAATTGTCTTCAGAATAGGTTCCCGGAACAATTTTAGGGATTAAAAAAGTAGTAGTCTCAGTTGTTATAGCCGGAGGAGTGATGTTTACCATCACTTTATCGTCTTTTACATTTTTAAGGTCTACAGCTACTTTAACATCTTTACCGGTTTGGGCAAATGCTGCACCACTTAAAGACAGCGCCATAGATAGGGTATAAATAAATTTCTTCATAGTTAAGGTCTTGATACCATGTAAGTCGGTTGAAAGTTAATTTTGTTACATGATAAAGATAGAAAATATCTCAATATCCTGAAGATTTCTGTTAACGTGGTATTTTTTACCGTTAGTCCGTATTAAAATCCATAAAACGCCAATGAGCAGGATAGGCATAAAGACTGCGTTTTCTATTTCAGGCCAGTCAAAAATATAATTTGCAAGGCTGGCAGCAAGTATTACGCCAGCCATTGCACAAAATACATTCCGAAAAGCGTTGCGATACCCTCAATATCATATTTAGCCTTTTCTTTTGCCGACATAGTATTGTAGCCGGTAATAAGAAAATACATTTTGCCATATTTTACAGCAAAGCCTATCAGGATAAAAGAATAGCAATCCTGTACATGGCTTTATTGTTTGGCTATGAAGGCAGTTATATCATCTAAAATTACAGGGGCAATGGTCTGCTCTATCTCGCCATATTCCTGAATAGACCCGGTATTGCATTCCTGAAACAGGTGATTCAGGTTTGGATAACTTTTTGTCGTAACTTTTTTGTTGCCTGCTTTATCGGCGGCTCTCCTTACACCGTCGAGGTTGGCTTTTGCAGCAACCTGAATATCTTTTTCGCCGTTAAGAGCAAGAATAGGGCATTTTAATTTTTCGATGACAGGAGCAGGATTGTATCGTAAAAAGTAAACAAACCAAGGCGAAGTTACCTGATCTACCTGGCCTAATACTACACGTCCAATATCCTCTTTAGGTACTCCTTTTGATTGGAAAAAAGGGCCAAATTCTTTTTCATAGATTTCAGAAACCGCTAGTTTTCTTGCTTTGTCATCATTTTCGGTAAGTATTACATTGTAGGCTTTTCTAAGTGTGTTGCCCATACTTGTCAATTCGTTTTCAGGTATACTGTCTGCCTTACCTACCAGGTAATTTTGCAGTATCATAAGTTCGCTTCCCTGTATACCCGGGCCTGCCATCATAACTATATACGCTACATCAGCATTTTTTTCGGCTACCATTTGTGCAATCATTCCGCCTTCGCTGTGGCCTAAAAGTCCTATTTTCTTTTTGTTGGCTTCTTTTCTTGTTTTGATATAATCAAGTGCAGCCTGTGTGTCGGTAGCAAAATCTGCCGATGTTGCTACTGCCGGATTTCCACCCGATTTTCCAACACCCCTGTCGTCATAACGTAACACCCCAATACCGTTTCTGGTAAGATGGTCTGCCAATACTAAGAATGGTTTGTGACCCAATATTTCTTCATCACGGTTTTGAGACCCGCTTCCGGTAATAAGTATTACAATAGGGTAGTTGCCTTCTTTTTTAGGCAGGCTAAGTGTTCCGCCGAGGGTAATTCCGGCTTTTTCATTCTTAAATGTTACATCTTCGGTATAGTAAGGAAATGGTGCTTTAGGTTCCTGCGGGCGTTTTAATGCAGGTGCAGCGCTTGCTTCGTTTCGGCTAAGGTCAAGAGGCAGTATATAATTGCCTTGTGTAAACGTACCTTTTATAATGCCGCTCTCATACTTGCCGGTGTAAGAAATGCCTGCAGCTTTAATAGAAAAGGTAAGTGTGTTTGCTGTAAAATCAACTTTATCTATAGGTATGCCTTTAGATCCTTCGTCGGGGCTGTCCATAGTGGCGGTATAGCCGTTAAGCCCCTGAGAGATATTAACTACCAGGCGAAGTTTAGCTCCCGGTACTACGAGGCTGCCATGCCATTTTCCGGTTATGTCCTGTGCAAAAAGCGATGCTGAAAACAGCATTACAAGTAATAGGGTTATTTTTTTCATGATGATTGATTAGTAAAGGATAAAGAATAATATTTTAGACAGTATTTCGGCAATAACAATAGCTATGGCAAACCAGGCTTTGTGCTGTGAAGTCTTCAGGTTAGTGGCTGTTTTAAACCCATTGTATAACAAAGCAATATACCATACTAAAAGTGGTAACGTAATTAAAGCCAGTGAAGCAGGTATTAGGATTTCTGTTGGATCAATGCTCATAGGATTATCTCCCATTTTCATCACTTTTTCACCAAACTTGTACATATAACCATTAATGTTGGTCAGTGTGTCAAGATAAAAAGGCAAACGGGCAAGCATCACAATTCCTAATATATCAATAGGCCTTGTTTTGTTGTTAATCGATCTTCCAATAGCATATAGTACAAAAAAGAGTATGGCAATATTAAATACATTATCGGTAAAAGGCTCTGCAAAGGCTACTTTTGGCGCAAAATGCATATCGATAACACCATCAAAACGGGCGTTAAAAGTAAGGCCTAAAAAGCTCCCTATTAAGGTAGCGACTAATCCAAGGGCAAGAATTGGGCGTCCGTCGTATTTTTCAAACGGATTGAAGAGTAGTTTTTTCATAATTGGTTAATGTATTTATTCTTCTGGTGATAGTTGTTTTATCTTTTCAATAAGGTCGTCAACACGGTTACGCATAGTAGGATAGCTCACGCCGGTTTGTGAGGCCATTTCTTTAAGGCTTCCGCCTGATAGAAAGAACTGTAATATAAAAGTTTGTTCATCGGCAGGTAATTGTAATAGTACCGGCAGGGGATAGTTGCCAGAAACCTGCGTGCTGCACGCAGGGCATGATAGCTGCGATACATGCAGGGAGCCGGAACAGCTGGGGCAGTTAACAGGAAGTTTAGGTGTGTGCATTTTGTTTGTTGTTTAACTTAATGTAAAGTTATATTAATAAAGTTAAACTACAAATAAATAAAGTGAAAAATATTTTAATTTTTATTTACTGAAACACATAAAAAAAGCTCCTGATTGGAGCCCATGTATTAAAATTTATTCTTAATGTAGTATTTAGAATCCAGTTCATCATCTTCAAAACTGTTCAATGGTTTAGGTTTAGGCTTTTTAGCGGCCACCTTTTTCTTCCACAATTCAAAATTATCTGCAGATAATCTCTTATGCATAATCTCCGTCACTTCCTTCTCAGATAATCCAAACTCTTTCTTGATCTCTTCAAAAGGCTTTTTTTCCTCCTGTGCAAGCGTTACAATCCTTTCTAACGCTTCCCTGTTTAATTCAGCATGGTTACTTTTTTTCATCAGATGAAAAATTTTAAATCAGATAATGTTTTAAATGTTTAAGATTCGTTACTCAATATTACTAAAAAAAATAATTCGATAGAACGGCGCTCTTATTTTTTTGATTTTTTCTAAAAAACGATAAATTTTAGTCGATAATTTGAAAATCTTATACCAAACACTGAAAATCATTCATTTTTACAAGCGTAGTGAATGATGAATCTATCTGCGTTATTATCTGCTTATGTATAAATGTAAGCCCAGTACATTAACAACAACTGTAAAGGCAGCCTGATAAGCCTTGCCCATTTAGGCAGACCCAATGCGGCCTTGTCGTTTGTATACATATATGTATTAGCAGGGAAAATAGCAACCAGTAAGGCAATAATTCCCCATGCTGCATACACCGAAACCAGAGGAATGCATAATAGTATGCCCAGGATAAATTCTGCTGCCCCGCTAAGTATATTCAGGATTTTAGGCGATGGCAGCGAAGCAGGTATCATTTTAACGTAAAGCCTTGGTACCCTAAAGTGATTTAGGCCTGCAAGAATATAAATAACAGCCATTACATATAAATGCCAGGGTAATATCATAATATGTGGTTTTAACCAAAGTTAATTCTTTTATATCTTTGGTACATGATAAAAAAATCCGTTTCTATATTATTTACAACGCTTTGTTTTTGTGTGCTGTTTTCCTGCGGTAAGGAGAAAGAAGATGCAAAAACAGAGATTACCGTTGAAAACGATAGCATTACAAATACAGTGACAATAGAAGAAGCTTCAGATCTTAAGAAATTTGAGATTGGCAAAGCCCGGCTTGGGCCTGTAGCTATTGGTATGACACTTGCTAAAGCAGAAGGGTTTTTAAAAGCTTTCACGAAACAGGAGGCAAAAGCGTATGATTTTGGTTTAGATGGCGGTGGAAAAGCTTTTATATATAATTATAAAAGTAAACCTGTTTTAGTATTAGTACCGGCCCGTGATGCTGACAGTATTATTGCAATTGTTGCCATCGATGCTAAACTTACTACGAAAGACGGACTGCACCCTAAAATGAAGGTAGAAGAAATAATGCCTTATTATCCCAATGTAAAAGTGCACAATAACCTTATGATGGAATGGGAAGAGATTATTGATGATGTTAATGGCTGGGAGTTTGTATTTATGACCAATGCTAAAAACAGGGTAGGCGATTATAAAAATGAAAATGAACCTGCATTTCCCAAACGATTAAATGCACGTTGCGACTGGATAACTATAAAGAGACCTGATACCAATACCGACTGTACGGTGTTGCGGGAAGGCACTTTTACATACAAAGACCCCCAAGGTGATGATGTAATTGTAAAAGTGAACGATAATATCTGGACGGAAGAGCACAAACAGGGCAAATATGTTACTATCGCCCAAATGAAATGGCTTAACAAATGTGAGTATGAAAATAAGCTGATTATGTCTTCAATACCCGGTTTTAAATTAGCTCCCGGTACTGTAATGAATGTAACAGTAGACAAGGTTAAAGCATATGATATTTATTTTACCGCGACAGCAGCAGGTAAAAGTTATCATGGTAAGCTAACCAAGATTTAGTTTGTTTGGTAATTTGTGAAATCGGTTATTCGTCCTACATGGCTCCGAATAACTAAATCCCGTTCTACTACTTCATATGTTCTTTAGCTTCTTCAATAAGATCATTGAGGTGAATTCGCAATGCCTTTACCGATATACTTATTTCCCAAAATGAAATCGCTAGCGAGGCTAACAATAACAGCAGGCTTAATCCGAAAAGGTAAGCACCCCAGTCTGTTATTCCTATAAACAATAAAGTCATTGCAAATACCGAAAAGAAGAGGCTAAGCACACCCATCATCTGCATCTGGCGGATAAGTGTAAGCCTTTTGTTGAGGTTGTCAATTTCTAAAAGTATGCTTTTAGTCTGATTGGTTTCATAGTTAGCTTTAAGTCCGCGCACTATAGTTGCTATAGTAAGGAAACGATTGGTGTAGGCAAGCAAAATAAGTGATGTTGCCGAGAACAGCAGGGCTGGGGTTTCTATAGGGAGATTCATGAGAGATGTTTTTTTGTCGAGTAAAGTTATAAAACTTTTGATGTGATACGCACAGTGCCAAATATTAAGATACTTTAAGGTTAATTAGTATACTGCTAACAAGTGTCTAATGCTAATTGGTTTACTTTTAGGATATAACAAATAAACAATTTTACGCTATGGACTCGATCAACCAACAACAGAAAGAAGATAATTTTAAAAATCTTATTGGGCAGGAAGCCCTGGATAAAATTAAAGAACTGGCAAAAAAATCAGGGGGATGCTTTTTTTGTACCAAAATTGAAACAGGTCAGCCTTTTCAGACAAGGCCAATGGCTCCCGAAAAAATTGATGAAGATGGAAACTTCTGGTTCCTGAGTGCCAATGACTCGCATAAAAATGCTGAATTACAAGCTGATCCTTCAGTACAGTTATTGTTTCAGGGATCGTCTTATAGTGACTTTTTGACCATTTACGGAAAAGCAACCATTAGCACCGATAAACAAAAGATAGACGAGCTATGGGATGCCCAGATGAAAACCTGGTTTACCGAAGGTAAAGACGACCCAAGAATAACGGTACTTAAAGTGACGCCAACGCAAGGTTATTACTGGGATGTAAAAACCAATATGGCAGTTGCCATGGTAAAAAGACTTTATGGAGCAGCAGTAGGCGAAACTTACGACGACTCTATAGAAGGAAACGTGACACCTTAAATATTAGTGATATGTGTTAGTTGAAAAGCCATCCTGTGAGGGTGGCTTTTTTAGTTTTTTATAGAAGCGGGAAGCATTAATAAAAAAGGTAATGCCTGTGAGTAATCAAGTTGATCATATTCAAGACCTAACTTCCTTATATTGTTATAATATGTTTGATGGTAATCATAATAATTACGTTCAGATTCTATAAACCATGCTTTTGATCCTAGCTTTTCTGCTATAAACCATTTTTCCAAGAGGCGGGCTGTTCTTCCATTTCCGTCATTCAAAGGATGTATCTTGACAAATACAAGGTGCAGCATTGATGCAAAAAATAAAATTTCCGAAAAGGATAATTCAGCTTTCAATAAAACATTTAGGTCATTATAAAATTTATCCATTTCAGGATCAACTTTTTCAGGATTTGCAGCGACATATTCTATTTTTCCGTCATTAGTCATTACAAACATATTTCCTTTTCGGTTTTGTCCTTGCTGAGAAGGATGCAATATGTTTTTAGTTAGGTATATATGTGCCTGCATAATGTTATCTGCTGAAAGTGTATTGCTTTTAGCAAATTCATATGCATTATAAAGGTCGTCAATTTTTCGGGTATAGTCCGGTTGGTATTGAACTCCTAATGTTTTATGCTTAATGAAAGAATCAAGCTCAATATCCTCGCCTTCTATTTTTGATGAAAACACAGCAGATACCGATGTGTAAAAGCTAAAGTCACCAATACTTAAACTACTGTCGTGAAGGTTTTCAAAACTATCTTTAACGACGTCGTTAAAAACGGTTTTGTATTCTTCAAGCAGTTGTAAAGGAATTAGTGTTAAGGATAGGCTCATAGTGTTCAATCTGAATCAAAGATATAAATATAAACAAAAACCTGCAGCTCTCGCTACAGGTTTTAAGTCTATTATCTAACATCTAAAATCTAAACGTCTTATTTTATCAATTCAAAACTACGTTTAACGAAAGCTGTAAGCTCTTCGCCTTTCAGCAGGTTTTGCGATAGTTTGGCAAGGTCTAATGCCTGTTTCACTAAAGCTTCCTGTTGTGTTTTGTCAGTGCTGTTCAGTATCGTTGAAGCTAGCTCATGGTTGCTGTTCACTACAAGGTTATACATGTCAGGGAAGTTACCAAACATACCGTTACCGCCACCACCGCTTGCACTCATTTCTTTCATACGGCGCATAAACTCAGGCTGGGTAATCATGAACGGAGAAGCATTGCTGTCCATTGCTTCAAGCTGCACAGAGTAACCTGATTTTGGAAGGAATTCCTGAATTGTTGTTTTTAGTTTTTCCTGCTCGTCTTCAGCAAGTTTAGAGATCTGCTCCTCATCTTTTCTGATGATTTTATCAATATGGTCAGCATCTACACGTGCAAACGTAAGGTT
>Ga0157370_10007796_pt1 | contig 11604 bp, 4 predicted proteins | sample C35metaG_FD_113463 | JGI IMG/M metagenome (GOLD analysis project Ga0157370, IMG submission 113463) | Corn rhizosphere microbial communities from Kellogg Biological Station, Michigan, USA - C3-5 metaG | ecosystem: Host-associated > Plants > Roots > Rhizosphere > Soil | place: USA: Michigan... | reverse complement strand
TCCAGCGGGAATGAGAGGAATCTGGCAAAATCGAAGCTGATTTGAGCTGGAGATTTTGCATGAAGAAGTCGAAGTTCACGGGCGAGCAGATCGCGTTTGCGCTGCGCCAGGCAGAGGTTGGTACGCCGGTCGCCGAGGTGTGTCGGAAGATGGGTGTGTCCGAGGCGACCTACTACCGTTGGAAGCAGTTATACGGCGGCCTGGGGCCATCGGAACTGCGCAAGATGTGGCAGTTTGAGGAAGAGAACCAGAAGCTGAAGCGGCTCGTGGCCGATCTGTCGCTGGACAAGGCCATGCTCCAGGAGGTTCTGGCAAAAAAAGTGTAGCGCCTAGCCGACTGCGCGAGGTCGTCCATTGGGTGCAGGATCGTTATCGGGTGAGCGAGCGGCGTAGCTGCGCGGTGCTCCGGTTCTATCGCAAGACGCACCGCTATCGGTCGATCCGAAGCGACCAGGCGCCACTCAGAAACAGGATCAAGGAGATCGCGGCGACCCGCGTGCGCTATGGCTATCGCCGTATTCATATCCTGCTCCGGCGCGAAGGCTGGCCTGTCAATGTGAAGGGGGTACACCGCCTTTATCGCCTGGAAGGTCTTAATTTACGGGCAAAAAGGCCGCGCCGGCACGTCATGGCCGCGCGGCGGGTGGAACGGCCTCTGCCCTCGCACAGGAACGAAATCCGGGCGATGGACTTTGTGTCCGATGCCCTGTTCGATGGTAAGCGCTTCCGGGCATTGACCGTCGTTGATACCTACACCCGCGAGTGCCTCGCGATCCATGTCAATCAGGGGATCAAGGGCGAGCAGGTGGTCGCTGTCATGGATCGCCTGTTGTTCGAGCGCGGCGGCGCGCCTGTCAAGATCAGGGTGGACAACGGCCCGGAATTTATCTCGCGGGCGCTCGACCACTGGGCCTACATCAACCGTGTCACGCTGGACTTCAGCAGGCCGGGAAAGCCTACCGACAATGCCTTCGTGGAAAGCTTCAATGGCCGGCTGCGCGATGAATGCCTGAACACCCACTGGTTCTTGTCTTTGGACGACGCCAGAAGCAAGATCGAGGCGTGGCGGACGGACTTCAACGAGACCCGACCTCACACATCCCTGGGGTTCATGACGCCTGCCGAATTTGCTTCATCGGCCGGGGTTAACCCCGGCCGATGAAGCGCCGGATCTCTCGTTCTGGCCGGTGGCAGAACCGGGACAGGGTCACTTTCGGTAATTGCCGGAGTCCGTTGAACGTTCTAGACAGATAGGGTGACAACGAACCCTCTCCCCGGCCTACCGCTGATCGAATCGCCGCTATTCTCAATGCTAAAGGCCGACATGGGCCTTAATGTTGACGAAGACCACATCGCTACCGACCTGCATAACCGCGGTTATGCAGTGTTCGATTTCCCCGATGCGAACATCTCAAGCAAGATCGATCGCATTCGACAGCGCCTCTCACCTCGCCGCGGCATCGATTTTGTCGATCCCGCGAGCGACGGGCGCATTCAAGACGCTTGGACATTCGATGAAGACGTCGGTGCGATCGCTACTAATGCGAGCGTTCTCGAGCCGCTGTCGAGACTCTGTGGTCGCCGTACCTTCCCGTTTCAAACGCTGAACTTCCCTGTCGGCACACAGCAGGCAGTTCATTTGGATTCGGTGCATTTCTCTAGCTTGCCCAAACGATTCATGTGTAGCGTCTGGCTGGCGATGGAAGATATCGGCGTGGACCAAGCCCCCCTGTTATACCTACCCGGCTCGTATAAGTGGCCGATAGTGACCAATGCGCTGATGGGCCGCCGCGGAGCTGGCAGCGAACTGGTCTCTGCACAAGATTCTTATGGCCCAGCATGGGATGCTCTATGCGATGCCTATGGAACGAGCGAGGAGACATTTCTCGGGGGCAGCACGCAAGCAAACCCAACACTGACCCGCTGGTCACAAGTGACGCGCTATTATTTTGAGGACTGCATCTATTACACCCCCGCCTTCTCGGACGAAGCACTGGGACAGCTCGACTTACGCAACCTCATCTCTATCGAGGACGGCAAGCTGCGGCTAGACAACTGTCAGGGCGAGCCCATTGTACAGCCGGCTCCTCCCTCTTTTCCTCGTCGCGTCCTGCGCGCCCTGAAAAGGTGAAGGGCACCCAATGGCGATGTTCCGAAAGAAGCTCTCACGGCTGGCTGCTCGCGGTCGGAGCTTATTAACAACATGCAAGCTCCAAAAGAGGCCTAACTACCTCAGAGTCGTCAAGGAGTTTACGGCGACGGCTACCCCAAGCGAGATAGCCATCCTTCTTGTCCATACAGCAGGCCGTATGGATCCCACGGTCCAGACTCAAATCGCCGTGCTAAACCACAAAGCCATTGCAGTGCTACTTGTGCTCGTTGCCAGCCGCTCGGTGGCTCCCTTGGATAACGAAACTGGAGCCGCTGGAATTCTGTTGTGCGAAGCTCCCACCGACAGACTTCCCGCATGGTCGCTGGCGATCACGCAAGTTCCAGAGGTCTGGAAGGCCCGAACCCTCTACCTGATCGACGGCAGTGCCGCATTTGCTGGTGACAATGTGCGGCTCGCCGCACTGGTAGCGGGCGCGCGCGCCAGCCGCGCCGATATTGTAGGATCCGGCACGCAGCGAAACAGAGAGCAACTGGATGGATGCTTCCTTGCCCTGAGGCAGGCTGCGCTCTCCGCATGGCCATTCCAGTTCATGGTGCGTGACAGTGTCGCCGGGCCAGTGAAGGCATCATACGATTTCGCCATCGAAATGAAAGCTGCCGGCCTGTCGGTCGAGACGCTCGAAGGCACTGTCACCCCCGCACCACATAGAGCGGGCGCACAGCTCACACAGATTTTCAGTGCCTCAATGGCTCTTTCCGACGCGCCTTTAGGTCGGCTGCCACGTGTCGCCTATTTTGGTCCTTGGAATTATGAAAGTGGGCTCGGTGAAGCCAGTCGCGAAATGCTATGCGCGCTGCGACGCACCGGCTATCCTCTCAATGCCTATCCAATCACTCAGCCATTCCATGTCCACGCACTGGTTAGCCCAGCAGTGGCGACAACCGATTTTGCAGGCGAACCGGATATCGCGATCGTCCATCTCAACCCCGATAACTGGCACATGCTCACCACCGCACAGCGCGATGTAATCCGCACAGCTCGCCGCCGGATCGGATATTGGGTATGGGAGACAGACCGCATCCCCCCGCCTTGGCAAGCGAACCTGCATTCGGTTGACCGTGTCTGGGCGCCGAGCCACTATTGCGCCGATACCTTCGGGCAGGCTGTCAATGTGCCGGTCGACGTGATTCCTCACCCTGTATCTCTACCAAACCTTACCCCCGCACCACTGCAAAAGAGCCGAAACCACGTTCTGAACAGATACGGCATAACGCTGGACCGGCGGGTGATCCTGTACGTTTTCGACGGGGCGAGCTACCTCGTGCGCAAAAATCCGGCGGCGCTGATCCGCGCCTTTCGAGCTTCCATGTTAGCGGCCCGAGGCTGGATTTTGCTGCTGAAAACAAAGAACCTTCATGACCGACCCGAGGCTGGCGAAGCACTCGAGAAACTGGCGCGGGCAACTCCTGGAGTGATGCTGGTAGTCGCCAGTATGGGCAAGCAGGAACTCGCTGCCCTTGCCGAAACGGCTGATATTTATGCCTCATCGCATTGCTCGGAAGGGTTCGGACTGACTGTCGCCGAGGCAATGGCTCGGGGTAAGCCAGTGGTGGCAACCGATTTCGGCGGCACCCGCGATTTTCTCGATGCCTCTTGTGGTTATCCGGTTCGCGCCGAGCCATGGACGCTGGAGAAAGATCACGGCCACTATCTCGCTGGCCACAGCTGGGCGAAGGTTGATGAAAGTGCGCTGACGACAGCACTGATTCATGCCGCTGATGCAGTCGAGGCCGGTAAATGGGTACATGGATCGACGCTGGCTCAAGCCGCACGCAGACGCATCGCGGAAGACCTGTCACATGATGCTGTCGCCGCAAAAATTGAAAGCAGCATTGCCGTTACACTGAGCGCACCTGTTGCAGGCTGTAGGCAAATCGCGCGTCCACAACCGCAATCTCTGCGAAAGAAGCTCTCGGCGGTGAAAGCCGTGTCACGTGCGCGCGACTTCCTTGCGGCAAAGTCGCGCACCAAGATCTTCGCATCAGCACGGCCATTCAAGAACATCGTTCCCGTCTGCCTAGGCTCCGACATGCGCCCATTGGGCCGTTTACCCGAAGCAAATGACCGCGCCTGGTACTTCATTGCCCCAGGCAACGCCCTACTTGCGCCCGGCGCATTTGCCATCGTTCGGGCGGCAATTGCGGCTAGACCCGACGTCTCGCTGTTCTATGCCGATGATGTGGCACCGGGAATGGCCCTTCCCGACCGAGTTCGGCTCAAGCCCGAATTCGACCCAACGCTGCTCGCCGTGCAAGACTATATCGGCGCGCCGGTCATCGTTCGCGCGCCAGTAGCGCAATTGGTTGGTGGACTGGATCCGGCTGAGGGTACCGCCGCACTCTACGACTTTGTCTTGCGCGTAGCGGAGAATGGAAGCGTTGCGCGCATTCCCAAGGTTCTGATCGCGCATGACGGCGCACGCACGGCAGTGAGCGAAGAGCAGCGTCGTGAACATGTGATGCGTACGCCCCGCTATGCCGACTACCAGTTCGACATCGTAGAAGAAAAAGATTTACTGACCCGGCGTTTCGATGTCAGTAACATGCCTCCGGTCACGCTTGTCATCCCTACACGCCGTTCACCGCTGCCCAGCAAAAGCGCTACCTACATCGAGCGATTGCTGGAAGAGATTGCCCACGCCGACTGGCCTATGGACCGACTGACTGTACTGGTCGGCGATGATATTGAGGAACCGCCACAATGGCAGGTGCGTGAGTGGCCCTTCACCCTTCGTCGTATCATCACACCTCGTGCACCGGGTGAGTCGTTCAATTATGCCGCCAAGATGAATCGTCTATGGCGTGATTGCGAAGACGAGCAGATCGTATTGCTAAACGACGACGTCCTTCCCCACAGTCCAGGCTGGTTGAAGGCACTGCAGACTTTCGCGCTCGACCAGAGCGTAGGAGGTGTCGGCGCGCAGCTATTTTATGAGAACGGCACGATCCAGCATGCCGGTATCTTTTCGACACTTAGGATTGCGGTCCACGCGTGGATCGGTACCCCCGCCGATACCCCGACCTATCAACAATGGGCGTCGTGCCAGCGCCGCTGGTCTATGATGACCGGTGCCGTATTTGCCACGCGCCGTTCGCTGCTCGACCGAGTTGGCGGCTTCGACGAACGGCTAACCCTGGAGTTTAACGACATCGACTTATGCCTCAGGATGCGATCGCTTGGCCTTGCCTTGGTCTACAATCCAGCGGCGCGCTTTACGCATACCGAAAAGGCCTCTCGTGGCCCCAATCCGCCGCCGGCAGCCGAAGCTGCGCTATTCCTATCACGCTGGTCTGAGTGGTTGAAATCGGATCCAGCCAGTCACCCAAGTTATGCCACGAACCGAACCGCCGTGATGCCGAAGGTGGATCAGAAAGGATGGTATAAAAATTTCTAGAAAAATCAATAGTATTAAACTATATAAATGATTATTGAGTAGATTACGGTTCTTGACTAATTTATCCTTAAATATTACAATATTAAAAATATAGAAAATTCACATAATTCGCAATTTATATTCGGGAATGTAATTTTTAATTATAGGATATATCCCTTTATCAATAAATTATTGTACCAAGAATAAAAGGACTTGGACCAGCGTCGACACATATTCTCGAGTGGATTTTGGCAAGAATTTTTGCCGTGTTGTTGGCAATAGACTTGGCAGGTGAGGTAATGGTGCGCCGCCTGATGCATTGCGAAACGAGCAGCGATCGATAAAAGGGGTTAACGAATTTCATCACAGCCCCGGACCAAGTCGCCGGAGTGCGTTTGGCCATCGCATATGTACGGTGGGCAACCGATCAGTGCCAAGTCCAGTTCGTAATCGATACGCCAGCCAAATCCCTATATTTTTCAAACGGCAAGCCGTGCCACGGTGGACAGTCAAGAACTTTGGTTATAAGTGGCGCGTGCAGGTGTGGGCACTGCGTTCTGGGGGATTTCAAAAATGGTGGGATTGCCTTCTCGGCTTGATAGCCGGGATATTTTTCGTCGTCTTTCGGCTGGGGGAAGCATTTTCGCTTTCGCGACCGCCGTTGCCTCGCCTGCCTGGGCAAGCTGCTCACCCTACCCCGTTCAGCCTGCCACCTCTACGACCTGTACGGGGCAAACAAATGGTCCCATTCTGATCGACCAGACCGGATCGATGGTCACTGTTTCAAGTGACGCTTCGGTCGTCGGCGGCACATCGGCCGCCATTCAGATAAAGCTGAGCGGCTATCCGGCGAGTGCGCAAACCGCGCTCGCTGTTGACGGCATCGTAGATGGCAATGGAAATGCAGGAGTGGTCCTGCTCCCCGCAGACAACGGTGTGACGTCAAGCGGCAAGGTCGTTGTCTCTCAAACAGGCAGCATTACCGGTACTACCGGCATCCTCGTTGGCTCGGGCTCATCGAACCACATTTACGCGCTCGTCGATAATAGCGGCGTCATCTCAGCCACCGCAGGGCCAGCACTGGTGAGCCTCACCCCTGATTGGGGTGGCTTCGATAACGTAACCAACCGAGCGAACGGCTGGATCGGTGGCATCTCGGGCGCGTTCGCGACGATTAACAACGCAGGCACGATCAATGGCGGAGTATCGTCTGCCATCGACGCTGGAGCCAATTCTTCCGGCTTCAATCGGATCCTCGCCAACAGCGGCTCGATCACGAGCAGCAGCAGTTTGGAAGCAATTCGGCTAGGCCAAGGCGGCATGCTTCAGAATGGCGGGATCATCACCAATACGGGCTCGGGCGCGGCTGTCTCAGGCCAGGATGTTAGCATCGAGAACGCCGCCGGGGCCGGAATCTCCGGTGGTTCGACGGCCATCAATGTCGGAAGCCTAGACCTCATCAATCGCGGTACGATCACCGGCTCGATAACAGCCGCCGGAAGCGGTTTCGCGAACTTTATCGATTCCGTTCAAGGCGGCGTGATTTCCGGAAACGTTACCCTGGGCAACACCAACGACGTGATCATCGCCACGCTCGACGGCAGCCGATTCGATACTGGTATCGCAGGCATATTGAACGCTGGCGGCGGAACGGACCGGCTGCAACTCAACATAGCCGCCGACCGGAGTTTCGATACTGCTCTGATGCTGCCTACGAGTATCGAGGAGCTGGGTCTGGCTATCTCCAACAACGCCACCATTACACTTGAACAGGGGTTCAATCTTGGCTCGACAATTCGCACGGTCGACGGAAGCAACGGCACGCTGATCAACAAGGCGAACCTCAGCACCACCGGGCCTGGCATCATCTCTTCGAGCTTTTCCGGCGTGCTTGTCGACAATCGCGGGTCGATTACCGCCAATCTTACGCAGTCTGACAGTTATGCCGTCGTGATCGATGCCTATGGGCGGCTAACAAATAGCGGCACTATTGATGGTAAATCTGGTGGAGGCGTCTCGCTCAGCTCGGCTACACTGACCAACAGCGGCATCATCACAGCTGATGGAACGGCGGTGATCGGTTTCCAGACCACCGGCCAAAATAGCGGCACGATCCTTTCGAGGAATGGCACCGGCCTCATCACGAGCGGCAATGTCGGGCTAACATTCGTCAACAGCGGCACCATATCCGGCACGACGGCGGGGGTTCAGACCAGCATCTATATCGATAATTCCGGAACAATCAGCAGCAGCAACGTTGGCGTTCGCCTTGACCCCTATGGTGGGCTCATCAATCGGGAAGGTGGCCTGATCGAAGGCGGAAGCGCAGCCGTCACCGTAGGGCCACTAGGCTATCTCTTCAATGCGCGCGTGTACAACGAAGGAACGATCCGAGGCGACATCGACCTTCACAGCAGTCTGTCCTGGGCGTCGAACAACATCGTCATCGCCGGATCGGGAAGCACCATTGAGGGCAATGTCTATCTCGGATCAGGCGGCGATCTGCTCGTCACCGATCTCAACAACAAGGGCAGCGGCACCTTCGCCGGTGTGACTGGGACCGTCAGCGGCAGCGGCCAGGAATCCTTGATCTACCGGGTGAACGACAATGCGTTGGCTACCTATGAGCCACAGGGCGTCTTCTCATCGGTCGGATACGATATCCGCAACGATGCCACGTTGAGCCTTTCACTGACACCGCAATCGAACGGCACGCTCTGGCTCGCGGGGAAAGGGCAAGTATCCTTGCAGGGCGATCTGACCACCCTCTCCGCCTCGCTCCTGGCGACGCGCACGCTTGTCCCCGATCCGGGCGACATTTCCATTCCCAACGAACTGACCGTCACGAACACGGGCCGGCTGACCTTCGGTGTCAACACCTCGTATCTGCCGGTGCCGAGTGCGATTACCTTGGGAGATGGCGATAGCTTCATCAATGAGGGCCTCGTTACTAGCACGCTCGGATCGATCTCCTTGCCCTATCCCGCTGGATTTGCCACGATTGTTGCTGGCACGGTGGACAACCATGGCAGCATCGAACTGGATAACGGGACTGCCATTCTCGCCACCCAGGTGACGAACAGCGGGATTATCCGGGAGACAGCGGGCACCAACGCGGCAGCGGCTATCAGCGGGGCTTCCCTGACGTCTGTCGTCAATTCCGGACAAATCACCGTGGATGGCACCGCCATTTTCTTCGGCTATGGCTATCGCGATATCTCCGTCATCAACTCGGGCACAATCTCTAGCACGAACGCAGACACCATCTTCTCCTACGCCGCCCGACCATTGCAGCTGCGCAATGAGGCCGGCGGCCTCATCAGCGCCGCAGCCGGACATTCCGCCATCGCCGCCGACAGCGCCGCGATCATAAATGCGGGCCGCATCGAAGGTGACGTGCGCCTAGGCTCCTATAATGGCAACAACGTCTACGTTTCTGATAGCGGAACGCTCGAAGGCAATCTGACTTTCGGAGCCGGCAATGACATGTTCGTTGGTCTTGATGGAAGTGTCGGGATCACCGGAACGATTGACGCCGGCGCTGGCGTGGACACTTTCATCTACAGCTATTCGAGCGACAGATCTGTCGACATTGCAGCCCCCGGCGCACTGCCCAACAGCTTCGAAAATATCGGGATCGGCGCATCGGGCGCAGGGACAATCGTGACGCTGACCTCTTCGCAGCACACCATCGCAACGCCTCTCACGCTGGTGGGCGACGGCACAATCGTCAATGTGGCGGATTTCAGCGCGGCCAACTCCTTGGAACAGTTGCTGACGCTGGGCTCTTCGGTCGATCCGCTCAACCTGTCCGGCGGCGGTTCCACGCTGACCTTCATCAACCAGGGCAAGATCAACGGCACAGTTGGCGGCTATGCCGCCAGCTTCACCAATGAAGGCACCATCAGCAACATCAACGGCATGACAGCCGTCGAACTCATTGCCAGCAGCAATGATCGCTTCACATTCCAGAATAGCGGGACCATCGCCTCGCCCAACGGTTCGTCTTATTTTTACACTAACACGGGCGTCACTATTCAGGGCGCCTCCGACACCCAGATCATCGACAATATCGCACTCGGCAACAGCGGAAGCATCACGGGCGGCCTGTCGGCCTCGCTCCATGCGACCGAATTCAGTTTCGCCAATGACGGGACGATCGAACCGGGCCTTAACAGCTATCTCCCTTCGGTCTCGCTTTCCCTTGGTCAGAGCTACTACGGCGGCACCGACACCAATGCTGACAAAGCAACGATCAGCAACGGCGGGAAGCTGACGAACGGAATCGATGCCGCGATCGCAGCCAGGACGCTGGCTTTCAGCAACAGCGGCACGATCAGCTCATCCCTTTACGGCACAGCCGTCTCGCTGATCCAAACGGCGCATGAGACCCGTGACATGACGCAGGGCCTCTACGGGGCGATCGATCAGGAAAGCCTGTCCTTTGCCAACAGCGGCACACTGAACGGCAGCGCTTATCTCTATTCCGCCGCGACCTCCATCGCCGTTGCAAACAGCGGAACGATCGCAGCGCCTGCCAGCAACCTCGTCGAGCTGGATGACCCCGCCGTGAGGATCGAGGGGAACAGCCAGAACAGCCAGGCCATTGCCTTCACCAACAGCGGGGGGATCAGCACCAACCGTCTGAGCGCCTCAGCCGTTTCCATCGAGAGCGACGCGCGCTCAGCCGAGCAGCTCAGGAACGGCTTTGACGAGACTGACGGCCCGATCGCCGGTGAACCCACCACGTCCATCAGCGTCACCAACGGCGGCACGCTGAGCGCCGATGGCGGTGCCAGCTATCGCCCCGCCACCACGCCACCCTTTCCCTGGTATCCTTCATTCCCGGAAAGCCTGAGCCTCGTCGCCGCGCTCAGCGTCGATGCCTCCAGCGGCGGCCTGTCCCGCATCACCGTGACCAACGAAACAGGCGGGGTCATCTCCGCCACCGGTGCGACCCACAATGCCGCCGATGCGCAAAATCCCGTGGTCGCAGGGCTGGAAAATATCGGTTCGACCGCCTTTGTAGGTCGCGCGAACCAGATCACGCTGATCAATGCCGGGACGATCCGTGGCCTTGAAGGTGGGATGGTGCCCGTCAATCTGCTGGTCGATCCGACCGCGTCCGACCATGATTTTGCGGGCCAATTCCTTGCCGGCGCGATCCAGACGATCGATTCGGCCGACAGCGTCACCAATCTGGCCACAGGCGTGATCACCGGCTCGGTCAACCTGGGCGCGCTGGACGACAGCATGGCCAATTACGGCACCATCAACGGCACTGTGTATCTGGGCGAAGGCAATGACCGCTTCATCCATGGCCTGGGCGCAACGCTCAACGGCATGGTCGATGGCGGCGCCGGCACCGACGCGCTGGTCATCGACATCAGCGGCGGTGGTCTGCTGAACCAGGCGACGTTCGACAAGTTCGTGAACTTCGAGGAACAGTCGATCACGGGCACCGGCACGATCACCACCAATGGTCCGCTTTCGATCGACAGCCTGGTCCTGCGCGATGCCAATCTCACCCTGGCGGCGGGGCACACTCTGACGACCGCCAGCGACACCAGCATCATCTTTGCCTCCGGCACCAACAGCCTGATCAATCTGGGCACCATTACCGGCGCCCTGAGCTTCGCAGGGGGGACGAACAGTTTCGTCAATCTGGGCAGCATAGCAGGCCCCGTCACCCTTGGCGGGGGCAGCAACAGCTTCACGATCGGTGCTGGTTCCTCGGTCAGCGGGCCGGTTGTCGCCAATGGCACCGACGATCTGCTGATCCTGGCCACCGGCGGCACCGATGCGGCACCGCAGGAATTGCGCCTTTCCAGCTTCACCGGCTTTGAACGCACGCGGCAGGACAGCGGTACGCTCGCTCTGTCGGGCGATTTCATCACCGGGCAGCTGATCCTTGCCGGCGGACGCTTCATCGGCCGCACCGGATCGGTGCTTAACACCTCCTCCATCCTGGTAAACCAGGGCGCGACCTTCGGCAGCGCGGGAACCGTGAACGGCGACATCATTGTGCAGGGCACCCTCTCCCCCGGCTCCTCGCCGG
>Ga0157370_10007795_pt1 | contig 11604 bp, 10 predicted proteins | sample C35metaG_FD_113463 | JGI IMG/M metagenome (GOLD analysis project Ga0157370, IMG submission 113463) | Corn rhizosphere microbial communities from Kellogg Biological Station, Michigan, USA - C3-5 metaG | ecosystem: Host-associated > Plants > Roots > Rhizosphere > Soil | place: USA: Michigan... | reverse complement strand
CCTGTTCGTCGACCTTCTTATTGCAGATATGAATGGTGTGGTGCGCGGCAAGCGCATCGAGCGTGCGAGCCTGCACAAGGTTTACGAACGCGGCATCAACCTCCCGGCTTCTTTATTCGCACTCGATATCAACGGCTCGACAGTGGAAAGCACTGGCCTGGGTCTGGATATCGGCGATGCCGACCGTATCTGCTACCCCATTCCGAACACGCTATGTAATGAGCCTTGGCAGAAGCGTCCGACCGCGCAACTGTTAATGACCATGCATGAAATGGAAGGCGAGCCGTTTTTCGCCGATCCACGGGAAGTGTTGCGGCAGGTGGTCGCGAAGTTCGACGAACTGGGCCTTACTATTTGCGCCGCGTTTGAACTTGAGTTTTATCTGATCGACCAGGCAAACGTGAACGGCCGGCCTCAGCCGCCGCTGTCGCCGCTGTCGGGCAAACGTCCGCACTCCACACAGGTTTATCTCATCGATGACCTGGACGAGTACGCCGAATGCCTGCAAGACATCCTCGAAGGCGCCAAAGAGCAGGGCATTCCTGCTGACGCCATCGTTAAGGAAAGTGCTCCGGCGCAATTCGAAGTCAACCTCCACCATGTGGCCGATCCCATCAAGGCGTGCGACTACGCCCTGCTGCTCAAGCGTCTGGTGAAAAACATCGCCTACGACCATGAGATGGACACCACCTTCATGGCCAAGCCGTACCCGAACCAAGCGGGCAACGGTCTGCATGTGCATATTTCGATTCTGGACAAAGAGGGCAATAACATCTTTGCCAGCGATGACCCGGAACAGAACGATGCCCTGCGCCACGCCATTGGCGGCGTGCTGGAAACCATGCCGGCGTCGATGGCGTTCCTCTGCCCTAACGTCAACTCGTACCGCCGTTTCGGCGCACAGTTCTATGTGCCGAACTCGCCGAGCTGGGGTATCGATAACCGTACTGTTGCCTTGCGCGTGCCTAACGACACCCGCGATGCCGTGCGTATCGAACACCGCGTTGCCGGCGCCGATGCCAACCCGTACCTGCTGCTCTCGGCAGTGCTGGCGGGCGTGCACCATGGCCTGACCAACAAGATCGAGCCAAGCGCACCGGTAGAAGGCAACTCCTACGAGCAGAACGAGCAGAGCCTGCCGAACAACTTGCGCGATGCCCTGCGCCTGTTGGACGACAGCGAAGTGATGGCCCGTTATATCGACCCGAAATACATCGACATCTTCGTCGCGTGTAAAGAGAGTGAACTCGCCGAGTTCGAAAACTCCATTTCGGACCTCGAGTACAACTGGTACCTGCACACGGTGTAAGTACCTACTCAACGCCGGCCCTCGGGCCGGCGTTGTTTTATCTGCTAACTCCAATTTTGCCTACACCGCAGCCTCGCGCTGCGGTGTTGTTTGTGTGCCATGGCCAGCCCAGACGTGCATCGAATCCACCAGACATGTCGCGGCTCGCTCAGTTGTAAAGGATTTGAGCGATAACTCCGTTCGCCGCGCCTTTTGTGCGGCCCATGCTGTGAACCGACACGTAAGGAAGTCGTCATGCCACGCTTTTTAGCCGCACTGTTGTTTGCTGGCTCATCCGTTCTGCTCGCCGCCCCGGCCGTCCATGCCGAAGACCTGGTGGTCTACAACTGGAACGACTACATCGCCCCGCAGGTGCTGGTCGATTTCGAAAAAGAAACCGGCATTCATGTCGACTACCACACCTACAGCACCGCCGAAGAGCTGGAAAAAGCCCTCGCCAGCGACGAGTCCATCGACATCGCCGTGCCGTCGCACGACACCCTGCCCGCACTGATCAAAGCCGGGCGCTTGCAACCGCTGGACCTCACCCGCCTGCCCAACCGCTCGCACCTCGACAAACAGCTGCTCAGCAAGCTAAACGCCGTGGACCCGCAAAACCGCTACGCCATTCCCTATCTCTGGGGCGCAGTCGGTTTAGCCATCAACGTGCCGCAGGCGGAAAAAGCCTTTGGCGGCCCATTGCCCAACAGCTGGAGCCTGCTGTTCGACCCTGCGCAAAGCGCGCGCCTGGCCAGTTGCGGCATCAGCGTGCTGGATGCCCCGGATGAAGTGATGTCGGTCGCAATGAACTACCTCGGCCGCAGCCTGGCCCACAGCCCGCCGACGCAAATCAAGCAGGGCGGCGACATGCTGCAGGCCGTGCGCGGCAACATCCGCTACGTCGACAGCGAGCGTTATATCGATGACTTGAAAGAAGGCCGCCTGTGCATGTCGCTCGCCTGGGTGGGCGACGCATTGGGCGCCAGCGCTGCTGGGCAGAACGTGCAGTTCGTGGTGCCGGACGAAGGCTCGGTGCTGTTTATCGACAACCTGGTGATTCCCAGCAGCGCCCGTCGCGCCGACCTGGCGCACCGGTTTATCGACTACGTGATGCAACCAAAAGTGGCCGCGCAAATCACTGCTGAAACCCTGTACCCCAGCGGCAACGCCGATGCTCGCCAGTTCCTCGACCCGGCCCTGCGTGACCAACCCGGCCTCTACCCGGACCGCGCGACCAAGCGCCGGCTGGCTGCACTGGAAGTGCTGCCCGAGAAGATCTCGCCGATCAAAGACGAGGTGTGGGGCAAGTTCCGTAGCGGCAGTTGAAAGGATTCAGCCGTTCCCACAAGCGCGAGTCCGGCTCTGTGGGAGCGGCTTTAGCCGCGATGCTCTTCCAGCCCCCGCTTGCCCATCACCTGTGGCCTGACGTCCAATAGCGCCTCGATCAAGGAGAGCCTTATGCAGCGTCCCGCCACCGCCCGCAAACCCCGCGCCAGCAGCCAGGCGCGCATCGCGTCCATTCTCGATGCCGCGCGCGCCTTGTTAGCGGAGGAAGGCGTTGCCGGCCTGTCGATTTACAGCGTGGCCGAGCGCGCGCTGATGCCGCCCTCCTCCGTGTACCACTTCTTCGCCAGCGTGCCGGCCATTCTTGAAGCGCTGACGGCGGATGTACACGCCGCCTTTCGCGCGACCCTCGAATGCCCCATCGACCACGCCAGCCTGCAGCACTGGCGCGACCTTTCGCGCCTGGTCGAGCAGCGCATGCTGGACATCTACACCGGCGATGCCGCCGCCCGGCAACTGATCCTCGCCCAGCACGGCCTGACTGAAGTGACCCAGGCCGACCGCCAGCACGACATCGAACTGGGCCGGCTCCTGCACGCGCTGTTCGACCGCCACTTTCCCCTGCCGCAACTGCCCACCGAGCTGGATGTGTTTGCCTTGGCGCTGGAACTCAGCGACCGCGTTTACGCCCGCTCGGTGCAGCAACACGGCGAAATCACCCCGCGCCTGGCCGAAGAAGGCATGCGTGTGTTCGATGTTTATCTGGGTTTGTACCTGCCGGCATTCCTGCCCAAGCGGGAAACAGCGGCCTCTTAATCGATATTTATCCGTTTATTTATCGGTAATTATCGTCTCATAGACAAAATCACCTTCTAAGTCGGATTTTTATCGACTATAAAGTGGCACCTGCAAAACGGCTTTCCAAGCCTGCCAACAAGAAAAGAGGTGTTTGATGTCTCGTACCGTAACTGTCGCCGCCACGCAGATGGCCTGTTCCTGGGACCGTGCCGCGAATATCGCCACGGCGGAAAAACTGGTTCGCGAAGCGGCTGCCAAGGGCGCGCAGATCATCCTGATTCAGGAGCTGTTCGAGACGCCCTACTTCTGCCAGAAGCCCAACCCCGACTACCTGCAATTGGCCACGCCTACCGACACCAACGCCGCCATCGCCCATTTCCAGAAGGTGGCCAAAGAGTTGAGCGTGGTGCTGCCCATCAGCTATTTCGAACTGGCCGGTCGCGCGCGGTTCAACAGCATCGCCATCATCGACGCCGACGGCAGCAACCTTGGGGTGTACCGCAAGAGCCACATTCCAGATGGCCCCGGCTACCACGAGAAGTACTACTTCAACCCCGGCGACACAGGCTTCAAGGTGTGGAACACCCGCTACGCGAAAATCGGCGTGGGCATTTGCTGGGACCAGTGGTTCCCCGAATGCGCCCGCAGCATGGCGCTGATGGGCGCGGAAATTCTGTTCTACCCGACCGCCATCGGCAGCGAGCCGCACGACAAAACCATCAGCTCGCGCGACCATTGGCAGCGCGTGCAGCAAGGCCATGCCGGCGCTAACCTGATGCCGCTGATTGCCTCCAACCGCATCGGCAATGAAGCGCAAGACGGCTACGACATCACCTTCTACGGCTCCTCGTTCATCGCCAACCCATTCGGTGAAAAGGTCGAAGAACTCAACGAAACTGAAGAAGGCGTGCTGGTGCATACTTTCGACCTGGACCAACTCGAACACATCCGCAGCGCCTGGGGCAGCTTCCGCGATCGTCGGCCGAATCTATACGGCCCGATCAAAACCCTCGACGGTGCGCTCGAATCCTGACACCGACCCTGTAGGAGCGAGCTTGCTCGCGATGCTCTTTACATCAACAGCTTCGCGAGCAAGCTCGCTCCTACAGGTTTTCACCAAAGGTATTTGCAATGACCACACTGACTTCCACTCCCCGCGCCGACGGCTTTTCCATGCCAGCCGAGTGGGCGCCCCACAGCCAAACCTGGATGGTGTGGCCGCAGCGCCCGGACAACTGGCGCCTCGGCGGCAAGCCGGCACAAGCGGCGTTCACCGCCGTGGCCAAAGCCATCGCCCGCTTTGAACCGGTGACCGTCTGCGTAAACGCCGACCAATACGAAAACGCCCGCGCGCGCCTGGATGCCGACAACATTCGCGTGGTCGAAATCAGCACCGACGACGCCTGGGTGCGCGACACCGGCCCGACCTTCGTGCGCAACGCCAGCGGCGAAATCCGTGGCGTGGACTGGACCTTCAACGCCTGGGGCGGCTTTGATGGCGGCCTGTATTCGCCGTGGACCCGCGACGATCAGGTGGCCAGCAAAACTCTCGAAATCGAACGCCGCGACCGCTACCGCACCGAAGGCTTTGTGCTCGAAGGCGGCTCGATTCACGTCGACGGCGAAGGCACGGTGATCACCACCGAAGAGTGCCTGCTCAATCGCAACCGCAACCCGCACCTGAGCCGCGAAGACATCGAAGCGGTGTTGCGTGATCACTTGGCCATCGACACCGTAATCTGGCTGCCCGACGGCCTGTGCAACGATGAGACCGACGGCCACGTCGATAACTTCTGCTGCTACGTGCGCCCCGGCGAAGTGCTGCTGGCCTGGACCGATGACACGCAAAACCCCAACTACGAACGCTGCCAGGCCGCTATGCGCGTGCTGGAAAGCGTGAAAGACGCCAAGGGTCGCCAATTGGTCGTGCACAAAATGCCGATTCCCGGCCCGCTGTACGCTACGGACGAAGAATGCGCAGGCGTGGATCTGGTGGCCGGCACGCAAGAGCGCGACCCGTCGATTCGCCTGGCCGGTTCGTACGTGAACTTCCTCATCGTTAACGGCGGCATCATCGCCCCCAGTTTCGACGACCCGAAAGACGCCGAAGCCAAAGCGATCCTGCAGCGCCTGTTTCCGGAGCATGAAGTGGTGATGGTGCCGGGGCGGGAAATTTTGCTGGGTGGTGGGAATATTCACTGCATTACGCAGCAGCAGCCGGCCTGACCGCGTAGCCCGCTGCCCTCTCCCCCAGCCCCTCTCCCGCAAGCGGGCGAGGGGAGCAGAACGCCGATCAACCCGACAACGCCGCATCGCCCCCTCTGCCCGCTTGCGGGAGAGGGCTGGGGAGAGGGTTTGGGTCGAGCCGCTTAAGCCCGAATAATCCGGTTCTTGCCCTGCCGCTTGGCGTTGTACATCGCTGCGTCGGCGCGGGCGAACAGGGTGTCGAGGGTGACGTCGGCATCGGTCAGGCTGGTCAGCCCCTGGCTGACGGTGACGCCAAAGGTGACGCCGTTACAGCTGAACACCAGCCGCTGAATTTCCCGTTGCAGGCGCTCGGCAATTTGCAGGGCCAGCTCCTCGGTGCAGCAGGGGAATAGCGCGGCAAACTCTTCGCCGCCGATGCGCCCGAACAAGTCGCCACGACGCAACGCCGCGCTGCCACATTGGGCGATCCGTTGCAGCACCACGTCGCCCATCTGGTGGCCGTAGGTGTCGTTGATCTGTTTGAAGTTATCCACGTCCAGTAACAGGAACGCCAACGGCGCGTCTTCCTGGGTCGCTTGCTGGAATTCGGTGTGGGCGCATTCGAAGAAGTAGCGGCGGTTGCTGCTTTGCGTCAGCACGTCGGTGGTGGCCAGACGGTGCAGCTCGCCTTCCAGGTGCTTCTTGTCGGTGATGTCTTCGGCGATGCCCACCACAATCAGCGGCTTGCCGGCTTCGGCCTGACGGCTGATAAAGCATTTATCGCTCAGCCAACGCAGTTGCCCGTCGGCTCGCAGAATGCGGTATTCGCGGTCTTCAACGGCCCCTTTGACCAACACCTCGGCGAGGGTGGCGGCGGCGTGCTCAACGTCGTCGGGGTAGATGCTATTCAGCCATTCCCCGTAATCGGCCATCAACAAGCCCGCGTTACGGCCGAACACACGCTCGTAAGCGGGGCTGACGTAGAGAATGCGCTGGGCATCCCAGTCGAACGCCCACAGCACGATGTTTACGCTGTCCAGCAGCGAGCTGAACATTTGCTCACGTTCGCGCAACCGCTCCACTTCGCCGCGGCTATGCAGCAGCGCCAGAGTCAGTTCTTCCAACTCGGGGGAAAGTGGCGGTGTTAATGGGGAATGTTCGTCCATTAGATGTCCTTTTCTATCAACGAAACTACGACCATCGGCGCGGCATAAGGTGCCAATCCCTGACACAGAAAAAAGCCCGCCGTTCGGCGGGCTTCGGCGCTCTATGGCGCAGTTATAGCCTGTTTACAGCGCATTTGCCGGGCGCAACGAGTAGGTTTTGAGGTGCTCCGCAAAATCACGCAACGACTGAATGCCGCTGGCCTCTGCTTCGTGCACCCAGAGCTTCATCGCCTCAAGCATGTCGTGGCCGTTACTGCTGGTTTTCACCCAGATATGCTGCAGCGCCAGACGCTTCTCATAAATCACTTTCAACGCCTGACTCTGCTCCAGCATGGCTTGAATACGCAGGTGATGACGCTCTTCCAGCAGGCTGGTCTCACGCGACAACAAGCGCTTGGCGCGGTGGAATTTGGCCCGCACCGAAGCGTCGGCCTTGGCCAGTTCCAGCTTCACCAGCGGCGCAATAACGGCGCGGCGGTACTGGGCCATGATCTGGAAGCGGTTGTTGAGAATGGCCATGGCGGTGTCCATGTCCAAGTAGCCTTTGCCCGTCACCCGATGAGCAATCGGCGCCACGCGCTGCACTTTGGCCAGGCGCAAGAAGCTGAACAGTTGAATCCAGGCCCAGCCCATATCGAATTCCCACTTGCGAACCGACAGCTTCGCCGAGTTCGGGTAGGTGTGGTGGTTGTTATGCAGCTCTTCGCCGCCGATCAAAATGCCCCACGGCACCAGATTAGTGGCGGCATCGCGGCATTCGAAGTTGCGGTAGCCGACGGCGTGGCCCAAACCGTTGATAACACCGGCGGCCCACACCGGAATCCACATCATCTGCACGGCCCACACGGTGATACCCAGCGCGCCGAACAGGGCCAGGTCGATCACCGCCATGATGGCGATACCGCCCAACGGGATGCGCGAGTACACCTTGCGCTCAATCCAGTCTTCGGGGCAGTTCTTGCCATAAATCCGCAGCGTTTCGGGGTTTTCCGCTTCAGCGCGGTACAGTTCCGCGCCTTTGCGCAGCACGGTGGACAAACCTTTGATGACCGGGCTGTGCGGGTCGTCAGCGGTTTCGCATTTGGCGTGGTGTTTGCGGTGAATGGCAGTCCATTCACGGGTGTTCTGGCCGGTGGTCATCCACAGCCAGAAACGGAAGAAGTGCTTGAGTGCAGGGTGCAGTTCCAACGAGCGGTGCGCGGAATAGCGATGCAAATAAACCGTCACGGACACAATCGTCACATGGGTCATCAGCAAGGTAACCGCCAGAACCTGCCAGGCAGACAGGTCGAGAAAACCGTTGTACCACATAGATGGAGCTACCTCGGAAAAGTGAACGCCGGCTGGATCAACCTGGCGTGGGCATTATCTCTAAGCAGTGTGAGAAAACCACCCTGCACTTAGATCAAAATATGTTCAATTTCTGGGTGCTCTGTACGGCTGGCGATCAATTCTGAGAAAGACGGCTGGTGAGCACGGCCAAAATGCGCATCGCCAGCGCTCGCCGAGAACACCGAATGCGCACCTGAGGAATTAATCGGCTGTGTACCGCGAATGCTGAGGCCCGCTCGTCATGACGGCGAGGGGTTGCGGGAGAAGGATTTAAGTCGGGCTTCGCTGCGCTCACCCAACGCGGACCGACCCAACCCACGGAGGTGGGCCAAATTTCAACGGTCGTCATTCCCGCGCAGGCGTGAACCCAGAGTCTTTGCAGTTAGAGGTGCTTGCCCTGACATTCTGGATTCCCCGCCTGCGCGGGAATGACGGTGATGAGGTTGGATACCGGCGGTACCCTTATTGCCACATCGCACTTACAGCTTGGCAATCGACACTTCAGTGGATTTCACGAACGCAATTACTTCGCTGCCCACGCCCAACTCCAGCTCTTTGACCGAGCGGGTGGTGATGACGGAGGTGACGATGCCGGAGGCGGTTTGTACGTCGATTTCCGACAACACGTCGCCCAGTACGATTTCCTTGATGGTGCCTTTGAATTGGTTGCGGACGTTGATCGCTTTAATGGTCATGGTGTTTCTCCTGGTACGTGGGTAGTTACGTCGAGTGAATTGCTTACAACGCCCAGCGCAATTGCGTGGGCAGGGGTGAAACCGGTTCGGGCGGCGGTGGGCCGGCGGGTATTTCCAGCACGCGGTTGAGCACTTCGGCTTCCAGCGCAGCCAGGCGCGCTGAGCCCCGCTGCCGCGGGCGGGCCAGGTGTACCGGCAGGTCGAGGCCGATATGGCCGTCTTCGATCAGAATCACGCGGTCGGCAATCGCCACCGCTTCGCTGACGTCGTGAGTCACCAGCAGCACGGTGAAGCCGTGTTTCTGCCAGAGGCTTTCGATCAGTTGCTGCATTTCGATGCGGGTCAACGCGTCGAGGGCGCCCAGCGGTTCGTCGAGCAGCAGCAAACGTGGCTGATGAATCAGCGCGCGCGCCAGGGCAACGCGCTGCTTCTGCCCGCCTGACAGCGCCGCCGGCCATTCGTGGGCGCGTTCGGCAAGCCCAACGGCCTGCAACGCTTCCAGGGCACGGGGACGCCAGTCGCCGCTAAGACCCAGGCCGACGTTGTCGATCACCCGCTTCCAGGGCAGCAGGCGCGAGTCTTGGAACATTAGGCGCGTGTCTTCGCGGGCTTCGCTCAACGGCGCCGAACCGGCGAGCAAGGCGCCGCTGCTGGGCGTGTCGAGCCCCGCCAACAGGCGCAGCAAGGTGCTTTTGCCACAGCCGCTACGGCCGACCACGGCAACGAACTGCCCGGCCGGAATTAGCAGCTCAATGTTGTGCAACACCTCGCGCTCGCCGAAGGCTTTATGCAGGCCGCGCACCGCCAGCGGAATGCCGCCCTTGAGGTGCTGCGGCGCCACGTGATTTGCGTTGAATGCGTTCATGCGGCACCGCCTTTCTTAACTTGGTAAGCCGGGTGCCAGCGCAGCCACACGCGCTCCAGACCACGCGCCGTGGTGTCCGCCAGTTTGCCGAGCAAGGCGTAGAGCAGAATCGCCACCACCACGACATCGGTTTGCAGAAACTCACGGGCGTTCATGGCCAGGTAGCCGATGCCGGAGCTGGCCGAAATGGTCTCGGCCACAATCAGCGTCAGCCACATAAAGCCCAGGGCAAAACGCACGCCGACCAGAATCGAGGGCAAGGCGCCCGGCAGAATCACCTGACGGAACAGGCCGAAGCCCGACAATCCGTAGCTGCGCGCCATCTCCACCAACGCCGGGTCGACGTTGCGAATGCCGTGGTAGGTGTTGAGGTAAATGGGGAACACGGTGCCGAGGGCGACGAGAAAAATCTTTGCCGACTCGTCGATGCCGAACCACAGGATCACCAGCGGAATCAGCGCCAGGTGCGGCACGTTACGAATCATCTGCACCGTGCTGTCGAGGAAGCGTTCGCCCCACTTCGACAGCCCGGTGATAAAGCCCAAGGTCAGGCCGATGCTGCCGCCGATCAGAAAGCCGATACCGGCGCGCCAGCCGCTGATGGCCAGGTGGTGCCAGATATCGCCGCTGCTGACCAGCGCCACTGCCGCGTCGAAGACCGCACTCGGCGCCGGCAGAATGCGCGTCGACAGCCAACCGGCGACCACCGCCAATTGCCAGATCGCCAACAGCGCCACCGGCAGCACGAACGGTGCAAGGCGGTTAAGGATGTTATGCCCGGCTTTCATTTCAAGCCCCCGTAGGAGCGAGCTTGCTCGCCAAGCTCTTGGCGTCGCTGGCCGATTTCGGCAGCACGTCGTTGGCAATCATCTCGCCGAATGGGCTGACGTAACTGGCGCCTTCCGGGCGTTGCGGGCGCGCCACGTCCAGGTGCGGGAACAGCAGCTCGGCGACGCGGTACGACTCTTCCAGGTGTGGATAACCAGAGAAAATAAAGGTGTCGATGCCCAGGTCGGCATATTCCTTCACCCGTGCCGCCACGGTCGGGCCATCGCCCACCAGCGCCGTGCCGGCACCGCCGCGCACCAGGCCAACGCCGGCCCACAGGTTGGGGCTGACTTCGAGGTTGTCTTTGCTGCCTTTGTGCAACGCGGCCATGCGCTGCTGGCCAACGGAGTCGAAGCGCGCGAGCGAGGCCTGAGCGCGCTTGATGGTGTCGTCGTCCAGATGGGAGATCAGGCGATCTGCCGCCGCCCATGCTTCTTCGTTGGTTTCACGCACGATCACATGCAGGCGAATACCAAAGCGCACGGTGCGGCCATGCTTGGCGGCTTTCTCGCGCACCTGGGCAATTTTCTCGGCGACGGCGGCTGGCGGCTCGCCCCAGGTCAGAACCATTTCCACCTGCTCGGCGGCGAGGTCTTGGGCGGCGCCTGACGAGCCACCGAAGTACAGCGGCGGACGCGGTTGTTGCAGCGGCGGATAGAGCAACTTGGCGCCCTTCACGCTGATGTGCTTGCCGTCGTAGTCCACGGTTTCGCCTTCCAGCACGCGGCGCCAGATGCGGGTGAATTCAACCGAGGCTTCGTAGCGTTCTTCGTGGCTCAGAAACAGACCGTCACCGGCCAGTTCGTCGGGGTCGCCGCCGGTCACCAGATTGAACAAGGCGCGGCCGTTGGAAAGACGGTCCAGGGTCGCCGCCTGACGCGCCGCCACGGTGGGCGAAATAATGCCCGGGCGCAGCGCGACGAGAAATTTGAGTTGGGTGGTCACCGGAATCAACGAAGCGGCTACCAGCCAGGAGTCTTCGCAGGACCGCCCCGTCGGAATCAACACGCCACCGAAACCGAGGCGGTCAGCCGCCTGGGCAATCTGTTGCAGGTAGCCGTGATCGACCGCGCGAGCGCCCTCAGCGGTGCCAAGGTAATGACCGTCGCCGTGGGTGGGAAGAAACCAGAAAATGTTCAAGCTCATGGGAGTTGTCTCCTT
>Ga0157370_10007794_pt1 | contig 11605 bp, 13 predicted proteins | sample C35metaG_FD_113463 | JGI IMG/M metagenome (GOLD analysis project Ga0157370, IMG submission 113463) | Corn rhizosphere microbial communities from Kellogg Biological Station, Michigan, USA - C3-5 metaG | ecosystem: Host-associated > Plants > Roots > Rhizosphere > Soil | place: USA: Michigan... | reverse complement strand
TACGCGGTCCTCGCGTATGGCGCCGAATACTTCCGCCGGCGCGTGCTGCGCTTTCCGCTGTGGCAGCAGGCGGTCCAGGTCGCGGCGCTGCTCGTGCTGTGCGCGCTGATCGTGCTGCTCGTCCGGTTCGTCGGCGGCGCGCCGCCGCCCGGATGGCGGTACCTCGCGTCGCCGCTCGTGGGCGCGCTGCTGTGGCCGCTCGTGTCGGTGCTGCTGCAGACGCCGCAGCGGCCGTCGCGCTCGGGCTCGCGGCGGTGAGCCGTCGATTACTCTTCGCGTCGAGGCGCCGCGGATCGGGCGCCGGCGGCCTCGGCGCGTCGGAACTGCGCAATCCCGAGCGGGACGTCTACCATTTCCGTCGCCGCCTGTCGCTCGTTGCCGTGCTCGTGTTCGCCGCATTCTGCGGGCTCTTCGCGCGCTTTTTCTACCTGCAGGTCATCCAGCGCGCGCATTTCGAGACCCTCGCCGAGACCAATCGCATCGCGATCGTCCCGATCGTGCCCAACCGCGGTGTCATCACCGATCGCAACGGCATCGTGCTGGCACAAAGCTATTCCGCGTACACGCTCGAGATAACGCCGTCGCGGATCCGGAACCTGGACGAGACGATCGATCAGCTGGCGAACATTGTCGAAATCCAGCCGCGCGATCGCAAGCGATTCCGCAAGCTTCTCGAGGAATCGAAGGATTTCGAGAGCTTGCCGCTGCGCACCCGTCTCACCGACGAGGAGGTCGCGCGCTTCGCCGTCAACCGCTATCGCTTCCCCGGAGTCGACATCAAGGCGCGGCTCTTTCGCCAGTATCCGTTCGGCGAAATCGCCTCGCATGTCGTGGGCTACATCGGCCGCATCAACGACAAGGACAACGAGCGGATCGCCGACTGGGACGAGACTGCGAATTACAAGGGCTCGGACTACATCGGCAAGGTCGGCATCGAGCTTTCGTACGAGCGCGAGCTGCACGGCACGACGGGCGTCGAGGACGTCGAGGTCGATGCGGGCGGGCGTGCCGTGCGAACGCTGCGGCGCACGCCGCCCGTCAGCGGCAACAACCTGACGCTATCGCTGGATATCAAGCTGCAGCAGGTGGCGGAGGCCGCGTTCGGGGATCGCCGTGGCGCGCTCGTCGCCATCGATCCGACGTCGGGCGACGTGCTGGCGTTCGTATCGAAGCCCGGATTCGATCCGAACCTGTTCGTCGATGGCATCGATTCGGCGAACTGGCAGGAGCTGAACGATTCGCCGGACAAGCCGTTGTTGAACCGGCCGCTGCGCGGCGCGTACCCGCCGGGCTCGACGATCAAGCCGTTCCTGGCGCTCGCGGCGCTGACGTCGGGACGCCGCACGGCGGCGCAGACGATCTACGACCCCGGATTCTTCCAGATTCCCGGCCAGGCGCACCGTTTTCGCGACGACAAGCCCGGCGGACACGGTACGGTCGACATGTACAAGTCGATCGTTCAGTCCTGCGACACGTATTACTACATGCTCGCCAACGACACCGACATCGACGATACCGCGCGCTTCCTCGGGAGGTTCGGCTTCGGTCAGAAGACCGGCATCGACATCGAAGGCGAGCTGACCGGCGTGCTGCCCTCGCGCGAGTGGAAGCGCCAGCGCTTCGCCGGCAAGAACTATCGCGACGAGAACCGCAAATGGTATCTGGGCGATTCGATTTCGGCGGGCATCGGGCAGGGCTACAACGCATTCACGCCCATTCAGCTTGCGCATGCGATCGCGATGATCGCCAACGACGGCGTCGGCTTTACGCCGCATCTCGTCAAGTCGGTCCTGAACGTGAAGACCGGCGAGGTGCGCGAGATCGCGCGCGAGCCCGCGTCGCATATCGCGCTTCGGCCGGAGTACCTCGCGACCATCAAGCACGCGCTGGCTGGCGTGGCGAAGGAAGGCACGAGCGCCGCTGCGTTCAAGGATGCGAAGTACGTGAGCGCCGGCAAGACCGGCACCGCGCAGGTGTATTCGCTGAAGGGCGAGAAATACTCGGAGCGCAACGTCGACGAGCGCCTGCGCGATCACGCGTGGTACATGGGGTATGCGCCCGCCGACCATCCGACGATTGCCGTCGCCGTGCTGGTCGAAAACGGCGGCTTCGGGGCGGCGGCCGCGGCGCCTATCGTGCGCAAGGTGTTCGATCACTACCTGCTCGGCGAGACGGAGCCGGGTGCCGCGAAGGACGTTCCGGACGCCGGCGACGACGAAAGCGACTGATGGCGCTCGTCCAACGCCTCTGGGAATCGCTGACGCGTCGCATCGACTCGATGCTGTTCGGCCCGGCGCTCGCGATCGTCGGCATCGGATTGGTGACGCTGTTCTCGGCGGCCGACCAGAGCGTCGCCCGCGAGACGAGCCAGGCGCTGAGCCTCTCTTTCGCGATCGCGCTGATGTGGATGTTCGCCAACATCGCGCCGCAGACGCTCGCGCGCGCGGCCGTGCCGCTGTACACGGTTGCGGTCGCGATGCTGATCGGCGTCGCGATGTTCGGCGTGGTCGTCAACGGCTCGCGCCGCTGGCTGCCTCTCGGCGTCGCACGGTTCCAGCCGTCGGAGCTCATGAAGATCGCGCTGCCGCTGATGCTCGCGTGGTATTTCCAGAAGTTCGAGGGCCGCATCCGCTGGCGCGACTTCGTGTTCGCCGCGATCCTGATCGTCGTGCCCGTGTACCTGATCAAGCGTCAACCCGATCTCGGCACCGCGCTCCTGATCGGCGCTTCGGGCTTCTACGTGCTGTACCTCGCCGGGCTGTCATGGAAGGTGATCGTCGGGCTGTTCGCGGTGGGTGCCGCGGTCGGGCCGATGGTGTGGTCGCATCTGCACGATTACCAGCGCGAGCGGATCCTGACCTTCCTCGACCCGTCGCGCGATCCGCTCGGCGCGGGCTACCACTCGACGCAGGCGTCGATCGCGCTCGGCTCCGGCGGCATCGTCGGCAAGGGATGGCTGAACGGCACGCAGACGCACCTCGACTTTTTGCCCGAGCGCCACACCGATTTCATCTTCGCCGTGTTCGGCGAGGAGTTCGGCCTGATCGGCAACACGGTGCTGCTCGTGCTCTACATGCTGCTGATCGGGCGCGCGATGATGATCACCGCGAACGCGTCGACGCTGTTTTCGCGGCTGCTCGCGGGCGCGATCACGCTGATGTTCTTCACGTACGCGTTCGTCAACATGGCGATGGTGAGCGGCATCCTGCCGGTGGTCGGCGTGCCGCTGCCGCTCGTGTCCTACGGCGGCACGGCGCTGATCTCGCTCTTCATCGGGCTCGGCATCCTGATGAGCGTGCAGGCGCACCGCAAGCTGGTGATGACGTAATAAATGGGGTCAGGTGAATTCGGTGTCGGAGGTGTAATTATCGGCCCTCGGGATTACGGGCCAATAATTACACCTCCGACACCGAATTCCCACCTGACCCCATTTTTACGTCAATCGCCGTCTTCACCGAATTCGCGATGTAGCACGCGTGATGCGCTTCGTCGTGCATCGACGCGATGTCGGCCGTCGACGGCACCTGGTCGCGGCTGAAGACGATGCGCGGCCGCAGCGTGACGCGCGTCATCGACATGCGGCCTTCGGCATCCTTTTCGAGAACGCCTTCCGCGTCGTCGACATAGTCATCGACCCTGTAACCGCGCTTCGCCGCGATCGACAGGAACCAGAGCATGTGGCAGCTCGAGATCGATGCGACGAACGCCTCCTCGGGATCGACCGCTTCGGGGCTCGAGTACGGAGCCGCCACCGCATGCGGCGATGACGATGCCGCCACCTCGGCGCCGCCGTCGAATCGCCAGGCATGGCGACGGCTGTAGCGATTGTCGGTGAAGCGCGAATCGCCGCGGGTCCAGTGCACATTGGCCGTATGGCGCGACATCGATGCTACAACAGCCGATTGAACCACGCGAGCGACAGCCCGGCGCCGAGCAGGATGAATACCGCGGCAGCGGCGACGAAGAGCGCCGTGATCTCGGTCTGCTGTTTCTGCAGCACCATCTTCGCGTTCATGCCCTTGTAGATCTGCTTCAGATCGGTGGCCGTCCCGGCATGAAAATACGCGCCGCGCGTGACGTTGGCGATCTGCTTCAGCGAATCCTCGTCGAGCCGCACGCGCATCGACCAGCCCTCCCAGCCGATGACCTCGCCCTCCACGGTTCCGACGCCGACGGTGTACACGCGCACGCCGCGATCGGCGGCCATTTTCGCCGCTTCGATCGGATCGGGCCCGGTGGTCGTCTGGCCATCGGTGAGCAGGATGATTGCCGCGGACGGGTACGAGCCGGGTGCGACCGGTTTGGCGGGTTCCTTCGCCGGCGCCTTCGGCTGGTCGAGCGACGCGCCGTGGCCGGCTTCATGCGCCTGCACGCGCGGGTTCGCTGCGTTGAGGTTGAACTCGACATCGGGAAATATCGCCTTGAGCGCGACCAGCAGGCCGCTGCCGATCGCCGTCGCGCGCTGGAGCTGGAAGCGGTCGATCGCCGCCAGCAGCTCCTCGCGATTCTCGGTGGGCGCCTGCACGACCGCGGCGGTGCCGGCGAACGAGACGATGCCGATCTTCACGTTGCTCGGCTGGTCGTTGATGAACGCGCGCGCCGCTTCCTGCGCCGCCGCGAGCCGCGTCGGCTTCACGTCGACGGCGCGCATGCTGCCCGACACGTCCATCGCGAGAATGATCAGCTCGTGCTGCGACGGCAGCGTCACGATCGCGACCGGCCGCGCCATTGCGACGATCATCAGCGTGAGGCCGATCAGGAACAGCAGCGGCGGAACGTGCCGGCGCACGCGCTGCCCGACGCCGATCGCGTCGCCCAGGATCGACAGGCTCGCATAGCGCAGCGCCAGCTTCTTCTTGCGCCGCAACGCCAGCGCGTACAGCCCGATCATGACGGGCAAGAGCGCCAGCAGCCAGAGGAATTCAGGCCAGAGGAACGACATCGTTGCGTTCCGCGCGCGGCATCACCGCGCCGGCGGCGAGGCGGCTGCGGCGCTTGCGCAGGTCGGCGAAGCGCATGATCGCGTCGGCGAGGTCGTCGTTCGTCGACAGCTCCAGCGCATCCACACCCGCGTCGCGGAACCCGGCGCGCAAGCGCGCCTCGCGCTCTTCCGCAGCAATCGCGAAGCGGCGGCGAAAGCCGCGGTCGTGCGTATCGACGAAGACCTGCTCGCCGGTCTCCGCGTCCTGCATCGTGAGCAACCCGAGGTCGGGCAGCTCGTGCTCGAGGGGATCGTAGAGCCGCACCGCGATCACCTCGTGGCGCTGGGCGAGCTGTGCGAGCGCCGCCGTCCACGGCGTCGTGCTGAAGAAATCCGAGACGATGAACACGAGCGAGCGGCGCGAGATCACCGGAAACGCGGCGCGCAGGAAATCGTGCAGGTTGGTCGCCGACGAATGCTTCGGCACCGGCCGGTGCAGCATGCGGTGCAGGATGTGCAGCACGTGCCGTCGTCCGCTGCCCGCCGGCACGATCGTATCCATCCGCTCGCCGTACAGCGCCGCGCCCACGCGATTGCCATGCCGCGTCAGGATGCGCGCCAGAACGGTGACGAAGTCGATCGACACGCTGCGCTTGCGCACCGCGCCGGAACCGAAATCGATCGACGGGCTGACGTCGAGCAGGAACCACGCGGTGACGTCGCGATCCTCGTTGTATTCGCGGACGTACGGCGTCGCAAGCCGCGCCGTGACGTTCCAGTCGATGTGGCGCACGTCATCGTGATACTGGTATTCGCGCAGATCCGCGAGGTCGAGCCCGAAGCCGCGAAAGAGCGTCCGGTAGTCGCCGTGCAGGAGCCCGTCGAGGCGGCGCAAGACCGTCCATTCGAGCCAGCGCAGCGAGCGCTCGGCGTTGCGCGCCGAATCGATCGGCACTACTTTCGCCGGTTCAGGACTGCGCGGCGAACTTGACATGCGATTCGAGCGGCTTCTCGGGCGGTGCGATGCGCTGCATGATCCGGTGCACGAGATCATCGGGCGTGAGACCGTCGGCGAGCGCTTCGTACGACAGCACCAGCCGATGGCGCAGCACGTCGGGCGCCAGGTCGCTGACATCGTCCGGCAACACGTAATCGCGCCCGCGCAGCCAGGCGAGCGCGCGTGCGCCTTCGATCAGGCAGATCGACGCACGCGGACTGGCGCCGAACGTGACGTACTTCGCGAATTCAGTCACGCCGTATCGGTCGGGGAAGCGCGTCGCCGTGGCGAGGCGCACCGCGTACTGGATCAGCGACGGATCGACGTAGCCGCTGCGGCACTGGCGCTGCAGCGCCGCGAGCTGGTCGGTGGTCGCGACCATCGCCACGTCGGCCGCAAGGCCCGTGACCCGCTCGACGATGACGAACTCCTCCTCCTCGCTCGGGTAGCCGACGAGCACCTTCATCATGAAGCGGTCGACCTGCGCTTCGGGCAGCGGGTACGTGCCCTCGGTCTCGATCGGGTTCTGCGTCGCCATGACCAGGAACGGGGTCGGCACCATGTGCGTCTGGCCGGCGATCGTCACCTGGTATTCCTGCATCACTTCGAGCAGCGCGCTTTGCACCTTGGCGGGCGCGCGATTGATTTCGTCGGCGAGCAGCAGGTTGGTGAACACCGGGCCGAGCGACGTCGAGAATTCGCCGGTCTTCTGGTTGTAGATCCGCGTGCCCACGAGGTCGGCCGGCACGAGGTCGGGGGTGAACTGGATGCGGCGGAACGAGCCGCGAATCACCTTCGCGAGCGTCTTGACCGTAAGCGTCTTCGCGAGGCCCGGCACGCCCTCGACGAGCAGGTGGCCCTGCGCGAGGATGGCGACGAGCACGCGCTCGAGGAAGTGGTCCTGTCCGACGACCACTTTCTTCACTTCATACAGAATGCGCTGCATCAGCGACGCAACGTCGCCGTTTTCCCGGTTTTCCATACACTCCCCGTACGACTGAACAGGTTAGAAGGGTGAGAGGCCGACCGCTGCCGCGGCGTTCTCGATCGGAACGGCGAAGCCGATGCCGATGAAGACACGTTGATTGTTCGGATTGAGAATGCCGGTGACGATGCCGACCACGGCGCCGTCCATCGTCACGAGCGGTCCGCCCGAGCTTCCGGGGTTGGCCGCCGCATCGAACTGGATGAGGTTCGTCAGCACCCGCTTGCCCTCCGGCGAGCGGTATTCGCGCCGCAGTCCGGAGACGACGCCGGACGTGACCGACGGGCCGATGCCGAACGGGAATCCGACGGCGACCACCTCGTCGCCGAGGGCGAGATCCTTCGTCGAGCGCAGCGTGGCGGCCTGGAGATCGTCGGGCAGCGTCTTTGCCTGCAGCACCGCGAGATCGTTCTCCGGTTGCGTCGCGATCACCGTCGCTTCCGATTCGGTGCCGTCGGCAAACACGACGCCCACCTTCTTCGCGGCGGCGACGACGTGCAGGTTCGTCAGGATGACGCCCTTGTCGACGACGACGACACCGGTGCCGACACCCGCCTCGGTATCTTCGTTCTCGCCCGGCTCGCGCTCGAACTCGCGCACGCGCACGACCGACCCGCGGATCGCCTCGTACGCGCGCGCGGCCTGCGAAGGCAGCGTCTTCGTCTCGACCGTGTGCATGACCGCAGCGTCGATATCGTCCTGCGTCAGCGCATGCGCAGGCGGTTGCATCGCGCCGTATCCGTAGACGACGCCGAGCGCGATCAGCGCGCCGAGCACCAGCGAGAACGGCGCGTTGTAACGGCGGAAGAAGTTGCCGATCCGCGCACGCCGACCGGGCCGGACGGCAACCGCCGGCGCACCGTCGGACGGCGCGCCGGCCGGTATCTGCGCTTTCGTCTGCGGATTGGCCGGCGATTGCGTGGAAGCGTCGCTTCGCGGCGGGCTCGTACCCGCGCGCGGACGACTTGAGCTGCTGTAAACCGATGCGCGCCGCATGAAAGGACTCAGATGTTTGCTAATGACAGCTTCGCGCGCGCAGGATTCACTGCCGCGGGCCCGCGTCCGTCGAAAAAAGTGGGTTGAGACTCGACTTTTCCGTGCAGCCGCCGACTTTTCTTGCGCGCCCGGGGAAAGTCGAGTCCGACGCCACGTTCACGCATGGCGCTTGCGCCGGCGGCCTTCGATCCAGCCGAAGCACGTCAATACCGTCGCGAGCGAAAATGCGATGGCCAGCGGCGACACGAGAAACGTCGCAAGCCAGTTCCAGGTGCCGCCCGGGTCGCGCAGCCGCAGGCACGTATACACCGACAACGATGAAACGATGGCGGCCGCGAGCGACGCGCGCGACGCGTCGCGAAACAGCAACTCCGCGGCGACGCCGACGACCACCGGCAATACGATCAGGACCGCAAGCGGTTCCATGGCAGCGCAGTACGAAAGCGTCGAAAGCCTCGCCCGCTCAATGGTACTCCGCCGCCCGTGGATGTCCACGCGCCACGGCGCGATCGCGGGTCACGCCTCGAGCTTCTTGTCCAGCGTGATCGGCGCGTTCAACACCTTCGAGACCGGGCAGCCGGTCTTGGCGTTCTCCGCGGCCGTCTCGAACGCCTGCTGGCTCGCGCCGGGAATGCGGGCGGTGAGCTCGAGATGCACGGCGGTGATCGCGAAGCCGCCGCCCGATTTTTCCAGCGTCACCGTCGCCTTCGTCCGGATGCTCTGCGCAACGAGGCCCGCCTCGCCAAGCTGCGCCGAGAGCGCCATCGAGAAGCAGCCGGCGTGCGCGGCGGCGATCAACTCCTCGGGATTGGTGCCGGCCCCATTCTCGAAGCGCGTGGCGAACGAGTATTGCGTGTTCGACAGCACGCCGCTGTCGGTGGAAATCGTTCCCTTGCCGGCCCTGAGATCGCCGTTCCACATTGCCGATGCACTGCGTTTCATCATGCCCCCGATTGGTCGTTGCCCGGGCCGGCCCGATCACGGGTCGCCCCGGGCGCAAAGGGTCGCCGGCCGACGAGGTAGTCCACGCCGGCCGGCCCGACCGCTTCCGCATGGCGGTGCCCGGCCGGCAGCACGAAGATATCGCCTTCGCGATAGGCGTACTGGACCCCTTCGACCGTCAATGTGATCTCGCCGTTCAGGACCAGCGCGCGAACATCGAACGGATGCGCGTGCTCGCTGACGACGGTGTCGGGCGGCATCGTGTCGCGGCGCACGTCGAAGCCGTCACGGCGCAGCGCAAGCTCGAACTGCTCGTCCTTCATGTCGGTCTCCCGCTGACCCATAAATGGTAGCACCGGCAGCGCGCGCCGGCAGCGATGCGGACGCCCGACGCGTGCTACGCTTTCGCCGCCCGGCCGTCCGTTCCGCGCGCCGCCCGGAATAGTCGCGCGGGGCCGAATGTTTGCTGAAACCGGGCCGCGATTGCCCGGCACCACCTTCAGGGGGAATGGCAATGATCCGATCCACCGGTAGCGCGGCCGCGGCGGTCGTCCTGCTCGTCGCCGGCTGCGGCGACATGGCGCCCATGGAGAAGTCCGACGCGATGGTCTCGAAGTCGGCGATGACGTTTTTCGTGACGAGCGCGGGATCCGGGAAGGGCGCCGATTTCGGCGGCCTCGCGGGCGCCGACAAGCATTGCCAGACGCTCGCGGCGGCGGCCGGCGCCGGCAATCACACCTGGCACGCCTACCTCAGCACGCAGGGACCCGGCGCAGTCAACGCGCGCGATCGCATAGGCAAGGGCCCCTGGCGCAATGCCAAGGGCGTCGTCATCGCGAACGATGTTGCGGCACTGCATGGCGACAACAACATGACGAAGCAGACCGATCTCACCGAAAAAGGCGACGTGGTGAATGGTCGCGGCGATACGCCGAACCGGCACGACATCCTGACCGGCTCGCAGCCCGACGGCACGGCGTTCAGCGGCAGCGACGACATGACGTGCGGCAACTGGACGAAAAGCGGCGACGACGGCAGTGCGATGCTCGGCCATGCCGACCGCAACGGCACGCCGGGACCGGCGCCGACGTCCTGGAACGCCTCGCACAAGTCGAAGGGCTGCAGCGACTCGGGCCTCGCGTCGACCGGTGGTGCCGGCTATCTCTACTGCTTCGCGACGAACTGACGGCCCGCCGGCGCAACGCTATCGGCCGGCGCGCCGGCGTCGCACTTCCTGCACTCCAGCATGCGGCCGAGCGCACGCTCCCTGCCCTGCGGCGTCGTGACCCACGGACGGTTGATCCATGGCGGCACGTGGCGCACGTGCTGGAAATGCCCGCAGGCGAGCTCGGCCACCCAGTGCCGCTCGTCGTCCTGGTGGAAACCGGTGATCGGCTGCCGCATGGCGGTAAGACCTCATTTTTCGACGATCAGCATGAGGTAGGCGAGAAACAGCAGCAGATGGACGGCGCCGAGCAGGACGTTCGTCCGCGCGAGCGCGAACGTGAGCATGCTGACGACGAGCGTCAACAGCAACAGCACCGTATCGACCGAATCGAGGCCGAGCACGATCGGCTGATGCGTGATGAACCCGATCGTGAGCACGGCCGGGATCGTCAGGCTGATGCTCGACAGCGCCGTCCCGAGCGCGACGTTGATCGACCGCTGGAGCTGATTGGCGAGCGCGGATCGGACGGCCGCGATCGACTCGGGCGCAAGAATCAGTACGGCGACCAGCAGCCCGCCGAATGCCGCCGGCGCGTGGAGCACGCGGATGCCGTAGTCGATCGGCACGGCGATCTGCTTCGCGAGCAGCACGATCGGAATGGCGTACGCGACGAGCATGCCGACGTGATAGCCCGCCGACGTGTCGGCATGCGCGGTCGTCCCGTGGCCGTTCGCGGCGAGCGGCTGCTCGGGCGCCACGAAATAGTCCCGATGCCGGAGCGTCTGGATGCCGAGGAACACGCCGTACAGCACGAGCGACATCACGATCAGGAACACCGCCTGCAACGTCGACAGCGTGGGTCCCGGCGTGGCTGTCGTGACGCCGGGGAGCACGAGGCCCAGCACCGACAGCGGCAGGATGACGGCGAGGAACGAGTTCGCGCTGTAGAGGTTGTACGTCTGCTCGTGGTAGCGCAGGCCGCCCACCAGCAGCGAAGCGCCGACGAGGCCGTTCAGCACGATCATGACGATCGCGAGCATCGTGTCGCGCGCGAGCGCCGCGCTGCCGTGCCCGGTCAGCATGACGGCCGCGATCATCATCATCTCCATCCCGCTCATCGACACGGTCAGCACGAGCGTGCCGTACGGCTCGCCGAGCCGCTCGGCCAGCGCTTCCGCGTGGCGGACGACTGCGAACGCGCAGACCATGATCGCGATGAACAGCCACGTCAGGACGAACGCGAACCACCCGAGCCGCGCGAGGTCGTCGAGCCATGCCTTGCCGAAGACGAGAAAGACGACGGTGCTCGCGATCCCGATCGGGAGCGGCCATTCGCTGCGCAATCGGGTCATCGCCCGCGAGTGGCCGCGCGCCAAGTCAGAAATCGATGAGGAAGGGCGCCGCCATCAGCGCCGCGCCGACGACGACGAGCCACAGCGCGCCGCTCACGAAATACGGATACACGCACAGCATCATCCCGGCGATGAGCGGGACGAACTTCGTCTGGCGCTTGCCGTACATGAAATAACCGACGCCGATGGCGCCGGTGAAGATGCCGATCATCAGGCTCGTTGCGTTCATCGACCGGAAGTTTCC
>Ga0157370_10007793_pt1 | contig 11608 bp, 8 predicted proteins | sample C35metaG_FD_113463 | JGI IMG/M metagenome (GOLD analysis project Ga0157370, IMG submission 113463) | Corn rhizosphere microbial communities from Kellogg Biological Station, Michigan, USA - C3-5 metaG | ecosystem: Host-associated > Plants > Roots > Rhizosphere > Soil | place: USA: Michigan... | reverse complement strand
GCTGCTGGTTGGGATCGCCACGCACGTGACTAACGGGCTGGATAACGCCGCCGCGGGGGCGCGTAACGCCGAAGCCCGTCTGGCCAATGTGGCAATGGCGGCTACGTGGATGAAGGGCCATCTGGCGGCGGACGAGAGCATCGCAACGGCGTACGCGTGCTTCAATGCCGATGTGTTTTACACGTGGACGCAGGGCTTGGGCGTACCGGTTCCGGCCGACATCTTCGATCCCAACCGGAGTGTGATCTGGTGGGGACGCCGCCGCGAGATTGCGGGCCGGGCGGGATTCGCCTGCATCACCGAGGGCGACATCGATCCGATCCGGCGGGGCATGGGTCCGCAGGAGACCGATCAGGCTACGGACCCGTATCATGACGCAGCCTTCCAGCCGGTGGCATCGTTTGGAAAGGGCAGCGACAAAGTGGATGTCTTCCACTTTGATTTCCGTGGTTTGCGGTAATCTTTTGTAGAACGTGATGGAAAACGCCGGGCGCAAAAAACGGGTGCTGATCTTCATCGTCGCGTACAACGCGGAGTTGACGATCCAGAACGTGCTCGAGCGGATTCCGCCGGAAATGGCCGAGTACGAGAGTCACATTCTGATCATCGACGACTCGTCGGACGACCGGACGTTCGAACAGGCATCGGAGTTTCAGAGCGCGGGCTTTCCGCTGACCGTGCTGGTCAACCCGATCAATCAGGGGTACGGAGGCAATCAGAAGATCGGGTTCCACTACGCGATCGAAGAGAACTACGACGTGGTGGTCCTGCTGCATGGCGACGGGCAATACGCGCCGGAGCGGATGCCGGATCTGGTCAAGCCGGTGGCGGACGGTGAAGCGGATTTCGTCATGGGGTCGCGCATGCTGTCTCGCGGCGGCGCGCTGGCCGGCGGCATGCCGCTGTACAAGTTTGTGGGGAACAAGATCCTGACCGGGATTCAGAACCGGCTGCTGCACGCCGATCTGTCGGAATTTCATTCGGGGTACAGGGTGTACTCGGTGGACGTGCTGCGGCAGATTCCGTTCGACCGCAACACCAACGATTTCCACTTCGACACTGAGATCATCATTCAACTGCTGCGCGGGGGATATCGCATTCGGGAAGTCCCGATCCCCACTTACTACGGCGAGGAAATCTGCCGCGTCAACGGGCTGAAGTATGCGTTTCATGTAGTCAAGGTCTCGATGCTGTCGCGGACGCAGGATTGGGGAATCTTCTACGAGCGCAAGTTCGATGTGAAGGCGCCGAATAAGCTGAATCCGCTGTATCAGGCGAAGTGGGGCTTCGAGAGTCCGCATACTTTGGCGGTCAGCCGTGTGGCGCCGGGATCGAAGGTGGTGGACATCGGCTGCGCCGCGGGATATATGGCGCACGCGCTGCGCGAGAAGAAGTGCGAGATTACGGGGATCGATCAGTTTCCGCCGGACGACAAACGCGACCTGCGGGAGTTCATTCAATTCGATTTGAACGCCGGCGGTTTTCCCCTGGACGTGGGCGCGTTCGATTACATCCTGCTGCTGGACATCATCGAGCATCTGCGCTCGCCGGAGGCCTTTGTCGACGATTTGCGGACGTCGCGCACGGGCGTGAGAAAGGGCGCGGTGATCGCCAGCACGGGGAACATCGCTTTTCTATTCACCCGGATGATGCTGGCGATGGGCTACTTTCACTACGGGTCGCGGGGCATTCTGGATTTGACTCACACGCGGCTGTTCACCTTCGCGACATTCACCGAGTTATTCGAGCAGGCCGGCTATCGTGTAATCGAGGTGCGCGGGGTGCCTGCGCCGTTCCCGCTGGCGCTGGGGAAGAACTGGCTTGCGCTGCTGATGGTGAAGATCAACAGGGCGCTGATTCGTATTTCGAAGTCGCTGTTCTCTTACCAGATATTCGTGATGGCCGAGCCGCTGCCCTCCCTGCCCTGGCTGTTGGAGCGGGCGGTCCAAGCCACGGGGAAGCGGAAGGCGGGCGAAGAATGGCGGGAGCATCATCGCGCCACTCCGGTGCGGAAGTAACGCGGAACACCGTTGTTGTTGTTCCCACGTATAACGAGCAGAGTAATGTCACTAAGCTCGTATTCAGACTTTTTGGACTCTATCCGGACATCCACCTTCTGGTCGTCGACGATCATTCTCCGGACGGGACAGCCGATACGGTGCGTCAACTGCAGCAGGACTTCCCCAACCTGATGCTGCTTGAACGGATGAAGGACCGCGGCTTCGCTCCTTCGTACCGTGATGGCTTCGGTCAGGTTCTGAAGGACCCGCGCTTCCAGGTAGTGGTTACGATGGACGCGGATTTCTCGCACGATCCCGTCCAGATTGGCGCGATGGTCAAGAAACTTGCCGGCTTCGACGTGGTGCTGGGGTCGCGTTACGTTTCCGGAGGCAGTGTGGAGAACTGGTCGCGCTGGCGCAGGGGTTTGAGCCGGGGCGCCAATTCCTACGTTCACGCGGTGCTCGGATTGCCGGTCCACGACGTGACATCGGGATTTCTCTGCATGAGGCGGGAAGCGCTGGAACGGGCCCCGTTTCGGGATTCTGTCTCGGACGGCTATGCCTTTCTCGTGGAGCTGAAGTATATGTTGAGTCGGTCGGGCAACCGGATGGGCGAGCACCCGATCGCATTCGTGGAAACGCGGGAAGGCCAGTCCAAGATGTCCATGGACAAAATGTGGGAGGCTTTCTGGCTTCCCTGGCGCATCAGGCGGTCACGGTAGGAATTGGATTGGCAAAGAAAAAGCAGCCCGCAAAGCCCGCACCGGCCGTTCCTCTGCGGATCGAAGCGATTGAACCGTCGGTCGTTTGGGCCCGGAAAGCCTCCGCGTATCACGTCCTGAAACTGGTTCCCTACACGCTCGCCGTGGCATCCCTGCTGGTTGGATTGATTGCCTGGCTGCAATCCGGTGTTGAACCAAAGCAGCCGAACTCGACCGAACTCCTGAAGTACAGCGAAGGCGGCCTGGCGGCGGCGATTGTCGCGGCCGTCGTATTGCGCAAGTGGGGAAAGCGTTTTGCGGAGCGCTGGGATGCGGCGGGGTTCAAGGCGTACGTGCTTTCGATCCAAGCGGGAATTCTTCTGCTGGTGATACCCGCCTTTCTTGCCGTCGACCATAGCAGAGCGGCCGACTTGCGATGGAACTATTGGGGATTCCTGGACAAGCGATGGTTGGTGTCGCTGTATGGGATCGGCCTGACGGTATTTCTGGTGTTTCCGCATTTGATTGCGGCGATTGTTACGGGCATCAGGGCGCCGGAGAGTGCGCAAACGCCGGCGCAACGCGGACGATGGCCGATGGTCGCGATCAAGCTGGTTCTGGCAGCCGCCATGGCGTGGTTTTATTTTGGACCACCGTGGCACGTCGAGGAGCACCGCGGGCCCGTTGATTATCACGAGCAGGTGCACCTGGGTCCGCTACAAGCGATCGATAAGGGATACCTGCCATACATCGGTCCGGCTTCGACTCAGTATGGTCCAGGTTCGCAGCTGTTCCTGTATGAGCACATGAAATACACGGGGAAGTTCACGATTCCCGGGTTTCGCCAGGCGGATGCATCCATTCACTTTCTGGCGGGGTTGATTTTTTCGATTCTGATGTTTCAGCTGCTCAATATCTGGGAGGCGCCTCCGGTGATCTTGCTGGCAACGATTTGCTCGCCGCTGGGGCTGCTTTATTTCGCGAACCAGACCGGAAACCTGGAAGGATTCTACGGGTGGACGAATGGCTTGCGATACCTGGGAGTCCTTTTCATCGCGACAGCGCTGCCACCCATTCTGCGCATATCGAAAGATCGCGCAGCCATTTGTGCGGCTGCCGCGGCCGGTCTCGGTTTGGGATGGTTTTCGTGGATGTCGCAGGAGAACCTGGCCGGCGGTGTTGAAGCGGTTGTAGTCGTGCTGTTCTTGCTGTGGCTGACGGGGACCGCGCGGCTGCAAGCTGTGGTCCGGGTGCTGTGCGGGCTGGCCGCCGGATGCGCAGTATTCTGGTCGCCGATTCTCATCTATTACGCTTATCGCGGCGCGTTAGGGCAGTTTGTGACTAACTATTTCCTGTATCCGGGCGTGGTGCCGTCGGGTTACACGAATACGTACTGGTCCTCGGGATCGTCCGACCCGCTGTATCCTGCGTTCGTGTTTACAGCGCTGGTGATCATCCTGCTCGCGGTGGTCACACTGTGCGATGTCCGCAGTCTGCGCCTAAGGACGCGGCTGACTGCACGGCAGTGCACGATGCTCGCCGCCATCGTGGTGCTGGCCATATCGTTTCAATCCGCGCTGTTCCGCAGCGATGCGTCTCACTTGGTGAACACTTTCATCGCGCTGCCGCTGGTGCTGTGCATCGGCTGGTTCGATCTGCCAAAATGGCTGGCCGGTTCGTTTCGGTGGCAATGGGGCATTCGCGTAGTCTATACGGTGCTGGTGCTACTGGTTTATCCGCTCGGGAACAGACTTGCGCATCCTTATCGCACGCTGGTCGAGCCGGAACTGGCTCGTTTTCGTGCGACGAGCCATGTGAAGGCGGCCTCCAACGATGGCCGCGTGGCGTTTCGGCGCGCCCCCCCGTATTTATCCGGGAGGACGGAAGGGGATGTTGGAATTCGCCCGCGACCCTTCCTTGAAGACATGACCGAGCTTCACGACTTGATCGGCAACCGGAAGACGCTGGTGGTGAGTTATCCGAAAGCTGGCCAGGAGTTCGTCTATTTCATGGCCGATCTGATTCCCGCGCCCGTCCTGGTGGATAGTCTCATGGTCGTGAATGAGAAGTGGGAAGATCGCGAAATGGCCTATTTCAAGAAGAGAGCCGCCGAATGCGGCGCTCTGATCGCGATGTCAGAGGGTCAGACGGAATGCAGGATCTTCCTGGATGCCCATCCGAATGCGAAGATAATCAACCGGTTGGTGGACGGTTTTCCATATGTCCTGATGGTGGCGGATGGCGCTCGGTAACGATTTTCGAACGGGTGATTCCAGATACACTCAAAGGAGGCCATGAACGAGCCCATCGAGTTTTACCGTCACGCCCTCCCGAAGTCGACTGCTGCCGCCGTGGAAGCGGTGATTGCGTCTCCGTTTCTGACGTCCGGCTCCGTCTGTAAGAGGGTCGAGGGGATGCTATGCGAGTTCTTCGGAGCCTCGCACGCATTTCTCACGAGCAGTTGGACCAACGGCGCGATTGCGGCACTCCTGGCATTGGATATAGGGCCGGGTGACGAAGTGATTGTGCCGGCGCAGACCTTCATCGCGACTGCCAATGTGGTGGAGTTGGTGGGCGCCACGCCGATATTCGTCGACGTCGATCCGCACACTCTGCTGATGAGTGCGGAGGCGGCGGCGGGCGCGGTGACGGAGCGGACTCGGGCGGTGATTCCCGTGCACCTGTACGGTCAGATGTGCGACATTGCGGGGCTGCGCAAGGCGCTGGGCCCTTCGCGGGGCATTGCGATTATCGAAGACGCGGCGCATGCGTTTGAATCCAGCCGCGACGGCGAACTGCCCGGCAGCCATTCGGATGTCGCGATCTTCTCGTTCTACGCCACGAAGAACGTCACTTGCGGCGAAGGCGGGGCAATCATCACGAATCGTGCCGACCTGGCGCAGCGCATGCATTCCACGCGATTGCACGGCATGTCCAAAGGAGCGGCCGACCGGTTCCAGGGCGGCCGTTACAACCACTGGGACATGACTCTGCTCGGCACGAAGGCCAATCTTCCGGATTTACTGGCGGCGCTGCTGCCGGATCAGATCGGAAGCATCCGCGAGCGGCTGCCGGAGCGCCAGGCCATGGCGAATCGTTATCGGGATGCATTCCGCGGACTGCCGGTGCGGCTGCCGGAACTGCTGCCCGGGTGTTCGACAGCCGAGCACCTGTTTCCGATTCACGTGCCGCCGGCGCAACGCGATTGGGCGATCTCCAAATTGAATGCCGGGGGCATCAATGTCACGGTGAATTACCGCTCCGTGCCTGACACCTCGTATTACCGTGAGAAATACGGCTTCCGTCCGGAACAGTTCCCCGTCAGTTACGAATGGGGCGAAGGCGAGATCACTTTGCCTTTGTACGAACGGCTGACAGCGGATGAGCAGGAACGCGTGATTGCGGCGGTTCGCAACCTGGCGGATGAAATCGCGTTTCGCGAGGACAAGTCCGCCGCTATAACAGGCGCCCGTTAAGCATCACGCTATCCAGGAGGCGCTGGGCTTCGTTGATTTTTCGGTACCAGGAGACAGTGTAAGTGGTGGGATCGGGTGAGATGGTCCCGTGCTTCAGCGCTTCGTAGATCTCGCGCACGCCGTCCGCCGGTGTTTGTTGCGGGCGGTAGGAAAGTCTCGCGGCGAACTTATCGAAGCTGACGTTGTAATCCCTCTTGTCCGGGTCGTCGGGCACCACCTGCAGTTCGATGGGAAAAGGAATGTTCTCGCGCACAATGTAAGCCAGACTGAGAATCTGTGTGTTCTGCTGGCCGACATTGAACGTTTCCCCGCTGACCTGACACGGGTCGGCGTTCAGTACTGCCAGGAATGCGCGCGCAGTGTCGCGAACGTGAACGATGGGCCGCCACTGCCGGCCTCCGCCGAGGACGAAGATTTTGGCTTTCTCGACGGCATTGAGGGTCATCAGATTGATGGCGAGATCGAAGCGCATGCGCCGCGAGAGGCCATACACCGTCGCCTGCCGGAGAACGGTCGCGGTGAACCCGGCGCCGGTTAGCGGGAGGACGCTGCGCTCGGCGGCGAGATTGGCCTTGGCGTAAGTCGTGATGGGATGCGGTTCGCTGGTCTCATCGAGGTTGGTGGTTTTTCCCTGGCCGTAGACGGAGCAGGAACTGGCGAGAATATAGCGCTTCACGCCGGCTTCTTTTGCCTTCTGCGCCACGCGTTCGCGGCCTTTGTGATTGACGGCGACGGTGGTTTCGGGGTCGAGGTCGCCGGACGGATCGTTGGAAAGGGCTGCGAGATCGCACACGGCATCCAGCCCTTCGAAATCGGATGTTTCGACGTCGCGCACATCCTTGCGAAGAGGGGTGAATCCGGGGTTGGCGACCAGATCATGGATCTTGTCGATCCCGAAAAAGAAGCGGTCCAGACCGACCACTTCCGCGCCCTGTTGAAGCAGGAGTTCTGCCAGGGTGGATCCGATGTATCCACCGACCCCTGTGACCATTACTTTCATGAGTGAGTGCTTTCGCTGAGATTTTGAATGCGAACCAGGTGCATGGCGGCGGTGAATCCCGCCGGTTGAAAACCAGCATTTCGATAGAGCGTCCACGCCGGAACGTTCTGGCATTCCGTGGTGACATGGAGGGCCTGGGCTCCGAGGCGACGCGACTCGTTGATGAGTCCGCCGATCAATGATTTGCCGATGCCCATGCGGTGCCGGAGCACCGATACGATGTCGATTGCGACGGATCCATCGTCGCGCATGGCGAAGGTGCAGATATCGGAGCCGATGTGAATCACCTGCTGGCGGCCCTGCGTGAGTGAATTGCCGACCCAGCGCGAGAACAGTCGTACCGCGCCTTCGTGGTCCAACAAGGGATCGAGATTGAAGCGGTCGAAGCAGAAGTTTTGGCCGTGCAGGCGGATCACATCGGCGGGCAGTTCGAGCCGGGGCACGATCTCGGCGGCGAGCGGTACCGGGGCCGGCGTTTCCAGGGTGTGCGTGAGATGAAACATCATGGCAACGGTACGGAATCCGAGGCTCATCAATAATTGGGCGGGTCGTATATCGGAAGCGGGCACTTTGGCATCGACGGCGAGTTTCGGCGCGGTGGGCAAGGCAGCAATACCGGCCCGAATCCCATCGGGATCGAAGCGATGAACCCGATAGAACGGGTGGCCGAACACCTCGGTGTCGAAAGATGAGAGCTCCACGCATTCCATACCATTCGATATTAACGCGGTGACCATTGGATAGCTTCGAAATGCCCCATGTTACACTGCTGAATCCGAAGATGCCGTTGATATCGGTAGTGTCGCCAGTGTTCAACGAAAGTGGTTGTATACAGGAGTTCTACGCGGAGGTGAGCGCCGCGCTTTCGCTGATTACCGAGGCCTGGCAAATCGTGCTGGTCGACGACGGCAGCCGCGACGATTCGTGGAAGCAGATCCGCGCGCTGGCGGAAAAAGATGCGCGCGTAACCGGTGTGCGGTTCAGCCGAAATTTCGGACATCACATCGCCATCACGGCAGGGCTGGATCACTGCGACGGAGACTGGGTCGTCACCATGGACAGCGATCTGCAGGATCCACCCGACGCAATTCCGCTACTGCTCACCAAGGCGCGGGAGGGGTTCGATGTAGTGGTGGCGCTGCGTGAGGCGCGCAAGCATCATCTCATCAAGCGATTGCTGTCGCGAGCATTCTATGCCGTATACCGGAATCTCACCGGGACCCGGATCGATCCGCGCGTAGGGGTGTTCCGGATCATGTCGCGGCGCGTCGTCGATAGCCTGAAGGAGATGCGGGAATCCGGCCGGTTCTTCGTGGGCATGGTGGAGTGGGTGGGCTTCCGCCAAAGTACTCTGAGCGTGGAGCAGCGGGTGCGCTACGCAGGCGAGACGAAATATCCGCTGGGTAAGCAGATTTTGCTGGCGGCGGATGCGATCCTGAGTTTCTCGGAGAGTCCGTTGAAGTTTGTGGCGTACACCGGGCTCGTGATGTCGGTGATCTCCGTGGGGTACGGCTTGTATATTGTGGGACGTGCGTTGGCGGGCCGCATTATAGTGCTCGGGTACGCCAGCCTGGCGGCGGCAATCTTCTTTACCGGCGGACTTACGGTGTTCACAGTGGGTATCGTAGGACTCTATGTGGGCAGGATATTCCGCCAGGTGCAGGGCCGGCCGCTGTATATCGTCGCGGAGCGTACGACCGTTACTTCGGACCAGCCGCTTCTCTGAGTACGAACTCGTCGAGCAGAATCGACGTGCGAGCTGTGCCTTCGATTTGCAGGCGGGGCAGTAGAGGATCGGCGCTCGGCGCGGTGAAGCGCACTTGAAAATGGGACCAGCCGGCCTGCGGCGTGAGCGTTTGACGGGCGATCCATTGGCTGCCGGAGGGATTCCACAGGCCGACGGTGCATGGTTGCGACGACTGGGCGGCGCGAAGCCAGCCGCTGAATTCGTACTGTTTACCGGCCGTCAATTCGTTGGGGATCTGCTCGGTAACAAACTGGCCATCGCCCTCGGCGGAGTATTCCACGCAGGCATCGTGGTAGCAGTTGGTTGCGGAGCGGAGGGCTCCGTGAGGCCAATGCCAGTCGAGGGCCTGTTCTTCGAAGCCGCCGTTCTGCAACAGATTGCCGAACGGTCGCGACACCCAGTGATTGAACTCGTGGACTGTGTGGGAGGGATCGGAATCGCGGAGGACTGCGAGTTTCAGGCCGGCTGAAGTTGCGAGGGGCTTGCCGTCGGACGAGTGTACACCCAGTTGCACGGGCTCTCCGGAGGAGACGGCCAGCCGAAACCAAAGAATGGATTCGCCATTTTCCTCCACGGCAGGGCCGGCGTCATCCAACCACGTTTTTCCGTCGGCCTGCAGAGCGCCAAAGTGAATGCCGGCGCCGGCGGGAAAGCCGGAGAGCTCAAACTGGTAAATGCCCGGTGACGGGAGCACGGTTGGAGTTTCCAAATGAAGCTGAATGTCCTGCCTGACGAACGAGGCGCGGATGTTTGCCGGCGTTGGAGGCAGTACCTGCAACTGAGTCACCCAGTACGAGACGCCGCCGTAACTGAGACGGTCTTCAGACAGAACCTTTGTAGGCATTCCTTTCCTGGCGAGATTGTAGCCAGGGCCGGCTGCACTGTCCTGCTGTTCGCTGAAGATGAAAAGGCGGGCGCCAGGCTCGTAGACTTTATCCACCAGGGGGAAGAGCCACATGGAACGCGACTGCGTGAAGAATGCGCACATGATGGCGCGAAACTCGGACGCCAGGGGCGAACGCAACTCTTTAGCGTCCATCCAGAAGGCCGGGTAGGTATTCGCGGGAATGCGGCTGCCGATCAGGTTCAAGGCCATGCTTACGCGTTTCGACATGTCATAGCCCTTGTAGGGATAAAACCATGCCATGGTGGTCGACGGCGGGGTCAAGGCGTAGCTTGCTCCAGCGAAGAGGAGCACCATCGCGGCCCATACCGGCCGATCTCCGGGGCGGAAGAGATTGAACCAGACCAGCAGGAGAATGACGCCGGCCGCGAACACGACAAGAGTGGCCGGCGGAGCATGGTCGGCTAGAAACCGGCTTCCGAGGGGCGCCAGAGAGAGGACCGCGGTGGCAGCCATCAGGGCCCACCATTCCAGGCGGGTGGCGCCGCTGGGGACGCGAAACAACTGCAGGGCAAAAACCAGGAAAACGGCCGGGACCAAAATGCTGGCGTGGTAATCGAAGGCCAGAATACGCACCGGGCGAAAGGTCATCCAAACCATGGCGGCGAAGGCCAGTAAATAAAACTCGAGCAGCGCACGTTGAGCTGTCTTCTGATGGAATCGCGGCCAGAGTGCCACCGCTACGATCAGGATCGCGAGGACCGGAAAAATGAGCCACGTGCACTTGTGTATCCAGTCGGGATCCACCCATGGGCTCACTTTAATCCTCACGCCGATATTCAGGGCTTGATCGATATTGTGGGCGAAGAAGAACCCGCGGCCGCCCATCATCGAATAAATTCCGGCGCAACCAGCCGTCGTCACCAGAAATCCCAATCCTGTCCAGCAGGCCACACGCACGGCGATTCGCACGTAGGGTGCGGAACGGCGCACCATTCGGACCACCGCAAAGAGATACGCGGGGGTGAGCGCGACCCAGGCCACGTACGTATACAAGAGCGCGGCCCATGCCATACCGGACAACAGCAGGAACAGCCATTCACGCGGGCCGTGATCCGACACGACCAGGGCGAGGCTGAGAAGCAGGAACAGAAACATCAGGCCTTCGGGAAAGTCCCAGCCGTTGGGGCCGATGAAATACGAGTTGCATCCCAACGCCACGGTAGTGAGCAACGCGGTAGGCGTATCCACGACTCGTGCCACCAAATAATACAGAGTAAATAGCGTTGCCAGTAGAACCAGGATGTGAAGGGTAATCAATCCCGGCAAATGACCGAGTAAGTGGGTAAGCAGATAGCCCGGGACAATCCAGATGATACGTTCGCCCGGATACTCCGGAATCATGTTATGAAAGCGAGGATAGTGGAGTAAGTGGCCGAAGTAATACCACGGATCCATGTGCGGACCGTTTTCGAAGAGCCAATTCCGATTGAGCAGCGTAAGAATCGCCGGGATCGCGGCAATCAACAGGTAATGCCAGAAGCGAGGCTCGATTGCGGGGGGGCTGGTGAGCGCTCGCCAGACGGGAGCGAACATGGTGGCGGCTGCCTGCCTGGGGCTCCACGATGGCGCGGGTTCTTGAGGCTGGGGGGGCGTGGGCGCACTCTGCCGGACCCGGTTTCCGCGCCTCTTAGGGACGGCCATGGCGCGGGTCCTCTGCCGGAATCGTGTGAGCAGGCGTCACCATTTCATAATACTGGAGTGACTGTAAGACATGCTATGTTGATATCTCGATTCCATGGAAATCAATCAATCGCCACGGATGACGAGGTATGTGGTG
>Ga0157370_10007791_pt1 | contig 11611 bp, 7 predicted proteins | sample C35metaG_FD_113463 | JGI IMG/M metagenome (GOLD analysis project Ga0157370, IMG submission 113463) | Corn rhizosphere microbial communities from Kellogg Biological Station, Michigan, USA - C3-5 metaG | ecosystem: Host-associated > Plants > Roots > Rhizosphere > Soil | place: USA: Michigan... | reverse complement strand
TGTAGACCGGCACCTGCGCACCCAGCACCGCGCTCGCCGCTGCGTGCAGCGACGGCCCGATCACCCGCGCCGGCAGCACGCCGACCAGCAGGCAGGCCAGCGCCAGCAGGCCGATCGGGACGCGCATCCACAACGGCGGCTCATGCGGTTCGCGCGGCAGCGCGGCGGGCACGCGGCCGAAGAACACGCCGCGCACGAAGCGCAGCGAATAGGTCACGCCGAACGCGCTGGCCGCCACCGCCATCAGCACCGAAACGACGTCGAGCAGCGCACCGTGTTCGGCGGCCAGCGTCTCGGCGAAGAACATTTCCTTCGACAGGAATCCGTTGAGCAAGGGCACCCCGGCCATCGCTGCGCCGGCGATCAGCGCCAGCGTCGCGGTGATCGGCATGAAGCGGCGCAGGCCGCCGAGCTGGCGCATGTCGCGCGTGCCGGCCTCGTGATCCACCGCGCCGGCGGCCATGAACAGCGACGCCTTGAACGTGGCGTGGTTGACGATGTGGAAGATCGCCGCGACCACGCCGAGCGCACTGCCCAGTCCGACCAGCATGGTGATCAGGCCGAGGTGGCTGATCGTGGAGTACGCCAGCACGCCCTTCATGTCCTGCTGGAAAATCGCCGCGTACGCGCCCAGCACCAGGGTGATCAGGCCGCACCCGCCGACGATCCAGAACCACGGCTCGGTGCCGCCGAGCACCGGCCAGAAGCGCACCAGCAGGAACACGCCGGCCTTCACCATCGTCGCCGAGTGCAGGTAGGCCGATACCGGCGTCGGCGCCGACATCGCCTGCGGCAGCCAGAAGTGGAACGGGAACTGCGCGCTCTTGGTCAGCGCGCCGAGCAGGATCAGCACCAGCGTCGGCACATACAGCGCATGCGCACGGATCAGCGCGCCCGACGCGAGGATCACGTCGAGGTCGTAGCTGCCCGCGATGTGCCCGAGCAGCAGCATGCCGGCGAACAGGCACAGCCCGCCGCCGGAGGTGACGATCAGCGCCATCCGCGCGCCGTCGCGCGCGGACGCGCCGTGGTGCCAGTAGCCGATCAGCAGGAACGAGAACAGGCTGGTCATCTCCCAGAAGAACACCAGCTGGATCACGTTGCCGGACATCACGATGCCGAGCATCGAACCCATGAACGCCAGCAGCAGCGCGAAGAAGCGCGACAGCGGATCGTCCACCGGCATGTAGTAGCGCGCGTAGACGCCGACCAGCATGCCGATGCCGCAGATCAGCAGCATGAACAGCCAGCTCAAGCCGTCGACCCGCAGGACGAGATCCAGCCCCAGCGACGAGGCCCACGGAATCACCTGGCGCAGCGCGCCGCCGTCGGCGAGCGCCGGGTAGATCCACAGCGTCAGCAGCACGGCGGCCAGCGCCGTGCCGGTCATCAGCCATGCGGCCAGCGTGCGGCCGCCGCCGCGAAACACGAACAGGAAGCCGCTGGCCAGAAACGGAAGGCAGAGGATGATGCTGGGCAAGGCGTTGTCTGGCATCCGTCACGGTGCTCGTCGGGTGGTTTCGCTCCACGGAAGTTTTCGCAAGCCGCGCGCGCGGTCGCCATGGCCACCCCGATTGTGCAATGGTCGGGATCAAACTTCGACCATTGCGACGACGACCACGCCACGGGAGATGGACATGAACGCTGCAGCCGCCCAGGTGACCGCGCCGAACAGGATCCTGCTGGCCACCGACCTCAGCGCCCGCTGCGACCGCGCGCTCGACCGCGCCGCCCAGCTCGCGCGGCAGTGGCAGCTGCCGTTGCTGGTGGTGCACGCCGCGCCGCGTGCGACGGAATCCTGGCCGGTGGCCGATGAGGCGCCGTCGTGGCGGCCGATGCCCGACCAGGCGGCGATCGAGCGGCAGATCCGCCGCGACCTGGACGGGCGGATCGACGAAGTGACGATCCACGTCGCCGAAGGCGAGCCCGCGCAGGTCATCCTCGAAGCGGTCGCGCGCGAAGGCGGCGACCTGATCGTGCTGGGCGCGGCCAGCGGCAGCTTCGGTGGCGGCCTGCTGGGCAATACCGCCGAACAGCTCGTGCGCAAATCGCCAGCCTCGCTGCTGGTGGTGAAGAACCGCCCGCACGGCGCCTACCGGCACCTCTTGGTGGGCACCGATTTCACCGCCGAATCGCAGCACGGACTGAAGGCGGCGGCGATGCTGTTTCCCGAGGCCGAACTCGTGCTGATGCATGCGCTGGACATTCCCTACCAGTCGCTGTGGCTGGACCCTGCCCATCGCCAGGATTTCGCCAGGATGGAGCTGGCCACGATCGAGGCTTTCATCGCCGGTGCCGCCTTGCCCGACGCGGTTCGCCAGCGGATCCAGCCACTGGTCGAGCACGGCCATCCTGAAATCATGCTGCGCAACTACGTGCTGGAGAAGGAAGCCGACCTCACCGTGATCGGCGCGCTCAAACGCAACCTGGCCTTTCACGTGCTGATCGGCGGCACCGCACGACGCATCGTGCAGTCCGTGCCCGGCGACATCCTGGTGGTGCGCGCGCCGTTGCCTGCTGCGACGGCGACCTCGACATGAAACTCGACGGTCCATCGCTGTTCGTCCGCTTCCGTTTCCGAAGCCGCGGCACTTAGCACTTCGTAAGCATGAACGGATAATCTTTCCGCGAGTCCGGTGCCGCACCGCGACCGCAGGAGTTCCCATCGTGCACATCATCCTGGTGGAGGACGACCCCCAGCTCGGCGCCGCCATCCGCGGCGCGCTGGAACGCCTCGCCTACACCGTCACCTGGCTGCGCGACGGACGCGAAGCGCTGATCGCCCTGCGCGACCAGACCGCCGACCTGGTGCTGCTCGACCTCGGCCTGCCCGGCAAGGACGGCCTCGACGTGCTGGTCGAGGCACGCCGCAACCACGTCCGCACGCCGGTGATCGTGATGACCGCACGCGACGGGCTGGACGCGCGCGTGCGCGGGCTCGACGCCGGCGCCGACGACTACCTGATCAAGCCGTTCCACCTCGAGGAGCTCGGCGCGCGCATCCGCTCGCTGACCCGCCGCGCGCAGGGGCTTGCCGCCAACCGCATCGAGGCCGGTGCGCTGAGCCTCGACCTCGGCACGTCCGAGGTGACCTTCCGCGGCGAGCACGTCGAGCTGACCAAGCGCGAATTCGCGCTGCTGCAGATCCTGATGGAACGCGCGGGACGGCTGGTGCGGCGCGAGAGCCTGGAGAACTCGCTGTACGGCCTCGACACCGTGGTGGGCAGCAGCGCCCTCGAAGTGCTGGTGCACACCTTGCGCCGCAAGCTGAGCTTCGACACCGTGCAGACGGTGCGCGGGTTCGGCTACATGATTCCGCGGGAACCCAAATGAGGTTGGCGAGCCCGCTGAAGCTGGCCAGCCTGCACGGGCGGCTGCGCTGGCTGATCATCCTGGTACTGGCCGCCGTGCTGCTGCCGCTGGGCCTGCTCAGCATCCACCGCACCATCGGCGAGGTGGATGAACTGTCCGACGGCCGGCTGGCCCAGTCGGCGCGCACGCTGCAGGTGTTGATCGAGCATGCCGGCATGCAGGCGCTGCGAAGGGACGGCGACGCCGGCATGCAGGTGCCGATCGAAACGGGCCACGGCCTTCCGAAACGGCAGCGGCATACGTACGAATCCGAGGTCGGCTTCCAGGTCTTCGACCGCGACGGCCAGCTGCTGCTGGCGACCGCCAACCTTTCCGCGCTGCCGCCGCCGTCGACCGGCGATGCCGCCTTCCAGGACGTGCGGCAGGGCAGCTATCGCTGGCGCGTGTTCGTGCTGCGCGACGATGCGGACGGCGTGGTGATCCGCACCGGCGAGCGCTACGACAGCCGCCACGACATCATGCACGCGGTGTGGCTGGAGCACAGCCTGCCGCTGCTCGTCGGGCTGCCCCTGCTCGCCTGGCTGGTGGGCTGGGCGGTCGGCCGCGGACTGCGGCCGCTGGAAGCCTTGACGCGCGCCCTGTCGTCACGGGAACCCGGCAGTCACGAACCGGTGCTGCTGCACGATGCGCCGCTGGAACTGCAGCCGGTGCTGGATGCGTTGAACGGGCAGCTCACGCGCCTGGAGGATGCGATCGAGCGCGAGCGCCGCTTCAGCGCGGACGTGGCGCACGAACTGCGCACGCCGCTGGCGACGGCGATGATCAACCTGGAAAGCGCCATGGCGACCGCCGATCCGAGCGAGGTGGGCACGGCGCTGACGAACGCCCAGCACGTCATCTCCAGCCTGGCGCGGCGGATCGAGCAGCTGCTGGCGCTGGCGCGGCTGGAAGCGGGCGCGGCGTCGAACCAGCGCGCCCGCATCGACCTGATCGCCGTCGCGATGACCGTGATCGAGGAGCTCGCGCCGATGATCGCCGACAGCAACGTCGAGCTGAGCTTTGCGCGGTTCGCGCCTCGACTTGAAGTGCACGGCTACGAAGCGGCGCTCGCCGCGCTGCTGCGCAACCTGCTGGAAAATGCACTGCGCCACGTACCGGCCGGCGGCCGCGTGCAACTGTCGATCGAGCGGGCCGAAAACGCGGCCGTCGTCGACGTCATCGACGACGGCCCCGGTATTCCGGCCGAACGCCGCGCCAGCGTGTTCGCGCGCTTCCACCGCGAGGCCGGCAGCCGCGGCGACGGCTACGGCCTCGGCCTTTCGATCGTGCAGCGCGCCGCGCAACTGCACGGCGCCACCATCGAACTGCTCGATTCACCTTATGGAAATGGCCTTCGCGTGCACGTCACCCTGCCGCTGCAGCCGGCCGGCTGACGTCCTTCAGGGCCGGCCGACGACCAGCACGTTGAAACTGCCCGGCTCGATCGCGGGGCGTCCGTTGGCCTGCTTCGCGGCGCCCCGGCGCGCCGCCGAGAGATACAGGCGATGCGTCCGCGGATCGAGCGCCAGCGTCCGTGCGCTGATCTGCGTGGGAATGGTCGCGCGCACGCTGTAGTGGTCCGGGTCGTCCTCGTGCACCGCGGTGATCGTGCCGCTCTCGCCGTTGGAGCTGTAGATCATCGCCTCGGCCGGATCGAACGCCACCGCATCCGGGCCGTCGCCGATCGCCACGTCCGCCACGTGATGGCCATCGACGGCGTCGAGCACCGTCATGCGGCGGTTGTCGCACACCGAGAACAGCCGGTGGTGGCGCGTGTCGAGCGCCAGCCCGCTCGGCGATTCGCACGGCGCCAGCGGCCAGGTGTGCAGCAGCTTGTCGCTGGACGTGTCGAGCTGGACCAGCTCGGAACGGTCCTCGATGTTCACGTAGGCATGGCCGCCGCCGTCCGACACCGCGAACTCGGGCTTGCCCGGCAGCACGATGGTGTCGATCACCGCATTCTTCTTCGTGTCGATCACGCTGGCCGTGCCGCTCTTGCCGTTGAAGGTGAGCACGTGATGCGAGGCACCGTCGTAAAGGATCGCATCGGGATTCTGGCCGGTGCCTTCGATCGTCGCCACGGTCTTCAGCGAATCCAGGTCGAACACGGTCACCGATGCGCTCCTGCCGTCGCTGATGAATCCGCGATGCAGGTCGTCCGCCAGCGCGATGCCGTGCACGCCCGCCGTGTTGGCGATGGTGCCGACCTGCCTGTTCGCGTCGACATCGATCACCAGCACGCGGTCGCCTCGGCTGACGAACAGGTGGCGACTGGGCGCATCGAACGCCAGGTAATCCCAGCCGCCCGGTCCGCCCAGCGCCAGCTTCGACAACAACCGGACTTCCGGCGCCGGCGCCGGCGCCGCGAACGCCTGCGGAAACGTGGCCAGCGCCACTACGGCGGGCAGCAGCTTGCGGATCAGTCGCGACATGGTCGGCACCTTCGGGAAGAGGAATGTCAAAAACAGCATGGACGCGATCGCTTACGCGAGCCTTAGCCGATGGCGTTTACCGAGGCGTCACCTGGACGCAGAACCCCATACTCGTCATGCCCAGGCAGGAAGGCGCTTCCAGCCTCAGCCCGCCACCTTTTGCCCACCACGGCGACGCAGCAGCGCGTACAGCACCGGCATCACCAGCAGCACCAGCGGCAGCTGCAGCAACATGCCGGAGATGATCGCCACCGCCAGTGGCTGCTGCATCTGCGAGCCCTGGCCGAGCGCCAGCGCCAACGGCAGCAAGGTCAGGATTGCGGCGAGGGTGGACATCAGGATCGGTCGCGTGCGATGCCGGCCGGCTTCATGCAGCGCCCCGTGCAATGACGCATTCCGCGCCTCGGCCTGCCCGGCCTGGATCTGCTCCTCCTCGACGCGCTCCACTTCGACTTGCCGCAGCTCGGAGAAGTAGAAGATCGCCACCTCGGTGACGATGCCCACGATCATCGTCATGCCCATCATCGAGGAGATGTTGAGCTCGATGCCGGTGACCCACAGCCCGATGAATACCGCCGGCAGCGCCAGCAGCGGCATCGCCAGGATCGCCAGCGCCACGCGGAAGCTTTCGTAGAGGAACAGCAGCAGCGTGAACACCAGCGCGATCGCCGCCAGCATCACGATGGTGAGCCCGCGAAACGCCTGCTGCTGTTGCTGATAGACGCCGCCGAGCTGATAGAACATGCCCTTCGGCAGCAGGCCGGGCCGGGCCAGCACCTGCTTCACGTCGGCGATCGCCGAGCCGAGGCTGCGGCCGCTGATGCGCCCGGTCACGGCGACCATCCGCTTCAGGTTGTCGCGGGTGATCTCGGGCTGGCCCTGCACCTGGGTGATCGTGGCGACCTGCGACAGCGGCAGCAGGTGCCCGGCGGCGCGGATCGGCATCGTGGCCACCTGCTGCAGCCGCTGGTGCGCCGCCTCCGGCAGGCGCACGCGCACGCCGACCACCTTGCCGCCGGCGGGCAACCGCGCGGCGACGGTGCCGTCGATCGCCGCGGCCACCTGGTCAGTGACGGCAGCCGGGTCGAGTCCCTGCAGGGCGGCCCTGGCCGGATCGACCTGCACGGTCAGGGCGTCGCCAGCCGGGTTGATGCCGTTGCGCACGCCGACCACGCCGGCGATCCTGCCGATCGCGGCGGCGACCTTGTCCGCGGTGGCGTCGAGCTGGGCCGGGTCGTCACCGTAGAGTTGCACTTCGATCGGCTGCGGCACCGCGACCAGGTCGCCGATCAGGTCCTCCATCAGCTGCGACAGCTCGATGTCCAGCCCCGGCACGTGCTGTTCGACCTCGCCGCGCACCTGCTCCATCACCTGCTCGGTGTCCGGGCGCGAACCGTTTTTCAGGCGCACGAAGAAATCGCCCTGGTTCGCCTCGGTGAGGCCGCCGCCCAGTTGCAGCCCGGTGCGCCGCGAGTAGGTGTCGACGTAGGGGTTGGCGCGGATGATCGCCTCGACCTGGCGCAGCAGGCGGTCGGTTTCTTCCAGCGACGTCCCCGGCGGCGACAGGTAGTCGAGGATGAAGCCGCCCTCGTCCATGTCCGGCATGAAGCCGGTGCCGACGCGCGTATACGCGAAGCCGCCCGCGGCCAGCAGCGGAACCACCAGCAGCAGCACCAGCAGCGGCCGCTTCAGCCAGCTCTGCAGGACACGCTCGTAGCGCTGCATCATGCCGCGGGTGAAGCGGCCCGGCCGATGCTCGGCGCGATGACGCCGGTCGAGAAGGCGCTCGGCCAGCAGCGGCACCGCGATCCAGGTCAGCACGTAGGAAATGATCAGCGCGCTGGCCATGGTCAGCGACAGCGCCTTGAAGAACGCGCCGGTGACGCCGGACAGGAACGCCAGCGGCAGGAAGATGATCACCGTGGCCGCGCTGGAACCGGTCAGCGGCCGGGTGAACTCCCACGCCGCAGCGGCGATGCGCCGGTGCACGTGGTCGTCGTCGGCGGCATCGCCAAGCCGTCGCATGATGTGCTCGAGCATCACGATCACGTCGTCGATGATCAGTCCGACCGCGGCCGCCATGCCGCCGAGCGTCATCATGTTGAAGCTCATGCCCAGCACGTACAGCAGCAGCACCGTGACCGCCAGCACCGCGGGCACCACGATCAGCGCGATCGCGATCACCCGCGCGTTGCGCAGGAACACGAACAGCACCAGCCCGGCCAGCACGATGCCGATCAGGATCGCATCGCGCACGCTGGCGGCCGCGCCGGTGACCAGCTGGGTCTGGTCGTACCAGTTCGCCACCTGCACGCCGGCGGGCATCTGCGGCGCGAAGTCGGCCAGCCGCTGGCCGACCTCCTTCGCAATCTGCACGCTGTTGCCGTCCGGCTGCTGGTAGACCTGCAGCAGCACCGCGTTCTGGCCGTCGGCATTGACGCGGATCCACTGCGGCACGTGATCGAGGCTGACCGCCGCCACGTCGCCGAGCCGCACGATGCCATGCGGCCCGGCGCGCAGCACGATGCCGCGCAGCGCGGCGATCGTCGCCGGCTGGTTGTCCGCAAGCAGCAGGTACAGCTTGTAGTGATCGGAGACGCGCCCCATCGCCTGGATCGTGGCCGCCCTGGTCACCGCCGCCGCCACCTCCGCCAGGCTGAGGTCGAGCGCGCGCAGCTTGGCCGGATCGACATCGGCATGGAACTCGGCCACCTCGCCGCCCTGCACGTTGACCTGGGCCACGCCGGCGATGCCGCTGAGCAGCGGCCGCAGCTGGTACTCCGCCAGATCGTGCAATGCACTGGGCGAGAGCCGGTGCGAACGCAGGCTGTAGGCGAGCACCGGGAAGGTGGTGGGATCCATCCGGCGCGTGCCGAGCTCGGTGCCGGCGGGCAGCTGCGGCAGGATCTGCCCGGCGGCTGCATTCACTTCCTGCAGCGCCGCGGCCATGTCCGCGCCCCAGTCGAAAGTGACCGCGATGTCGGCGCTGCCGCGGCTGGTGGTGGAACGCACATCGCGCACGCCGCGCACCCGGCGCACGGCTTCCTCCACCGGCGTGGTCACCTCGATCGCCATCTGGCCGGCCGGCCGGTCGCCGGCATCGAGCGTCACCTGCACGCGCGGAAACGCCACATTGGGAAACAGCGCCACCGGCATCCACAGCGCGCTGGCGATGCCGCCGAGCGTGAGCATCAGCGCGAGGAACAACAGCGAGCGTCGGTGCCGCTGCATCCACACCGCCACACTCACTTGGCGGACTCCTGCACCGCATCGCCATCGCCGAGCTCATACACGCCCAGCACGATCACCTTCGCCTGCGCATCGAGCGGGCCCTGCACGCCGACCGGGTCACCTGCGGCGCTGCGCAAGCTCACGCCGACGCGTTTGGCATGGCCATGTTCGAGCTGGAACAGGTAATCGCCGTGCGCGTCGTGCAGCACCGCCGCGCGCGGCACCGCCCACGCGGTGAAATCGGCGGTGCGGATCTGCGCCGCCAGCGGCGCGCCGGCCCGCATGCTCGCGCCGGCGTCGGCAGCAAGCTCGACCTGCGCCGGCAGCAGATGGGTTTGCGGATCGATCGCCTGCCCGATCATGCGCAGGCTGCCGCTGAAACTTGCCTGGTCGCCGTACACGCCGTGCAACTGCACCGGCATGCCCGCGCGCAGCTTCGCGCCATCTTCCGGCTGCACGCCGAGCAAGGCGACCAGCGCATGCGCAGGCGTGAAACCGAGCAGGGGCGCATTCGCGGCGAACCGATCGCCAAGGCCCACGCCGAGGCTGGTGACCACGCCATCGGCCGGCGCCGTGACGATCTCCTGCGCGCTCGCGCCGCCGAGTGCGCGCTGCGCATCGAGCGCCGCCTGCGCATCGGCCAGCGCCTTGCGCGCCGCGGCCAGCTGCGACTGCGTGGCGAGCCGTTGCGCCGCCAGCTGCCCGGTGCGCCGCAGTTCGCCGCGCGACAGCTCCAGCGCGCTCTGCGCCTGCTGGTAGGCGTTGCGCGCGGCCGGGTCGGGCGTGACGCGCAGCAGCGGCTGCCCGCGTTGCACGGTTTGCCCGGCGGCCACGTCCAGCGCCGCGACCTGGCCGCCATGCGCGAGGCTGATCGCGCGCGCGCGCCGCGGATCGCCGGCGGCCTCGCCCCAGGCTTCGACGGTGTCGTGGAAGGTCTGCCGCACCGGGCTGGCCACGGTCACCGCGACCTGGCCCTTGGCCGCCGGCGTGTCCTCCTCATCCGCGGCGCCGTGGCTGCAGGCGGCCACGAGCAGGCACAGCGCCGGCAGCAGCACATATCGTTTCATGGCATGGCTTCCTGTGCGGCGACGGGGCGGGCGTCGTTGCCGAAGTCGGTGTTGCCGAGCAGGGCTTCCAGCGCGATCGACTGCCTGGCCTGCTCCTGTTGCACCGCCAGCAGCTCGAGATCGGCGGCCAGCGACCGGCTGCGGATCGCCAGCCAGGTCGGCCAGTCCAGCAGGCCTTGCTGCCACGCCGGGTCGGCGGCGCGCCGGGCGGCGTCCAGTTGCTTCGCATGCGTGCCGGACGTGCGGCGCTGCTGCTCCAGCGTGGCCAGGTCGGCGGCGATCCGCTGCATGTCGCTGCGGCTGTCGAGCACGCGCGACTCGTAGTCGTCCTTCAGCTGCTGGCGGGTCGCCTGCTCGATCGCGATGTTGCCGCGGTTGCGATCGAACAGCGGCAGCGTGAGCCCGATGCTGAAGCCGTGGGTGTAGACGGCGCTGGTGTCGCGCGCGCTGTTGAAGCCGATGCTGAGCGCGGGAAACTGGGCCAGCACGGCTCCATGCAGTTTCGCCTCCTGCGAGGCATAGCCCGCCTGCAACGCCAGGAGATCCGGCCTTCGCCGCGGCAGCTCGGCAAGCGACTGCTGCAGTTGCGCCGGCGTGGGCGCGACCCGGTACGGCGCGCCGACCAGGTGCAGCGGAGCCGACGCATCGAGGCCGAGCAGCACGTGCAGATCGCTCTCGGCCTGATGCAGGGCGACCGCGTTGTCGGCCTGCTGCTTGCGCACGTCGGCCTCGGCGCTGAGGCCGGCGCTGGCGCCGTCATAGGTGAGGTTGCCGGCAGCCAGCGCCGCGCGCACCTCGGTGTCGACCTGGGCCAGCGCCGCCTGCTCGCGGGCCAGCCGGGCCTGCTGGGCGCGCAGGTTCAGCACCTGATCGAACAACATCCGCGCCTGCGCCACGGTCTGCCACTCGGCCCACAGCAGGTCGAGGTTCACCTGCCCGGCCTGGCTGCGCGCCACCGCCGCGCGCGACGAGCGCATCAGCAAGGCGCCGACGTCCGCTGTGAGGCCGACGTTGAAGGCGCGGGTCAGTCCGCCGCCGGAGTGGCGCGGAAAATCCTCGCCGGCGCTCAGCTGCGGATCGGGCAGCAGGCCGGCGGCGAACGCCTGCGCGCGCGCCACGCCCAGTTCGTCGCGCTTGAGCTTCAGCGCCGGGCTGTTCGCCACGGCCAGCATGGCCGTCTCGGCCACGTCCAGCCCATCGGTCGGATCGAAGCGGTGCGTCGCCGGCAACGGCAGCGGCATGCCTGCCGTCGGTACGGCCAGTTGCGCCACCGCGGGCGCGCCGCGGCCGTCGCCGAGCGGCAGCGGCGCATAGCTGGCGCAACCGGCCAGGCCCAGGCTTGCAGCGAGGGACGCGAGGAGCGCACTCCCGCGCCGGAAGCGACGCGTCGTGGCATGGGAATGTCGTGGCGTGGCATGGCGCATGCCTCATTCTCGAATAGGCCGCTTAGTTATTTCTTAACTCCGTTCCCGGTGCTCGATGAAGGCCTCGCCATCTGCGGTGGGGACCCGGCTGCCGGCTAAGCACCAT
>Ga0157370_10007788_pt1 | contig 11613 bp, 10 predicted proteins | sample C35metaG_FD_113463 | JGI IMG/M metagenome (GOLD analysis project Ga0157370, IMG submission 113463) | Corn rhizosphere microbial communities from Kellogg Biological Station, Michigan, USA - C3-5 metaG | ecosystem: Host-associated > Plants > Roots > Rhizosphere > Soil | place: USA: Michigan... | reverse complement strand
CGCGCGCAGGCGCAACAGTTGCTCGAGATGATGCAGCTCGCGGGGCTCGGCGGGCGGCGCGTCGACCAGCTGTCGGGCGGCCAGCGACAGCGTGTGGCGCTCGCCCGTGCGCTCGCGGTCAAGCCCCGCGTGCTGCTGCTGGACGAGCCGCTCACCGCGCTCGACGCGAAGCTCCGCGAAAGCCTGCGCGTCGACATCGACCGGCTGCTGCGTTCGCTCGGCGTCACTGCCGTGTACGTGACTCACGACCAGGCCGAGGCGATGGCGCTCGGCGATCGCGTCGCCGTGATGTCGCACGGACGCGTCGAGCAGATCGGCGCGCCGCAGGACATCTACTATCGGCCTGCATCGGCCTTCGTCGCCGACTTCATCGGCACGATGAACCGCGTGAGCGGCCAACGCGACGGCGCTTCGCTGCGCTTCCCCGGTGGCATGCTGCGCCTTCCCGGCCATGCCATGGCAGCCGACCATGCGATGTTCCGGCCCCAGGATGCGCGGATCGTCGAACCGGGCGCCGGCGCGCTGACCGGCCGCGTTGCGGCCGCGTTCTTCCTCGGCAGCATGACGCGCGTCGTCGTGGACCTGCCCGGCGAGCAGACGATCGTCATCGATACCGTCGAGCGACGAAGCTTCGTGAACGGCGAGGCCATCGGCATCGATGTCGACGCGGATGCGCTCGTGATACTCGAAAGCTGACCCTCCCGGGTCTGTCCGACCGGCAGGCTGCCCGGCGCGGCGTCGATTGACGCCTCGCACCGCGTTCGCCATCATGCACGCCCGGCCGCTCGACATCCGGACCAAAAGGAGGAGTCATGCGTTCACGTTCCAACATCTGCGTCGCGGCACTGCTCGGGGCACTCGTCGTCGCCGCGCCGATCCACGCGAAGACGCTGCGCTGGGCGAGCCAGGGCGACGTGCTGACGTTCGATCCGTACGCGCAGAACGAGAGCTTCAACAACACGTTCAACAGCTACGTCTACGAGTCGCTCGTCCAGTACGACAAGAAGTTCGACATCGTCCCGCAGCTCGCGACGAAATGGGAGGAGATTTCGCCGACGCAGTGGCGCTTCCACCTGCGGGCGAACGTCAAGTTCCAGGAAGGCGAGCCGTTCACCGCCGACGACGTCGTCTTCTCGGTTCACCGCCAGGCTTCGAAGCGCTCGATGACGAAGGCGTATCTCGCCGGCGTCGTCGATGCGAAGAAGGTCGACGACCTGACCGTCGACATCATCACCAGCGGTCCCGCGCCCGTACTGCTGCGCCAGTTGACCGACGTGCGGATCATGAGCAAGGCGTGGTGCGAGAAGCACAACGTCGTCGATGTCCAGGACTATCTCGCGAAGGAGGAGACGTACGCGGTCGGCCACGCGAACGGCACGGGTCCCTACGTCTTGAAGTCGCGCGAGCCCGACGTGAAGACGGTGCTCGAGGCGAACCCGCACTGGTGGGGCAAGATGGAGGGCAACGTCACCGAGATCGTCTATACGCCGATCAAGTCGGCGGCGACGCGCACCGCGGCGCTCTTGTCGGGTGAAATCGACTTCGTGCTCGACCCGCCGCTGCAGGACCTGCCGAAGCTCAAGTCCGACCCGAACATCAAGATCATCGAGGGCCAGGAGAACCGGACGATCTTCATCGGCATGGACCAGAAGAGCGACGAGCTCAAGTACTCGAACGTCAAGGGCAAGAATCCGTTCAAGGACCATCGCGTCCGCGAAGCGCTCTATTCGGGGATCGACATCGAGGCGATCAAGCGGACGCTGATGCGCGGGTTGTCGATTCCGACCGGTGAGCTCATCACGCCGCAGGTCTACGGCTATTTCCCGGAGGCGAACAAGCGGCCGCCGTTCGACGTCAACAAGGCGAAGGCGTTGCTCAAGGAGGCGGGCTACCCGAACGGGTTCGAGGTGACGCTCGACTGCCCGAACGACCGCTACATCAACGACGCGCTGATCTGCCAGGCGCTGACGTCGATGTGGGCGAAGATCGGCCTCAAGGTCAACCTCGACGCGATGCCGAAGGCGCAGTACTTCGCGAAGATCAACAAGCGCGACACGAGCCTCTACATGCTGGGCTGGGCGGTCGCGACGTTCGACGCGCAGGACGCGCTGCTGTCGCTCGTGCACACGCCGAACGACAAGGGTGCCGGCGAGTACAACGATGGCGCCTACAGCAATCCGAAGATCGACGCGCTGATCGACGCGATGCAGACGGAGGCCGACGTCAAGAAGCGTCTGCAGATGATCCACGACGCGCTGATGCTGCACACGCAGGACATCGCGCACCTCATGCTGCACCAGCAGATCATTCCGTGGGCGATGCGCAAGAACATCAACGTCACGCACAGCGCCGACAACCGGCTGCGCATGTGGTGGGTGCACGTCAACGACAACGCGAACGGCAAGCAATGATCGCCTGATGAAACAGGATCCCCCCACGCTCGCTGCCTCCCGAGGGGCTGGTCAGTCGGTCGGGACGGCCCTTCCCGACTGACCGACCGGGACGGCGGCCAGCCGCCGCTCCTGTTTCCATGCAGGGCATCCGGTGACGGCGTTCATCTTCAGGCGACTGCTGCAGGCGATCGTCGTGATGCTCGTCGTCGCGTTCGTCGCGTTCTCGCTGTTCCAGTACGTTGGCGATCCGGTGCAGCTGATGCTCGGTCAGTTCGCCACGCCACAGGACCGGATCCGCCTGACGCACGAGCTCGGCCTCGACCAGCCGTTCTACGTCCAGTTCTTTCACTTCATCGTCAATGCAGTGCACGGGCAGTTCGGCGTGTCGCTGCGCATCGGCAAGCCGGTGTCGGTGCTGCTCGCGCAGCGCATCCCGGCGACGCTCGAGCTGAGCATCTCGGCGGCGATCCTGGCACTCGTCGTCGGCATCCCCGCCGGCGTCTACAGTGGCCTTCGCCCCAACTCGTGGGTCGCGCGAACTGCATTGTCGCTGTCGCTGCTCGGCGTGTCGCTGCCGACGTTCCTGATCGGCATCCTGCTGATCCTGGTCTTCGCGGTGAAGCTCGGCCTGCTGCCGGCGTTCGGCCGAGGCGACGTCGTCGCGCTCGGCTGGTGGACGACGGGACTCCTGACGCCGAGCGGACTCAGGTCGCTGATCCTGCCGACGATCACGCTCGGGCTCTTCCAGCTGACGCTGATCATGCGGCTCGTGCGCTCCGAGATGCTCGAGGTGCTGCGCACCGACTACATCAAGTTCGCGCGGGCGCGCGGGCTTCGCGATCGGGCGATCAACTTCGGACATGCGCTCAAGAACACGCTCGTGCCGGTCATCACGATCACCGGGCTGCAGCTCGGCTCGATCATCGCGTTCTCGATCATCACCGAGCAGGTATTCCAGTGGCCGGGCATGGGGCTTCTCTTCATCCAGGCCGTGAGCTACGTCGACATCCCGGTGATGGCCGCGTACCTGTGCCTGATCGCGCTCGTCTTCGTGACGATCAACCTGATCGTCGACCTGCTGTACTACGTCGTCGACCCGCGGTTACGGATCGACCGCCCGGGAAGCACCTCGCATTGAGCACCAATCGCGTCGCAGTCGCGCTGCGCCATTCCTGGGACAGCGACCTCGCGTACAGCTTCCGCCACTCGCCGTATGCGATGGCGGCCGCGGTGGTGTTCCTGCTTTGCGTCGGCAGTTCGACGTTCGCACCGTGGGTCGCGCCACACAACCCGTTCGACCTCGGGCAGCTCGACCTCTCGAATTCGCTGAAGCCGCCGATGTGGCTGGACGGCGGCGATGCCGCGTTTCCGCTCGGCACCGACGATCAGGGTCGCGACATCCTGTCGACGATCCTGTTCGGCGCACGCATCTCGCTGGCCGTCGGCATCTGCTCGGTGCTGTTCTCGATGGTGCTCGGCGTGGGCCTCGGCCTGCTCGCAGGCTACGTCGGCGGCAAGACCGATGCGTTCATCATGCGCGTTGCCGACGTCCAGCTGTCGTTCCCGGCGATCCTGATCGCGCTGCTGATCGACGGCGTTGCGCGTGCGCTGCTGCCGCGCGCACACGAGAGCCTCGCGTTCTACGTGCTCGTGCTGTCGATCGGCGTGTCGGGCTGGGTCCAGTACGCGCGCACGGTGCGCGGCTCGACGCTGGTCGAGAAGAACAAGGAATACGTGCAGGCGGCCCGCCTCTTCGGCATTCATCCGCTCGCGATCATGGCGCGCCATGTGCTGCCGAACGTGCTCGGCCCGGTGCTCGTCATCGGCACGATCCACATCGCCACTGCGATCATCACCGAGGCCACGCTGTCATTCCTCGGCGTCGGCGTGCCGCCGACGCAGCCGTCGCTCGGTACGCTGATTCGGATCGGCAACGATTTCCTCTTTTCCGGCGAATGGTGGGTGACGCTCTTTCCCGGCATCGCGCTCGTCGTGATGGTGCTCGCGATCAACCTGCTCGGCGATTGGCTGCGCGATGCGCTGAATCCGAGGCTGCGCACGTGACGGACATCATGCCCCCTCACCGCAGCGCTCTCCCCCTCCCGGGGGAGGAGCAGCGTTCCGGCGTCATGAGTCCCCCTCACCCCAACCCTTTCCGGCCTGGGGAGAGGGAACCGAGCGCTAGCGAGGCGGGTGAGGGGCGACCGCTGCTCGACGTCCGCCATCTGCGCATCGAATTCCCGACGCGCCGCGGCGTGCTGACTGCCGTCGATGATGTCTCGTTCGCCATCGCGCCCGGCGAAGTGCTCGGCGTCGTCGGCGAATCGGGCGCCGGGAAGTCGCTGACCGGCGCGGCGATCATCGGTCTGCTCGAGCCGCCGGGCCGCATCGCCGGCGGCGAGATCGTGCTCGACGGCGCACGGATCGATCATCTGCCGCACGACCAGATGCGCCGCGTTCGGGGGCGTCGCATCGGCGCGATCTTCCAGGATCCGCTCGCGTCGCTCGATCCGCTGTATTCGATCGGAAGGCAGCTGATCGAGACGATCCGCACGCACCTGCCGATGAGCGAAGCCGCGGCGCGAACGCGCGCCCTCGAGCTGCTGCAGGAGGTCGGCATTCCGGCCGCCGCGCGGCGCATCGACCATTACCCGCATCAGTTCTCGGGCGGCATGCGCCAGCGCGTCGTCATCGCGCTCGCGCTCGCCGCGAACCCGCGGCTCATCATCGCCGACGAGCCGACGACGGCGCTCGACGTATCGATCCAGGCGCAGATCATCACGCTGCTGCGCAGGCTCTGCCGCGAGTACGGCACCGCGGTGATGCTGATCACGCACGACATGGGCGTGATCGCCGAAACGGCCGATCGCGTCGCCGTCATGTACGCGGGGCGCATCGTCGAGATCGGGCCCGTTGCCGACGTCATCCGTGCGCCGAAGCATCCGTACACGATCGGGCTCATGGGGTCGATTCCATCGGTCACCACCGATCGCGAGCGGCTCGTGCAGATCGAAGGGAGCATGCCGCGCCTGACCGCGATCCCATCCGGTTGCCCGTTCCATCCGCGCTGCAATCGCGTCTTCGATCGCTGCCTGCACGAGCGGCCCGAGCTCTTCGAGGCCGGAACGTCGCGCGCCGCATGCTGGTTGCACGCACCGCTGCCGTGAGCGCTGCCGGGCCGCCCCAAAGCGCGAATTGCGCCCCCGCGGGAGGCAGCGAGGCGCGAACGTCCTCTGTGAAGCCGCGAGCGCGGGGGGATCATACGAGCGCATCCAGCCTGTTGCAGGTCTCGCGCGTGACAAAGGTGTTCGACGTCTCGGCGCCTTGGTTGACGCGCATGTTCGCGCGGCAGCCGCGGCTCCTGCTGCACGCGGTCGAAGACGTCAGCTTCGCGATCCGCCGGGGCGAGACGCTCGGTCTCGTCGGCGAATCGGGTTGCGGCAAATCGACGATCGCGCGGCTGATCGTCGGTCTTTATCGGCTGTCGTCCGGCACGATCACCTACGACGGCTTCGATGTCAGCGCGCTATCGGAGGGCCGCGGCCCGCGGTCGCTGCGACGGAAGTTGCAGATGATCTTCCAGGACCCTTATGCGAGCCTCAATCCACGCTGGCGGGTGGCCGACATCGTCGCCGAGCCGATCCGCGCGCAGCGCCTGGTGTGCGGCAATCGTGCGATTCGTGCGCGCGTCGACGCGCTACTGACGAAAGTGGGTCTGGCCGCCGCCGACGGGCAGAAGTATCCGCATCAGTTCTCCGGCGGACAGCGCCAGCGGATCTCGATTGCACGCGCGCTGGCGAGCGAGCCGGAGTTCCTCGTCTGCGACGAGCCGACGTCGGCGCTCGACGTGTCGGTGCAGGCACAGGTGCTGAACCTGATGCGCGACCTGCAGCACCAGCTCGGGCTCACGTACCTCTTCATCTCGCACAACCTCGCGGTCGTGCATCACGTCGCGGATCGCGTCGGCGTCATGTATCTCGGCCGCATCGTCGAGCTCGCCGACAAGGCGACGCTGTTCACCCGTCCGCGGCATCCGTACACGCGAATGCTGCTCGATGCAATTCCCGATCTGGCGATGACCGGCAAGTCGCGCATTCCCGTTGCCGGCGAAGTGCCGAACCCGCTGTCGCCGCCGTCGGGCTGCACGTTTCATCCGCGTTGTCCGTACGCCAACGAGCGCTGCCGCACCGAGGTACCCGCGTTGAAGCGAACGCCGGGGAATGGGGATGCGGCGAACGATATCGTCGCGTGTCACGCCGTAGAGGAGGGCCGCCTCGACATCGCGTCACGGGTCGTTCGAATAGCCGAAGAAACGTAGAGCGGTGGCGCGACGTCCGCGGACGTCAATTGCATAGGGTCCCCGGCGCCACGAAGATGTCGCGCGTGATTGCCTTCGCCTGCGCAACGCCGTTCACCGTATAGGCGAACTGTGCATGGGCACCATCGCTGAACGTGAACGTCGCGGTTCCAACGGGAGTGGCGACGACCGCAGGGGGTTTGAACGGTACGGCGTTGAACGCCGGCCCCGTCGTCCGATACAGCATTCCGCTGAATGCCGATCCTCCGCTTCTTGGTGCCGGCACCGATAACCAGAGCGGCGTGCCGTCGAGATCGTAGGTGAACCACGTTGCGAAGATGACGTCTCCCTGCTGGGTCAGATTGATTCCCCAGCCCGATTCGGATCCCGGCGGCGCCGCCCACCACAAGTCCTGGTAATTGGTCGCTGCAGCGAAATCGGGTGCTCCTCCCGACTCGCAAAGCGGCATCGGCGTGGCGAATACTTCGCGCGTCAGCACCTTCGCCTGCGATACCCCGTCCACCGTGTAGGCGAACTGCACGTCGTTCGCGTCCGAAAAGGTGAGCGTGCCCGTTCCCACCGCGGCAACCGTCACGCGTGCGGGATCGAACGGCACCGCCGAGAACGGCGGCCCGCGCGTTTGGTAGAACGTTCCCTCGAACACGCCCGGTGCGGTCTTCGCGGCCGCCATCGACATCCACCACGCCTTGCCGGTGCTGTCGTACGTGAACCAGGTCGCGAAGATGACGTTGCCCTGGTGCGCGAAGTTGATTCCCCAGCCCGACTCGGAACCCGCCGGCGAAGCCCACCACAGGCCCTGCCGCTGCCACCGGCGTCGCTCGCCGCGAGCGATCTGCGCTTCGCCGCCGCGCTCTCTGACGAAATAACGCAAACGCTGTCGCGCTTGCCGCAGGTGCGGGTGTTCGGACCGGAATCGGCGGTCGCTGCGGACATTGCTGCGCCAACGGCGGACGCGCGGAAGCAGCTTCGCATCGAGTGGATCGTGCGCGGCCGCTGGCAGGATTGTGCTCCACGGACGCTACTGCTCGAAGTGATCGGCGCCGCCAGCAACGATGTGCTCTTCGCATTGCGCATCGACACGGTGGCGAGCGATGCGCTCGCGGTTCATCACAGCGTACGTACGCAGATGCTGCACTGGTTCATCCCGGTGCTGTCCGCCTATGATGGTCCCGACGCGGCGGCGGGGCACCACCTGCATCCGGCCGCGGTGGCGCGCGATCTCGCGGCGTTCGACATCTATCAGCGCGCCCGTTACTTGCTGAAGCAGCGCAGCCAGGGGCTGCTACCGAGGGCGATCGAGTACCTGCAGACGGCGGTGCGCGCCGACCCGCGCTTCGCCGCCGCATGGACCGAGCTCGCGGGCGCATACGTTCGCCGGCGCCAGCTCGTCTTCGATACTGCCGAGCGAGACCCGGGTCCGGCCAAGCACGCTGCGGAGCGCGCGATCGAGCTCGATCCCAATGCGGGTGCGGCTTACGCGATCCTGGCCGCGCTCGCGTACGTCGCCGATTTCGACTGGTTCGCTGCCGCCTGCCTGTTCGAGCGTGCGCTCGCCGCTACGCCGCGCGACGCGAGCGTGCGTTCCGCATTCGCAACGTTCCTGATGTATAGCGGTCGCTTCGACGAGTCGTTGCGCGAATACGACGTCGTTCAGGCGTTGGACCCGCTCGACCCGGCCATCCGCTGCCAGAAGGGCGCGTTGTACTTCTACTGGCGCCGTTTCGACCGCGCCGAGACGCTTCTCGCGCAGGCGATCGAGATGAATCCGGAAGACGTCTACGCGCGGCTGCTTCTGGCCGATGCGTATGCGCAATCGGGGCGCTTCGAGGAATGCCTCGACGCTTCGTCTCGACTCGTCGCAACCGCGCCGGACTATGCCAATTCGTACGTCTACCAGGCGCGCGCACTCATGTTGCTGAAGCGAGAGGAAGAAGCGGCGGCAATCATGCGTCCGGCACGTGCGCGTTTCGGGCGCGCGGCGATCACCGAATACGAGGACGCGATGCTTCACATCGCCTGCGGCGACGTCGAGAGCACGTTCGCATGCCTCGAGAGGCACGCGCTTCGCCGGGCCAATGGCGCGCACTGCATCGTGATCGATCCGACGTTCGACCTGCTGCATGATGACTCGCGCTGGCCCGCGATGGTCGAGCGCATCGGGCTGCCTTATTTTGCCGGAGCGCCGAGTCGCGCTTCCTATGCTGCAATGGCGTTGAACGCGACGTGATTGCGGCCGGCGCGCCGCGCTGCGTACATCGCTGCATTCGCCGCGGCCATCACGCCGGCGGAATCGTCGGCATCCTCCGGGAAGAACGCGGCGCCGATCGACGTGCCGATCGGCGTGTCGGCCAGCGGCGGCTGCGCGGGATCGTTCAGCGCATCGCGCAGCCGCTGCGCGAGTATCGCGAGCTCGCGCGAGTGGTGCGCGTTGGGCGTCGCCAGCGCGAACTCGCTCGCGCCGAGTCGCGCGAATACGTCGCCTTCGCGCGCCGTCGCACGAAATCGCCGCGCGATCTCGACGAGCAGCGCCTCGATCGCCGGCCCGCCGTGCAGTTCCGCGACCGCCGCGCAGCCGGCGATGTCGATGAAGAGCACGCCGACGTGCCTCTGCTCGCGGCGCGCGTTTGCGATCGCGAACGACAGCCATTCGGTGAAGAAGCGTCGATTCGGCAGGCCGGTGAGCGGATCGTGGTTGAGCTCGGCCGCGAGCCGTTGCGTCAGCCGGCGACGCTCTCGCAAAAGCGGCACGATCGACGCCGCCGCGACGCCGGCGAGGACGGCGGTCAGCGCCGCGAACAGCGCGCTCCAGGCCTTGACGACATCGAGTCGCGAGCGTGCGCTCGCGCGGAGGACATGCGCCTGCGCGAGCCATTCCTGGACGTGCTTCGTCAGCGCCGAGCGCTCGTCGGTTCGCGCCGCGTCGTCGGTTGTGGACGACAGCTTCGACAGCACACGCTCGTCGCGCAGCCAGTCGTCGACGCGGCGATCGTCGGCGATGAACACGCGCACGTTGGCGATCACGAGCAATGCAACGAACGCGAGCGCGATCGCCGCCGCGACGAAGGCGGCGACCATCCGTGATTCGGCCGGGATTCGAGGCGACATTCGTGACCCGCGCGGAGCGAACGCCGCCAATAAAGCAACCTCTGCGCCAGCTGCGGCCCAAGCACTAAAATAGCGGGCCTTTCGAATCGAACCGGTCACCGTCGTCATGCACGCGCGAACTCTCTACGACAAGCTCTGGGACAGTCACCTCGTACGCGAGGAGGGCGACGGCACGGCGCTGATGTACATCGACCGTCATCTCGTGCACGAGGTGACGAGTCCGCAGGCGTACGAAGGCCTGCGCCTCGCCGGCCGCACCCCGTGGCGCGTCGAATCGATCGTCGCGACGGCCGATCACAACACGCCGACCACGCACTGGGACGAAGGCATCCGCGACCCCGTTTCGCGCACGCAGGTCGACGCGCTCGATGCGAACATCCGCCGCTTCGGTGCAAAGGCGTATTTTCCGTTTCGCGATAGGCGCCAGGGCATCGTGCACGTGATCGGTCCCGAGAACGGAGCGACGTTGCCCGGCATGACCGTCGTTTGCGGCGATTCGCATACGAGCACGCACGGCGCGTTCGCCGCGCTCGCATTCGGCATCGGCACCTCCGAAGTCGAGCACGTGCTGGCGACGCAATGCCTGATCACGAAAAAATCCAAGTCGATGCTGATTCGCGTCGATGGCCACCTGGCGCGCGGCGTCACCGCGAAGGATCTCGTGCTCGCGGTGATCGGCCGCATCGGCACCGCCGGCGGCACCGGTCATGCGATCGAGTTCGCCGGCGACGCCGTGCGTGCGCTGTCGATGGAAGGTCGGATGACGATGTGCAACATGTCGATCGAGGCGGGCGCGCGCGCCGGAATGGTCGCGGTCGACCAACGCACGATCGACTACCTCGAGGGGCGTGCGTATTCGCCGACGGGCGAGTCGTGGACGCGCGCGGTCGCGTACTGGCGCACGCTCGTCAGCGACGCAGGTGCCCGATTCAATGCGACGCACGTGTTCGATGCGGCGTCGATCAAGCCCCAGGTGACATGGGGCACGTCGCCCGAGATGGTCGCGTCGATCGACGATCGCGTGCCCGATCCGGATCGCGAGCGCGACAGCGAGCGGCGGGAAGGCATGGCGCGGGCGCTCGAGTACATGGGCCTCGAACCCAACGTGCCGATCGCCGACATTCGCATCGACAAGGTATTCATCGGCTCGTGCACCAACTCGCGGATCGAGGACCTGCGCGAGGCGGCAAGCGTCGTGCGCGGACGGCGAGTCGCGAGCAACGTGCGCCTTGCGATGGTCGTGCCCGGCTCGGGACTCGTGAAGGCGCAGGCCGAGGCCGAGGGTCTCGATCGGACGTTCCGCGACGCGGGCTTCGAATGGCGCGAGCCCGGCTGCTCGATGTGTCTTGCGATGAACGACGATCGCCTCGGGCCTGGCGAGCGATGCGCGTCGACGTCGAACCGCAATTTCGAAGGCCGCCAGGGTGCCGGCGGCCGCACGCATCTGGTGAGCCCTGCCATGGCGGCTGCAGCCGCACTCGCCGGGCATTTCGTCGACGTCCGTCGACTTTCGTGACGACAGGGAGTGAAAAGATGACGAAGAAGCTCGCTGCTGTTCTGGCACTGGTCGGTTTCGGGTTCGCGCTCGCCGGTTGCAACACCGTCGAAGGCGTCGGCAAGGACGTGTCGGCGACCGGCAATGCCATCGAGAAGGCCGCGGACAAGAACAAGCCCAAGTAAGGCGTCGATGCAACCGTTCACCGTACACAAGGGGATCGTCGCGCCGCTCGACCGCGCCAACGTCGACACCGACGCGATCATCCCGAAGCAGTTCCTGAAGTCGATCCGCCGCTCGGG
>Ga0157370_10007786_pt1 | contig 11614 bp, 11 predicted proteins | sample C35metaG_FD_113463 | JGI IMG/M metagenome (GOLD analysis project Ga0157370, IMG submission 113463) | Corn rhizosphere microbial communities from Kellogg Biological Station, Michigan, USA - C3-5 metaG | ecosystem: Host-associated > Plants > Roots > Rhizosphere > Soil | place: USA: Michigan... | reverse complement strand
GTGAAGATCGGTATCACATGTTATCCGACGTACGGCGGCTCCGGCGCACTGGCGACGGAGTTAGGCATCGCGTTGGCTCGTCGCGGGCATGAGATTCACTTCATCACCTATCAGCAGCCGTTCCGCCTGCCCGCGTTTCTTCCCCGAATCTTCTTCCATGAAGTCGACGTCGGGCGGTATCCGCTCTTCGAGTATCCGCCGTACGATCTCGCGCTCGCCGTGCGGATGCACGAGGTCGTGCTCGATCACGGGCTCGATCTGCTGCATTGCCATTACGCCATTCCTCACGCGACGAGCGCGTGGATCGCGAAGGAGATGCTGCGGCCCACGCGTCCGGACATCCGTGTCGTCACCACGTTGCACGGTACGGACATCACGATCGTCGGACAGGATCCCTCGTTTCGTCCGATCACGAAGTTCTCAATCGAGAAATCTGACGGCCTGACGGCAGTGTCGCAGTACCTTCAAACGCAGACCCTCACGACGTTCGGCTGCACGGCGTGCCGCATCGAGGTGATTCCGAATTTCGTCGACCCCGAGGTCTACGATCGGTCGCTGTACACGTCGATTTTGGACGAGCAGGTCGACTCGAACGCGCGAGTGTTGATGCACGTGTCCAACTTCCGCGCGGTCAAGCGCGTGAAAGACGTCGTGCGCGTGTTCGGGCGGGTTGCGGCGCAGATGCCGGCGGTGCTCGTCATGGTCGGCGATGGCCCGGACCGAGTCCACGCCGAAGCGGAAGCGCGCGAGCTTGGGCTGCATGAGAAAGTATTCTTCCTCGGCAAGATCGACGCGGTCGCACCGTTGCTCGCCGGTGCCGACCTGTTTCTGTTGCCGTCGGCGAGTGAGTCGTTTGGGTTGAGCGCCCTCGAGGCGCTTGCCTGCGGTGTGCCGGTGATCGCGACGAACGTCGGCGGACTGCCGGAAGTCGTGCGCGACGGAGAGACCGGCGTGCTCTGCGCTGTCGGCGACATCGATGCGATGTCGGAGGCAGCTATTGCGATCCTACGCGACACGGATCGTTGGCAGGCGATGAGCACACTCGCGGCGGCCGACACGCGCGAGCGCTTTTCGCTCGAAGCAATCGTGGCCGAGTACGAAGCATTCTACGAATACACGCTGGCGCTTCCGTCGCCGGCGGTTGCGGCGATCCCTTCTCGATCCCAAGTGCCGTGACCGTTCTCCAAGCGCTCGTTCTCGGCGTTCTGCAGGGGTTGGCGGAATTTCTTCCGATCAGCAGCTCGGCGCATCTGACTCTCGCGCCGTGGTTGTTTCACTGGCGCGACCCTGGGCTCGCGTTCGACGTCGCGCTGCATTTCGGAACACTGCTCGCCGTGCTGTGGTACTTTCGCGCGCAATGGGCTGCGTTGACCGGCGCCGCCGTCAACATCGTGGCGCATCGTCGCGTCGAGACGGAGGAAGAGCGGCGCGTCTTGTATCTCATCGTCGCGACCATCCCAGGCGCGATCGCCGGCCTCGCGCTCGAGAAGTATGCCGAGAGCGCGTTCCGAGATCCTCGACTCGTGGCGACGGTGCTGATCATCATGGGAATCGTCCTGTGGTGGGTCGACAAGCGCGCGGCGCAGGATCGTCCGCTGCAATCGATGCGCTGGGCGGACGCCATACTGATTGGATTGGCGCAGATGTTCGCGATTATTCCTGGCGTCTCGCGATCCGGATCGACCATCACCGCGGGGCGCGCGTTGCGTCTGACGCGAGAAGGCGCGGCCGTTTTTAGTTTTCTCATGAGCATGCCGATCATCGCGGCGGCATCGCTTCTCAAGTTGCCGCACGTGCTCAAGACCGAAGGGCTCGATGCGCCGCTCGTGGTTGGCGTGGTGGCCTCGGCGTTGAGCGGCTGGCTGGCCATCTCGGTATTGCTTCGCTTCGTCGTTCGCCGGAGCTATGGCGTATTCGCCATTTATCGTGTGGTGGTCGGCCTCATCGTCCTCGCCATTGCGTTCAGCCGCTGACGTATCAGGAGAGCGTTCGTTAGGGCCGTATGACGGCTACACCGGCGACGAGCTTGCCCGAATACTCGGGCTGCCGCGGGTGGTGGCATTCCTCGAGGTTGGATCGACGCTCGACGTCGCTCACGGGTTCGCAGCGGACGGCGCGCCCGCCGGCACGCTGATCCTCGCCGATGCGCAGACGAGCGGTCGCGGACGAATGGGTCGCCGTTGGCTATCCGAGGCCGGTGCCGGAATTTGGATGACCCTGATCGAGCGACCGCGCGATGTGGCCGCGCTCGAAGTGTTGTCGCTTCGCGTCGGCCTTTCGCTCGCACCAGTGCTCGACGCATTCACGGCCAGCCCCGTGCAGCTCAAATGGCCCAATGATCTCTACGTCGGCGCGCGGAAGCTCGGCGGAATCTTGGTCGAAGCGCGATGGCGTGACTCCGCGCCGGAGTGGGTTGCCGTCGGCGTCGGCATCAACATTCGTGCGCCCGCGAGTGAATCACGCGCCGTTGGGCTGGAGGCGATCGTCTCTCGGGTCGAAGTCTTATCGCGACTGGTTCCGGCGATGCGAGCCGCCGCTGGTCGAACGGGTTCGTTGGACCGAGCAGAGCTCGACGCGTTTGCCGCGCGAGACGCCGTTGTGGGTCGCCGGTGTCGCGAGCCGATTGCGGGTGTCATCCGCGGTGTCGAGCCGAGCGGCGCACTCCTGATCGACGTAGGTTCAGAGATCGTTGTCCTTCGCGTGGGCTCTCTCGTCTTGGAGGAGGAGGAGTTGTGATCCTCGTGTTCGATGTTGGAAACACCGAGCTGACGATCGGTCTGTTCAGCGAATCGACGCTGCGTGGGCATTGGCGTATCATGACCGATGTATCGCGCACTCCCAATGAGTTCGGCGTGTTGCTTCGTGCGCTGCTCGCGACGGACAGCTTTGCATCCGACGTTGTGGAAAGCGTTGCAATCGGATCGGTCGTGCCCCGAGTCACGGTGCCGCTCAGTGAGGCGTGCCAACAATATTTCCGCGTTGGCGAGCCGTTGATCGTCGACGCGCGCACACCGCTGCCGATCACACTCGACGTCGACGAGCCGCTGACGGTCGGCGCCGATCGCCTGATCAATACTCTGGCTGCGAGTCGTCTATACGGTCGCGACGCGATCGTCGTCGACATGGGTACTGCTACGACCTTTGACTGCATCACTGCCGACGGCGTTTTCCTTGGCGGCGTAATTGCGCCTGGCGTGCTCACCTCGGCCGAAACGTTGACGCGTCGCACGTCGAAGTTGCCGGCGACGGAGATTGTGGTGCCGTCGCGCGTGATCGGCAAACGGACCGAGGAGTGCATCCGGGCCGGTGTGTTGTTCGGCGCAGCGGATTCGATCGATGGAATCGTGGGACGGATCAAGAAGGAGTGGCCTCGGCAGCAGGTGCCAGTGGTGATCGCCACGGGAGGAATCTCGGAGACAATGGCGACGCTATGCGCGTCGTTCGACCGTGTCGAGCCGTACCTCACGCTCCAGGGCCTTCAGATCGCGCACGCACTGATCCGCGGACCGGCTGAGCTAGCCTAAAACATTATTTTGCAATCGATTGCGCCCCTGATGATCGGGCATGTCCGGGACTTGACGCGCCCTCCTTGGTCTCATATCATTGTGGCTATTAGCACTCTCACCTGCTGAGTGCTAATATTCCAATCCTATTCGTTTCAACCGCAGCCATAGACAGGGAGGAGCACACTGTATGGCCACCAAGACCGATGTGAAGGTCGCACCGCTGGCCGATCGCGTCGTCGTTCGCGCGCTCGAAGAGTCCGAACAGATGCGTGGCGGCTTGTACATCCCGGACACCGCGAAGGAAAAGCCCCAACAGGGCGAGATCATCGCGGTTGGACCAGGCCGATATGAGAAGGACAAGCGCGTCCCGATGGAAGTGAAAGTCGGCGACAAGGTGCTGTACGGCAAATACAGCGGGACCGAAGTCACGGTCGACGGCGAGCAGTATCTCATCCTGCGCGAGTCTGACGTGCTCGCGGTGATCGGGTAATTGCTAGTCACGAGTTGCTGGCCGCTAGCGTGCTAGCGGCGGCTGTCGCCAACCAGCAACGAGTACCATTGCTAGCAACTAGCGACCAACAACCAAACGATACCACTCTCCATTTAGAGGCACTCGACATATGGCAGCCAAGGAACTGCATTTCAACGTGGACGCGCGCGCGGCACTCAAGCGCGGTGTCGACCAGCTCGCCGAAGCGGTGAAGGTCACACTCGGCCCCCGCGGCCGGAATGTCGTCATCGACAAGAAGTTCGGCGCACCGACCGTCACCAAGGACGGCGTCACCGTGGCCAAGGAGATCGAGCTCACGGATCCCCTCGAGAACATGGGCGCGCAGATGGTGAAGGAAGTCGCGACGAGAACGTCGGACAATGCCGGCGACGGCACGACCACCGCGACCGTGCTCGCGCAGGCGATCTTCCGCGAAGGTCTCAAGAACGTCACCGCCGGCGCCAACCCGATGGCCATCAAGCGCGGCATCGATCGCGCCGTGCAGGCCGTTGTCGATGAGCTCAAGAAGATCAGCGTCCCGACGACCGGCAAGAAGGAGATCGCCCAGGTCGGTGCCATCTCCGCGAACAACGACGCCGAGATCGGCAACCTGATCGCTGAAGCGTTCGACAAAGTTGGCAAGGACGGCGTCATCACCGTCGAAGAGGCAAAAGGGCTCGAAACGAACCTCGAGACGGTCGAAGGCATGCAGTTCGATCGCGGCTATGTCTCGCCGTACTTCGTCACCGATCCGGAGAAGATGGAAGCGGTCCTCGAGGATGCGTTCATCCTCATTCACGACAAGAAGGTCTCGTCGATGAAGGATCTGCTCCCAGTGCTCGAGAAAGTCGCCCAGCAGGGCAAGCCGTTGCTCATCATCGCCGAGGACGTCGAAGGTGAAGCGCTTGCGACGCTCGTGGTTAACAAACTGAGGGGCACACTCAAAGTCTGCGCCGTCAAGGCTCCTGGCTTCGGCGATCGTCGCAAGGCGATGCTGCAGGACATCGCGGTGCTGACCAACGGTCAGGTCATCAGCGAGGAAGTTGGTTTCAAGCTCGAGAACGCGGTCGTCACCGATCTCGGACGGGCCAAGCGCATCGTGATCGACAAGGACAACACGACGATCATCGACGGCTCGGGCGCTGAAGACAAGATCCAGGGCCGCATCAAGGAGATCCGTGTCGCGATCGATAGCAGCACGTCGGACTACGACAAGGAGAAGCTCCAGGAGCGTCTCGCGAAGTTGTCGGGCGGCGTTGCCGTGATCAACGTCGGTGCGGCGACGGAAGCCGAGATGAAGGAGAAGAAGGCTCGCGTCGAAGATGCGCTCCACGCCACGAAGGCCGCGGCGGAAGAGGGCATCGTCCCCGGCGGCGGTGTCGCGCTCATTCGTGCGCAACGTGCGCTCAAGGGCCTCAAGCTCGAGGCCGACGAGCAGATCGGCGTCGACATCATCCGTCGCTCGATCGAAGAGCCGATTCGCATGATCGTGCAGAATGCGGGCGGTGAAGGCTCGATCGTTGTCGAGAAGGTTCGCGCCTCGAAGGACGACGCGTTTGGTTACAACGCGCTCACCGACACGTACGAGAACCTGGTCCAGGCGGGCGTCATCGATCCGACAAAGGTCACGCGCACGGCGCTGCAGAACGCTGCGTCGATCGCCGGCCTCCTGCTCACGACCGAAGCGTTGATCGTGGAGAAGAAGGAGAAGGAAGCTCCGCACGCCGGCGGTCCGCCGGGCGGCGGCATGGGCGGCATGTACTAAGCCGTTCCGCACTGCTCAAAGAGTGATTCAACAAACGGGCGCCCGAGTGGGCGCCCGTTTGCGTTTCCCACCTTTGATCTCGTATGATCGTGTCAACCTCTCGGGATTGGAGACGTCATGGCATCGCAGTTCATCGCACCGCGAGTGGTGAGGCAGGTTTCGCGGGCGGCTTTCACGTTCGCAGTGTCAGCACTCGCCGTACTCCTCGTGCTCTCTCGGACCAGACCCGCCGGGGCACAGAATTCGGCGGTGCAGCGCCAGCCGATCGTCATTCGGGGTGGCTACCTGTTTACCGGCACCGGAGATGCCGTCATCCCCAATCGCGGCATCCTCATCGTGGCCGGCCGGCTGATGGCGGTCGACCGTCCGATCACCGCGAGCGAAATGGCCGGTGCGCGTGTCATCGACCTGCCCGAAACGGAATACGTTCTCCCAGGGCTGTTCGACGTGCACGCGCACTACAACATGACGCTCGGCCAGAATGGACTGCGGAGTGATGAGTATACGTATAATCCGCTCATCTTTCTCGCGAACGGCGTGACTTCGACATTTCCCGCCGGCGAGTATGACCCAGAGGGGATGATGGAGGCGCGCAAGCGCATCGATGCGGGTGAACAGATCGGGCCGCGGATCTACAACTCGGGTCCGTATTTTGGCACGGCGCGGCGCGGTTGGAATCAGAATGCGACTGACGACGACATTTACCGCGACGTTGACGAGTGGGCCGCAAAGGGCGTGCGGGCGTTCAAGGGGAAGGGCATCGCGCCGCAGCACCTGCGTGCGCTCATCGAGCGGGCGCACATGCACGGGCTCACGGTCACGGCGCATCTGGAGTCGGGCTTTCGCAACTCCACAAACGCGCGTGACGCGATCCTCATGGGAATCGATCGCGTCGAGCACATCTTGGGCGGCGATCAGCTGGATCCGAACAAGCCGGCTTATCCGTCGTGGTCGATGGTCGACACGACCTCCAAGCAATTCAAGGACATCGTGCAGCTGTTCATCTCGCACCACGTGATGTTCGATCCGACGATCACCGCGCCCGTGTACTTCAGCCAACTCCAGGAAGGATTCGACTATTGGGTCGACGAGCGAAAGTTCTTCACGCCTGAGGTTCAGGCGTGGGTGAAGACGAAACCTCCTCGCAAGCCCGTCGCATCGTGGGACTCCTTGTATTGGGCGATGCGCCGCACGACCAAGGCCTTTTACGACGCCGGCGGCCTTCTCACACTGGGCACCGACAACCCGAGCAACGGCGAGTTCATCGCGGGGTTTTCGGCCCATCGCGAGCTACACACGTTGGTGCTCGCCGGTATTCCCCCAGCCGCGGCACTCAAGATCGCGACGATCAATGGGGCCCGCGCCCTTGGCATGTCGGACAAGCTGGGAACGCTCGAAGTGGGGAAGCTCGCCGACCTCTTTGTGATCGAGGGCAACCCGCTCGCCGACATCAAGAACACGCGGCACGTGCAGCTCGTGATGAAGTCGGGCGTCGTCTACGATCCGAAAGCGCTGCTCGCGCAGGCGGAAGGGAAGATCGGGCCGTCGCCGAAACGCACGCCCTAGCGTCGCGCGCTTCTCGAAATCAAAACAGCGCGTACTGGACGGGTTGTTCAGCGCGCGTCGCGCTCGGTGTAAATGGTCCGAGGACGGCGTCCTGCCGGGCGGCGACCAGAGCGCCGCGAAATTTCGTGCGAGCGATCGCGCCGCGCATCGCGGACAGCGCGACCCGCGGTGTGTTGTTCTTCTCGCTCAGGTGCGCCAGGACTAGATGGTTGAGCTCGCGCGTCACCGCGCTTCGCGCGAAGACGCCAGCGTCGAAATTGCTCAGGTGTCCAGTCTTGCTCGCGATGCGCGCTTGCAACCAGCGCGGATACGGTCCGTTGCGCAGCAGGTCGACGTCATGATTCGACTCGAGGACCAAGATGTCGAGCGACTCGCAGGCGCGGGCGATCGCCTGGCTCACATGGCCGATGTCGTAAAACAATCCAGCACGCGCGCCGGTCGATCGACTCGTCACCACGAATCCGACAGATTGGTTCGCGTCGTGCGGTGTAGGCACGGACGTCACCGACATTCGGGGAAACTCGACCGTCATCCCGGGCTCGAAGGTGTGCACCTGCGTCTTGGCGAGCTCCGGCGCGAGCGCGGTGCCCGGTGTCGCGAACACCCCCCAACCCCACCGCTTCGCCGCGGCCCCGGCGCCTTTCACATGGTCGCTATGCTCGTGTGTGATCAGACATCCTTCAATCGAGCGCGGATCGACGCCGATCGGCTTGAGTCGCCCCGCCAGCGTCCGAGTGCCAAACCCACAGTCGATCAGAATGCGCGAGCCACCGCATTCGATGAGCACCGCGTTGCCGCTGCTTCCACTGCCGAGCATCCACAACTTCACTTGAGGCGAATCTCCGATTCTACTGTTGCTGCTACTATCCAACGCCCGGCATGCGCCGACGTGAGATGACGACGCGCGCGATCCGTCAGACCGACCTGACGCCGCGCCATCATCCTTTCGGCCGCCTGAACAAACTTATCGGCGCGATACAGCGAATAGGGAGGACCATCACCCCACGAAAATGGTGCTACGACCTTGGGCGGCATCGCACCGTAGACATTTGCGCCGGCGCCCAGGACGGTGCCTGTGGTCAGACGAAGACCGATGCCGGTCTTCACATGGTCCCCGAACATCGTCCCGAGAAACTGGAGTCCGGTATCATGTACACCGTCGGGCGTCCAGAGCGATACGGTGCCGTATGTATTCTTTAAATTGCTCGTGATTGTTCCGGCACCGAGGTTCACCCAGCGCCCCAGGTACGAATGGCCGACGAATCCATCATGGCCCTTGTTTGCGTGCCCGAGGACGATCGTGCTGCTGAGCTCCCCGCGCACTTTGGACACGTCGCCGATGGAGCAGCCAGTGACGTCTCCACCCATGATGCTCACGTCGCGGCCGATGTAGCACGGACCGGTGATGCGCGTGAACGCCCGAATGTGTGTCCCCGCGTTGATGAAGATCGGCCCCGCGGTCGCATCGAGGACGACGTGCGGCTCGATGATCGTCGCACTCGAGCCCGCGCTGCCCCCCGCGCCGTCGATGATCGTAATCCCGTTGTCGCCGAGAATCGCTGTATGCTGCGGGGGGCGAGTCGACGATTTCGCGGCGGCCGCCAGTCGCGGGATATCGCTCGCGAGCTGATCGGGCAGATGCCGAATGAAATCCCACACGTCGTCGAGCCACCAGCCGTCGATCGCGCCGACGGCGCCTGTTCCGGCATACAGTTGCTCGAGCGTCAGCAGGCCGTCGTCGAAGGCCGCGGCGTCGAGCGAGTCCTTGATGCGCACCGCCGCGAGTCGATCTCCGCAGCGCCACATGCTGCACGCGGCGAGACGACGAACCGCTGCCTCGCGATCGGGTGGGATCGCGGGCACGCACCGCGCATGCGCGATGATCGAACCGGCTGGGATCACGCCGGTTCCTGCTTGCGCACCTGGCTCGTCGAATAGCTCGTGGCGTGATCCGGCGAGGAAGCGCGATTCCGCGAGCGGTGCGACGAGTCGCCACCGCTCACGAATGCTCATCGTGCCGGCGACCATCTCGGAGATGGGCCGTGTCGTCGCGAACGGCTCGAACGCTCGTGTCTTGTTATCGTCGTAAAGGAACAACGCGGTCATGACCGGCAGTCCCGTGTTGCGAGTATCACTCCCGCTCGCGCACGCCGCGCGGAATGGCGTCCATGAGCGTTTTCAAATCGGTGGATTTGTCGACCGTCGTCACCAATACCAACCCGTCTTCGACGACGACCACGAGATTCGACACCCCGTACATTATGACGGTTGCGCCGTCGCTGTGCACGACATTGTCGCGCGAATCCACGACGTAGACGCGGCCCTGCACTGCGTTCCCCGCCGCGTCGACAGCCCGAACACGCTTGAGCGCGCCCCACGTGCCGACGTCGTCCCACCCGAAGTCCCCCGGCATTACGACCACGCGATTGCTGCGTTCGAGGACTCCGACGTCGACCGACACGGGCTTCACCGTCGCAAAGAATCTGTGAATGTCCTGCGCGTGCGCGTGCAGCGCCGGCGCGATCTCCGGCGTGAGGCGACGAACGTCGTCGAGAAAGTCGCCGACGCGCCAGACGAAGATTCCCGAGTTCCACAGATACCCTTCGCGGCACATTTCAACGGCGCGCGCGCGATCGGGCTTCTCAACGAATCGCGCCACGCGGCGAACGCCTTCATCGAGCGGTTGGCCGGGCTGGATGTAGCCAAACCCCGGATCCGGGCGCGTCGGGACGACGCCCACTGTCACGAGCACGCCATGTCGGTCCGCGACGTCGGCCGCGCGCGTCAGCGCCTGCTGAAAGCCCCGGGCGTCGGACACGGACCAGTCGGCGTGCACGGACATCATCACTGCCTCCGGACCATCGCGACGCGCGATCTCCTGCGCTGCCCACGTGAGCGCCGCCGCCGTACCGCCTGCGCGCGGCTCGGCCACGAGGTTCCCGCGCGGAATATTCGGCAGCAAATCCGCGATTCCCGGCACCAACGCCTCGTTGGTGAGTATTAGCACACGTTCCGGCGGGACGATCGGTGCGAGGCGGGCAACTGAATCGGCCAGCAGCGGTTCGCTGGTCACCAAGGGCAGGAGTTGCTTTGGACGCGACGGCGTACTCAAAGGCCAGAAGCGTGAACCAATTCCACCGGCGAGGACGACCGCCCAGCGGCTCATGCGCTGTCGGCGTTCGATTCGTCGGCCGGAAGACCGACGAGCTCGGCGACTCGCGCGTAGAGCTTCTTGGGGCTGAACGGCTTGGTCAAGAAGTCGTTTGCACCGAGCTGGATCGCGCTCGTGTGTTGCTGCTCCTGGCCGGCCGCGGTGAGAATCACGCACGGAATGTTGCGCCAGCGGTCATCGTTGCGCATCGCGGTCAAGACATCCAGCCCGCTCAGATGAGGCATCATGAGATCGAGCAGGACGAGACATATGTCGGGCTCGCGCTCGAGCGCATCCATCGCTTCGCGTCCATCATAGACGAGAGTGACATGAAACGGCCCCTGCTCGAGCTTCATCTTGATGATGCGACCGATGTGCGGTTCGTCATCGGCGACGAGCACGTGGCACGTCGGATTTGCGTTGCGGGAAGGACTTTCCACGAGAGTTCAGACGAGAGCGGCGATGTGTTCCCGGTTGCGCCGCAGCTCGAAGAGCAGTTGGCCGATGTTCGCGCGCGGATTGAGGAGCACAAGCAAAATGGCTTCGGGAGACAATACCGACACGACGGCGATGCCGTCCCGATGCTCCAACACGGCGGTCAGCAAGTCGCCACGGTCGGTCGCCGCGCCGAGTTCGTCCGCCGGGCCAATGATCGACGGGATGCGCGCGGCGACATCGTCGGCGTCCAAACCAGGCCCCAGCTGACTATCGATCAGCAAGCCGTCGCGACCTAATACGATGGCCGCATCGACTCCTTCACGCTGCCGAATGGCAGCCACCAAATCACGAATGCTCGGCATTCCTTTTCTCCGCGAGCTTGCCCTGCAAAGTGGTGGCGAAACTAGAGATCAAGATAGTCGAAGTCAAGCGAGATCAATCGCTTGAACATTGCTTGAGCATCGCTTGAACATGGCTTCAACATAGCGTGAAGATCGTTTGAAGATCGCTTGAAGATCGCTTGAAGAATGACCGACGCTACCGTATCCTTCGCCCTTGAGCTCCCAGAACATGAATCATCGACCCGTCGGCCTCCGGCCGAAAATTCTCGCGCTGATCGCGGCGACCGTAGCGGTCGCCGGCGTCGCGTGCGGCGACCTCACCGGGGTGCCGGCGTCGCTTCCGACGCTGGCGGACAG
>Ga0157370_10007783_pt1 | contig 11617 bp, 8 predicted proteins | sample C35metaG_FD_113463 | JGI IMG/M metagenome (GOLD analysis project Ga0157370, IMG submission 113463) | Corn rhizosphere microbial communities from Kellogg Biological Station, Michigan, USA - C3-5 metaG | ecosystem: Host-associated > Plants > Roots > Rhizosphere > Soil | place: USA: Michigan... | reverse complement strand
GGCCCAGGCGAGGTTCACGGCGGTCGGCCGCGAGGCGCGGAGGACACGATCGGCTTCGGCGAGGTCCTCCCCCTGCGCAGCCGCGAGGGCGAGCCCGTAGGCGGCGGCGACGCCGATCGCCGGCGCGCCGCGAACGACCATCGACGCGATCGCCCGCGCGACCTCCCCCGAGGTGCGGCATTCGACCTCGAGCTCCTCGAGCGGCAAATGCCGCTGGTCGAGGAACACGACGCGGCCCGGTTCGAGGCGCAGGATCCGCTCAGGCTCGAGCAAGCGCGACGGTCCCGCCCTCGGTCTGCACGGCGCGAGGAACCAGGCGTGCGCGGATCAGGTTCCTTCGTCCCACGAGGCGAGGTACTTGGTCTGCTCGTCGGTCAGCCTGTCGATCGTCGCGCCCATCGTCGCGAGCTTGAGGCGCGCGATCTCCTCGTCGATGTCGGTTGGCACGGGGTACACCTTGTTCTCGAGCGAGGCGGCGTTCTTCACCGCGTACTCGGTTGCGAGCGCCTGGTTCGCGAAGCTCATGTCCATCACGATCGCCGGGTGCCCTTCCGCCGCGGAGATGTTGACGAGCCGCCCCTCGGCCAGCAGGTAGATGCGCCGGCCGTCGGCGAGGGTGAACTCCTCCACGAAGTTCCGCGCCTCGCGCGTCTCGACCGCCTGCTCGCGCAGCGCCGGGATGTCGATCTCGACGTTGAAGTGCCCGGTGTTGCAGACGATCGCCCCGTCCTTCATGGACGCCATGTGCTCGCCCGAGACGACGTGCTTGTCGCCGGTCGCCGTGCAGAACACATCGCCGACCTTCGCGGCTTCCGCCATCGGCATGATCTCGAATCCGTCCATCAACGCCTCGAGTGCGCGCATCGGGTCGACCTCGGTGACGATCACGTGCGCGCCGAGCCCCTTCGCACGCATCGCGACGCCCCGGCCGACCCAGCCGTAGCCGGCGACGACGAACCGGCTGCCGGCGATCAGCACGTTGGTCGCGCGGATGATCCCGTCGATCGTCGACTGGCCGGTGCCATAGCGGTTGTCGAACAGGTGCTTCGTGCGGGCCTCGTTGACGGCGATCACGGGGAATTCGAGAGCGTTGTCTGCCTCCATCGCCTTCAGGCGGATCACGCCCGTCGTCGTCTCCTCCATCCCGGCGACGATGTCGCCGAGCTGCTCGCGGCGGGTGCTGTGCAGGACGCTGATCACATCCGCCCCGTCGTCCATCGTCAGCTGCGGCTTGTGGTCGACCGCCGCCTGGATGTGCGAGTAGTAGGTGTCGTTGTCCTCGCCCTTGATCGCGTAGACGGAGATCCCGAACTCGTCGACGAGCGCCGCGGCGACGTCGTCCTGGGTCGAGAGCGGATTCGATGCGCAGAGCACGACGTCGGCGCCGCCCGCCTTGAGCGTGCGCATCAGGTTCGCGGTCTCCGTCGTCACGTGGAGGCAGGCCGACACGCGATATCCGGCGAGCGGCTGCTCGCGCTCGAACCGTTCGCGGATCGCCTGCAGCACCGGCATCTGCCGGTCCGCCCACATGATCCGACGCACGCCCTCGGAGGCGAGCGAGATGTCCTTTACGTCGTGAGGCAACGTCTGAGCCATGAATCCTTCCTTTGAGGTCGCGGGGAGTGTAGTCAGGCCGCCAGGAGCCGCTCGTGCTTGCGCTGCTCCCATTCGACCCAGGAGCCGGCGTCGTCGCCCGCGGCGAGCCACGCGTCGACGGCGGTCCGGAGCTCGACGTCGCGCCGCAGCCTGAGCGCGAACGCAAGCTCGGCGAGATCGAGCCCGAAGCGGCGGCGCAGCTCGCGCAGCGTCGCGAGGCGGTTGACCTCGGCGAGCCCGTACAGGCGGTAGCCGGCGGGGGTCCTCCGCGGGACGACGAGCCGGTGCTCCTCGAGGTAGCGGAGCATGCGGGCAGACCAGCCGGTCTCCCGGGCGGCCGCGCCGACGGTCAGGGGCTCCTGCACGCCCCAACCTTACCAGATGCGTGTGAAGGTTGCCGCGGAGCGCTACGGCGCGGAGGTTCCCTCGCGACCGTAGGCGTCTTCGAGCCGGACGACGTCGTCGAGCTCCGGCGTCGAGACCTCGAGGATCGTCGTGTCCTCGATCGCCGTCACCCGGTGGACGGTGCCGGGGCGGTAGTGGAAGGCCGCCCCCGCGCCGACGATCTCCTCCTTGAGCACCGTCTCGCCCACCTCGCCCAGCTCGAGCTTCACGCGCCCCGACTGGATCAGCCACGCCTCGTCCTTCGTGCGATGGAACTGCAGCGAGAGCGCCTGCCCGGCCTTCACGAAGAGCAGCTTGCCGCAGTAGGTGTCGGTGAGCGCCCAGATCAGCTCGTGGCCCCACGGCTTCTCGACCTTCGTGACCGTATGGCTCCAGGCATCGAGCGAGTCGATGTTCGGCGAGTCGAGGCTCATCGGCAGCGCGATCCTCTCACGCGAGCCACTCGGGATGCGAGTGGACGTGGTCGGACGCCGCCCGCAGCTCCTTCGGCGTGTTGACGGTCAGCCAGAGGCCCTCGTGGCGGAAGGCGCGCAGGCCTCCCTCGGCGGCGAGCTCGGGGAACGTCGACGACTCGTGGTCTCCCCGGTCCGGAAAGCGATCGACCGTCTCCTCGGCGAGTACGTAGTTGCCGCAGTTGACCCAGAACGAGACGCGCCCGCCCTCGCGAAAGCCGTGGACGACGTCGTCGTCGTCGACCTCGACGAGCCCGAACTGCGACTTCGGCCGTGCGATCGTGATCGTCGCGAGCGCCCCTGATGCCCGGTGGGCCGCGAGGAGGGCGGCGAAGTCGACGTCGAGCAGCTCGTCGCCGTTCAGCGCGAACACCTCGCCGTGCTCCCGGCGCCTGCGCGCCGCGAACTTGATCCCGCCGCCGCGGCCGAGGCGCTCGGGCTCCTCGACGGCGACGATCTCGGCCCCGAGACCCGCGAGCTCCGACTCGAAGAGCTGTCCCTGGCCCGCCGCGCAGGCAAAGAGCACGCGCGTCACCCCGGCCTGCACGAGCCGGGCGACCTGGTAGGCGGCGAGCGGCCGGCCCGCCACCTCGACGAGCGCCTTCGGCCGTCCACCGGCAGCCTCGCCGAGCCGCTCGGCCTTGCCGCCGGCGAGGATGATCGCTTCCACGGCCTGCTAGGCCTCCTGGGCGGGCGCAGCCTCGGGCAGCTGCGGCAGCACGTCCGTCGGCGAGACCGGACGGCCGACGCCCTCGTACGCGAACCCGGCGCGGCGGGTCTCGTCCGGGTCGAGCAGGTTGCGGCCGTCGATGATCAGCGGGTTGGCCATCGCGGCGCGCACCTCGGGCGAGGCGAGCCCGCGCAGCTCCTCCCACTCGGTCACGATCACGGCCGCGTCCGCACCCCGTACGGCATCCGCGACGGTCGCGACCACCTCGACGCCCTTCGGCAGCTTGCCGCCGTCGGCGATCGGGTCCCAGGCGCGTACCTCGGCCCCTTCGGCGAGCAGGCGCGAGGCGAGCACGATCGACGGCGCTTCGCGCATGTCGTCGGTTCCGGCCTTGAAGGCGAGACCGAGCAGCGCGACGTTCTTGCCCCGCAACGAGCCGAGGTGGCGCGTCAGCTTTCCGATCACGCGGCGCTTCTGCAGCTCGTTCACCTCGATCACGGCCGAGAGGAGCTGGAAGTGGTAGCCCGAGTTCGAGGCGAGCTGCTTCAGGGCGAGCGAGTCCTTCGGGAAGCACGAGCCGCCGTAGCCGATGCCCGCGCGGAGGAAATGAGGCCCCAGCCGATGGTCGAGACCGACACCTTCCGCAACCTTCACGACGTCCGCGCCGGTTGCCTCGCAGACATTCGCGATCTCGTTGATGAACGAGATGCGCGTCATCAGGAACGCGTTCGCGGCGAGCTTGATCATCTCGGCCGAGTTGACGTCCGAGCGGACGATGGGCGCGTCGATCTGCTCGTACAGCCGCGCGACCGCGTCGCCGTCGTCGGCGTGGAACGCGCCGATCGCGATCCGGTCGGGATGCATGAAGTCGCGCACGGCGGTGCCCTCGGCGAGGAACTCCGGGTTCGACACGTACCCGACGTGCTCGAGCCCCCGCTGGTCGAGACCCGCGCGGATCTTCTCGCCCGTGCCGACGGGCACGGTCGACTTCATCACGAGAACCGGGCGACCGTCGAGGTCGGGCAGCTCGTCGATCACCGTCCACACGCGCGACAGGTCGGCGTCGCCCGAATAGGTCGGGGGCGTGTCGACGCACACGAAGAGGAACTCGCAGTCGGCGACGTCGGCGACGTCGAGGGTGTATGTCAACCGCCCCGCGTGCGCGTCGAGCAGCTCGGGAACGCCGTCCTCGTGGAACAGCACGTCGCCCCGGCGGAGCGCCTCGATCTTCGCGGGGACGACGTCGCGGACGACCACCTGGTGGCCGAGCTCCGCGAAGCATGCTCCCGTGACGAGGCCGACCCAACCGGCGCCGAAGATGCCTACCTTGCTCATCGCGGGCGGGACTCTACTTTGCGCTTGTTAGGGGTCTGAGACCCTTGGCGATTGCGAGCATCGTCTCGTTCGACAGGTCGTCGAGCAGCGTGTTGACCACCCAGTAGCTGGCGCCGTGCGCGTGCAGCACGACCATGTGCAGGTGCGAGCCGTTGTAGTAGAGATCGAACTCACGGCCGCCCAGATCATGCCGGAAGCTCTTGTCCGCGAGCGCCGGCGCGTCGTCGAAATCGGTCTCCTGGATCCCCCAGAACTCGTTGCCGGTGTGGAAGACGAGACGGACCGCCTTGTGGCCGCCCCTCCGGTCGATCCAGTACTGGCGCACCGGCTTGTCGCCCGACAACGTGTCGGGATACGAGCTCCGCTCGAGCACCGTCGGGACCTGGAGCGGGAACCTGACCTTGGACCTGAGCGGCGCAAGCAGGCTCGTTCCGTAGGACGGGTCCTTCCTGACGTAGGGCGCCTGATGCGTCGGCGTCGTGACGACGGGGGTCGGAGCGATCGTGCCGGGGAACGCGGTGCCGAGCACGACGAGGAGCATCGAGCCCGGGTCGCGCGCGAGCAGGCCCGGCGCGCGCGGGAGCTTCGCGACCTCCGCCGGCTGCAGCAGGTTCTGCATCGCCTTGGCCGCGGCCTGCGACCCCTTCTGCGCCGGGTCGTAGTAGATCTTCGAATGGAAGTACGTCTTCCCGGGCGGGGCGTTCGCCTCGATCGATCCCGGCGGGACCTGCGTGACGTACCCGCGCTGACCGAGGAGGTACGAGGTATTCGCGGCGGCCGCGGCGACGCCGCTGCCGTTCAGGACGGTGACGGTCACCGAGGACGGACGCGGCGTCTTGGACTTCAGCTTCTTGCCGAGCGCCGACGCGTTCGCGGCCTTCGACGACTGCACGTCGGGATTCTGGAACTGGTCGACCGCCTTCTGGATCTCCTCGGGTGCCGCCGTGCACCCGATCGCACACTGCACGTTCTCGATCTTGTCCTGGAAGAGATGCCCGCCGGGAAGCCCCTGTGCGAACAGTGCGTACGAGATCACCTGATCACCCTGGAGCGTGCGTCCGCCCTCGCCCACCTCGATGTTCTTCGTGATCGTGTTGACGAGCGCGGGGAACTTCGTGATCGAGAAGCTCTGCGCGACCTGGTCCTTGAACGCGTGCACGAACTCCTGCTGCCGGGCGACGCGGGTCAGGTCGGAGTCGGTGTGCCGGAAGCGCACGAAGTCGAGCGCCTGCTGGCCGGTGAGACGCTGGTACCCCGGCTGCAGGTTGATGTTCGCGTAGTTGTCGTAGTAGGCGCCCGTGTTCTTGTTGTAGTACCGGCGGTCGACGTCCATCCAGATCCCGCCGAGCTTGTCGACGACCTCCTTGAACCCGTGGAAGTTCACCGTGATCAGGTAGTTGATCGGGAGCGACGTGAGATGCCTGACCGTCAGCACCGTGCCTTTCGAGCCGCACCGCGAGTAGGCCGAGTTGATGCGGTCGGTGGTGACGACGTGACCGACGCTGTCCGACGCCGTCGACCCGCAGTAGATCGGCACGTCGAGGTCGCGCGGGAACGAGAGCAGCGAGATGGTCTTCGTCTGCGGGTCGGCCCGGATGAGCATCAGCGTGTCCGAGAGCGAGGGACGGTCGGCCTCGACGCCGGCGCGATGGTCGTAGCCGATCACGAGGGCGATCGCCGCCTTGTTGGCGACGGGGACGTCGAGCGTCTTCGACGCCTTGACGACGTCCGGGGTATGGGCGCGGACGGTCGCGACCGACTGGTGGAAATAGAGATACGAACCGCCGGCAACCGCGAGGGCGAGCGACGTCAGCGAGAGAAAGGTCCCGAGCAGGATCCGGCGCAGGAACCCCAGGCCGGTCCGCGCCGGGGGCGGCGGCTGCCGGTAGCGCGTGACCGCACTGACCGTCCCCGGAGGGAAGACGGCGTTGCCGTTTCGGTGGGCAGCAGCGCCTCTGCCGACGCCTCTCTTCAGTGTCGTCCGCATAGAACGTGTGCGGCGCCCGTAGGCGCCTGCCCGGCCAGGATACCCGACTCCCCGGCGGCTAACCGAGGCTCGGCGAGAGCCAGCGCTCGGCCTCCGAGAGGGCCACACCCCGGCGGGCTGCGTAGTCGGCCAGCTGGTCTCGACCGATCCGGCCGACGGCGAAGTACTTCGACTCCGGATGGTGCAGGTAGACGCCGCTGACGGCCGCAGGCGGCGTCATCGCGAAGCTCTCGGTCAGGGCGATCCCGATGCGCTCGGCCTCGAGCAGGCCGATGAGCTTCGGCTTCTCGCTGTGATCGGGGCACGCCGGATAGCCGAACGCGGGCCTGATGCCGCGGAAGTTCTCCTTCAGGATGTCTTCATCGGAGAGATCCTCGTCGGGCGCGTACCACTCGCGACGCGCGCGACGGTGCAGGAACTCCGCAAACGCCTCCGCGAGCCGGTCGGCGAGAGCCTTGACGGCGATCGCGGAGTAGTCGTCGTGCGCGGCGACGTAGCGTGCCGAGAGCTCGTCGGCACCGTGAATCGCGACGGCGAACGCGCCCATGAAGTCGTCGGCCGGCGCCACGTAGTCGGCGAGGCAGCGGTTCGGGCGGCCGTCGCCGTGGTCGGTCTGCTGCCGCAGGAACGAGAAGCGCTCGTCGCCGATCACGACGTCGTCTCCGTCGGCGTGTGCCGGCCAGAAGCCGTGGACGCCTGCGGCGCGGAGCGAGGCGCCCTGGAGGATCTCGCGGAGGAGCGCCTGCGCGTCGTCGAAGAGCTCCCGGGCGGCGGGGTTGTCGAGGATCGCCGGGAACTTGCCCTTCAGGTCCCAGGCATGGAAGAAGAACTGCCAGTCGATGAACGGGACGAGCTCTGCGAGCGCAGGCTCGACCACGCGCGTGCCGATGAACGGCGGCACGGGCGGCACGACGGCGGGCACGCTCGGCCGGTTCGCGCGTGCAGCTGCCAGCGACAGCAGCGGCTTGCGGATCTTCTCTGCGTGCTGGACGCGGAGACGCTCCTGCAGCTCCCGGTTCCCGGCATCGAGCTCGGCACGCCGCTTCGGGTCGAGGAGCTGCGACACGACGTCGACGACCCGGCTCGCATCGAGCACGTGGACGGTCTCGTTCGCGTATTCGGGCGCGATCTTCACAGCGGTGTGCTGCCGCGAGGTCGTCGCGCCGCCGATCAGCAGCGGCAGCTCGAGCCTGCGGCGACCCATCTCGCGTGCGACCGCGACCATCTGGTCGAGCGACGGCGTGATCAGGCCGGAGAGGCCGATCACGTCGACGTTCTCCGCCTCGGCCGTGTCGAGGATCTTCTCCGGCGGGACCATCACGCCCAGGTCGATCACGTCGTAGTCGTTGCAGCCGAGCACGACGCCGACGATGTTCTTGCCGATGTCGTGCACGTCGCCCTTCACGGTCGCGAGCAGCACCTTCCCCTGCGCGCCGTGCGAGCCGTCCTTCTCGGCCTCCATGTACGGCTGCAGGTAGACGACCGCACGCTTCATCACCCGGGCCGACTTGACGACCTGCGGCAGGAACATGCGGCCCGAGCCGAACAGGTCGCCGACGACGCGCATGCCGTCCATCAACGGCCCCTCGATCACGTCGAGCGGCCGCGCAGCCTGGAGTCGCGCCTCCTCCGTGTCCGCCTCGACGTGGTCGACGATTCCGTGGACGAGGGCGTGCTCGAGCCGCTTTCCGACCGGCGCCTCGCGCCAGGCCAGGTCGACCTCGCGCCTGGTGCCGGCGCCGCGAACGCGGTCGGCGAGCTCGACGAGGCGCTCGGTCGCGTCGTCGCGGCGGTTGAAGATGACGTCCTCGACACACTCGAGGAGCTCCGGGTCGATGTCCTCGTAGACGGCGAGCTGCCCGGCGTTGACGATCCCCATGTCGAGCCCGCCCCGGATCGCGTGATAGAGGAACGCCGCGTGCATCGCTTCGCGCACGCGGTCGTTGCCCCGGAACGAGAAGCTGAGGTTCGAGATCCCGCCGGAGGTGCGCGCGCCCGGGCAGCGCTCCTTGATCTTCGGCAGCGCCTCGATGAAGGCCCGGGCGTAGTCGTTGTGCTCCTCGATCCCGGTCCCGACGGCGAGCACGTTCGGGTCGAAGACGATGTCCTGCGGCTGAAAGCCCACCTCGCCGACGAGCAGGTCGTAGGCGCGCCCGCAGATCTCCACGCGGCGCTCGACCTCGGTTGCTTGCCCCTCTTCGTCGAAGGCCATCACGACGACCCCGGCGCCGTAGTCGTGCACGCGCCGCGCCTGCCGGAGGAACTCTTCCTCGCCTTCCTTGAGCGAGATCGAGTTGACGACGCCCTTTCCCTGCAGGCACCGGAGCCCCGCCTCGAGCACCGTCCACTTCGAGCTGTCGATCATCACCGGGACCCGGGCGACCTCGGGCTCGGTCGCGATCACATTCAGGAAGCGGCGCATCGCCTCCTCGCCCTCGAGCAGGTCGGCGTCCATGTTCACGTCGATCAGGTTGGCGCCGCCGCGTACCTGCTCGACCGCGACCTCGACCGCTCCGTTGAAGTCGCCGCCTTCGATCAGCCGCCGGAAGCGCGCGGAGCCGGTCACGTTGGTGCGCTCGCCGACCAGCACGAACCCCGTGTCGGCGCCGATCTCGAAGGTCTCGAGGCCGCTGAAGCGTGCCGTCTCGCCCCGCCTCGCCGGCACCGGACGCGGCGCCAGGCCCCGGACGCTCTGAGCGATCGCCTTCGTGTGCTCCGGCGTCGAGCCGCAGCAGGAGCCGACGACGTTCAGGAACCCGTCGCGCGCGAACTCGTGCAGGAGCCCCGAGGTGACGTCCGGCGTCTCGTCGTAGCCGCCGAAGGCGTTCGGCAGTCCCGCGTTCGGGTGGGCCGAGGTCAGGCACGTCGCGACCTGCGACAGATCCGCCACGTACGGCCGCATCTCCCGCGCGCCCAGCGAGCAGTTGACGCCCACGATCAACGGCGCCGCGTGCTCGATCGACGTCCAGAACGCGTCGATCGTCTGGCCGCTCAGCGTCCGGCCGGAGAGATCGACGATCGTGACGCTGATCCAGAGCGGCAGCTGCGGCGCCACCTCGCGTGCCGCCATGATCGCCGCCTTCGCGTTCAACGTGTCGAAGATGGTCTCGATCAGCAGGAGGTCGACGCCGCCGTCGACGAGCCCCCGGATCTGCTCGGCGTACGTCTCGACCACGTCGTCGAAGGTGTGCGTGCGATAGCCGGGATCGTCGACCCGCGGGCTCAGCGAAAGCGTGATGTTGAGCGGCCCGACAGACCCCGCGACGAAACGCGCCGGCCCGGCGGCCTCCCGCGCGATGCGCGCCCCGGCGACGTTCATGTCGTAGACGGCTGACTCGAGCCCGTAGTCCGCCTGCCCGATCGACGTGGCGGTGAACGTGTTCGTCGTCGCGATGTCGGCGCCCGAGGCGAAGTACGCGTCGTGCACGGACCGCACGATGTCCGGTCGCGTGAGATTGAGCAGGTCGGGGTCGTTCAGGAGGTCGCGCGGGTGATCGGCGAACCGCTCGCCGCGAAAGTCCGCCTCGGTGAGACCGCGGTTCTGCAGCAGCACACCCCACGCCCCGTCCAGCACGAGGATCCGCTCCTCGGCCAGTGTGCGTATCTCGTGGGCGACGTTGCGATCGGTCATAGCTCTTTAGGCGTTTGGTAACCCGGTCGCCAAGCTGCTTTTCAAAGCTTTCCGGAAGATTCAGACTAGCGCCTTCGAGCTACCCCCTGCCGGCCACCGCGAGCTGGTTCTCCGCATGGCGGAGCCGCTGCTCGGCCTGCCAGCGGTCGGCCGTCGAATCGCCCCGGTCGATCGCCTCGAGCTCCGCCTGCGCGGCCTCGAGCTGCTCGCGCGCGCGGGCGTCGTCGATCTGCGCCGCCTCGACGGCATCGTCGACGAGCGCGATCGCACGATCCTCGAGCACCTGGAAGAACCCCGGGCCGGTCGCGAACTCGAGCACCTGCGCGTCGCTCACGTGGACGCGCGTCGAGCCCGCCTTGAGGGTCGCGATCAACGGGGCGTGGCGCGCGAGCACGCCGATCTCCCCGGCCGCACCCGGCACGATGATCATCTCGGCGTCGCCCTCGTACGCGGGACCGTCCGGCGTGACGACCGAGACGGAGAAGCTCCTGCGGTCGGCCACGCGACTACGCGGCTGCGCCGGACATCTGCTTCGCCCGCTCGACCGCGCCCTCGATCGGGCCGACCATGTAGAAGGCCTGCTCGGGCAGCTCGTCGTGCCGGCCCTCGAGGATCTCCTGGAAGCCGCGGATCGTGTCCTCGAGCGTGACGTACGGACCCGGCGTGCCGGTGAACTGCTCGGCGCCGAAGTTCGGCTGCGACAGGAACCGCTGTATCTTCCGTGCGCGCGTCACCGTCAGACGGTCTTCGTCCGAGAGCTCCTCGATGCCGAGGATCGCGATGATGTCCTGGAGGTCCTTGTAGCGCTGCAGCACCTCCTGCACCCGCGTCGCGGTCGAGTAGTGCTCCTCGGAGACGATCCCGGGCTGGAGCGCGCGGGACGTCGAGTCGAGCGGGTCGACGGCGGGGTAGATCCCCTGCTCCACGATCGCGCGCGACAGCGTCGTCGTCGCATCGAGGTGGGCGAAGGTCTGGGCCGGAGCCGGGTCGGTCAGGTCGTCGGCCGGCACGTAGATCGCCTGCACGGACGTGACCGCGCCCTTCGTCGTCGACGTGATGCGCTCCTGGAGCTGACCCATCTCGGTGGCGAGCGTCGGCTGGTACCCGACGGCTGACGGCATCCGACCAAGCAGTGCCGACACCTCGGAGCCTGCCTGCACGAAGCGGAAGATGTTGTCGATGAAGAGCAGCACGTCCTGCCCCTGGTCGCGGAAGTACTCCGCCATCGTCAGGCCGGACAGCCCGACGCGCAGGCGCGCGCCCGGCGGCTCGTTCATCTGCCCGTAGCAGAGCGCGACCTTGTCGAGCACGCCCGACTCCTCCATCTCGAGGAGCAGATCGTTGCCCTCGCGCGTCCGCTCGCCGACGCCCGAGAAGACGGACACGCCGGCATGCTGGCGGGCGATGTTGTGGATCAGCTCCTGGATCAGCACCGTCTTGCCGACGCCGGCGCCGCCGAAGAGCCCGATCTTGCCGCCGCGCACGTACGGGGCGATCAGGTCGATCACCTTGATGCCCGTCTCGAAGATCTCGACCTTCGG
>Ga0157370_10007779_pt1 | contig 11620 bp, 7 predicted proteins | sample C35metaG_FD_113463 | JGI IMG/M metagenome (GOLD analysis project Ga0157370, IMG submission 113463) | Corn rhizosphere microbial communities from Kellogg Biological Station, Michigan, USA - C3-5 metaG | ecosystem: Host-associated > Plants > Roots > Rhizosphere > Soil | place: USA: Michigan... | reverse complement strand
TGCACAAATTGCGATGTGGCCTACTGTAAAAAAACATTTAACTCCCGGCAAGGCTTTATATTTTTCCCATGGTTTCGGAATCACGTACAACGATCAGACTGGAATTATCCCTCCAAAAGATGTGGATGTATTTTTGGTAGCACCAAAAGGCTCAGGAACTTCTTTGCGCAGAATGTTTTTACAAGGCCGCGGATTAAACAGCAGCTACGCCATTTTTCAGGATGCAACAGGAAAAGCATTTGACAGAGTAATTTCATTAGGAATTGCAATTGGTTCCGGCTATTTATTTGAAACTACATTTAAAAGAGAAGTTTACAGCGATCTTACCGGTGAGCGCGGAACTTTGATGGGAGCAATACAGGGAATTTTTGCTGCACAATTTGAAGTGCTTCGCAAAAATGGACACTCACCTTCCGAAGCTTTTAATGAAACTGTTGAGGAACTGACACAATCATTAATGCCTTTGGTTGCAGAAAATGGAATGGACTGGATGTACGCCAATTGCTCTACGACAGCACAACGTGGCGCTTTGGACTGGTGGAAAAAATTCCGTGATGCAACATTACCGGTATTTGATGATCTGTACAAAAGTGTAGCAGCAGGAAAAGAAGCAGCACTTTCTATCAACTCAAATTCACAACCGGATTATCGTGAAAAATTAAATGAAGAATTGAAAGAATTGCGCGAAAGTGAAATGTGGCGTGCCGGCAAAACTGTAAGAAGTTTGAGGCCAGAAAACCAGGAACCGGCATAATTAAATATCATTAAAGGTTGCCAACTATTGCAATAGTTGGCAACCTTTAAAAACAGAATTAAATGAACATCACAATGAACACAAATGGAAAATCTGAAAATTATTTTCCTGTTTTCGATGGCCTTGGAGTCGCTGATGCTGAAGAGCGATTGAGAAAGATTGTAAACCGCACTCCACTTACATTAAACAGAAATTTATCTGCAAAATATCAGTGCAATATTTTTCTAAAAAGAGAAGATCTGCAGGTGGTGCGCTCTTATAAATTACGCGGCGCCTATAACATGCTAAGCACCTTGCCAGCCGAACAATTAAAACAAGGTGTAGTGTGCGCCAGCGCTGGAAATCATGCACAGGGTTTCGCTTATTCATGCAAAAAATTAGGCTGCCATGGAGTAGTTTTTATGCCTGTTATCACTCCAAAACAAAAAGTAAAACAGACAAAAATGTTTGGCGAAAATTTTGTCGAAATACAATTGGTCGGGGATTCATTTGAAGAATGTGCCGAAGCTGCATTAAAATATACCCAGGAAAACAATAAGACATTTATTCCGCCTTATGATAATTATAAGATCATTGAAGGACAGGCCACTGTTGGACTAGAAATCTTAGAAGATCTGACTCATGTCAATTATTTATTTGTTCCCGTTGGTGGTGGCGGATTGGCTTCCGGAGTTGGTTCTTATTTCAAAACATTTTCACCGGCCACGAAAATAATTGGGGTAGAACCTGAAGGTGCACCTTCGATGTCCGAAGCATTCAAACAAGGGCATCCTGTTACGTTACCAGATATTGAGCATTTTGTGGATGGTGCTTCCGTAAGCCGCGCCGGAGATATTACCTATTCTGTATGCAAAGATGTTTTGAATGAAATGCATTTGGTTCCCGAAGGAAAAGTTTGTTCAACTATTTTACAATTATACAATGAAGATGCAATTGTTGTAGAACCTGCCGGAGCATTGTCTATTGCGGCTTTGGACGATTATACAGAAGAGATAAAAGGCAAAAATGTAGTTTGCGTAATCAGTGGTGGGAATAATGATATTGACAGAATGCAGGAAATAAAAGAAAGATCATTGCAATATGAAGGATTGAAACATTATTTTCTGATTCGCTTTGCGCAAAGGCCCGGCGCGTTAAAAGAGTTTGTAAATGAAGTGCTTGGGCCAAATGATGACATTACGCGTTTTGAATACATTCAAAAGAATAATAAAGAAGCCGGTCCGGCCCTCGTTGGTATTGAATTAGGCGATAAAAAAGATTACAACGCGTTGAAAAAAAATCTTGATTTTTATAAAATAAATTATACAGAATTAAAAAAAGATGATAATGCTTTTGGGTATCTGGTGTAATGATTTTTGCGTTTTCAAATAAATAAGATTTTTGATTGTCCCTTTTTTAAAAGATGTCATTTTCCACAAATAACCTGTTTTTTTTTATAAAAATTTTCCGTTTAACTCATTTATAAATTCTTGCAGCCCATCCTCCGCCTGGAGCCAAATGAATTTTAATCTTATCATTTCTGGTAATTGTCTTTTCAACTTTTTTATAATCAATTCCATTTCTGTCTGCATTGATGCCATCTTCAAAATAGGAAATATGAGATGTTCCTTCCGGTAAAAAAGAAAAATCAATAATGATATCACGGGCCTTCCAATTGGTCATTGCTGCTGCAAAATATTCGTTTCCTTTTCTTCTTGCAAGCGCAACATACTCTCCTACTTCTCCATCTAATGGAATCGTTTCATCCCATGTTGTGGGCACACTTGTTATAAAATCCAATGATTCTTTTTCCTTTTCATAAGCGGTTGGATTATCAGCAAGCATTTGCAAAGGCGCATCAAAGATCACATACATTGCAAGTTGCTGACATCTTGTGCCAAGGCTCATTGGGTTGTCATTGATCGGTGCAAAATCTTTGTGTTGGGCGTTGCGCATGGCTCCAGGTGTATAATCCATCGGGCCTGCAAACATTCTTGTGTAAGGCAATGTAACTGCCATCCATGGAGTAGTTAGCGAGTCTGTCCATTTATCTTGTTCAAGACCCGGAACGCCTTCAAAATTTACGACATTCGGGTAGGTTCTCTGAAGCCCGGCAGGTTTATGTGCGCCATGATAATCCACCAGCAAATGATGTTGTGCTGCTGCTTCCGCACAACGCCAATAAAAATTCACAACCGCCTGATCATCACGATCCATGAAATCAACTTTAATTCCTTTCACTCCCCATTGTTCAAAAAGATCCATCGCTTCTTTCATTTGATTATCCAATGTTCGCCAAACACACCAAAGAATTACACCCACATTTTTTTGCTTCCCATAATCAGTAATTGCCTTGACATCCACATCCGGAACACGCTCTGTCATATTTCCCAACTTGTACCAGCCTTCATCCATAATGATGTAAGGAATGTGATTTCGGGAAGCAAAATCAATGTAATATTTATAAGTTTGAGTATTTACCCCGGCACGAAAATCAACGCCGGTAACGTTCCAGTTATTCCACCAATCCCAGGCAACCTGACCCGGTTTTATCCAGGCAGTATTTTCAATTTTTGTTGGCAAGGCAAGTTTATAAACGATCTGGTTGTTCAGCAATTGATCATCCCGGTCAGCAACCGCAAGAATTCTCCACGGGAAAGTTCTGCTTCCTTTTGTATGAGCGATATAATTGTAAACACTTGCCGGGCGAAATGTGCGATCCCAACCCCAGTTTTTTGTGGAATCATTTTTCTCTTCTGTTTTTACTGCAGGCGGAAAAATAGATTGCAATTCATTACTATTGTTTCCGGTAAAATACAATCCTGGATAATCATACAAATCACTCTCTGTGATTAGTAATTTTCCCTGATTATGTAAATCAACCAACAATGGCAATTGAACTGTTTTATTATTATTCACCGAATCAATTGGTTGTTTTTGGTAAATATGTTCATAGCTATTCATCCAGCGATTTGAAAAAGCAAACCATGCAGAAGAATTTTCCGGCAGAGAAATATTAAAGCGTTCATCCATGACAGTTATACTATCAGAAAAACTCGTTTCAAAGCGATAAGCGACAGCATCATTGTATGCCCTGAACTCAACACTGAAATGATTTTTATAGAAAAGCCGGATTGAATTATACTCATCTTTTATAATGGAGCTTTTGATGGCAACCACCGGGTTTATAATTGTATTTATTTGTTTCTTCAACGTTTTTTTTACTTTCTCATTTTGCGCCGGAATCACTTCTTTCTCAAGTTGCATCGCAATTTCAACAGACGGGACAATTGTTTTACCATTTTTCAATAACGAAAAATGCAACGATTTTACATTACTGATTTGCATTGTAAGATGTCCATCAGGAGAAGTGATTTTATATTGTTGCGCAAATGTTTTTGCTGAAATAAAAGAGGTAAAAATCAATAAGCCGAAGAAAAGTTTTTTCATAAAATAATTTTAAGAAAGAATTCTGTGCAATAAATAGGATAAATAAAAATAAAGAAAACTGGCAAAATGAAGAAAGTAATAATGTTTTTTCCAACAATTATAATCTAAAAACTTTTCACCACTGAAAAATCAACATTGGGTGCTTGCAAAACTTTTCAAAATTCCGAAAGTTGATTGGTTTTATCATCACTTCAAAACCTTTACGATTATTTCGAATAAGCATCACCGTTACAAAAAATCAACCGGCAATTTTTTCCTCTAAAAAAATTTTCTCTTCTTTTCTTAAAGATTTGTCCAAAACAAAAGTTCCAAACGGAATTAATGCGGCCAAAAAAGCAATGATTGTTCTCCTGAAATTCCATTCCATAGTTATTTTCACAACTATTAATGCAAGAATGAAAAGCATAAAAAGCAATCCGTGAACCCAGCCAATATACCAAACTGCTCCCGGATTTCCTGCGATATATTTAACCGGCATCGCAACAAATAAGAGTAAAAGATAAGAAATTCCTTCAGCAATTCCAGCGATTCTTAATCTGCCGATTGCTGTATTAGAAAATTGTAAACTCATTTTTTTCTTTTATTAATTTACCTGTGTTTGTCGCGAATGTAATCCTCCTTTTCTAAATGAAAATCCAATTCCTGCAATATTATGTCCATTCATCCGCGCAGCCACCTCAAAGAATGCCTGCAATTGATCGAAAAAAAATAAAGGTGCTGATGTAAACATTCGGGACTTTAAAAAATTCAGCAAGGATGAACTCATCAAAAAGCAGATTGTGAAGCAAATACCATCGGCTGCTTTTACATCGGATCACCGGCCCTGAGGCAGTTGATCAAAAAACTTCATTGCGATGATGATATCACGCTGGTAACCGACAGTATCATCAGGCCGGGTAACTCAGTCAGGAATGATGCACGAATACATTTACAGGTTTCACAACCGGGATCATCAAGATTGCTCGCTATTTCGTCTGTCTTAGTCTGCGGAATGACTCCGGATGGCAAAAGATTTTTCATGGTTATTTTTAAATACGGAAATTAAATCCTTTCTCTGATACCATAAAAGCATGGAAAATCAACTAAAATCTGAAAGGAATAAATAAGTGGGATATTGTTTTCCTGAAATTAAAAAGTACCCGGGCTCACGTTGCTGTTCCTTTAAAACCGACTCCCGTTGTCTGGTCCTGACCAGGGATAAGATTTGCAATCGATATTTTATTTCATAAATAGCTTTTGAATCAGAAGCTTTCCTATTGAATGTATAAATCGCCGTTTCAGATAGATAATTAGCCGAAACATATCCTATTTTTGAAGTGTCTGTCATAAAAAGAATTCTATTGAAAAAACATTCTACCCCGAATGCAACAAGAGCAATCATTTTTTCACTTGCTTCTCTGCTGCTGGTATGCTTTCAATCGGCTGCGCAAAAAAAGAATGCCTCTTACCGATTGAATATACACAGGACTGCCGTGCCGGTAAAGGTGGATGGGTCAATTGATGATGTAGCATGGCAGGAGGCAGATTCCGCATACAATTTTTATATGGTGCTACCTATGGACACTTCTTACGCGACGGTAAAAACAGAAGTGAGAATGTGTTATGACGATCATAGTTTTTACCTTATCGCCACCTGTTATAAAAGTGAACCCGGCCATTATTTTGTAGAATCGCTCAGGCGTGATTTTGTATTCGGTAAAAATGATAATTTCCTGGTATTCATTGATCCGTTCAACGATCTTACCAATGGTTTTTCTTTTGGAGCCAATGCCGCCGGCGCCCAATGGGATGGAAGTATGTATGAAGGAGGAAAAGTAGACCTGAATTGGGATAATAAATGGACATCCCAGGTAAAAAATTATAAGGACAAATGGGTATTTGAAATGGCCATCCCTTTTTCCAGCATCCGTTACAAAAACGGGGTGAAAACATGGGGCATCAATTTTAGCCGTAATGATCTCAGAACATCTGAGAAGAGTTCGTGGGCACCGATGCCGAGACAGTTTCCCACTGCCTCGCTGGCTTACACCGGGGACCTTGTATGGGATGAACCGCCACCGCCTTCTGAGGCCAACATTTCCATAATTCCTTATTTTTTAGGTGGTACCGGTAAGAACCATGAAGCTAAAACGCCTTCAAAACTTACAACGAATGCAGGTATGGATGCCAAGATCGCCATTAACTCCTCACTCAATTTAGACCTTACCGTGAATCCTGATTTTTCGCAGGTAGAAATAGACCAACAGGTAACCAACCTTGACCGCTATGAATTGTTCTACCCGGAAAAGCGGCAGTTCTTCTTAGAAAATGGCGACCTGTTTGCCAACTTTGGATACGCCTCCATCCGGCCCTTTTTTTCAAGACGTATCGGCTTAGGCGTGCCAATAAATTATGGGACAAGGTTAAGTGGCCGGCTTGATAAGAACTGGAGGATAGGTGCTATGGATATGCAAACAGGAAGCGTGAATTCTGTAAGCCTGCCGGCACAAAATTTTGCTGTTGCCGCCATACAGCGAAGGTTGTTTTCAAGATCAAACATTGGAATGATCTTCATCAACAAGCAATCACTTCATTACAAGAACCTTTCTGATTCCGGCAAGCAGGTATATTCTGAATACAACAGGAATGTAGGTCTTGAATACAACCTTGCCTCCGCAAATAATGTATGGACCGGAAAAGCCATGGTGGTACAATCTTCCACGCCCGGTAAGCATGGGAATAATTGGGTACATGCTGCGAACCTGCAATATAATAGCCGCAAATGGCTGGTAAACTGGCAACATGAATATGTAGGAAAAAACTATAACGCAGAAGTAGGCTATGTACCCCGTAATGGCTATATTAAATTGAACCCGCAGGCAAGCTATTTCTTCTTTCCGAAAGGTGGAAGTATTTTATCGCATGGTCCTAAAGTATCTCTTTTATTTTACACGGATGAATCATTCAGGCTTACCGACGATGAAGAATATGTTGCCTACAACCTTAATTTTCGTAATCAAAGTATTTTTACTGCCTGGGTATCTCATGATTATGTGGAGTTGCAGAATCCCTTCGATCCTACCAATTTTAAAAAAGACACTTTAGCCCGTGGCACCAGGCATCACTGGCAGGCATTTGGAACGAGTTTTTTTTCCAAACCGGAAAGTCTCCTGACCTACGACCTTTCCACCCGCTTTGGTGGCTATTATGCCACCGGCAGCCGGTATAATTTGGTTGCAAATGTTGGCTATCGCTTTCAGCCTTTTGTAAGCCTCGCGCTGAATGTCAGTTACGATCACATCAGCTTACCGGCGCCATGGAATCTGACCAAATTCTGGCTGGTTGGGCCAAAAATAGATATCACGATGACGAACAAGTTATTCTTTACGACTTTCATTCAATATAATGAACAGCTTGATAATATCAACCTGAACACCAGGTTTCAATGGCGATACAAGCCCGCTTCAGACCTTTATATTGTTTACACCGATAACTATTTACCGGTTCCGTTTTCAGTCAGAAATAGAGCCGTGATGCTGAAACTTACCTATTGGTGGAATGTGAAGGTGGGGAGGAAATTTCAGCCCAAATGAGTGTTCCTTCAAGTATTCTGTTTCTGCAAGGAAAGGATATTTCTCTAAACCTTCTGATAGTGTTGTTTTTAGAATAAGTCCCGCGGCAAATAAATTGGTTTTGGATTTTACAAGAAGACAAATAGAATGAATGGGTTTTTTCTTAGTGAAACTTGGTGCTCTTTGTGACTTTGTGCGATTGCTTTTTTTGCTTCGCAAAAAGATTTTTCACACGAAGGCACGAAGGAACACAAAGGGGATTTAGTGAAACAAAAAAGCTGATTAAATATAATTACCCTTTGCAAGTTTGCAAGATTTAGACATTTACCATTTCTGACATACAATTATATCGTTGTTATTATCTTTAATTTTCAAAATATTCTTTCCTGATGTTTTTAAAAAAGAGAAACTGCATTTTAATTTTTGTCTTCTTTGTTCTTTTGTCTGATTGTTGCAAGGCAGATAAGATTGTTCATATCAGTAATCCGAAAATCTCTTTGGTTTTAGATTATAGCAATAAAGCCTCCATTACTTCAATGACCGTCAATGGTCAAAAGGTAATCAGTAGCGGTGATGGAATTTTTACCTCTGTGAATGTGGACTCAGTTGTTTATTCTTCTTTGCATTTAAAAGGAAAACCAGTTTTGACTAAGTCAGGAAATACTGTTATGCTTAATGGAATTGATTACGGCAACAAAGATTTTACCATTCATGAAAACTGGATATTTATTGTAACGAATCAATCCATCAAATGGAACATCGAAAGAAGCGTTTCCAAACCGGTGCAAATAGAGGAAGAAGCTGTTCCGGTTTTTAATTTTGACAACATCCATACGTGGGAAGGGGCGTACCAGGGATATGGCGGCCTTGCCTGGTTTTATCTTTTTAATGAAAAGTTATGTACTTACGGCGCTCATACTACTTCTTCAAAGTTCTGGAACAGCAAAACAGGCAACGGATTAAATATCGCGGTTGATGCGCCTGGAAACAAGGTCGCAATGAAATATTCACGTAGCATCGACGATAAGCTGGCCTATTCAATTTCTGTTTCCAAAAAAGAAATGTTGCCCCGTTATGATAGCGGCACTTACAGAAGAAGATTTATCAGAAACAAGACGGATGTGTGGGATTCTTTTACGCTTGCAACTGGGAAGCATTATCAATCAATAACGCTGAGTTATTTTGATTTTAATAAAGAATATAGCCGGGGGAAATTTAATGGAATTAAAGGCTCCCAGGTCAGTGATGTACTGAATACGATTGCCCGTATCGGTGTCATTGATTCTCTTCATTTTGGTGGAAATAGCTGGCATACACCTTATGGGCCTATTTGTCTCCACGAACAATATATTGCTCAAATGGGTTTGGGTATTGATGATCCTGCCTATTTGAATGGCTATAAAAGTTGTCTTACTTTTTATTGCACTCATGCAATAAAACCTGATGGACGGGTTTATGCTAGATGGGCCTATTCAAATGAAGATATGATGCCCGGTCAGGGGAATGATGACGGATTTTATGAAGCGCAATGGGGATTTTTAATGGATTCCAATCCTGATTTGGTTTCCAATATTTCGGACCTCTATGATTTGACTGGCGATAAAGTTTGGGTAAAAAGTCTTCAGCCTTCGTGTGAGAAAGCACTGGATTGGATTCTTAAAAGAGACAGCAATGGAAATGGACTTGTTGAAATGATGACCGATAGCCATCTTCAGAAAAAGGGCAGTGACTGGATTGATATTATCTGGGCTTCTTATGAAAATGCTTTTGTCAATGCCAAACTGTATCATGCTTTGGTGAAATGGGCTGATATTGAACGTCAACTTGATAGTAATAAGAAAGCTGATTATTACGAAAACTTTGCCGCTAAACTGAAAAGCAGCTTTAATAAATCAACCAAAGACGGTGGCTTTTGGGATGAAGAAAATAAATGTTACGTCCACTGGATTGATAAAGACAAATCGGTTCATGGCCGTAATATGGTAACGCCTGTAAATTTTATGGCCATTGCTTATGGTATTTGCGATGATGATGCAAGGCGAAAGACGATATTGGATACCATTGAATCGCAAATGGTAAAAGAGCATCTTTTCTTTTGGCCTTTGTGCATGACTTCCTATGCGACCGGTGAAGGCAACGATTGGCAATTCCCTTTTCCTAATTATGAAAACGGTGATATCTTTTTATCCTGGGGATCTGTTGCTGTGAAAGCTTATGCAGAATACAAACCCGAACTTGCAGTCAAATATGTAAAGAACGTTTTGAATCAATACAGTAAGGACGGATTGGCTTTTCAGCGTTATGGCAGAAAGAAACAAGATGGTTTAGGAGATGATATTTTATCGGGAAATAGTTTGGCTATTGTTGGATTATACCAGGCCATTTATGGAATCAATCCTTTGTACAACCGTTTTTATCTTAATCCACATATTACTCCGGAGCTTTTTGGAACAGAATTAAATTACAACTTCAGAAATGAAAAGCTAACGATTGAACTTGATAGTAGCCGTTATTCCGTATCTGATAAAATGTTTAAAATCATCTCGGCAAAAGACTTTGGTTATTTTGCTACAAAAAATAAACTGTCTTATTTTGATGGTAACAATTCAAATACTTCCCTGGAAATTTCATCAAACAAACCAGTTACTATTGATATAAAGAATTGGAATACTAAAAGTATGGATTGGGTACAAACCGTTCCTGAACGTTCTTCAAAATCGCTTGTTTATGAAATACATCAGTTAAAGCCGGATGTTGATTATTCGATTATCGTTAATGGCAAACTTATTAAAAAGATAAAAAGTGATTTGAATGGGAATTTGCTGATAAAGCATATTGTATCAGATGTGAATGAAAGGATTTCCATTCGAAATGCAGATTGATGGTTTGACTACTTTTGAAAATGCAGGAAAAAGGAAAAAAATGCCGGCAGTTGCCAGTATGCCCGGGTGGTTCCATCAATAATTATCCATAATAAAAAAATCAATTAAATTACATCTCCATAAATTTTTTGTTATGTCAAAAACAATCCTACAGAATGTGTTGTTCGAAAACACTTTACCATCTAGTCTATACGCTACATATATGAATGGCGAGAGGCACTCGGTGGCTACCGGTGCTCCGGCGCAAATTACCGATACAGAAGGAAGTAACTTTTCGGCTCACAACGGTTATATCACCGGCAAAAATCTTCAGTTAATAAAAGACAAGCTGATTGTACAAAGCTGGAGGGCACAAAGCTGGAGCAGCGATGAGCTAGATTCCACATTTATCCTTCACTTTGAACCACAGGGAAACGATACCCTTATGCATGTCATTCACGCAAATGTGCCCACCAATGCTTTCGATGATCTCAACTCCGGCTGGCATAAAATGTATTGGGAGCCGTTCAGATTATATCTTGCCGGCACTCCCATTTCTAAAGCGGCAATGTAATGAAGCTCGGGCGGACATGGTAAAAAAACAAAAAAGTGACAGAAGTACTATCATTTGGTGTCTCTAATGGTCAGGTTTTTTAATTTTAAAACGATTCGGATATTGGATTTCTATGAAACGTTTTATGTGGTATGGAATGCAAAAATAGAACGGTTCACAATCGTGGATTGTCGTAAGTAAAGCAATATGTTGTAGGAAAAAAGTTACAGTTGAAAGCTGCTATTACAGATATTTTCTCTATTTGCCGCAGCGTTTGGTCTCCCGATCAACAGCCTTCAACCTTGTCTTTGATCCTTCAGCTTTGAATGCTTGAACTTTCAACCTTCAACCTTTGCACATTCCTTTCAATTGTGACTTTATCGGAATTTGAATTTGTAAGAGACAGCGCTTTTTGATAATGCTCCAATGCTTTTGCATTATCAACATCCGTGTAAAGATTTCCTAACAAAGT
>Ga0157370_10007777_pt1 | contig 11621 bp, 14 predicted proteins | sample C35metaG_FD_113463 | JGI IMG/M metagenome (GOLD analysis project Ga0157370, IMG submission 113463) | Corn rhizosphere microbial communities from Kellogg Biological Station, Michigan, USA - C3-5 metaG | ecosystem: Host-associated > Plants > Roots > Rhizosphere > Soil | place: USA: Michigan... | reverse complement strand
GTCGATGACGACGAAGGGAACCTGCCGCGTGAGGAAGACCTGCGCCACCTGATGGCCGACTCTGCCGAAGCCGCAGATGATGTAGTGATCCGTCATCTCCCTGATTTTCCTGTCCATGCTTCTCCTCTTGCGATAGCCGGTCATCTCGCCTGCGACGATGATCTCCACAACCTGTCCGGCAGCATAGATCGCGCTGCCGACCCCGCCCACAATAATGAACATGGTGAAGATCTTTCCTGCGGGCGCAAGAGGGTGAACTTCTCCGAACCCGACGGTAAAGAGCGTGGTCACGACCATGTAGACGGAATCGAGGACGGACCATTTCTCGATCAGTGCGTAACCCAGGACTCCGATCACGGCAATGGCCGCGAGAAAGATGATCGCGGGGAAGAGTCTTCGAAAAGGGTGGTTCATATCAGGGTCGATCCTGCTTTTCGACAGCGCTCCTGTGGGTTCTGCGGTTTGGCCGGTCCCCTCTCGAAATCCTCTCAGAGAAATTGGTTTTGGGTGACAGCAATCGAATGCGGGGTGCGGTACTCGTGGTGGCGGGCCGCGGGCCGGTGCCAGGGTTTCAGCGTCGGCTCTGGGATTCCTCCGCAGGGGTTGCGAGGAGCGGCGCTGCCGGGTTTGTGGGGATCGGCGGCGGGGGAGCGGTGGCGTAGTGGTGGAGGAAGTCCTGGGAACGGTCGAGCGCGGTCTGGATGGATTCGCTGGCTGCGGTGGCGGTTTCCATTTGGCGCTCGCAGGCTTCGGTTTCGCTGGTGAGCCGGTCTTGTTCGCTCTTGAGCAGGTCGAGCGGGATGGCGCCGGCGTAGTGGGCGTCGAGCAGTTTGCGCCGCTGGCCTTGCAGGACTTGCAGGCGGCGGGTGGCGGCGGCTCGGGTCTGTGCGGCTTCGGCGAGGTAGCTGTCCAGTTCCTCGCGCAGCAGAGCGTCCAGCAGTTGGCTGTAGTCGCTGGACAGGTGCACGTGTTGCCAGAGTTGTTCGATGCGATCCTCGACCAGTTCGACCGGCACGGCCTTGCGGACGCAGTTCGTGCGGCGCTGTTGCCGGCCGAGGCAGAAGAAGTAGACGTAGGTGGTGCCCCATCGGTTGGTGGCGTGGGTGATGCACAGCCGGCTGCCGCAGCCGCCGCAGTGGACGGTGCCTTTGAGGTAGTGGTTGTGGAGGCGCTGCTTCTCCCCGGCGAGGTTGCGGGCATCGAGCAGCGCTTGCACGGTCTGGAACACCTTGGGGTCGATCAGCCGCTCGTGGTTACCTTCGTACTCGACGCCGTCCCAGGTGAAGTAGCCGATGTAGAAGCGGTTGCGCAGCATGCGGTGGACCTTGGACACGCTCAGGCTGGCCTCGGGAACGCTCTTGGTGGGCACGACGGTCAAGCCGCGGGCTTCCAGGGCGGCGGTGAGCTGGCGGACGGTGTAGTCGCCGCTGGCGTAGGCGCGGAAGGCCCAGCGGACGTGTTCGGCGCGGTCCGAGTCGATATCGATGGTGCGGATTTCACGGCCGTCGATGCGCTTGCGGGTGTTGAGATAACCAGTCGGGGCGCGGCCGACGCTGTCGCCGTTGCGGACCTTCTGCAGCTTCTTGGTTTTGACTTCGGCGGACAGGTTGCTGGAGTACCACTCGGCGATTAGGGCCATCAGGCCGTGGGTGAGCTTGCCGGCCGGGGTCTTGTTGTCGATCTGCTCGGAACAGGACACCAGCTGCACGCCGGCCTTCTCCAGCGCCAGCGTGATCTGCAGGTCGTCCATCCGGTTCCGCGCCAGCCGGTCGATCTTGTGCACGATCAGCAGGTCGACGCGGTTGACCTCGACGTAGGCCAGCATCCGTTGCAGCTCCGGCCGGTGGGCCGACCGGGCCGACTCCCCAGCGTCAACGAACTCCTCAACCACGGTGGTACCCAGCGCATCGGCTTTCTGACGGCAGGCCAGGCGCTGCGCCGGGATGGAGTAACCCTCTGCCTCGCCATTCCTGCTCGCTTGGTCTTTGGTGGAGACGCGTAGGTAGAGCACCGCATGCTTAGCCGGCCGGTCCAAATCGGTGGATGCCATCAGGCTGCTCCTTGTTGCTGATACTCGAGGGGTTTCGTCAAGCGTGAGGGGCTTGCGGGGAGCAAGAGAGCCCAGGCTAGCCAGCACGCCTGCCTCCGGGTTGATTGATCCTGTATTGCATGCTGACCTCCTTTCCCTTTAGTTAATAACTAAGGTCTTTGGTCCCCACGGTCGATTCGGCCGCTGCCACCGTTCCGCTGAACACGCTGGTTGGTGTAGGCCTCGATGTCGGCGATGGCTTGCTCATCCAGGTCGCGGTACTTAGCCCGCAGGTAGGGCTTGAGAGTTGGTAGCTCGCCGGCCGGTAGCCAGTCCGCTACGACGTAAAGGTCGCTGACGGAGAAGTCGAGCGCGCGGGCGATCGCTATGAGCGTGTCCGGGAGCGGACTGAGGGTAGTGCCAGCTTCTAAAGGGCCGATGACGCTGACGTGAAGACCGCTGCGACTGGCGACTTGGCGCAATGATAAGCCAAGCTCCGCGCGTCGGGCTGCGATAATTGCGGCGACTTGTTTCGCCTGGTTCTCCGTTAATGAGGTCCGTCTCATTATGCTAGTGATTATATCGAAATAGTGTCGGTTCGAACAGACAGTTGGTTCATTCCACAACAAAGGCGAGGCTTGCCTATTCGATTTCGCCGTTGAATACCCACACTCCGACCGGGGCGGCCGAGATCGCATACAGCGTGCCGTTACGAACCAGTGAGCGGGCCAGGCCGGCGGTGTCGATGTCGACGAACTCCCGGAACGGCGGGGAGATGGCAGCATCGAGCTTGGCGTCCAATCCGTAGTCGTCAACGAGGGTTTCGGCATAGTGGTCAACGCTGGTGTAGTGCCCCAGATATGCGCGCTCGAAGAACTCCCGACTGCTGTCCTGGTGCTCCTCACGGGTACGAGTCCAGGCCTCAAAGGCCGCCTGGCGCAGGAGCGCTTCGATACTGATCGGTTCTTGGACGCCATTGCCGTGATTTCCGCCGTTGCCCATGCCTGTCTCCTCGGACGCATTTTCGGAATTGAGGAGGAGGAACGGTAATTGTCGGTTCGCAAAAAGGCGAGCCTAAGTTGCCGGGCAATTCCAGACGTATTCAGAACGGGACCGGGAAGGCTGGCGATGGCGTTATCCACGGAATATCCAAACCCCGCCGTCGATGGCGGGCACAGCGTGGATATCGCCACGCAGCAAGTCGTTCGCGGTGGCGGTGATATCAATTTTGACGTAGGGCCGGATGCTGGCTGGGAGCTCTTCGTCGAGGATGCGGTCATAACCGCGGTCATTGATGAGTTGCTCGACGTAGGTGTGGAGGTCGTCATAGTGGCCGAGGTACTCGTGGTCGAAGCCCTCCAGCATTTCCTCTTCTTCTACGACGTCGGCGTAGGCGGCGAAGGCTGGCCCGTGTTCGACAATGCCTCTAGCTACTCGGCCGATCCAGCTCATGCTCTCGTGTTCGTCGATGCGCAGCGGTGCGAAGTCGTTGTAGTCGTGGATGGCCCATTCCTCGGCCGGCTCGCCGGTGCGGGCAGCCCACGGTGAAGTGGCCAGCATGGCGTCGATATCGGCTTGCAGCTCTGATTCGTCGCGGGCAGCGTCGATCCACCGGCCGTGCAGAACGCCGTTGTTGTAGTCCGACAGCGAGGCCACCCAAATACTCGGACGAACGCTGGGTTCAGCCTCATGCTGTTCCGCTGGGCCAGCCGCAGACGCATCAAGTGGTTGCTGTTGCGGCGGTGAGGGCTCATCGCTGCTTGATTGTTCTGGGCTCATGGGTGACCTCCTTTCGGTTACTCGTTGATGGGTGTGAACTGGCAGGGGTGGACGGTGAGACAAAGAGATGTCTCAAACCGTCCGGCCCCCACCAGGGTTGGCACCGAGTTGGTGCCGGATGACGCGAGGAGCGTCAGCTGCTCGACCTGCCACCACTGCGGCGTTGACCGCTGGCCTTGCCGCCACCGTCGGGCTGACCGGCTTCAGCTCCCTCACCAGCGGCTTCAGTTGTGGGCTCGGTGCTGAACAGCGCGGCCAGGGCATCCCGACGGCTGGCTGCATCGCGGTCGATGTCGGTGATGGCGGCCTGGATGCGGCTGAGCAGTTTCGGATCGGACTTGGCCTGCGCAATGTGAGCTTCGCTGGCAGCGATCACTTCGTCCTGGAAGCTACGGCCGCGCAGTTGAGCGATCACGGTGATCTGCGTGTGCAGATCGGGTCGAAAGCGAATGCCCAGCGTTTTGAAACCGTTCTTGCCGTTGGTGCTGCTGTCCGGTTCGGACACATGGCTACCTCCTCGGTGCTGTTGCGGGCGAGCGGGTTGCGACTTGGGTTCGCAGACCTCTTAGAGGTGCTCGGCCGCATGACACCGACGAGACATCAGGCCGCCTGCTTGGCTGGTCCGGCGCGGGTGTCCCGGATACGCCGCTGGGCCAACTGGGCGAAGTCGCGGTTGAGTTCAATGCCCAGCCAGTCCCTGGCGAGTTCCTCAGCAGCCACGGCGGTGGTACCGGCGCCGAAGAACGGATCGAGCACGATTGCCGGCTCACGTTCCGCGCGGCAGTCGCAGGTTGGTCCGAGGGCGCCCCGCACGGCAGTGCCACCGATCGAGCGGATGAGCTGGCGCCGCCACGGGGCTCGGCAACGAACACACCGCGCCTCCGGGCTGCCGGCCTGGATGGCGCGGCGAGCGAGGCTGAGCGGGAAGGTGGCGTGGTGGGCACCCCGGTAGTTGCTCGAGGCCAGCGTCCAGACATCGCCAGGGTTCTTGCCCAAGGGATGGCCGATGATGCCCCGGGCTTTAAGCGCATCGAGGCCGGAGGCGTCGTCGCCGTTTGGGCCACGCCAGGCTTCCCGTGGCAGCCGCTGGAGGTCTGGCCGCAGCCGGCCGCGGTGCCTGGTGGTGTGCGGCACGCGGATGGCATCGAGGTCGAAAAAGTAGCGCGGCTGACGAGTGAAGATGTACAGCGCTTCCCAGGTGCACGTCAGCCGATCCCTGACCGAGCTAGGCATGGGGTTGGACTTCGCCCAGACAATCTTGTTCCGGAGCAGCCATCCATCCGCGATCAATGCCAGTGCCAGGCGTTCCGGACCAAGCAAGAGGCTCTTCCGGGGCGCACCTTGGCGTGGGTGGGTGGCGTAGGTGTCGGCCAGGTTGAGCCACAGGCTGCCGGTTGGCAGCAATACCCGGTGCAGTTCTTGGGTCACCGCCCGCAGGTTGCTGATCCAGCCATCTATGTCGCTTTCCAGTCCGAGCTGGCCAGCAACCTGGTAGTTACGTAATAAGTAATACGGTGGACTAGTCAGCATCATATCCACGCTGGCGTCGGGCAGCTGCCGCAGCTCTTGGTGAGCGTCCCCCACAATGATCCGCCGTCTGAGCCCGCTCACTGCTCGCCTCCCGTGATAGTGGTGATCAGCCGATCGGGCGTGGTGATGCGGAACAGCGTGATGTCGAGGTCGCGGGCCAAGGTCAAGGCTTGGTGCAGCTTGGCGGCGCGCAGCTCGTCCGGCACTACCCACAGCACCAGCGGGAAGAGTCCGCTGTGCGCCTGCTCGGTGCCGTTGTGGCGGTAGGCCTCGTACTGCCGGCACTGCTTGATCAGGGTGGGGATGCTCTCGGTGGCCCGGTCAACCTCGATGAACCAGTGGTCTTCAAACTCGCCGCTGGCGGTCACTGCGTAGAGGTCGGGCTTGAGGGTGACCGGCGTGCCGGTCGGGCCGGTGTAGCTACGCCAGGCAGCCGGCTCGATCTCCACTGTCAGCAGCTCCAGCCGCTTCGCCCGCTGCGCTTCGATGAGCGCCAGGTGCGTATCGGCGATAGCCAGGTAGTGGCGAATGAAGCCCTCGCCCGGCTCGCGGTTGCGCCCGACTGCACCGAGACCGGTGCGGAGACTCCGCAGCCGCTGGCCGGTGGTGGTGAGCATCCAGATGGAGGCGGCTGAGCCGGCTTGCAGTCCGCCGACGCGCCGCACGGGACGCTGTAATAAACCCCAACCTTCAAGCCTTAATAGCACTCGTCTACATACACGGGCAGCTGACTCACTAGGGTTGTGGTTGTGGTTGTGGTTGTGGTGGTGGTTGTGGAAGGTGAAGTTTTGCAGCTGCCTGGTAGTTAGGTAGCGGTGGTTTCCGACTGTCTCTAGTACTTGCATGTCTCGTTCGGACAGGCGGTTGGCTAGTTCGCTCAGGCCCGCGGCTCCAGGGCCCCGCCCGCGTTCGGGTAGTCCTGCAATGCGCCTCATACGAGCCGCACTTTCGGTCTATCTTTCGGGGCAGCAAATCGCCCGTAGGCCAGCGAATACCGATGTCCGGAGCCCTCGGCCAACAGGGGTGCTGGTACGGCGACCGGACGGCCGACCGGAATAGCGCAGCGACCGGTCATGAGGTGCTCCTCCGCCTGCGGCCCAAGGGTGTCTCGGCGCTCCGGTGGCTGGCGTTAAGGAGATCGGCGAAGCCGGCTTCGATCTCATCCAGCGGTCGCCCGTAGCGCTGCCGGCTGGCGCGCAGCAGCTCGGCCGGCCGGCTGGTCGCCGGGCTGGGTGGCAAGGTGACGCCGGAGGCATACGGGCTGACCGCGCCACGGGCGAACAGGCTGGCATACACCTGGTACTGCCCCAGGGCGGTGAAGTCCTCCGCACCGAGTTCCGGGTGGCCCTTGGCGAGCTGAGCCGCGTCCTCGCGGCTGAGCTGGAAGCAGACCCGCGAGCGAGCATTGCTCAGCACAGCGGCGCGCATAGCGGGTGGCAGCTGGCCGAGGAACTGGTGCGCCAGGGTGAAGCCGACACCGAAACCACGGGCCTGGGCCAGGGCATCGCCCAGGTCGGTGGGTAGGTGCAGGTAGTCCTGCACCTCATCGATGTAGACCATGACCGGCTGCCGCTTGCTGGCCGGGACGCTAGCGCGGGCCTGAATGGCTTGCCATAGCTGAGCGACCACTAGCGAGCCGAGGAGGCTGGCCGCTTCCGGGCCGAGGATGGCCTTGCGCAGCGGCACCAACAGAATCTTGTTCTCGGTGAACACCTGCGACAGGGTGAAGCGCGGCTCGCGCTGGCCGAGCACCGCCCGCAACGAAGGTCGGAGGAGCCACTGCCGGAGCTTGTTCATAAGGGGGGCGATGGCCTGGGCCCGCTCACCGGGAGCCAGCTGCTCATACCAGGCCCAGAACGGCTCCAGCGCCAGCGGATCACGCAGGCCGCTGGTTAGCGAGCGACGGAAGCCGGTGTCAGTCAGCAGCAGCGGCAGCATAACCAGCGTGGCGTCGTCGCGCCGGGCCAGCGTCAGCAGACAGGCATGCAAGATGTCTTGGGTGCGTGGCCCCCAGGAGTCGGCATACAGCGCCTTAAAGACCGCCAGCAGCAAGTCGGCGGTTACTTCAGGCTTGCCGCTGGCGGCAAGAGGATTCAAGCCGACCGGACGGTCGTCGGCGGCATCCAACACCACTACGTCGTTCTGCCGCTCCGGTGGAATGTGCGAGAGCACGTCGTCCACTAGGTCGCCCTTGGGCTCCACCACAACAACGCCGTGACCGGCGGCGATGTCCTGCTCGATAATTCGGCCAAGCAAATTTGACTTACCGGTGCCTGTAGGGCCCAACAAGTGAACGTGCTGCTGTGCAGCTCGGATAGGCAGCGCGAGGTGGGCCTCGACACCGGGAGCGGTGGCCTTGGCGATGACCCGCTGCGCGCCGGTGGTGCCGGGTGCTGGTGGCAGCGGTTTGGGATGGGCGGCCGGCAACCCGGGTAGATCGTCGCTACCCAAAGGCCACGCGGTCAGGAGAAGGGCTTCGGACACGCCGAGGCGTAGTGGCCACCACAACGGACGTCCGGCGCCATTCAAGCGTCTTTCCTGTTCGGGCTTAAGCCGAAGCTGGATGCCGGCGGACTCACTGGTGCGGATAGCGGCCAGCAGACCGAGCACCAACGCCCGCCGCCGGCCGATCGATTTGGCGGTGACGCCAATTCGCAGCGCGCAGGCAAAGCCGTGGTCGCCGACCTTGTCACGCAATGCCGTGCGCTTCTCGCTGTCCACTTGACCGCCGTTGCCGTGCCAGGCCGCCTGATACCAGGGCGTGACGATGGAGGACGGGCTATGCGTCGGTATCGCCAGCGGCACCCGGCGCGGGCCGAGCAGTAGTTGCAACACCAGTCGTTCGTCCTTGCCGGTCTGCGCCAGCGCGCTGAGGATCGCCCGGACGGTGGTCTCCGGGCTGTCATTGCGGAGCGCTCGGTGCCGGGTTGAGGCCTTCAGCTTCATGGCTAGCTGCACGGGCTGCCGCTCGCCGGTTGGTCTGGTCAGGGTGGTGCCGGGCAGGGTGTGGGACAGCACCGCGGTTACCGAGGCCAGCGCCGGGCCGATGGTGGCGAGGCGGTAGCTGATTTCACCGGCCTCAGCTACCGCCTCCAACACCAGGCGCGGATTGCGGGCGTCGGCGGCCCACTGCCGCAGCACGCTCACCGCCCGCTCCGGCTCCACCGGCCGCGCCCAGTGCAACTGCCGCCACACCAGTTGGGTAGCGGAATCAGTCATGCCGCTCCTGGTCGGCTGACTCGTCTACCGGTTGTTCGTCGGGTTCGGTTATGGCCTGTCCGGCTTCTGCCTCCGCTTCGGCCATCGCCAACTGAATCAGTGCCCGGGACAACTTCCGCAGGTCCGGCGGATCACGACGAACGGCCCGGACGGAGATATTGCGCTGCCGCCCTCGCCCGCGGCCTGGACCGCTGCGGTTCTGCTTACTTCCTGGTGCATCCTTGAACGTTTTTGACATGGCTCCGCCCTCCTTTCTTAGTGGTTAGTTGGGAGGTGTCGGTTCGACCAGACACCCCGCGAATTTCTAGTTAATGTCTATTCGAACCGACAGTCAATAAAATGAAGACAATCTGACTACGCCGGTCGGAATAGCTGCGCTCGGGGAGGTGTGGCCATCTAATTCGGCTTGGAGTTGTTGTTGAATTCACCAGCCTTGTCGGCGCCGGCGCAGGGCGGCGACCAAGCCGGCCACCACCCCGACGCTGACTCCGGCTCCAAGGAGCACCGGCCACACTGACTCGATCAGGCGTGCGGCGATATAGACCGATATCGCCGCCGCCAGGAGGCCGCAGGCCGCGCCGATCAGCCGGTCCATCCATGACTCCGGCTGGTACCGCATGATTACCCGCGCTGCGCTAAAGGCCGGCTGTTCGGTGGGAGCTGGCGTTGCCGTGCTTGATAGGCGATGAAATCCAGCTCTCGCTCAGCACGTTCGACGGCAACCCGAATGCGAACTAGAGCGATCAGTTCGTCGATGAGCACGTCAACCGGCACCGCCCTGGTGTAGAGCGGTGCCGGTTGACGATGGGCAATGTTCACTGACGACAGCCACGAACGGTACGCGGGCAGGTGCCTACTCGCATGACCTCTTGGTAGCTGACCTCAGCGACCGCGTTCACGATTGCAGCACAGCGGGCGGCTACCCGATACCGCTGATCAATGTCACCAGGCAGGTTGTTGACGATCTCGGCTTCACGAATGCTGAGACGTTCGATCTCAGCCAGGCCGACCGAGGCTACGAACGAGCTGGCCACTACCCGGTGCACGGCAAGCGCTGCGTCGGCCTGGGTGTGGGTGACGTGCCGTTGGAGCGAGCGCGCCGGTGGGCGCCCGTTCGAGATCATCGTCGCTGGCAGGGCCGGGCTGGGTTGGAAGGGTTGGATATTCATTGAGCGATTCCCTTTCTAGATCGGCTTATTCGCGGTTGATAGGGTGCGCCACCTCCCTTCCGTAGTCGTCTACGACGGCTCGAAATAGCCAGGTGTGCGGGGGGCTAGCGGCGCCTGGTACCTCGACTTCCGAGCCCATGTCATCTGTCACCGTCCTGCGGCAGCTCATCTCCGATCCAAGAGGAGGCCAGTCCACGGAGTCGGAATTCAGCTTGGAAGTCGGCATAGATGCAAGCATGGAACTGAAGTTCACTCGCGTCAACCCACTCGACTAGAGTGTGGCTGTGCTCACCTGTTGTGTAACCTACGGCTATGGCATTTGAAATATCCCTTGAAAGCTCAGCCTCTGTCGAGCGACGCCTCGCCTTCATAAATGATGTCAAGCAACTCTGGTATAGGTATCAGGAAGAGATAAATGCTGACAAAAGTGGAAGTTGGGGCCAAAACAAGGACCGTTTGCTCCACTTGGCCATTGATTTGGTAACTCTGGTTGGCTCGCTAGAGGCCCAGACGCCTGGTTACGATGTAAAGCTTGGCGAATTAGAGATCGAGAAGGCCAAGACCTCCGAATACATCAAAGCGCTCTCTACAAATTTTGGCATGATTATGGAACCGAAGGATGTCTTGGTTTTCGACGCTCCCCCGGAATTGGTGCCTACATGGCCCGTCGAGCTTCTCCTAGGGGAGCAGGTGCGTCGGGCTCGCGCACTCGGCACACCTTGGAAAGATATTGGCTCTTGGATGGGAATGACGGGCCAGGGTGCTCAGAAGAAAGCTCGCGAGAAAGGATGGGTCCATGAACTCGAAACCTTGACAGATGAACAATAGGTAATCACAATACTATAAGAATTATGGAGAACTTAGACTCATTTCCAGCTTATCACTGACTGCAAGAAGTCGATCTCGACGCCCTTGCTAGTCATGAGGTAGATTCTGCTGGCTATGTAGCGGAGCGGTTAGCGGCATTAAAAGCCCTTGCTGGAGCCGTCGATCTTGAAATTGAACACACGGTGCAGCGTGGTCGTGAGTTAGGAATGACTTGGACGACGATCGGCCAAGCGCTCGGGTTTACTGGTCGAAACGCAAGCAAGCGATGGAGCAAACGGGATAGCTAAAGACTTGCGATACAGGTGCTGGCTGCCCTCACTCCCAGAACCCAAACCGCATCTCACCGATTCCGACGCCGCCGAAACCACCCGCTGATCGCGTTGTCAACGTGGCCGCCGATGCGGGCGGTGATGCTGCTGATGATCATGACCGCGCTGATGATCACAATGACGATGAGTATTCCAACCATGCGCGTGCTCCTGGATGACGTGCCGCCGGGTTAGACCGGGCTGCATTGGACGGGCAGTCCGTCCTGCCCGCCGTAGCGGTAGGGCGGCTTTATGAAGAGGGAGAGGACGGCCAACTGCTGTCCGCCGTCGTTGCAGATCGCGGCGTGCGGCCCGCTGGGCCGGCTGGTGGAGTCGCCGGCTATGAGGATGGTGACCGGCGGGGCGAAGCTCCAGGTGTTGAAGTTGTCGATGGTCGGGTGCGGGTTCTGGTTGGTGACCTCGCCCGGCACGATGACCCAGGAGGTGATGGTGAGGTGGTCGCCCGGGGCGAGGCTATAGGTCAGCGTGGAGTCGTCGCAGCTCCATTGGTTGGTGCCAGCGTCGGAAGAGGCGATATAGGCACCGCCGACACGCAGTGGCGTAGCGCCGTTCTCTAAAGCGCCATCTGGAGCAACGAGGACATCGGTAGTGACCTGGCCGGTGAAGCTGACAGCCAAGGTGAGCGGGAAGTAGGCCGCGGAGTCCAGTACCGCCGGGTCGGTCAGCTGGCAGGCGGTGAGTACATCGGTGGGCAGCGGACTGGAGTCGCCGAAGGTCGGCGTACCCACCGAGTACGTC
>Ga0157370_10007775_pt1 | contig 11622 bp, 7 predicted proteins | sample C35metaG_FD_113463 | JGI IMG/M metagenome (GOLD analysis project Ga0157370, IMG submission 113463) | Corn rhizosphere microbial communities from Kellogg Biological Station, Michigan, USA - C3-5 metaG | ecosystem: Host-associated > Plants > Roots > Rhizosphere > Soil | place: USA: Michigan... | reverse complement strand
TTAATGAGTTAACTATTGCTGATGCAGTCATGGACAGATTGACAGCCCATGCTCACCGAATTGAATTAAAAGGAGAATCCAGAAGAAAGAAAAAAAATATATCAGAGAATATACCTTCATAAGGTATCTTTAAGTCTCTAAAAGTTCTTACAATTACTGCTCTCACTCAAGGGTGGGTCTCCATGCAGGAATGGTGGGTACTCATGACAGGAATAAAAAGTTTACACGTAACCGCTAGTTGTGCTATATTGAGTTTGCAACCACTACTGTCCTATAAAAGTATTTCATTTATAAAAGAGGAGGTCATTTGACCTCCGTAAATTGGTAGTTTTGAGTTACCACACTTAAAACACTCCAATATGAATAAAAGTACTTTTTTTACCGGACAGCCGATCTGTTCTCAACTTCTAAAATTTGTTCGTAAGAAGGTTATAATACCCATTGCAAAACAACATCAAGCCGATAGATACTCGAAGCGTTTCAATACCTATGAGCAATTAGTTACCATGCTTTATTCAATCTTCAATAATTGTAATTCATTAAGAGAAGTGGCTACTGGTATGCTTGCATCAGAACAACCCTTAACACATATGGGTGTCCGTTACCATCCCAGGAGAAGTACTATTTCAGATACAAACAATCGCAGGCATGCTTATGTATTTGGTGAGATTTATTACAACCTTTATAACAGGTATGCTTCTTTTTTATCGGACAGCCGAAAATAATTCAGGGCATTAAAGCTTTATATTTTTGATTCAACTACTGTTTCCTTATTTCAGGAAGTGTTGCGTATTTTCTTCTTATTATCGCTTGATAAATTTCCATGGTTATCATAACTGTAAACGGCTCCAGAACTGGTCCATACCTTGTATAAGATAAAACTCACTCAATTGAGTAGCTTTTTGTTTATTATAAATTTTCTCTAGAGTTTAATATAAATGATGAGATAGTTATTAAAACAAATAGTATGTAAAAAATATAAGGTACATACTTAAAAATTATTTCTTTCTTAAATAAAGATACACAGGACAAAACGAAAAATATTAAGAATAAGCAACCAGCAAAATTCCAATATCCCGTTGCACTTATCAACTTAAACAAATGAGTATGGAATGCATCATCGATAAAATTCAAACACAAGCAAACAAAAACAATAAAATAAAAAACGCCATTTATTTTTTTAAGTGTCATCATAAGATAATTTATTTGCCGATTAACAATAACATTTGATTTTGAAAAGTCATTAGCACAGACTGATATGTATCCTCATCCATTGCCGCATGTGCCCCTGAACCTTTTATGCTTTTATATTCATCATAATTTATGTTAGTAATTATAGTGCTATTATTACCTGGAGCTCTACTTGCTGGGTAGCCTCGTGACAAAACAGGGAAAGTAGACCTGTCTGTTTGATATACATTAATCAGCCGTTCCACATTGCTTGATACTTCCATCCCCTTTGATGCTAATCCTAACGCAGCGTCAACAGCATAAAACAAGTTTACTCTTATATTATCTGTATTAAGCATCTTTATAGCTTGATTTGCCGTGTGCCCACCTAAACTATAGCCATAGAAAAACAATGGTGTAGAAGTGTTGTGATTATTTTTTACATAGTCGACAATAGGAGTCATTGTTGAGGCTTCCAAATCAGCAGAGAATGCCTTTATATTAATTTTTGCTTTGTGGTCTTTAAAGAAACTGCTTAATGCATCAGTTAACGCTACTGTTGTCGCAGATAATCCGCCGTTAGAACCGAAGTCATTTCCTCCTACTATAACAATCGTACCTTCTGCATCTTTACCATTATCTGTAGTAAATGTTCCCTTTTCCCAACCGCCGTCCTCATTATGTTGATACTGGGTAATCTCACCATCCTTCATTTTGCTTAACTGACTAAGTGCTTCCTCAAAAATATTCTCATACTTTTCAGTACTCATTCCATTAAGGTCAACCAGAATAATTGGATTATTAAAACAATAATTATACGGACTATAAGATGAATAATCGCCAGCCAATGGGTCTTTCACATGCCAGCGTCCTAATTGAGGATCGTAGTATCTTGCTCCAAAATCATATTGTTCTAATCCACTTCCATCGCTAAACTCTTTGCTCTGAATTTCCTTACCAGTAATACCAATTTTATTTGGAGTAACATTTGCAGCTTTAGAAGAGATGCCGGCCATCGAGAGCCCGAACGGATAATATGAAGTAGCATCGACAACGGGCTTTATTGCATTATTATCATCCGTTATCGTCATCCTTATATTACCCAAATAATCTTTCAGAAAATAATCGCAAATATAACCGTTGCTCGAACTGTTTACTCTTATTCTTCCTTCTTCATGCAATACAAATTGCAGTACATTATTTACGTAAACTGTTCCTGAACCATACAATGTGGTTGTGGTAGTGCTGCCTTCTACAGTTTGTTTTTGCAATTTATTACCTGATGCATCATACGTATAGGTTATAGTTCCTTTACCTGTAACAGTTATTACTTGTGGTAAATTTAAATAGTTGTAAGTGATGCTGCTTATTTTTTTATTATTATCACTTGTTAAATTTCCATTGTTATCATACGTATAAACCGCTCCGCTGCCTGCTCCTGATGCATAATGGTAATCACCCAAATAACCTGTTGCACCTGGTGCAGGTGTATTAGCATTCGCTGCATCCGTTACACTTTGTAATTTATTGGTTCCTGTAACAGGTGTATATGTCAGTTGATCAATTGCAACTGATACAGTTGCCGTTGCAGTTGCTAATCCATACTGATTCATTCCTGTCATATTACCATTAGCGTCATATCCCAAACCATTAACCGTATAATTAACACCTGCTGTTTGATTAAAGCTTGTTCCGGTGTATTGTGTAAAGTTCGCTACCATTAAGCGGTTTACATTATCATAAGTAAAATCATATTTTCGTATCTGCCCGTCATGCACGCTTTTCCAGATCATTCCAGTTATGTTTCCATTGTATTGTGTGGTAGCCGTCCAGGATGCACCGCCCACAGTCGGGCTTTTATCATAACCTAACTCAAAGCCAAAATAATTGCCTGCACTATAGCTTGGTGGAGTGGTAAAAGTTTCACCACTGTTAGTACCGCTGCTCGCGGTAGACAGATCGCGTGCAAAAGCGCGGTTTACACCAAGCAGCCATCCTCGTATGTTATAATCATAATTCAATGTTTCAAGCGGCGTAGCAGTATAGGTACCCCCCGGTCTTGTATTCCCCAGATTTTTTATTTCCAGCTCGCCTAACTTATCATACTGCATTGCAGAAATAGTATTTGCAGTGGTAAGCGCATTGCTATTTACTAAAGTATTTTGAATTTGTTTAGTTGTGCTTGTGAGGCGGTTCAGGTTGTCATAATTCATTCGGCTTACCGTAACAGTAGTTTGCGGATTGGTCGTTCCCGCCTTTTGCTCTTTATGTACAATTGCCAGCGGTTGCCCGCTCCAGTTATATTGAGTGGTGGTAATATCAATCCCACCGCTGTAGTTTTGAGCCTGCATTTGTATCATTCTCGCTTTATCATCGTAAATATTTACCGCTGTAAGGTAAGTGCCGCCGTTCGTGCCAAGTACCTCTGCCTGAGTCCATGTTACTAATCCCTTTGTTGTATAAGTACTGTTTTTTGCCGGCATTACGGGATAGGGTACTGCACTCAAATTCGTTGCAGCAAAATTTGTATTCCATGTTGTTTGAAGAGTAGCAGTTAATCCTGCCGGGCTGTTGGTGGGAAGATTCGTGTAATCATCATAGCGTATTTGCGTCAGCAATTCGAAACCAGTTGAAATATTTGGATAAGTAACAGTGTTATTAACAACACTCGTATTGGCATTTGTAATCTCTGTTGCCAACCCGTTAGCATCATTTAGTAGTCCTGTTTTAATGGGGCGATTCAAATTATCATATACTGTTACCAGCCATTTACTGGTTCCCACCCGCATATTGGCATCCTGCGTCATTATCAACCGGTCTATATTATCATACACCATATATACTGGCAGTGCACCGGGCACCTGTTTCATTACAATGCGGTTCCGTTGATCATATTCATAACGAAAGCATTGATCGGTAAGTAATGTTGATGTCGCAGTAAGGCTCCATCCGTTAGTAGGAAGTGTTTGCACTCCCGCGGGCTGAACCACGCAGCGTAAGTTGTTCAATATATCATAAATATAATAGGTGCAAAGCCATCCGGGGTAGCCCGATCCTGTTCCATTATCAGAGGCACTGAGTCCTACTTTCTTTAAAATAATTAATCCGCTTTTATCTCTAAACTCTACCACCTGGTGGCCATTTTCGTCGGTAGTAATTGTCTTAAATAGAGTGCCGTTAGGGTACACACCTGCCATTGTGTAAGAACCCCATGAACCCAAAGCTGCATTGGTAACCGTCCACATCCTCACATCGTCAGGGGTGAGATTAGTAAAATATCCTGAACCGATACCACGTGAACTGCCTACCCAGTTGTTCCCAGCAGCCATTGTTAATATGGGCCTGCTTAAGGGAGATACTTCATAATTGATTTGTGAATGTGCATTTGCCCCTGTTTCTCCCTGCCCTGCAATGGGGGAAGTGCTGTTGTTGTAAAAAGCAGGCTGTGCAGTAAGTGCATCTATTTTATAAGCGCCGTCTGAGGCTGATGCCACGTAGGGTAAATAAGAAATATTTTGCCTGTCCATGTTATCATAAGCAACGAATGAAACCAAATCATAATTATTTCCTGAAGAAGATTCCAAAGAGCCTTGTTTGGCTACAGTTTGAATTGGCCTTCCCAAATCATCGTAGTATTGTGTTACCTGCTTTGCATCGCTCAAAGGGCGGGTTATTAAAGTACTGGGATTTGTTTCCGGAGCTGTAGCTGTCCAGGTACGCACATAATTAGTCTGTGCAGATAGTTTTGCAAAAACGAAAGATGTTACAATAAGCAATACAATATATTTTTTCATGTCAATTGTAAGTTCATAGTTTATAAAAAATCTTTAGCGGAATTACAAACGGATCATCGGGGGGAACGTCACCATTCAGGAACCGGATATAACATCGCCCCACAGTATCAATTCGTAATAGGTAGTTATTGATAAGGAGGTTAAAAGAAATAACCTGTTCCTGCGAAGGAATTAGTAATACATCCTTAATAACACCAACAAATTGTTCCATAGTCGTATCAATATTATTAGCATGTTGCAGGATTAGTTCCAATGTTGCACTATCGCCTGAAACAGGCGCTACATAAGAATTATACAACTGCCAGCCTTCATCACCATTTGGTGAAAAGCGACTGGTATCAGCTGCTGCCAGGGCAGCGGAATCATTTTGCGAGAATGCAATATTTGGCGCCCAAAAGGCAATAACAAAAGATAGGTAAAAAACAAAAATTTTCCTAAACTTCATATAACATTTGGTTTTATAAATTGTAAGAAATGGGGTTAAAATATACAGTGGTGTTTGCCGGTAATTGAGGAGATCCATACGGCATTTGAACGCCCACTTGCCCATTACTGAAAATGGTTACATTCCAGTTAATACCGTTTGAACTAATTGTCAGGTATCTGTTTACTGACGGCTTGCAGCTACCTGTGATAGTAGCTATCGGGTAAGAATTTCCGGCATTCAAGGGCGTACTTGTGTACCAAACCAAGTACCCGCTGGCCGTGGTACCATTGCTGGTAAGACCGCTTGATAGGCTGGAACAACCTGTGGACATTGAAAATGAACAGGAAATAGGCGGGCAGGTTAATGCATTAGCAGCAGCCTGTCCATTTGTGTTCATATAGTTAATCGCTAACTGATTTGCAGTATTTGGATCTGTAGAAGAAGTAAATGTACAGGCCGGTACCGTGTAAATAAGGCTTGGGGGTGTACCGGAAGTGCAGCCCTGCTTGGTGAATGTAGCTGACTGGACTGCATTGCAAAAGTTGGGACCTGATAAGCTGTAATTAAAGCGCTTCAACATATTATTATCAACATCCTGAATATACATAAGCCTTCCAAAGGCATCATAATTATAAAATATAGAGAAACCTTTCGGGTCAGTTTCACTCATCATGCCGATAAGAGGTGCGTATGTATAAGTTGAAATAAGAGCGTTTGACAAATTACTACTACTATATAGGGGCGCCAAAGCAGCCCTTAGATAACTTCCGTTAGTACTATTTGCAAGATCGTTAGCGATAGCATTATCAATACTGGATTGCGTTACAATCTGGTTTACAACACTATAAGTACTTCCTACAATTTTTGCGACGGGATATTCGCCATTATACCCCCAAAGATAAACAGTATGCATACCATTTGGTTTTCCTTCTTCCTGTATATTGCCATAACCATCATTAGAAAAAATCTGTTGACGTGTTTCTATAGAATTACTGGCTACTTGCATTTGGACATTTTGAGGCATATATTTACCAACATAAGGGGTATAATAGTTGATATGAGTGAGGCTTACAGAATTGACGACGCTGTTGGCTGTGTTTGTGATGGATGTTTCAACTACAGGTGAAATGATGTGGGTGCCAGGAGCGAACATTGCCTGATAGGTACTTTGAGAGGGATCTGAGGTGTTCGTGTAGTCTGTCGGATATTTATAATTGGTTGTAACAGTTTCATTTTTGCTATTCGTCGCAATCTTTGTGGTTATTAAATTATTGGAATTATAGGCATACGTTTCTGTTTGCACAACAGGATTAGCACCTGTTTGGTCATAAGTAGTTTCTGTTTTAGAAATGGGATAATAACTGTAGCTAAAAACAGTGTTGGGACTGGCAAAAATAAGGGCATCATCAGGAGTACATGCACTATTGGAATAGATGGCGTGGTCATTATCTATTCGTTTTATAAAACTCGAAAATCTTCCTGCGTCGTTTCTGTAATTATATTGTATTTTGTGAAGCGGCACATTGCTGCTGGTATAATCGTAGTTTGCAACCGGCTTCCCTCTTTCCATCTCCAATGTTGCAAAAGGATAATAATTATCATTGGATATTACCCACCCGATTACACCCACAATTGCCTGGTCATAATGTGGAATACCGTTCAGGTCAGTGCCATAGCTGGTGAAAAAATGCCGGGAGTAAGATCCATCCAAATTCACCTCTGCGACTTCGTCGTAGCCAATGTAAGAATCTGCACTATTGTAGCTATATGTGCTCAATGGATTTATTGACTCCAGGTGTACCGAGTATTTAGCTATATTGTTTACACCGTAGCGATCTAATATATTAAATACATACATTGGATTCCCATTCAATATGCCACTTGAAGTCAATCCGCTGCTTCCAGTAGTATATCCCCTTTTGTATATATATTTTTTCTCGGAAACGAGACTATTGTTTGCCAAATAATTTGAAATGTCTGCAATTCTGCTCCCTCCTGCATAACCGGTTTGATTTGTCAATGGTGACCTGGCAGGGGGCACTACTTGTGAATAATCATGAGCTTCCCAGGACAATTTGGTATAGCCCCCGCTTGGATAGCTGATTGCGTTCAGAAGCCCCGTAGTAACTTTTGTGCTGTTCGTTGCCCTTAATGAAGATACCTGGCTCACAGGGTGAGAAGCTATGCTTTGTCCATTATAATAACCCCAATGATCGGTATTGTCTCCGTCATATATAGGAAGGCTTGCTTCATTATTATAGGTGAATGCAAATTTTTCGACAAGGGTGCTTCCTTTGTCTAATTCAGTAAAGGAATAAAGACAAAGTCTTTGGTTTGCCAACGCACTACCCCCTGCAGATGGCACATAGTTAAAACCGTATTGCCTGTAAACATTATTACTGCTGTTTTTTACAGTTATTGAATTTAATTGTTCCCACTGTATGTTATTTAAATTGCTATTCAATAGTGAGTTTACAAATTGGGGATCAGTGGTATTGCCACTTCCTAAACTTAGTAACTGTATATTAGAGTATCTGAGACAGGTTGCGGCAGCACCTGAAAACTGAATGGTTTCGTTCGGGCTGGTAATTGTATTAAGATACATAGGCCAGTGAAAATTACCTGAATAAGCTCCACTCGGGACATTTACACTCTCGGTTGTTAAGGTTGCGTTGCTGTTACCATAAACATTAGTATATTGACAATTATTATCAACCTTACTAGCACTAATAAAGAGATCACAAGTTGGGTAACTTCTTCTGTAAGAAAAATTGACCTGGTTATTGTTCACATCAATTATAGTTTTTAAGAGCCAGGTGTTTACGTTAAATATAGGCCCCCCGGAAAAAGGCCCATGACCATAATTGGAATAAAGTTCCACTGCATCTGTACCACCAAATATATATTTGGTTCCATCAGGTACAATAAGAGTAAAGCTTTTAAAAGCTCGTGTTTGATGAGCCTGATCAATTGATACAAAAGTTGAATTGATTCCTGTAGGCTGATTGATAATTGCGTACTGATTAATAATATTATCTATGTCAGATGCAGATAAAAAATCATCGGGAGAAGCATTTAAAATTACCTGAATGTTTTCATCAGAGACAACCTGCCACCCCGATGCACTATAATAAAATTTCCCGCTATGACCCATAAAGTTGAAAGAAAATTCATCCGCCTCGACATCTGCTACATATCCATTTTGCGAAACTCGGAAATATGAGCCTACTATGCTACTGGCATTCCAGTTTCGTACACTAACATCTGCACTTCCACTGCGGCCAGTTGGATTATTAGCACCAGGATAATAGGATGCTAACTGTCCTGCAAATGGGCTTGTAATTTGAAACTCATCGGGATAGTTATGTATAGTTCTGGTAATGGCACCTGAGCATTCCAAATCCCATCCTAACCCTACCCAACCCGGATGCGAAAGTGGTTTTACTAAACCAGGATGATAACGTAAAGCAACCGGAACGCTAATGTTTCCATATTTGAGTGTATGGACTGGAATATTTATATCAGGTGTGCCGGTAAACAAATTCACAGGTATTTGCCCAAATTTGTCTATTCCTGCAGCGTTTGGGCTTTCTATTTTTGGGGGATTCACTGTTTGTGCAACTGTAATGTTTGTAAATAAAATAAGCATGGCACAAAACAAAATCTCTCTATTTACCGAAAAAATTTTCATAACCATTTTTTGATTTAACAATTAATCCTATTTAAGTTTTTTTATTCTCTTATTACTTTCAGGGTAGCTACATGATTTCCACACATCAATTTCAAAATATATACGCCAGATGTTATTCTTAAACCTGAAACAGGAAGAGAATAAAATCCTTCTTGCAGATTACCTGCATAGTTTCTATAAACCTGTAATCCATTAATATCATAGATTTGAACCTCTACCTGATCAGCTTTAAGAATATTAAATTGAACATTGAGAACATTTTTGAATGGATTGGGGAAAGCATTTAGTGCAAGGTTTTTAAGAAATATGCTATCAAGATTATTAAGTCCTGGCCTGGCAACTGCTATGAATAATGGTTTTGATGGCTCGCCTCTAACGGGTGAAAACATTTCCACATTTCCAGCCAGGAAAATACTATCTCCTGCCTGAACCAGATTAAGTTTTGCAGATTGAAAATTATATTTTATTGGGCTACTTGGGCTGTAATGATCAGTACGGCCATAATTGGTCCGGCTAAAAACAACTGAATCACCAACCAGCGTAGCATTTAACTTAGCCGTATCCTGATCATTTTCTACCCATTCCCCTGTGATTGTCTTGTTATTATATGCCAAATTCAACTCCAATTTTTTTATAGATACCATGTGTGAACCACTCCAATCATATTGTATTATCCAACCTGAGTAAGTTCCGGCAATGACATTTTTTGAAGATATATGTGGCTGTATTTTACTAAAATGGTTTAATTGATTATTATTAACGATGGCGGCATTATGTAATTTTTGAAGCAATGCTTGTGCTGCAGAATCGTTAGAATTTTCCGCACCTTTTGCTTCAAGTTCCATTAAGGCCTGGCGATATCCAAGGTCGGCAGATTTTTTAAGGTAGAATATAGCGCTATCTTCATTTTTAGGCCTTCCATAACCATTACGCCAGCACAAGCTGTAGAAATAAAGACTGTTGTCTTTACCAAGTATCGCGCCATCATAAAAATACCGAGCTGCAGTATCATAATTTTGTTTGCAACCCAATCCTTTATAAAATAAATATCCTAACGCATACTCACTTTGCGGATCCCCCAAAGCGGCGGCTTTACTAAAGTATTGAAACGCAGAATCATAGTCCATGGTCACACCTTTTCCATCTTTAAATTGGATGGCTAGTTTGTAATATGTATCTATATTAGCTTGTGAAGCTGAATCAATTTTATTTTGGGAGAATAACTGATTCCAACCGCATAATAGTATATATACCGGCAATAGCTTCTTCTTCATACGATTGAAACTTTATAATTTAAGAGATTTTGATAAATTACGGCATGCATCAGGGTTTGTGCTTTAACCGAAATTGAGAATCTGGACGTTGTTATGGGCCTTGAAATAAGAAATATAAAAAAGAAGCCCGTCATTATGCTCTTTGCAACCGTTTTGGTGATGTTTGCGGTGCGAAGGTCAGGTACGATTAATTGGAATCGAATGATTAAACTTAATAAAAAAATGATTGTTATCATTGGAATTGTCGTGTAAAACAGTTATTTAATTTTAAAACATATCTGGATTGAGATGGCGAAGGAACTGTCATAACGAGTAATATTAGACGCTTTGGGACGTACAGATTCACCGATCGAATATCATTTGAAAAATAGAGAGTGGGCTTGCGCAAGTAAGCTATTGAAGGAGCTTTTTGTTGTGAATCGCAAAAATTCGACACATCGGTACATACCAATAAAAGAAGGCAGTCAGTTAGTTTATTCATTTAGCTGATGGGGCAGCTGTTTTAAGCAATTAGAACTATAAACATACTATTCCTTTTTGAATAAAAAAATTAAATGTAAAAATATTTTTCTTGGAAAATTGCTAAATAATGTTATTCTATAATTATCAATAAATTCTGCTTTAGATAGTTTATTCAATTGCGTTTAATCGTTTCCGTTATTGTATTCAACGCAGCTATTTTTATAGTATCGTGTTCATCTCCGTCTATCCTTATAGATGAAGTGTTGTAAGTTTTTTTCCAAAGTGACAGGAAGAAACGGTTGTATAACAATCACGTCGTTGCGGCGAGTGGTAGCCTAAGGTAGTAATTGTAAACTGTCGACAGCAGGGGTTATGATAGAACTTGAGACACAGCAAAAATTATTGAATACTCGGATCATTAAAATACCTGTCTACTTCGGAAACAGGCACATAAATTTTACGCCGTTTTTTAATAATTCTGATTTTACTGGTTGATACCAATTGATCAAATTTAGTCCGGCCAATCCTGACCGCTGCCATGAATTCTTTAGCGGTAATATTTTTTACCGAAACGCCGCCTGGCTCTTTAGTATGGGATTCCTTTAATTGCTGCAGGATCTCCTGCTGGGTATTTTTAATAAAACCTAATTCTTCTTCGGGTATCATTACTAACGTTACATTCTGCAAATTCATAATCTTACATTTTCTTTATTATTGTAAATTCAACCATGCTTCCCAAAAAATGATTATACGACGGCGTATACTTTATATACCCATATTCATGCAGTTGTTTTATTATTTTGT
>Ga0157370_10007773_pt1 | contig 11623 bp, 9 predicted proteins | sample C35metaG_FD_113463 | JGI IMG/M metagenome (GOLD analysis project Ga0157370, IMG submission 113463) | Corn rhizosphere microbial communities from Kellogg Biological Station, Michigan, USA - C3-5 metaG | ecosystem: Host-associated > Plants > Roots > Rhizosphere > Soil | place: USA: Michigan... | reverse complement strand
GCTTGCGGCGCATGGTTTCGTGCTCGCCTCCGGCTGCGCGGCCGTCGCCGTTCTCGGCCTGCTCGTCCTCGCGCAGGCCAAGCGGATGCGCGGTCCGGCGCATTGGGAAGAGCGGCCCGCACTGGATCTTGCCGAGGTGCATCCGCGGATCGCGGAATCGGCGCGGCGCCTGCGCGTCGAGCTTCCCGAGGTGGAATTCCGCTTGGGCGAGCTGTTCCAGGACCGAATCCTGCTCGATCCCTATCTCGTCGCGGTGCGCGGCGAGGAGCGGCTGCTGCTCGGCATCTGGGACGGCACCACCCTCCTCCTCTGCGCCTGACGCAGGCGGGGCGAGGCGGATTGCCGGGATTCCGCAGCGCCGATCGCGCCATGCTGACAAGGCGCCACTTGGCCGATAGGACAGGGACTAATGCCCGAGGATGTTGCTGAGGAAGAGTTGCGCCCGCGCGCTCTTGGGCGCCGAGAAGAATTCCTCGGGCGGCGCCTCCTCGACGATCCGGCCCTCATCCATGAACACGATGCGGTCGGCGGCGCGTTTCGCAAAGCCCATCTCGTGCGTGACGCAGATCATGGTCATGCCTTCTTCGGCGAGCGCGATCATCACGTCGAGCACTTCCTTGATCATCTCGGGATCGAGCGCCGAAGTCGGCTCGTCGAATAGCATCGCCTTCGGCTTCATCGCGAGCGCGCGGGCGATGGCGACACGCTGCTGCTGCCCACCCGAGAGCTGGCCGGGATATTTCTCCGCCTGCTCGGCGATGTGGACGCGCTCGAGGAAATGGAGCGCGATCTCGCGCGCCTCGGCCGCCGCCATGCCGCGCACGCGCATCGGCGCCAAGGTGAGATTCTCGAGCACGGTCAGATGCGGGAAGAGATTGAATTGTTGAAACACCATGCCGACATCGCGCCGCACCTGCTCGATCTGTTGCGGCGCGTCGGTCAGTTCGACGCCGTCGACGATGATCCGCCCGGCCTCGTGCCGCTCGAGCCGGTTGATGCAGCGCACCAGCGTCGATTTTCCCGAGCCCGAAGGCCCGCAGACGACGACGCGGTCGCCGCGCGCGACCTTGAGACTGACGCCCTTCAAGGCCTGGAACGCGCCGTAGCGCTTCTCGACGCCGATCAGCTCGATCATCGCCGCCGCTGCATCGCTCATCGCACCGCCCGCCTTTGCTGAAGACTTGCTTCCAGCGCGCGGCTGTAGCGCGACATGAAGAAGCAGTAAACGAAGTAGATCGCGGCGATGAAGAGATAGGCCTCCCAATAGAAGCCGCGCCATTGCGGATCGGTGATGGCGCTGCTCGCGGTTGCCACGAGATCGAAGAGCCCGACGATGGTGACGAGCGTCGTATCCTTGAAGGCGGCGATGAAGGTGTTGACCAAGGGCGGGATCGCGATCTGCAAGGCTTGCGGCAAAACAACGAGCCGCGTCGTCTGCCAATAGGAGAGGCCGAGTGCGTCCGCCGCCTCGTATTGGCCGCGCGGGATCGCCTGCAAGCCGCCGCGCACCACCTCGGCGAGATAGGCGGCATAGAACAGCATCAGGCCCGCCAGCGCCCGGAGCGCGTTGGCGACATTGACGCCGCCCGGCAGGAAAAGCGGCAGCATCACCGAGGCCATGAACAGCACGGTGATGAGCGGCACACCGCGGATGAGCTCGATATAGCCGACCGAGAGCGCGCGCAGGATCGGCAGGTTCGAGCGACGGCCCAGCGCCAGGAACACCGCGAGCGGAAAAGCGCCGGCAAGGCCGAGAACCGCGAGGAAGAGGGTCAAAGGCAGGCCGTTCCACAGATCCGTGCTGACATGCGAGAGCCCCAAGATGCCGCCCAGCATCAGAACGAGGCTCACGCCGAGACCCACAACCCAGATCGCGATGAGCAATCGGCCGCGGCGCCACAGCCGCCGGTCGCAGCTCACCAGCACCAGGCCGGTGAAGAGCAATATGACCAGCAGCGGGCGCCATTGCTCGGCATAGGGAAAGCGGCCGAAAAGGATGAAGCGATACCAATGGGCGATGAAGGCCCAGCACGCGCCGGCTTCGCCGCTTGCCGCGCGGCAGGCGCGGCCGTCGGGCGCCGACCACACCGCGTTGACGACGCCCCAATCGGCGAGGCCCCAAAGCCCGCGCAGGATGAGATAGAGCGCGGCAAGGGTCAGGATGCTGTTCCAGACGCCGTTGAAGAGATTGGCTCGGAGCCAGAGAAGCGCGCGCACGCTAACGCTCCACCAGGCGGGTGCGCGCATTGACCCAGTTGAGCGCGCCGGCGATCGCGAGGCTCAGCACCAGATAGATCGCCATCATCAGCGCGATCGCCTCGATCGCCTGGCCGGTCTGGTTGAGGGTCGTGTTGGTCACCGACATGAGATCGGGAAAGCCGATCGCCACGGCGAGCGAGCTGTTCTTGGTGAGCGCCTGATATTCGCCGATGAGCGGCGGCAGGATGATGCGTCGCGCCTGCGGCAGGATGACGTGGCGCAAGGCCGGCCAGCGGCGCAGTCCCAGCGCCGCCGCCGCCTCCGACTGGCCGCGCGGCACGCCCTCGATGCCGGCGCGCACAATCTCGGCGATGAAGGCGGCAGTATAGACGACCAGGCCGACGAGCAGCGCGGCGAATTCGGGCGTCACCGTGTGGCCGCCGGCGAAATTGAACCCGGCGAGATGCGGCACGTCCCAATGCAAGCCGCCGCTCCAAGACAGCACCGGAAAGACGAGGCCGCGATTGGAGACGAAAACCCCCGGCAGAATCTCCCAGGCCTGGCGCGGCCCCGGCGCGGCGATGCGCAGCACGTCCCACCACAGGAAGAGCTGCAGCAGCAGCGGCACGTTGCGCAGCGCCTCGATATAGATTGCAGCGAGATTGCGGATGAGCCAGTTGGACGAGAGCCGCGCAATACCGATGACGAGGCCGAGGACGCTGGCGAAAACGCTGCCGAGCACCGCGATCTCGATGGTGTTGAGGAGCCCGACCAGCAGCGCACGGCCATAGCTGTCGGCGGCCGAATAGGAAATGAGCGTCTCGCCGATGGCGAAGGAGGCTTGGCGGCCGAGATAGGAAAAGCCGGTGGCGATGCCTTGGCGCGCGAGATTGTCGAGCGTGTTGTTGACGAGATAGGCGGCGAGGCCCAGCACGGCGCCCAACACCAGCGCCTGCAGGAGGAGGACGCGCAGCCTCGCGGCCCAACTCACGGGCAAGCTCGACTATCCTCTATCATCGGATCGGCATCGCATACATCAGCCCGCCTTGGGTCCAAAGCGCGTTGATGCCGCGATCGAGCTTCAGAGCCGAGTCCTTGCCGACATCGCGGTCGAACATCTCGCCGTAATTGCCGACCTGCTTGATGATGTCGTAGGCCCAGGCATTGCCGAGGTGAAGCGCCTTGCCCATGCCCGGCACGACGCCGAGCATGCGCTGGATCTCGGGATCGGTGCTTTTCTTCATCGCGTCGACATTCTTCGAATCGACGCCCTTCTCCTCGGCGTCGATCAGCGCATAGACCGTCCAGCGCACGATCTCGAACCATTCATCGTCGCCCTGGCGCACCGCCGGGGCGAGCGGCTCCTTCGAGATCACCTCGGGCAGGATGACGTACTCGTCGGGATTGGCGGTGCGGCCGGCGCGGCTGCCGGCGAGGCCGGAGCGGTCGGCGGTGAAGGCATCGCAGCGCCCCGAATAGAAGGCGTTCTCGGTCTGATCGAGCGTCTCGATCACCAAGGGTTTGAAGCTCATCTGATGGGTGCGGAAATAATCGGCGAGGTTCAGTTCGGTCGTCGTCCCCGCCTGCACGCAGATGGTGGCGCCGTTGAGCTCTTTCGCGCTCGAGACGCCCAGCTTCTTCGCCACCATGAAGCCTTGGCCGTCATAGTAATTGGGCGGCGCGAAGAGCAGCCCCAAATCCGCCTCGCGGGTCAAGGTCCAGGTGGTGTTGCGGGTCAAGACATCGGTCTCGCCCGATTGCAGCTGGGTGAAGCGCTGCTGCGCGGTGCCGGGCACGAAGCGGGTTTTCGACGCATCGCCCAGCACCGCCGCGGCGATCGCGCGGCAGGTATCGACATCCAATCCGGTATAGCGTCCCTGCTGATCGGCGATCGAGAAGCCGGCAAGCCCGGTCGAGACGCCGCAGGTGACGTAGCCGCGCTGCTTTATCTTGTCGAGGGTCGGCCCGGCGAAAGCCGGCGTGGCGATCGCCAGCAACAAAAAAGCCGCCGCGGGCGGCATCGCCCTCATCATTGTCCCCGTTCCCCTGATCTGCCCGACGCGGCCGCGATCATAGCAAGCGCGCGGCGCCCGCGCATCGGGCCGAAGGAAGGATCAGGGCGCTCAGGGCCCGACGAAGAAGTCGTGTACCTTCTGGTAGGCCCGCTGGAAAAAGCCGCCGGTCGCAGCGGTGCCTTCCTTCACCTTCGTGCCCGCGTCTTGGGCGCCTTGGCCAATCGCGGCGCCGGTGCTTTGCGCACCGGACTGAACCTTCGCGCCCGCGTCCGCGGCGCCTTGCTTGACCGTGTCGCGCGCGGGCTGGGTTTTCTCGTCGATCGCCCTGCCCGCGTCCTTGGCGCCTTGGGTGATCGCCGAGCCCGCATTCTGCGCGCCCTCCTTGATCGCCTCGCCCACCGGCGCGGCTTTCTCCTGGATCGCGCTGCCGACATCCTTGGCGGCTTGGCCAATCGCGGCGCCGGCATCCTGCGCGCTTTTCTTGATCGTCTCGCCCGCCGGCGCGAGCTTTTGACCGAGGTCGTCGGCATAGGCCGGCGCGGCAAGGCCCAGCACGGCGAGCGCCAAGCCGGCCGTCATCAGCTTCGTCTTCGTCATCGCCCGTAATCCTTCTCGACGCGGATGCGAATTATAGCGCGATCAATGCGGGCTCGTCACCGGCGGCGCCGGCAACGCCTCCTCCTCGCGCGCGCGCGAATGGTCGGCGCCGATCAGCATATAGACCGCCGGCACGACGAAGAGCGTGAAGAGTGTGCCGATGGCGAGACCCGAGAAGATGATGAGGCCGATCGAAAACCGCGACACCGCGCCCGCGCCCGAGGCGGTGAGCAGGGGCACGACGCCGAACACCATCGCCGCCGTGGTCATGAGGATCGGCCGCAAGCGGATCGCCGCCGCCGCCTCGATCGCCTCGCGCTTCGACTTCCCCTGCCGCTGCAGGGCATTGGCGAATTCGACGATGAGGCTGCCGTGCTTGCTGATGAGTCCCATCAGCGTCACCAGCCCGACCTCCGAATAGATGTTCAGCGACGCGCCCGGCATCTGGAAGATCGAGCAGACGAGCAGCACAATCAGCGCGCCAGCGATCGACATCGGCACCGAGACCAGGATCACCACCGGATCGCGGAAGCTCTCGAACAGTGCCGCGAGCGCCAGGAAGATGATGATCACCGCGAAGCCGAAAGTTGTGACGAAGCCGCTCGATTCCTGCACGTATTGGCGCAGCGGACCGCCATAGTCGATCGTGTAGCCCTGCGGCAGGGTCCGCGCCGCGAGATTTTGCAGATAGGTCAGCGCATCGCCCGTCGGCACGAAGGCGACGCCCTGGATGGTCGCGGAATTGAGCTGCTGGAAGTGGTTCAGGGATTCCGGAACCGTCGACGTCTTGACGGTGGCGATGGTCGAGACCGGGATCGGCGTCCCCTGCGCGTTCTTGATGTAGTAATTGAGCAGCTGGTCGGCGTTGAGGCGCGACTCTTGCTGCACCTGCGGGATCACCTTGTAGGAGCGGCCGCTGAGACTGAAGTAGTTGACATAGCCGCCGCCCAACGCCGAGGCGAGCGCGCCGCCGATATCGCTCATCTTCAACCCGAGCTGCGCCGCCTTGTCGCGATCGATCTCGACCGTCGATTGCGGCTGGTCGATGCGCAGATCGGTGTTGATGAAGAGGAAATTGCCGCTGAGCTGCGCCTCCTTGAGGAAGTTCTGCGCGACAGTGTTGAGCTGATCGAAGGGCTGGGTCGTCTTGATGACGAATTGGATGGGCAGGCCGAAAGCGCCCGGCAGCGAAGGCGGCAAGGCAGTCGCGACCTGCTCGCCCGCGACATGGCTGTTGATCTGCTGCTGCAGCAGCGGCGCGATCTGATTGGCCGTGCGCGTGCGCTGATCCCAGGGCTTCAAGTTGAGGCCGGCGAGCGATTGCCCGGGCGCGTCGATCTGGAAGACGTGCTGAAGCTCGGGATAGGTCGAGAAGATACCGTAAAGCTGCTTCGTATAAAGCAGCTTCTGCTGCAAGGTCGCATCGGGCGCCGTGGTGGCAAAGCCGATGACGAAGCCCTGATCCTCGTCGGGCGCGAGCTCGGTCTTCTGGAATCCCCAGAGGAAATAGATGCTGCCGAGGATGATGACGGCGAAAACCCCAGTCACCGCCACCGTGTCGAGACTGCCATGCAGCATGCGGTGATAGCGGTCGCGTATGCGGTTGAACCAGCGATCGATGAAATCCATGAAATGCGCCTGCCAGCCGCGGTCGCCGACCTGATGCGGCTTCAGCAGCCGCGAGCACATCATGGGCGAGAGCGTCAGCGCGACGATTGCCGAAACGGTGACCGCGCCGACGAGGGTGAAAGCGAATTCGGTGAAGAGCGCGCCGGTCAGCCCGCCCTGGAAGCCGATCGGCACATAGACGGCGATCAGCACCACCGTCATGGCGATGATCGGTCCGCCGAGCTCGCGCGCCGCCTGGATCGCGGCCGCCACCGGTCTCATCCCGTCCTCGAGATGGCGATTGACGTTCTCGACGACGATGATCGCGTCGTCGACCACGAGCCCGATCGCCAGCACCAAGGCGAGCAGCGTCAACAAATTGATCGAGAAGCCGAAGGCCAGCATCATCATGAAGGTGCCGATGAGCGACACCGGGATCGCGATCGCCGGGATCACCACGGACCGCAGCGAGCCGAGGAAGATGAACACGACGAGGATCACGATCAGAACGGCCTCGACGAGGCTGCGGATCACCTCGTGGATCGAGCTGTTCACGAAGTCGGTCGAATCGTAGATCACCTGCGCCTGCAGGCCCTGCGGGAGCTGCGATTGAACCTCGGGCAGCTCGTTGTGCACCGCCTTGATGACGCTGAGCAGATTGGCCGAGGGGGCCACCTGGATGCCGATATAAACGGCGTCCTGCCCGTCGAACGCGACGCGCGTGTCGTAGCTGTCGGCGCCGAGCGTGACATTGGCGACGTCCTCGAGGCGCACATTGGCACCGTTCGCCTGCTTTACGACGAGATCGCGGAAAGCGTCGAGCGAATGGAGATTGGTCGAGGCGGTGAGGTTCACCTGCACCATCTGGCCCTTGGTCGAGCCGATGCCGGAGATGTAGTTGTTGGCCTGGAGCGCTTGCGCCACATCCGCCGGAGTGACGCCGAACGCCGCCATCTTTTGCGGATCGAGCCAGGCGCGGAGCGCGAAGTTCTGCGCGCCGACGATCTCGGCGGTCTGCACCCCGGCGATCGCCTGGAATTTCGGCTGCACCACGCGCACGAGATAGTCGGTGATCTGGTTGCGGCCGAGCACGTCGCTCTTGAAGCCGAGATACATCGCATCGAAAGTCTGGCCGACCTTGATGGTCAGCACCGGCTGCTGCGTGCCGGAGGGAAGCTGGTTCAGGACCGAGCTCACCTTGCTCTGGATCTCGGTCATCGCCTTGTCGGGATCGTAATTGAGGCGAAGATTGACGGTGATCGTCGAGACGCTCGATTGGCTGGTCGAGCTCATATAATCGATGCCGTCCGCCTGGGCGATCGCGTTCTCCAAGGGCGTCGTGATGAAGCCCGCGACCACGTCGGGATCGGCGCCGTAATAGGTCGTCAGCACCGTCACGACCGCGTTCTGGGTTTGCGGGAACTGATAGACCGGCAAGGTCGCGAGCGCGCGCAGGCCCAGCACCAGGATCAAGAGGCTGACCACCGTCGCCAGCACCGGCCGGCGGATGAAGATGTCGGTGAAATTCATAGCCGCGCCCTCAAAGCCGCCGCTGGAAATCGATCTCGCGTCCTTCGACTGCTCGCGCCTCGGCGGCGCTCGCGCTCAGGATGAGGAGGATTTCTTAATGCCATCAACCAATTTTCCTCACCCTGAGCGGAGCGAAGCGTAGTCGAAGGGCGCAGGATGCCCGTGCAGCGATTGGAGCCAATCGCCCCGACCCCGGAACGCGGAGAGGGTTTGATCGAGCGTATCATTCGCTTCGTGTTCACTGAGCCGCCCCTAGCCCTCGGTCGGATGGGGGTTGGGGTTGTCGGCCGGCTGCACGGAATTGTCGATATGCAGCGGCGAGCCGTTGCGCAGCTTGACCTGGCCGGCGGTGACGACCGTCTGGCCCTGCTTGATGCCCTCGATGATCGCCACCTGATCGCCGAGCGTATCTCCGGTGGTGACGAAGACCTGCTGCGCCGAGAGCTGGTCCTTGCCGTCGGCCGTCTTGCCCTTGTCCTCGACGAGATAGACGGTGCTGCCGAAGGGGTTGTAGGTGACCGCGGTCTGCGGCAGGGTCACATAGTCCTGCGGCGCGCCGACATCGATCGAGACCGACGCGAACATGCCGGGCAGCAGCCGATGCTCGGGATTGCCGAGCGTCGCGCGAACTTGGACGTTGCGCGTCGCGGTATCGACCTTCGAATTGATCGCGAGAATGCTGCCGGCGAAGCTCTCGCCCGGAAACGTGTCGACCGTGACGCTCACCTTCTGCCCGGCCTTGATCTGCGACAGCGCCTGCTGCGGCAGGGTGAAGTCGACATAGATCGGATCGAGCGATTGCAGCGTGACGATGGTCGTGCCCGGCGAGAGATATTGCCCGACATCGACCTGGCGGATGCCGAGCTTGCCGGCGAAGGGCGCGCGGATCACCTTGTAGTCGACGATCGCCTGCTGCTGCTGCACTTGCGCTTCGTCGGATTTCAGATTCTGCGCATCGGTATCGACCACCTGTTGGCTGACGGCCTGGGCCTTCAACTGCCGCTGGTCGCGCTCATAGGTGATGCGCGCAAGCGCCGCCGTCGCCTTCAAGGCGTTGAGCTTGGCGATGTCGTCCTCGGCCGAGAGCCCGACCAGAAGCGTGCCCTGCGCCACCTCGGCGCCGGATTCGAAATGCACCGCCGAGACCGTGCCCGCAACTTGCGTCGAGAGATCGGCGCCGCGCGCCGCGCGGAGACTCCCGATCGCATGAATCTGCTTCTGCCAGGGCTCGATCTTGGCGACCATGGTCGAGACCGTCTGCGGCGGATTGGCGAAGCTGGCGAGAACCTTCTTCTTGAAGCCCGGCAGGAGGACGAGCTCGAAGACAAAGATCGCCCCGAGCACGATGCCGACCGCGAGCAGCATGATGATCATGCGTTTGGTCATGCGTTTGGTCATTGCGAGTCCCTTGGCTTAAGGCTTCTTCGCCGCGTCGGCGTGCTGGGCCGCGACATCGACGCGGTTCCACCACCCGCCGCCGAGCGCCTGGAACAGCGCGGCGGTATCGGCAAAGCGCGCCGCCTGCGCGATCACGCGGTTGATATGCGCCTGCTGATAGGTGGTCTCGGCATTGAGCAGGGTCGAGTAGTTGATCGCGCCCGCCTGGTATTGGGTGCGCGAGATCGCGAGGCTGTCCGCGGCCGAGCGCTCCGCCGCGAGCTGCGCCGCAAGCGCCGCCGCATCCGATTGCAGCGCGCGCAGCGCATCGGCGACGTCCTGGAAAGCGCTGATCACCGTGTTGCGGTACTGCGCCGCGGCGGCGTCATAGGCGGCTTCGGCGGCGCGCTTCTCGTGGAGGAGCTGGCCGCCCTTGAAGATCGGCTGCACCAGGCCCGCGCCGATGCTCCATATGCCGGGCCCGCTGAGCAGCTGGCCCGCATCGGTGACGGTGTTGCCGTAGGACGCGCTGAGCGTGATCTGCGGCAGCATGGCGGCAGTGGCGACGCCGATCTGCGCGCTCGCCTGGTGGAGCGTTGCCTGCGCCGCCTGGATGTCGGGGCGCTGCTCGACGAGCCGCGAGGGGAGGCTCAAGGGCAGCTCCTGCGGCAGATCCAGCGCGGCGAGATCGAAGCTCTGGCTGATTTCCTCGCTCGGCAGCCGGCCGGCCAGCGCGGTCAAGAGCACGCGCTGCTGCGCGAGCTGCTTTTCGAGCGTCGGCAGCGTCGCCTGCGTCGCGTTGAGGGTTGCCTGCTGCGCCAGCACCGCAGCGCGCGACGCGCCGCCGAGGTTGAACTGGCGCTGCAGCACGTCCAGCTGCTGCGTCTCGGCCTCGATGATCTCCTGCGTCGCGGCGATCTGGGCGCGAAGCGAGGCTTCCTGCACGGCGGCGGCGACCACGTTCGAGGTCAGCGTCAGATAGGCCGCTTCGAGCTGGTAGCGCTGGAACTCCGCCTGCGCCTCGGTCGATTCGAGCTCGCGCCGCGCGCCGCCAAAGACATCGAGCGCATAGGAGAGGCTGAGCGAGCCGGTCGTCAGGGTGAAGATCGAGCTCGACTTCGGATTGCCGAAAGCGGCGCCCGAAATTTTCTCGCGCGTCGTCGAGAGATTGCCGCTGACCGAGGGAAAGAGCACGCCGCGCTGCGCCAGCACGTTCTCCTGCGCCTGGCGCAGCGTCGCTTGCGCTGCTTCGAGGCTGGGATTGGATTGGAGCGCTTCCTTGATAAGCGCATCGAGCGCCGGCGAATGGAACAGCGTCCACCACTGGCCGGGAATGTCCATGCCGGCAACGAAGCGCTGCGCCTCGCCGCCTTTGACCGCGGCGGAGATGGTCGCGGGCGCCTGCTTTTCCGGCGTGTAGCCCGACACGGCGGGCGCGGCCGGCCGCTTGAAATCCGGCCCGACCGCGCAAGAAGCGAGCAGCAAGGCGGCCAGCGCCGCCGCGGGACGCAAGCTCATGGCGCCTCGCCCATCGCGCTGCGCAGGATCGCCGTCGCGTGCTCCTTCACGATCGCCTGGATGAGCGCCACCTTGCGGTCGTCGAGCTCGTCCCAATGCATCGACTGGCGCGCGCTCTTGTTGCTGCATTGGCTGTGGAAGATGAAAATCTGGCCGAGAATCGCGAGGGTGCGCACCAGGATTTCCTCATCCTCGGCCGAGCGCTCGAGAAGGCGCGCCACCACCTCCATCGCCGGCCGCACGCCAAGGCGCGTCACGCTGTCATGCAGCAATTCGAGCGCCGCCTGGCCCTCGATCTCCGCCCGCGAGATGAAAGTGCTGTGGCTCGCCGAGGCGCGGTGCGAGGTGACCAACGCCGTGAAGGCATCGAGCACCGCATAGAGCGCGGCAAAAAGCCGGTCGGGATCGCGCGGTCCGGCCAGGGCCTCGGCTGCCTGCGCCGCGGCGGGCGCGAGATGATCCTCCACCATGGCGACGATCTGGCCGATCGCGGCGCGGTAGAGGCCCTCCTTGCTGCCGAAATAATACTGAATAGCCGGCAGATTGACCTTGGCGCGGTCGGCGAGCGCGCGCGTGCTCGCCCCTTCATAGCCCGCGGCGGCGAAGACCTCGATCGCCGCATCGAGGATGCGGCGCATGGTCTCCTCGCCCCTGGCATGGGCGGCGGGACGGTAATGGAGGCCCGTGGCGTCGATGCGGTCTTCCGGCATGGGAGATTTGGCCAGCGCTAGTTTAGCGACCGACATTATCAGTTGATTGGATCAAATGATAGAGTTTTT
>Ga0157370_10007772_pt1 | contig 11623 bp, 6 predicted proteins | sample C35metaG_FD_113463 | JGI IMG/M metagenome (GOLD analysis project Ga0157370, IMG submission 113463) | Corn rhizosphere microbial communities from Kellogg Biological Station, Michigan, USA - C3-5 metaG | ecosystem: Host-associated > Plants > Roots > Rhizosphere > Soil | place: USA: Michigan... | reverse complement strand
TTCCGCAACGTTTCTTTTGTTTATCCCGGCACCGAGCGGAGGGTTTTGAATGGATTGAATTTCCATCTCCGTCCCGGAGAGCGCGTCGCGCTGATCGGCGAGAACGGCCAGGGCAAAACCACGATCGTCAAACTGATCACGCGTCTTTACGATCCCACCGAAGGGCAGGTTGTGCTCGATGGAGTCGATCTTCGTGAGTACGACCTCGAGGACTTGTACCGGGAGATCGGTGTCATCTTCCAGGATTTCATGCGCTACGAGATGACAGCGCGAGAGAACATCGCGGTGGGCAAAATCGATGAGATCGAGAACAAGCCTTTGCTGGAACAGGCCGCCCACAAAAGTCTCGCCGACGAAGTAGTCGCCAAACTTGGCGCTAGGTACGAGCAGATGCTGGGCCGTCGCTTCGAAGGCGGTGTCGATCTCTCCGGCGGCGAGTGGCAAAAGATCGCACTGGCTCGTGCTTACCTGCGCGATGCTCAACTATTGGTCTTGGACGAACCCACAGCTGCTCTCGACGCACGAAGCGAGTACCAGGTGTTCCAGCGTTTCGCGGAACTTACCGCGGGCAAGATGGCGCTCTTTATTTCCCACAGATTTTCAACGGTGCGCATGGCTGACCGCATCGTAGTACTTGAGAACGGAAACATCGCCGAAGAAGGCACACACGAGAAACTCACGCGCATGGGCGGACGTTACGCCGAGCTGTTCGAACTGCAAGCTGCCAGCTATCGCTGATTCCTAATGCCAGAGAACACCCATATCGAGATGCTCGAAGCCGTCGCGGAGCACGCGCCGCAAGGCCCGACGCCCGCGCCGCCCGATCCGGAGCAATTGCAGCAAGGCGCCGAGGAACTCTCGCGGTTGCTGGCCTGGAACCCCGGGGTCCACAACTCGAGTTTCTTCAACGCGCGTTGGCGCGCCATGCATGCAGCGCTGAAACCCGCACTGGACAAAGCCGGCCGAATTCCTCGTACTAAAGACGACGCCGACGATCTCCGCTGGTTGCGGGACAACATGGCGATGTTGTGGGCTGAGGTTTGGAACACTCGCAACGCGTTCAAGCTGCTCAAGAATCTGCCCCATGTGCGCACGCCGAATGGTCTGACGATTCCACGCTGCGCGGCGGTTGCCGAGGCCTACCTCCATGCCGTCCAGTTCAACTTCAGCGAAAAAACATTTTCGGAATACTTGACAGCCTTTCAGCAGCACACGGTCTTAAAGTTCCGTGAACTCTGGGCGGTCATTCCATCGATGGAACTCGTGCTTCTCGAGCAAGTCGCGGTTCGCGCGCGGAAGTTCCTGGACAACTCAGCGCCATCCTCAGTAGGCATCTGCGTTCGCAGCCTGCGCGAGATCAACGAACTGCAGTGGAAGGATGTGCTTGATCCGCAGATTGCCTTCGACACTACCCTTCGCCAGGACCCCGCAGGCGCGTACGGCCACATGGATTACGACAGCCGCAGCCTCTATCGCGACCGCGTCGTCAAACTGTCCGAGCGGTCCGACTCCACCGAAATGGAAGTCGCCTTCGAGGCGGTAGCGCTTGCGCGCCGTGCTGCCGAGCGCAGCTATGAAGATCCTCGTGTAGCTTGCCGGCAGTCACACGTTGGCTACTACTTGATGGCTGAAGGTCTGCCGGAATTGCAGAACCGTATCCGCTTCCGCCCTTCTCTGATCCAGCGTGTGCGTGCGTTTTTGAAGGGCCATCCCGACGAGTTTTATCTACCGGGCATCGAGGTCCTGACGTTCGGAATTATGTCGGCGATTGTGCTGATCCTTACCAGCACCTACACGCCGCCGCTCCTCATCCTGCTCTCCATGATTGTTCTGCTGCTGCCGAGTTCACAGAGCGCGGTGCAGTTGATGAATTATCTGACGACCACCCTTCTCCGCCCTGAGATTCTGCCGAAGCTGGACTTCTCGAAAGGAATTCCGGAAGACTGCACCACCCTGGTTGCCGTTCCCGCATTGCTGCTGAACGAAAAGCAAGTGCGCCGCCTGGTTGAGGACCTTGAGGTTCGTTTCCTTGCCAATCACGATCCCAATCTCCACTTCGCGTTGTTAACGGACTTGCCCGATTCGCCGGTCCCCGCGCATGAAGACGATCCCCTCGTAAGCTTCTGCGCGACCCTGATCGCCGATCTCAACGAGAGGTATTCCGACAAGCAGAGTAGTTCATTCCTGATGCTGCATCGCCACCGCGTATACAACCCGCGCGAACAGGTATGGATGGGCTGGGAGCGGAAGCGCGGCAAACTGATGGACCTCAGCAAATTCCTGTTTAGCGAGTACGACAGCTTCCCGTTCAAAGCGGGCGATGTCTCCAAGCTGGCGAAGGTTCGCTATGTAATCACGCTGGATGCTGACACGGAGCTTCCGCGCGGTACGGCGCACAAGCTGGTAGGTACGCTCGCGCACCCGCTGAATCAGGCGATTGTCGATCCGGAGAAGAACGTCGTGGTCGCCGGTTATGGAATTCTCCAGCCTCGTGTGCGCATCAGTGTTCAAAGCGCCTCTCGTTCGCGCCTCGCTAACATTTACTCAGGCCAGACCGGCTTTGATATCTACACCCGCGCCGTATCGGACGTTTACCAGGACCTGTACGGGGAAGGAATTTTTGCCGGTAAGGGGATTTTCGAAGCGCGAACCGTGCACCGTGTGCTCGACCGCCGCTTCCCCCAGAACGCGCTGCTCAGCCACGACTTGATCGAAGGCGCGTATGCCCGCGTGGGATTAGTTACCGATGTGGAAGTAGTCGAGGACTACCCATCCCATTACAGTGCGTATAACCGCCGCAAGCACCGCTGGTTGCGCGGAGACTGGCAGATCACCAGTTGGTTGTTCACCCGGGTGCCGGATGAGAGTGGCCGGTCGGTCCCCAATCCCATTGCACTGGTGTCGCAATGGAAAATCTTCGACAACCTGCGACGCAGCCTTGTCGAGCCAGCCACCTTGATCCTGTTCGTGTTTAGCTGGCTCATTCTGCCGGGATCGCCGATCAAGTGGACCATTGCTGCGGCGGCAATTCTCTTCGTCCCGGTGTGGTTCGAGTTTCTATTCACACTGGTTCGCGCGGCATTTGAAAAGAAACTCACAGTCGCGCGTGAAGCGGTTGCTGGGCTGGTGGTGTCGAACTTCAGCGTCTTGCTAAGCTTGACGTTCCTGCTGCATCAAACGTTAGTCTCCCTCGATGCCGTGGTCCGCACCTTGATTCGCCGATGGTTTACGCGGCAGCGCTTACTCGAATGGGAAACCGCAGCAGAAGCGGAGGCCGGACGGAGCAAGCGCACTCCGGTCGATATTTATCTCAATTGGATGCCGCTGATCTCGTTGCTTCTGGGCGTCCTCGTCTTCTTCGACCGGCGTAGTGGATTCGATGCGGCTCTTCCTATTCTGATTTTATGGGCATGCAGCAAGGCAGTTTCGGTCTGGCTGAATCATCCGCCGCAACTTTCGCGGACCGAAGCTTCCGACAAAGATCGGCTTTTCCTGCGCCGCGCCGCACTGCGCACCTGGCGCTACTTCGCCGAATTCAGTACCGAAGAACATAACTGGCTGATTCCGGACAATCTGCAGGAAGATCCATATCGTGTGGCTGCGCGCGTCTCACCTACGAATGTCGGCCTGCTGTTGAATACGCGGCAGGTGGCATGCGAATTCGGATATCTGTCTGCTCCCGAGTTGGCCGAACAGACCGCGCGCACCCTGGCGACAATCCGTCGCATGAAGCGCTACCGTGGCCACCTCTTCAACTGGTACGACACCAACACGCTCGAACCTCTTCCACCACTTTTCGTCTCAACGGTTGACAGCGGAAATTTCGTCGCATCACTGTGGACACTGCAAATCGGATGCAAGCAACTTCTGGAACAACCCTTGTTGCGCCCTGCATTGGCAGACGGTTTCCTTGACCATTTGCGCGTGCTGACGGATTTACGAGCGTTCCCTCGCGGCCTCTTTACACGACTGGAACGCAGGGTCGAGCACGGGGACTGGCTCAAGACACTGCTCAAATTTCCTGTTCCAGCGTTGGAGCGGATTCCTGGAAAAGACCCCGAATCCAAACATGCTGATGATGTGAAATGGTTTGCCAATGAATCGGCGCGCAGATTGCACGCGCTGCATGATCTCGTCGCTCGCCTCACACCATGGATGCTGCAGGATTTCGCAGGACTTCGAAATGAAATAGAGCTTGGCTTGCCCGGCGCTGACGTTCTGCTCAAAGATCTTCCGGAGGTCGCCGCAAAGCTCGGCAGCAGACTGCAAGCCATGCTTGATCTTCGTGCGGATGCGAACGATGAGCAAACCAACCTGCTTCGCCGCCTTATCCCCATGGTTGCAGGCGCGAGCCACGATGCTTCTCGTTTGATCAGTGACCTGGTAGCCATTTCTGAAGACGCCGAACGAATTGCCGATGAAACCGAATTCGCGTTCTTGTGGAACCCGCGCCGCAAGCTGCTTTCGATCGGCATGGAGAGCGAGAAGGGCGAGGTCCACGCAGCGTGTTATGACCTCCTGGCCTCCGAAGCTCGCACCGCCGCGTTCGTTTCCGTCGCCAAAGATGAGGTCCCACAGGAAACGTGGTTCCTTCTGGCCCGAACCCACGTTGCACCGCTTGGACGTCCAGTCCTGCTCTCGTGGACCGGAACGATGTTCGAGTACCTGATGCCTGCGATCTGGATGCGCACCTACACCGGCACCTTGCTCGACCGCTCGCGCCACGCCGCCGTGCAAATGCAACGCGAATACACGGTCACGAGACGAATTCCGTGGGGAATCTCCGAATCTGCGTACGCCGTGCGTGATGAGGCGGGCACTTACCAATATCACGCGTTTGGTGTCCCACAACTGGCGCTGCATCAGGGGGACATCGAAGCCTTAGTAATTTCTCCCTATGCAACCGCTCTCGCCCTGAGCACCGCGCCGAAAGCCGCGCTCGACAATCTGCGCCGCATCTCGCACGAAGGTTGGTTCGGGGCGTATGGTTTCTACGAGTCTGCCGACTACACTGCCAGCCGCCATCGCAAGTGGCGCCATGATTTCGAATTAGTACGTTGCTACATGGCCCATCATCAGGGCATGACACTGCTGTCGATTGCCAATTTCCTCGCAGACGGGGTGGTGCAAGAGTGGTTCCACGCACATCCTCGCGTGATGGCCACCGAACTCCTGCTGCACGAAAAGCCAGTAAATTATCTTCCATCCGGTCATCCCGCGGCATAGTCTGCACCGTATCCAACCGCAACAAAACGCGCTGTTTGCTGCGCGTGTACTAAGTACTATTTTTCCTTATTGCACGTAAGTTGATGCACGTCTAAAGTTCCCAGCAACTTCCCCCGCCGCTGATCAACGAAGGCCTGCTGCAGTCGCTGGCAGTCGTGTGCGCGTGCGGAAATCAGCTGGAGTACAGAATGAAGCACATCTTCGCACTCGTGTGTCTACTCACGACGTCCGCGTTTGCAAGCGTAACCGTAACCTCACCCACTTCAGGCTCTTCTGCTGCGCCCGTGCATTTTGTGGCGAGCGCCACGACATCGTGTTCATCAGGCGTCTCATCAATGGGTATCTACACGGCGCCTTATGTTCTCGCCTACACGGTATCGGGATCCAGCCTCAACACATATTTGAATCTGTCGGCGGGAACCTATAACGCAGTCGTCCAGGAGTGGGACAAGTGCGGATCCACGAAAACCGCGGTTGCCATCACCGTTACCAGCGGAGGATCAACGACTGGCACAATACCGGCGTCCAGCCACGTATTTGTTGTGGTCGAGGAGAACCACAGCTATTCGCAGGTAATTGGCAGTTCCTCCATGCCCTACCTGAACAGCCTCGCGAGCAAGTATGGGCTCGCCACCCAGTACTACGCGAATACGCATCCTTCGATTGGCAATTACTTCATGATGGCTGCCGGGCAGACCATCACCAATAACGATAGCTACTGCTCCACGCTGACCAACGACAACGTGGTCCGCCATCTGCTCACCGCGGGCAAGACTTGGAAAGCGTACGCGGAGAGTCTGCCGTCGGTGGGATACACCGGATGCGGCTCAGGTTATTACGTCAAGCGCCACAATCCGCTCGCCTACTTCTCCGACGTGGCCAACAGCAGTGAGAAGTACAATCTCGTGCCTTTCACGCAATTCTCAAAGGATCTTGCCAACAACAACCTGCCGAACTTTTCGTTCATCGTGCCAAACCTTATTCACGATGCTCATGACGGCAGTTTGAGCAGTGCCGACTCGTGGCTAAAGACCAACATCGCGCCGCTGATTTCGAGCGCGACATTCCAGAAAGATGGAATCCTGATCATCGTCTTCGATGAAAGTCTTGATACCGACACCGCTCATGGTGGCGGACACGTAACTTGCGTCGTGATCGGGCCCAAGGTAAAAGCAGGGATGAAGTCAACGACGGTTTATCAGCATCAGAACATGCTGAAAACTGTCATGACGGCACTCGGCTTGAGCAGTTTTCCGGGAGCCGCCAGCAGCGCGTCAGGAATGACGAGCTTGTTTTAGGAAGAGCTTGCGTTCGCATAGGGACAGCCGCCCTCGGCTGTCCCCGTTTTCTTCTATCAATGCACACATGACGCTGTGGTGCATCTTGGCTGTTGAGTGCTGGCTGTTGAGTGCTGATTGCTGGGTGCTTTGTCTACGCCGCTCGCTCCGCCTTCTTCTCGTAGGTCCCCATCAATTCCGCCTGAGCGAGCACATGTCCCTTAATCGCTGCTTGGACTTCGGTGAACGCCGCTCCCGGCGCAAGATCCAGCATGCAATCGAGAGCGTAGAGCTTGAAGAAGTATCTGTGAACTCCCGATGGCGGCTTAGGCCCCATGTACCCGAGCTTGCCCGCTTCGTTCTTTGCCTGCAGGCCTACGCCCTTAATCTCCTCGCCTTCGGGAACGCTTTCCTCGATGTGCCCCACTCCCGGGTTGATGTTGTACACCACCCAATGCGTAAATCCGCCTTCGCGCGGCGCATCGGGGTCGTGCATCACCAGCACAAACGACTTCGCATTCGGCGGCGCGTCCTTCCACGCCAACTCCGGCGAAGCATTCTCGCCATCACTCGTATATTTGCTGGGGATTTCTGCGCCTTCCTGGATTTCTGCGCTGGTAAGTTGCATGGCGACCATCCTTTCGGAGACTCGCTTTTTGAGACTCCGAACTTGCAGGCCGCGTTGCCTGAATCATCCCAGGATGTACTTACGGGGCTTTCTTGTACACGCGCACATAGTCAACGAGCATGATCTGAGGAAACTTCGTGGTTGCCTCCGGACTTCCTGGCCACTCTCCGCCCACCGCAAAATTCAGCAGCATATAGAAAGGATGGTCGTACACCCACTTCGTTCCCGGTGGCAAATCCGCCGGCTTGCGCGTCGCATAAAGATGATCATCGACATAGAAGCGGATCTCTGCCGGTTCCCATTCCACAGCATAGACGTGAAACTCGTCCCCGAATCGGCCAGAGGTCAATGAGTAAGGCGAGCCAATTCCCTTCCCTCCGGAATATCCCGGGCCATGGATCGTGCCATGCACAGTCGCAGGCTCGCGGCCGATATTTTCCATGATGTCGATTTCGCCGCACGTAGGCCAGCCCACTTGCTTGTCGTCCGCTCCGAGCAGCCAGAACGCCGGCCACACGCCCTGTCCAAATGGGATTTTGATTCGCGCCTCAAAGCGCCCGTACGCCTGCTCGAACTTTCCCGACGTGATCAGCCGCGCCGATGTGTAGTCGCGCTTTAAGCCGTCACTGCCACTGTAATGTTCCTGACGAGCGATGATCTCCAGATTGCCATGCCGTATCCGTGCATTCTGAGGGCGAGAGGTGTAGTACTCGAGTTCTTTATTTCCCCAGCCATTCCCCCCAATCGCAAATTGCCACTTCGCCGGATCCGGAACGGAGCCGCTGTTGAATTCGTCCGACCAGGTCAATTCCCAGCCGGGGCGCACAGGAGTTCTGGTCTTTTCTTTTGGATAACTCAACAATGTCAGGGACGAGAGCATCACAAGAACAAGAATAGTTTTGGGCATAGCTCCTGATCTCCGGCTTGCTCGTGAGGCGCAGTCGGGAGGGCACGGCTTTTCAGCCATGCCGTTAGTCATTGGTTTGCGAGTTCCGGCGCGGCTGTATGCTCTGCCGGGAACTCACTTCCCACATCCGAGCAGTCGAGCACCTCGATGCTAGTCCGCAGCGCGGAGAAAATTTAAGTAGCCCAGCGCGTAAGCGCTGGGTCAGTGGGAAATCAAGCGAGTCCCGCAGGGACGGCACACTTGAAAAGGAATCTCAGCGACAACCTTTACGATCGCCTGATCCTCTCCTGTAGAGTAGCAGCCTCCCGTCGGACTCACGCCAGCGTCGGCCTCAACTCCACCTTTTTTGTCGTGATCTTCAACGACACCGTGGGGAGCTTTGGCCCCGGCCACTCTTCGGTATACGCTTCGAGCGTGATTTCTCCTGGAGTCTTGTTCGCCTGCAGAATCACCTGCGCGAGACCGTTGAACAAGCTCCGCATCGGCTCCTTGTCCGACTCCTGGCAATTCGGATCACCGTTTCCCACTCCAATCAGCGCACCCTGGCCGCGTATCCTGAAGTTGATCGGGAAGTCCGCCGTGGGAACATGTCGGCCCTGGTCGTCGAGCGACTCGACGCGAATGACCGCCACGTCCTCGCCGTCCGCATTGATCTCAGTACGATCGGCCGTCAACTTGATGGACGCCGGCTTGCCAGTCGTCTCTCTCTTATCCGTGAGGACGACCTTCCCGCCCTTGCTGCCGCGCGCCTCAATCGTGCCTGGCTCGTACTTCACAGCCCACTCTAGATGTTTCAGTTGCTCCACTTTCTTGCTGCCCTGGCTTTTTCCATTCAGGAACAACTCCACTTCATCAAGGTTCGAGTGCACCCAAACCTTGATCACTTCGCCTTCACGCTGCTCCCAATTCCAGTGGGGGAACAGGTGCAGCACCGGCTCATTTCCCCACCACGCTTTGTAGTAGTAGAAGTTGTCCTTGGGAAAGCCGCACATATCGACGATGCCAAACTGCGAGTTGATCGACGGCCATCCATAAGGAGTTGGCTCGCCGCGGTAATCAAATCCCGTCCATGCGAATCCGCCTGCCAACCACTCGCGCGCTGCATAGAACGTCCACCATTGCTCTGCCAGTTCCGACCAGGAAGTGTGGTTCAGATCGTAGGCGCTGACCCAGTTGCGCAACTTGTCCGTCTCATAAATCCCGCGAGTGGAAACCGTGCTCGCCGTTTCCGTTCCCACGCTCGGCGTCTTCGGATGTTTATTGTGCCAGCGGTCAATCACGCCAAGGTTGTAGTTGTAGCCCATGACGTCCAACTGCTCGGCAAACGGCTTATCGAACGAGGCGTTCACCGCCGCCGTGCAAAGCCGGGTGGGATCGAGTTCGTGGCACTTCGCGATCATCGCGTCCACCACCGGCACGGCCTGCTGCTGGGGCATCATCGTCCACTCTTCGTTCCCGACGGACCAGATGACAATTGCCGGGGAATTACGATAGCGCTTAATCATTGTTTCCAATTGCGCCATGGCTTCCGGATTCGAGCTCATCATGCGCGTTTCGCACATCATCATCATGCCCATTTGATCGCAAGCTTCCACCCACTCCGGCGTTGGCATGTTATGGGATGTGCGCACCGCGTTCCCGCCCATCTCGCGAAGCACGGCGAGCCGATACCATTGCAAACGATCCGGCAAGGCCGCGCCGACGCCTGCATGGTCTTGATGATTGCAGGTGCCCTTTAATTCAACGCGTTTGCCATTAAGGAAGAAGCCTTTATCCGCGTCCCACGAGACTGTACGCACGCCGAAACTCACGCGCTCAGCATCGCGAGCCTTTCCATCAACTTCTACAGTCACGATCGCGGTGTAAAGGTTCGGGCTGTCCGGCGACCACAGTGCCGGACCGCTCAACTTTGCCGTCGCGGTAAATGGGGTGAATCGATCCGCGGCAGCCGATTGTGGCGCAGAGTCAGCGCTGGCAACTGTTTTTCCTGAGGGATCTACGATTTGCCACCGCACCCGACATGTCTCAGCCTTCGTTCCGCGGTTGTGAACCGAGGTGCCCAGGTTCAGCGTGACCACATTTCCCTTTACATCCGGGCGCACATAGCTTTCCCACTGCTCCAGGTGCAGTTGATCCATCTTGGTCAGCCACACGTGTCGATAAATTCCCGCGCCTTCGTAGAACCAACCGTCTCCAAAGCTGGCATCCACGCGGACCATGAGGTAATTCTTCTGCCCATAGTTAAGGAAATCGCTTATATCGAAGCTGAATGGAGCGTACGAATTGTCGTTGCGCCCAATGTAATAGCCGTTCAGGAACACCAGCGTGTCGCGCACGGCACCGTCAAACAACAGCGAAGTGCGGCGTCCGCGATCACTCTCTGGTACATCAAACGCTCGCCGGTACCACCCCACGCTCGTCTCCGGATACTTCCGACCCAGGGGCTTGTAGCCGTGACTCTGCAGGCTCTCGTCGCGCACGAAAGGCAACTCGACCGCCCAGTCATGCGGCAGGTTCAGCGATCGCCAGTTCGAATCATCCAGCATCGCCGTCGCAAACTTGAATTCGCCAGACTTGGCAAAATCGCCTTGGCTGTTCCCAAAGCCCAAGTCCTTGGCCGGATCGCAACCGTTGCCGAACTGGAACTTCCAGCCGAAATCCATGAGGTAACGTTCTCTCGGCGCAACCGCAGAAAGAGCCTCGGATGATGCTGCTCCCGGGTAGGCGGCCAACAACGCCTCGGCCCGCTTCACAAACGAACCGGCAGCTAAGCTAGACGCAGAAACCGCGACTCCGGAACGGAGCAAGTCACGACGGGTAAAAGACATGAACAGGCCTCCACTGTGCGAACTGGTATGAACAACGCAAGAAACGCACAATGGTACGCCGATCCTAGGAACGAGACAATCGGGACGAGGTTGATGTTTCGAAAGGTGGAACCGCAGAGTGTAGCGCGACTTGCGAGACGATCGACAGAATTGGGAGGCGTTGCCTTGCCGTCAGCAGGAGGAACTCAAGCGCGGAATGTAGTGACCGAATCGCTTACTCAGCGGTATTTTACGGCCCTCGAATTCGACTTCGTACTCACCATCGGGAAAGTTGTCGCTGTCCTCAATCACGCAACGTGAGTACGAACAGCAGGTGGGTTCAGAGCACTCATCGGCGTACATGGTGTGCCTCAGAGCCTTCAGACGGCACGTTCTCTCGTAGCCTTCTCCTCTCAGCGTGCCTCGCAGCGGTATGTTTTCCTTGGTGACGGTCATGGCAATGTCCCGCAACCTGAGTTCGTCAAACAGGTTCATGGACTCAGATGCGAGAAGGTCAAAGAAGTTGGGCTGAGAGTCAGGTGGGAATTCCCGTAGGGAACGCCAGGAATTTTAGGGATGTTGGCGCCGAGAGCATGTTCTCTCCGAGTCGCGTGTCCAACGGGCGCAAGGCGACGGGCCGGGTTTCTCCCGGCCCGCGAATCGGAAGGTGTGTTTGCCGACCTTATCGCAATTGAATCGGGAATGGCCCCGTTGTTTGTCCGGTCAAATCTCATCCTCGCTGGACAATTCTGGAATACGTGACCAGCCTATGTTTATG
>Ga0157370_10007771_pt1 | contig 11623 bp, 8 predicted proteins | sample C35metaG_FD_113463 | JGI IMG/M metagenome (GOLD analysis project Ga0157370, IMG submission 113463) | Corn rhizosphere microbial communities from Kellogg Biological Station, Michigan, USA - C3-5 metaG | ecosystem: Host-associated > Plants > Roots > Rhizosphere > Soil | place: USA: Michigan... | reverse complement strand
TGCCACCGCGGGTAAAAATGCCGACGTCAGCGTCGCCAAGAACTTCTTTATCGGCGTGGGCAATACTCTGAGTATTTTTGTCAGAAAACTGGGGATGAAGTTAATTGCCAATCAGGGCCCTATTACCGTTCAGGCGCAGAATGACCTGATGGAACTGCTGGCCCGTAAGGCGATCACCATCACCAGTACCGAAGATGAAATTAAGATCACGGCGAAAAAAAGGATCACGCTGAACGCTGGCGGGAGTTATATCACTCTCGATGAGAACCGGATCGAATCTGGAACCGCTGGTGAATACTTGACTAAGGCCGGACATTACGGGCGGTTGGAGAAAGCTAATATCCCAGAAGATTTCCCGAGTGTTGCTCCGGAAACTACAGAACCTGCCAGTCATTTCACTTTTTCCTGACAAGGAGTCACAACATGATTATCAGTCCTCCATTTCTGAGAAATAGAGATGTAAGCCAGTCTGATGCTGGCTGGGTTGATGCGATGATGCCAGTTAGTTCCAGTAGAGGGTATCCTCTTAATGCATCGGATTCATGGCATGGTGGGATCCATATTTCACACACTGACTCAGGCGCAGTGCCGAATAAAGTCAGGGCTATAGCTGACGGTACCGTCGAGTCGTTTCGTGTCCCATCAAAGCCTTGGAAAAGAGATCAATTCCCGCTGAAATATTCGCCTATCAGAGGAACGGATGATGGCTATGTTTTATTAAAACATGAGACTGAAATAGGTTCAGGTGAAGACGGAAAGATTATTTTTTACTCTTTATACATTCACTTGAAGCATCTGGAAGCAGAGATTCACACGGGCTCGAAAATCTATCGTAAAGCCCCTATTGGCTCATCTGGAATGACTGATGGCAAAAATGAATTTCATTTTCAGATTTTCTGCGATGACGCCAACATAAGTAAATTGGTTGGTAGAGCTACCGGCAAGTTGAACATTAATGAAAATGGAAGAACGGATGTTATCTATGGCGATATTCATTTTTATCTGCCAGCAGGCACTAAATTTTATGAGTCTCGCCCCTCGGCTAATACCGATATCACAACAAACTTGAATGAAATCCATACTAGCGAAGTGCCACTGTATGCAAGCATGAGCTTCTGTAAAGGAGCATGCACGATGATTACGCGGCAGGCATGCGCCAATGGAGAAGATGCTTTTGAAACAGTTGGCTCTCCTTTGGTCAATGCCGATGGCAAAGACTATGAGTATAACCTCTATAAAACAGCTACTTCACGCTATCCGCAAAGTCCGAGTGCCGGCTATGAACTTCTACGTTTTGGGCGGATTATTAACACCGAGCATGAAACCTTGGTTCCGGCTACAGCCCCCCTCTGGATGACAGTAAATTACCCTGGTGGACAAGGTGTGGTGAACCTTGCCGTGGCAGCCGTTAAAAAGTTCAGCGATGCGGATTTCCCCTACTGGACAGGCTGGCAGCTGATTGATGATGATAAAGACACGCATAGCCAGTGCAATTCAGCAGCAATAAGGAAGCTCAGGGAGGAAGACAGGTATGCAGCACAAAGCCGCAAACTTATCTGCTGTATGCCGTTTGAGTGGGAAAAAAGCACTATTGATGCCCGGTATAAATGGCTAATGGCTGGTCTGCCATGGGAGCAATGTACACCAGAAAAAACGGCAATATGGCAGATACCGGGAACAAATGAATCGAAGGATCGTATTCTGATGAATGAAAAGGACTATGACAGATTCAAACAACACGCAGAGGCTTTGTGTTTTGATTCAGGTGCCTTGGGTTCAGGGAAAGTATGGCATTTTGATCCACGTGGGTTTATTGAGCATTTTAGGAAGTGCGGATGGTTAAATAAGATAGATTTAAGCAGAATTTACTCAACTACAGCTGAAAAGACTAGGGAGAAATATCGCAAGTCTATAAATTATATATTAACCAAATATGGCATGAATAATCCAACACGCGCAGCTCATTTCTTGGGGCAGGGTTCAATTGAATCACAAAACTTAAACCTTATGGTTGAGGGAACGGTTTCATTTAGCCGTCACCCTGAGCATCCATCATTTTCCGAAGAAACCAATGGCTTTTATTCTGATCCTACAGACACATATGGTTATTTCCACAATTATGAACGTGACGGCAATGATTTGGGAAATATCCATAAGAGCGAATTAAGAGACATAAGGAATAATCGCTTAATGATAGTTATTGGGAGAGACTCCAGAAACAGACCAATTTTAACCGCACCTCAAAGACAGATTATTGATCCCACTTTATCACATGTGGGAGATGGTATGAAATTCCGTGGGCGAGGATTTAAACAATTAACAGGATTAGCGAACTATGCAGGATATTGGACTTATAGAGGATGGCTACGTAGCACTGAATATGATAACAGTTGGTGGCAAAATCCCAATAGATTAAGAGTTCCTAGAATTGATAACCCACAAAGTGTATCGATAGTCCCGTACAATTGCATTGACTCTGGTGGACAGTTCGTTGTAAAAAACAGAGTTTTAAGAAGAGCGGATGCAGGGATTACACGCGAGAGTTCAAGGTCTGTAAGCATGATAATAAACAGATGGGATCAACAATCATTTGAACGTAGATTTCAATCAACTAAAAATATATATTCTATTCTTGGAGATGAATAAGTGAAAAAAATCATAATACTTTTTTTGTTTTCCTTTACCACCCCTTGTTTTAGCGAAGAGCATACCAAATCAGCATCTCTTGACGAAGCTACTATAAACACCCCTGAAAAATGGAATATCAAAAAAAATAACAACTGTTTAATCATTAGGGCGGAACATGTATATGCATCCGATTACCTTAAACTATGTAGAAATATATCAAATGAAGAAAGTGATTACTTTACAATGAATGATGACGGAAAATGGGAGGCGGTAACTGACGGCATTCCAGTTTTAGCAAATATAAACACCAACTCAAAATTTACTGGAATGAGTGCTGTAGTTTCATGTAAGTATAAAGATGATGCTGGATACCATTCTGAGCAGTGTTTTCAGGCGGAAATAAAATTACCACAAAAGGTAAATTTTATATTTACTGGTAGAGGCAACCCATCTTTATTTAGCGATTACAATAAAGTATATCTATCACTCATAATAAAATAACACCCAACTTATTACCTGTAAATATTCACATTCCGCGTGGTAATTAGATGATATATTCAAAAATTATTATATTTATTTCTTCCCTTGTGTCTTTTTACGCTTTCTCATCAAATACAATAGAATTCAACATATCTAACAAATACAATGCGGAGATCACAACAGTAGGGCAAGAAGGAGACTATAAAGTAAAATATAAAATCTTCGAAAAAACCAGATTAATACAAGAAAAAATCATTCATGTCGACTCAGAAAGAAAAATAAACATGTTGATTGATGATTTTAATTTTGACGGAAAGAAAGATTTTTCTATCTGGCACATGGACGAAGGCATGGGAACATACAAAATATTCAGAATATTTATTTTTACAGATAAAAAACATGACTTTAATGAGATACACTCACCTTGTGGTGATGATTATATTGATGTTAGAGTTAATAACCAAAAAAAAGAATTAATTAGCTCATATTTCGACGACAACCAAGTTAAAAAATGCATCACTGTAAAAAGAAATATAATGATTAAATAATTACGCATATACGTCACTCTAGTAAATTGCATATCTGACTTTTCTATCTACCTAGTCATATTAATTATACTCATTACCGAGTGTTAAACGGCTTTGATACTCGTTGTTGTGTCTGTGGAGGCGCTATCTCTGTACTCACGGAAATGAAATTCCCGAATGATCATATTGACTTCGTGCTTGAATTCCCTGAATCAAATCAACTTAGGAGGGAGAAATGAATAAGTTAATATATTTTCCAATCATTTTTAGTGGAATGCTTACCATTAACGTTTATGCACAGGAAATGATATTTGAGTGTCTGACCTCAAATAATAAAGTAATATCCATTTATCAAGATGGAGATGATATTACTTACAAATTCGGCAAAACCAATTCAAAACCAGACATTATGATTAAGAGAAAATTGCAAAAATTAAATATAAAACAAGAAACACCTGTAGGGTCTGGACTGGATAGCTCTATTGAGTTTAAAAATGGAACCTATAGCTATACGATTAATGAAAGTTTAAACAGAGTAAGTGAAGATCACGAATCAACAGCATGGCTAGATGTCAAAAAAAATGGAAACGTTATAAATTTAATTGATTGCAATGTGAATAATGGTTCTTTATCTGATATAAATGTTAGTCACAAATAATGTATATTTAAATAAAATTAACTAAATATAAAACCAATTATTTTTTGTGGGTACTACCTACTGCTATGACATCCAATTCTTGGAGGTGCATATTATAAGCCCGCAAAAAATGATGATGTAATAGTTAGACCGTATAAGAAAAAGGCGGGTTGGCGATCTACTCATACCATACAAAAAAATAAAGGTTAATATTTATGAAAATAACATGGGTATTTATTTTTATTTTTTTTAGCTCATTTCCATCAACTGCGGCTCCACTTAATAAAGATAAATCATCTTCAGTGATTAGGAGTTTATCATCAAATTCCAATACTGATATTTCAGCATCATCAAATTTTGATGCTTGCAACATACACTTCAAAGACTATGTTTATCCTGCACTGACAGAGGGTGAGTATTTCAAAAAAAAATCTCCTATTTCAGAATGGTACTGCCTGTATTCTGGAGAAGCTTTTGAGGCTGGGTATAATACTCAACATACTAATAATAATGGCATTGTTGAAAGTAGCACTGACAACAAAATAATATATGATTACAAAAGCAAAGACTGGAAGCCTGTGCCAGATGATAATTACAAAAGAAGGGGTAAAGCTAATCACTTAGAACTAATTAAAATCAAGAGTAAAAATTCTCGTGGATTCATAGCAATAGATAGCATTAAGAAACTCAAAGATGGTAGTAATGTTGAAGGATTTTACTTTTGTTTAATTCATAATAACAATGCACTCTGCGGCACTGGTGTGAGTATTAAAAGCAATGGCAGATTTATCTCCTCTCAAGATGCATTGAAGCTATTAAATAGCATTTCCTTTGACAAAGATCAAAATCATTTAATTAACATGGATAAATAAATGAAAGTTTGTACTATCTATTATATGGACATATGTTGCTTTCAATTAGCAAAAATGAAACCCCGTTACCTTTATGGCGTAGATAACCCTATAAATTCTTCAAAAAAAATATTTTAAATAAATATAAAAGACTGCATTGCAGCATCACCTCTAACTATCTGCATTGAAATTAACAGAAGAGAGTTACAAAGCCAACACAAGCAGTTTCATAGTCAATCCTGTGAAATATAGTGGAGTAATTAAAAATTTAAAAAAATCATGAATAAGGAGTAACATGAACAAGATAATATTTCTTATTTCTCTTGTGATATCCTCTTCAGCTCACTCTTCTACGGGAATATACAAAAGCGTATGGATGGATATGAATGGCAAACATGACGTAACATTAACGGTTATGGATGGTGGGTTTGATAGAGAATCATCTGCTGTCATTCTTCATGGTGAAGGGAAATTAAATAACAAGAAAGAATGGGTAATTAATGACAGCGTAAAAAACTGTACTGAAGATTCCGATATAACTATATATCCTAATTCATTCGAACTCTTGGATATATTAAAAAAAGATGATTATTACATCCTTTTTTCTTACAGAATAAGTTGTAGTGGAGGCATTGATCCTGGGATTGTTAAATATTTTGCATATCGAAATGGTATAAAATACTCACTGCGGGGGGAGGAGCATATCATCATGGGAAGTGATAGTTTTGGTGGGGAGGTATCTCCAGCACCAGACTTTAACCTCAAAAATAACAAACCCCTTCTGGAGTATATGCTTAAAAAATGGCCCTCTGTTTCGACCACTAGAATTAATTAGCATTTCAAATACTGATTAAACCATATGAATCCACCTCTTAATTAATCACGCACTAAAAGAATCTGGCATTATAAAAACAAGTAAAATAAATTATATTATTTATTCCATATTCAAACCAAAATTACTTAGGAATATTTAATTTAAGAAAAGCTTGTCATAAGTCATTAGCATATTTTCATCTGTGCGGACACCGACAATTTAACTCTCCATAATTTATATTCGAGCCCAAAACATGCCAGTAAACCTAAATAACATACCTGCCCCCTATCTACGCCCTACTCCGCCCAAGCCTTTGCGCTGGTTAGCTGCGTTGGTATGCCTTGTCGCGACAGGAATATTACTGATGCGATTATTAGGGAAATTGGTGGGCGATGCCACTTTCTGGTGGTTTGCCATGGGCATTCCCGTCATTTTTTGGCTGGTATTAATGGGAATTCGAATGGCCGTTTATATGATCCAGCAAATCAAAGCTAATGCGTGGGACAAACGCCGAGAGCAGGTGATTTTGCAGGAAGTACAGCGGGGACGTCGCGCATTACAAATTTTGGCAGCGACTTTCAGCACTGCTCATCTAGCCAATGCAGAATTCACCGACTGTACCGAAGCTATGCTTCGTAATCAGCAAATGTTAACACCGCAAACTAGCTGGAAAAAAGAAAATACCATCCGGCACAGTAAGTTGCCCGCTTCAAATGACCTTGAACCTCAAGAACGAATAGCCGCTGCCTTTGCTGAGCTTTTGGAAAGTTTCGTCGATACGTTTGCCTTTATCCGGCCAGATCATCCTATCGCTGTTTTACTCGAATCCACCTCTTCAATACCTGAAGCACAGGTCAAAGAGATCTGGCTGAAGGCCTGGGAAAAGAGAGCGTTTCCTCCGCCTACGCATTTTCTTCGGGGGAGCGGGCTTAGGGTGATCGACAACTGGCTGGATAACCATATCCAAGATGAAGATTTGCTGCTGGTCGTCGCAGTGCATATCGCACCTGATGTAACCCTGTTCAGCGCAGAAGCCGTGGTCGGAGTGTTACTCGGCAACCGGCTAACACAAAAGGATTTGTTACCCCTTGCTCTGCTTCATCGGCCAGAACTTTCGGAAGCGAATGATGAAATGTTACGCGCCACTGCTGTGCAGGCTGCAGACTGGGTACCTATGAGCATCGATAAAGTGCAGCACCTGTGGTTAACAGGAATATCGGCTAAAAGCGATGCTTACAGAGCGATCCTCAAAGTCAAAACTGCGCTGCCATTTACCGGCCTTGAGCAACAAAGTGACATGCACCATATAGACAGTTTTCTTGGCAATACGGCACTCGTAGCCCCTTGGCTAGCCATTGCCGTTGCTGCCAAGGCGATGAGCTATTCCCCTGCCCCACATTTTATTTTTAACGGCGAACAAGGTAGCGAAAGTGTCTGGAGTTGTGCCGTCTCTCCCAATGCTTCTCACAAGGAGAACATAACGTGAAGCGCATTGCCTTACCGATTAAAAAACCAGAAGTCTGGTTCTGGATTATTGCCTTACTATTTTTACTTACAGGCGCGCTACTTTGTTGGCTAGTCTGGCAGCACCCAGAACAGGTTGGGTTAATGCCAGACACGCCGCAGCGAGATCGCTGGCTGACAGGGTTGATGGTAGGAACTGGCGTTCTGAGCTGTTGCGCGTTGTTAACCTATGCCGGTACGCGTCTTTCGGGAAAAAAGCATTTTGATGAAATTCGTCAACAAGCCCAAGGGGATGATGTTCCTAAGCCTGAAAAAGTAGCGAAAGATAAATCTCTCAACAAAATGGTGTTTCTCAAGCGCCATCTGCGCCTTCGCTACGGCCTGTTCTGGCGCAATAAAGTTCGCTTGTTGATGGTGATGGGTGAAGCCGAACAGGTTGCCGCGCTGGCGCCTACTTTGGCAACTCAGGGCTGGCTTGAAGGTCAGCGCACGTTGCTCATTTTTGGTGGCAGCCTGCATGAAGAAGGCGATCACTCGCGTCTGGCTGCGTGGCGCAAGCTGCGCCGCACTCGGCCGCTGGACGGTATTGTCTGGGCGCTGGCTGATGGGCAAAGCCGAAACGCTCAGTGGGTCGATGACGGCCTGCGCTCTCTGGACAAAATCGGCGATACGCTGCGCTATCAGCCTGCGGTTTATCTCTGGCAGGTGGTTGCAGGGAAAGCTGAGGGTCTCTCGCGCACGGAACAATCAATAGGAGCCATTTTCCCTGCAAAAATGTCACCCGAGTCGATTCAATCTCAACTTAAGTCCTTAACACCACAGCTGCGCGAGCAGGGTTTACAGCAGGTATTTATCGATCAGCAGCACGATTTCCTGCTGCGCATTGCTCAATCACTGGAGAGCAGCACCGCCGCGCATTGGGGGAAAATACTCACTCCGTGGCTCGCCAATTACGCCAAACGCATTCCTTTACGCGGCTTAATGTTCAGCCAACCTATATCACCAGCGGTACCCGTCGGCGTCCATGACAATACCTGGTCGGCCCCCGTGACTTGGCAAGGCGTTTTGGAAGATTGCCGCGCGGCGCGTGGTCAGCGCGTCGGCCTGCCTTGGGAGCAAACCCTGTGTTACGGCCTGCTGGCGCTGATTATGCTTTGGGGCGCGGGAAGCCTGATGTCGTTTGCAGTTAATCGCCATCAAATGGTCTCAGCCAGCGAACTGGCGCAGAATCTGGCAAAACCTCTGCCAGTGTCTGATGCGCAATTGATCGCCCTGCAGGCCCTGCGCAATGATATCGGGCGTTTACAAACGCGCGTTCATCACGGCGCACCTTGGTATCAACGTTTTGGCTTAGACCAAAATGCGGCACTGCTTGATGCCCTACTCCCTTGGTATCGTCAGGCCAATAATCGCCTGATACGCGATGCCGCTGCGGACAGTTTGCAGCAAAAACTGAGCGTGCTGGCCAACCTTCCGGCGAACAGTCCGAAACGCGCCGCGCTGGCAAAATCTGGCTACGACCAGTTAAAAGCCTATTTGATGATGGCGAGACCAGAAAAAGCCGAAGGCCAGTTTTACGCGCAAGTCATGAAATCCACTGAGCCACGCCGTGCAGGCGTCTCTTCCGGCCTGTGGCAGAGCCTGGCGCCTGATTTATGGCAGTTTTATGCTTCCAACTTACCCACTCAGCCAAGTTGGAAAATCAACGTCGATAGCAGTCTGGTCACTCAGGCACGTCAGGTACTGCTGGGAGAAATCGGCCAGCGCAATGCCGAAAGCACGCTATACGAAAATATGCTGCTGTCGGTACGCCGCAACTATGCGGATATGACGCTGACTGATATGGCGGGCGACACCGATGCCCAGCGCCTTTTCCACAGCGATGAAAGCGTGCCGGGCATGTTCACGCGCAAAGCCTGGGATGAGCAGATCCAGCAGGCAATAGATAAAGCCGTGGCGTCGCGCCGCGAAGAGATTGACTGGGTGCTGAGTGATAATCGTCGCTCAGTTGCTGATGAGATCTCACCTGAAGCCTTGAAAAAACGCCTGACAGAACGCTATTTCACTGATTTTGCAGGCAGTTGGTTGAACTTCCTCAACAGTCTTCATTGGAACGACGCTCATAATTTATCTGATGTTATTGACCAGCTCACCCTGATGAGCGACGTGCGCCAGTCGCCATTGATTGCCTTAATGAACACGCTGGCGTGGCAGGGGCAGACCGGGCAAAAAGATCAGGCGTTGTCGGACTCTCTGGTGAAATCGGCGAAAGCCTTGATCAACAAAGATGCGCAGCCAGCCATCGACCAACAGGCTCACGGCCCGGTCGGGCCGCTGGATGAAACCTTTGGTCCCCTGCTCGCCCTGATGGGCAAAGGCAGTGCACAAAATATGATGCCTTCCGACAGCTCGCTCAGCCTGCAAACATTGCTGACCCGCGTGACTCGCGTTCGCCTTAAACTTCAGCAGGTTGCCAATGCCTCTGACCCACAGGAGATGACGCAGGTACTGGCGCAGACGGTATTCCAAGGCAAAAGCGTCGATCTGACCGACACCCAAGAGTATGGCAGCCTAATCGCCGCCAGTCTGGGAGAGGAATGGAGCGGTTTTGGGCAGTCGATGTTTGTTCAACCTCTAACTCAGGCTTGGGAAACGGTGCTGCAACCCTCTTCCGCCAGCCTCAACGATCAGTGGAAAAACGCCATTGTCTCCAATTGGAAATCGGCGTTTGACGGGCGTTATCCGTTCGCCATCAGTAAGAGTGATGCGTCACTGCCGATGTTGGCCGAATTTATTCGCAAAGACAGTGGCCGTATCGACAGCTTCCTGACCCGCGAACTGAGTGGCGTGCTGCATAAAGAAGGGACTCGCTGGGTACCGGATAGAGTCAACAGTCAGGGGCTGACCTTCAATCCAGCATTTCTTGAAGCGATTAATCAACTCAGCCAGATTTCCGACATCCTGTTTACGGACGGCAGTCAGGGGATGCGCTTCGAGCTGCTCGCCCGCCCGGTGCCTAATGTGGTGGAAACCAACCTGTCGATTGACGGCCAAAAACTCACCTATTTCAACCAAATGGAGAGTTGGCAGAGCTTCCGCTGGCCCGGCGACACCTACAAACCGGGCACCATGCTGACTTGGACCAGCGTGAATGCCGGTGCCCGTTTATACGGCGATTATCAGGGAACCTGGGGGTTGATTCGTTGGCTGGAACAGGCAAAACAGCAAAAGCTTGATGAGGGGCGTTATCAGCTCACCTTCACAACCAACGACAAACAGCCGCTCCAGTGGATATTGCGCACCGAGCTTGGCAAAGGCCCGCTGGGCCTATTGCAGCTGCGCAACTTCACGCTGCCGACAAAAATCTTCCTGACGTCAGAGACGCAAGCTACTGCTGAAAAGCCCTTTGACGCCGATGCCATAGCCCAAGAGTGATCTCCGCCCCTCTCGCTTAAAATTCAACAGGACCCGAAATGACCACATTAATCACGCTGCAAGAGACTTGCAGCGCCGAGTCTTCATCACTCATACAATTGGCAACTGAGCAGGCGGCACTCTGGAATAACTGGTTAAAACCGATCTCGGCGGATCTGCCTGCCGGTGAAGATCCGGGCTACGACGACGACTTTCAGCAAATGCGCGAAGAGGTAAATAAGCTTTCGGGAGCCAATACCACGCTTATCTGCGAATTGTCGGAGAAATTGCTCACCGCCTCTTGCAAGGATGTGCGGGTCGCCACCTATTACATCTGGGCGCGTCTGCACCGTGATGGCGAAGCCGGCTTTGCCGACGGCCTCTCCCTATTGACAGGACTTATCGGGGATTTTGGTGAGATGCTGCACCCGCAGCGCGCCACCAGCAGAAAAACGGCGATCGAATGGCTTGCAGGCTCACGCATGCTGGACAGCCTTTCACTCTACCCCGAAGTGGATAAAGCCGATTTTGCCCGCATCGTGGCGGCTCTGACACTTATCGAGCAAGGCGTAAGCACATGGCCTGAAGCGAGTCGCCCACAGTTCGGCGCGCTCTACGCCGTGCTGGAGAATCGCCTCGCACAGTCAGGCGGGATGCATGCCGTGGTGCCGCAAAATAGCGGCTCCTCAAGCCCCTCGGCGGAAACCACCAGCGCGTCCCCCTCACTGCGACCAGTGCAGTCCGGCCGCGACCTTCTGGATCAGGCCAAGACGCTGGCGAAATACCTGCGCGACCAGCCTCAAGGCTG
>Ga0157370_10007770_pt1 | contig 11623 bp, 7 predicted proteins | sample C35metaG_FD_113463 | JGI IMG/M metagenome (GOLD analysis project Ga0157370, IMG submission 113463) | Corn rhizosphere microbial communities from Kellogg Biological Station, Michigan, USA - C3-5 metaG | ecosystem: Host-associated > Plants > Roots > Rhizosphere > Soil | place: USA: Michigan... | reverse complement strand
TCCAACATTTCCGGCGATGTAAGGTTCGCAACCGAGCAAGCCACATAACTTTAAAAATTCATCGGTACCAAAACTATTATCATCACTCACCATTCCCCACGTAGTATTTACGCGCACAGGTCTTTTATTTCTTTCACCAATTCCATCACTCCAATGATACTGATCTGCATAACAACCACCCGGCCATCGGAGATCGGCAATATGAATCTTCTTCAGTGCATTCACAATATCCATGCGCATGTGATGATTCTTTGGAGCATTCGAATCCTCTGCCCAAAAACCATCGTAAATGCATCTTCCCAAATTTTCTGCAAAATGCCCGTAAATGTATTTGCTGATTTTTTGATGCGATGTATCAATAATTTTTAATACTACCGTTTGCCCAAATAAAAATTTTGAAACTATCACAAATCCGATAATGAAAAAAAGTTTTTTCATTTTAAAAACTTATTTATTGAACAAACGATTTTTATTAATAAAAAATTTAAAATAATTATAAACTACTACCCACCTCTTACATCTCATTTTCGGCAAAACTTCCCAATTCTTTATATTTTTCATACCGTTTATTATAAAGAGCTATTTTAGTTTTATCCGGTTTGTATTCCACACCGAAACCCTGTCCCATCGCGGCCATTGCATCTTCTACTTTATTATAAACCCCGGCGGCAGTTGCAGCAAACATTGCAGCGCCGGTTGCACAGGTCTGTTCAGATTTATGAATGCGAATCGGCATATTTATTACATCTGCCATTACCTGCATAATGTATGGAGATTTCTTTGCAACGCCGCCCAAGCCAATTAGTCCTTTCACAGGAATACCTTCATCAACAAAACGTTCCACTATTGCTTTTGCGCCAAAGCACGTCGATTCTGCCAATGCTTTAAAAATCCTTGCTGCATCAGTGCCTAAACTTAAATTAATTATGGTAGCTTTTAATTCCTGGTTGGCATCAGGTGTTCTTCGTCCATTTAACCAATCTATGGCGAGTTCATCATCTTCGTATATGCATAACTGTGAAGCTTCATCAGAAAGATGCATAATCATTTTTTCATTCAATTCTCTTAATAACAAATCAGCCACTGCTTGATCAATTACAGATGAACTTTGAATAATATTTTTTACAGATAAAGTAATAATATTGCTGAACCATGAATATGTATCACCGAATGCACTCTGCCCCGCTTCCATTCCCATCATTCCGGGAATAATTGAACCGGGCACTTGTCCGCAAATGCCTTTCACCAAAATATTTTTTACTTCTTCAATTGGAGCCACTAAAATGTCGCAGGTAGATGTGCCCATTACTTTACTTAAATGATACCGTTCTATCTGTCCGCCAACGGCACCAATATGTGCATCAAATGCACCAATCCCAATAATTACATTCGTTGATAAACCTAACCGCTCCGCCCATTCTTTTGAAAGATGACCGGTTGCTTTATCTGATGTATAAGTTTCAGTAAAAAGTTTTGATGTAAAACCATCCAGCAAAGGATCAAGTGATGCAAAAAAATCATTGGGCGGTAAGCCATTAAATTCTTTAGCCCAAAGTGCTTTGTGGCCTGCTGCACAAATACTGCGTTTCATAAGATGCACATCATTTCCGCCGGTTAAAAGAAAAGGAATCCAATCGCAATGTTCCACAAATGAGTAACATGCTTTTCTAACGGTCACGTCTACACGAAGAATATGCAACAACTTACTCCAAAACCATTCGGAAGAATAAATGCCGCCAACATATTGCAGATAGTTTATTTTAAAATTTTTTGCATGTTCATTTATTGTTGCGGCTTCTTTTACCGATGTATGATCTTTCCACAATACAAACATGGCGTTTGGATTGGTTTCAAACTGTGGCAATAAAGAAAGTGGTGTTCCATGTTTATCTACTGCAACAGGTGTTGAACCTGTTGTATCAACAGAAATAGCAACAATATTTTCAGCAATATTTGCTCCTGCTTTTTTTATGCAACCTTTTATTATTGCCTCTAATCCTTCAATATAATCCAACGGATGCTGGCGAAATTGATTTAGCTGCGGATCGCAGTACAATCCGTCCCTCCATCGCGGATAATAAAAAACTGAAGAGGCTATTTCATCGCCATTGCAGGCATTTATTATAAGCGAGCGAACGGAATCCGTACCATAATCAATGCCAATGACAAAATTATCCCGCATCCTTTTTGAATTGTTAAAAATGTACTACAATATAAGTGTAAAAAATACAATTAAAAAATATAATACACTTTATTTTGATTGAATGGTAATAGTATTATCCGGCAATTCCTCGCTGCTTGCCTTTATAATTATGTTGCCCGCCTTATGCGATGACTGGATTACTACGAGGCATCTGCCTCGCCAGGCCTTGCGTTGGGGTTGCTGGTAGCTTTCCACGCTCATTGGATTGGCATTGCCAACTCCGGCAATGGTTGCATCGCCTTCAATGGAGAAATGTAGAAGATTGTCTGCCTTAGGATTCATAACACCATTTTCATCTACCAATTCCGCGGTTATATAACAAAGATCTCTTCCATCAGCTTTAATGATTTTCCTGTTGGCGGATAATTTTATCCGCGCAAGTTTTCCTGCAGTTTTCAAAATGGATTCATTTACTTTTTTTCCATTGGTATAACCCACTGCTTTTAACTGACCTTCTTTGTATAGCACCCGGTAAATGGCCATAAACTTTGTCGAACGATTGGTTTGTTTTTTACCTAATGATTTTCCATTTAAAAATAATTCTACTTCATCGCAGGATGAATACACATTTACTTCTAAAGGTGAATCTTTCGCGTCTTGCCAATTCCAGTCAGCAACCACATCGTTCCACTGCCACATACTCCAGGATGCGCGGTCAGGGTTCAGCGGGAATGAGGGTTTCGGGGGTTTTACAAAAACGGATAATTGATTTTTTTTCCACAATGCATCACGATAATAAGATTGCGGGCGTTTCCATCCGCAGATATCAATATCTCCGCAATAAGCAAGATTCCATGGATAAAAATTTTTATCCTGCGGATAGCCACGCCACCCAATGCTTGATTCACCAATATAATCAAACCCTGTCCATACAAAATCACCAATCACCCACGGGTGATCCAATACGCTCATCCAGTAATCGAATTGTGTTAAGGCAAATGATTCGGTTGCAAACATTACACGATTAGGTTTTCGTTTATGATCTGGTACATAATGATCGTAAGCATAATTGTATCCGCACACATCCAGCGCTGAGAAAAAGTTATCCATTTTTTCAGAAACGCTGTTTACTGCAGCAGTTACAGGCCTTGTAGCATCAATACTGCGGACATAATCCGCTAAAATTTTTGCCGCATCATCCACACGTTTATTTCCCATAAAAGGAAGCTCATTTCCGATACTCCACATAATTATGGAAGGATGATTCCGATCGCGCAACAACATGCTTTGCAAATCGCGCTGCCACCAGTCATTAAAATAGAGATGATAATCGCTGTCATTTTTCCCATTGTTCCAGCAATCGAAAGCTTCATCAATTACTAACATGCCCATGCTGTCGCAGGCATCCAAAAAAGCCGGTGCGGGCGGATTATGCGAACAGCGAATGGCATTGAATCCGCTCGCTTTCATTAAGGCTACTTTTCTTATTTCTGCAGCGTCAATAGCTCTTGCACCTAACGGGCCATTATCAATGTGAAAGCATCCGCCTTTTAATTTCATGGGTTTATTATTTAATAAAAAACCATGCACTGCATCAAAAGAAATTTTTCGGATACCAAACGTGTTTGAAATGTTATCGCTCAATTTTCCATTTACATATACTTTAGATATTGCTTTATACCGTGCGGGAAAATCAACAGACCAAAGAGCAGGTGAAGAAATTTTTGCATTATCGTCAAATGTAAATTCACTGTTTGCACTAATTATTTTTGAAGAAGATGATGCACTAACTTTTACCCCTTTATTATTTATAAAAAAAGTAACCAGCCTTACATTTTTATTTTCGTTAGTTTCATTCACCACATTTGTTTTGATGCGAATGTTTGCCGATGTTTTACTTACATTATTGGTGGTAATGTAAGTGCCCCATTGAGCAATATGAATGGGATTCACTATTTCAAGCCACACATGGCGATTGATGCCGGAACCGGAATACCACCTGCTGGTAGCGCCTTCATTCTTTACCTGTACGGCAATAACATTATCTCCATTGATTATTTTATCCGAAATATCATAATAAAAAGAAGTATAGCCGTAAGGATGATTGCCTAAATGAACACCATTAATCCATACATCAGCATTCATATACACACCATCTAACTGTATATAAACTTTTTTATTTTTTTCCGAAGAAGGAATAGAAAATTTTTTCCGGTACCATCCAATGCCACCGGTAGTGAACCCAACACTTACGCCGTTTATTACATCAGGATTGAAAGGCGAATTGGTATTTAAAATATCTTCAATACTCCAATCATGAGGCAGATCAATTTTTCTCCAATCATTGTCATTAAAATTTACTGCTTCACCATTTGCCACATCCCCACGATGGAAACGCCAGCCCTCATCAAATAAAATATTTCTTTGGGCAAAACATGATGTAGTAATCAACAGCAAAATCAAGGCAAAAAAATTTTTCATTTTTATAAGTTTTGTTTTTTATTGATGGGCGCAGGCGCCTAAACATTTTTTGTTTACCGGGTTTCCATTAAAATCAGCGGCGCCCGCATTTATATTAAATACCTTTTTTAAATCAATACCAGCGCTGGTTACAGGCGATGAACCTGTAATTTTATAACTACCATACTTGTTTAAATGTGTTGCATCGGTAAATGTAGTATCTCCTGCTTTTTTAAATGCCGGCAATACATTCAACCCAACTCTTTTACCCTGGAATGTTTCAATCTTGTAGTGCGATATCCATTTATTAAAATTATCCATACCATCTGCATTAAATTTTTTTTGCAAACTATACCAGTCATTGGCAATAAATGTATCCGTTCCTTTATCGCCACGAATTAAACTATCAGCGCCTATAAAAATATTATTCATGAAACGAAAATTTTTTCGTTTACTCTTTTCAGAAAAAGACAATGCCGCCTGTTTTGAATTATAAATGATATTGTTATAAAAATCGCAGTTATAAAATTGAGATGAATCGCCGGAACTGTTCCATATATATGCGCCTGCCCGCGAATCGGAAACCAAACCGTCATCAACACTGATGTTAAACCTGAAAACATTATCGTGCCACCGGCTGGCGCTCCAATATTGAAATATACAATACCCGCTACCCTGGTTATTATAAGACAAACAGTATTGAATGATGGAACGGGTAACACCTCCATCAAAATCAAACCCGCCACCATCCGCAGCGCCGGGCGAAGTTTTATTACGATAAGAAAGGCAATGCTGGATGATGACGCTATCCGCTTCATAAGCCCAGATGCCAATGGGACCATTGCCAATACGCGGCATATCCCATCCATTGTTGGTTGCCATGCAATGATCAATCAATACATTGGTACAATGACCAACAATAATGCCATTGCCACTATGATTGGTGAGGTTAGAAGGATCGCCGGGGTTATTAATTGCTTTGCAATTGGTAATAATAATATTGTGTGAACCGAGTTTGTTATTAAAATTACCTTCAACACTAATGCCCGCTGCTCCATTATCATGCGCGGAGATATTATCAAGTTTTGTATTGATGCAGTTATACAGTTGTAAACCCGATTTTTGAAAACCACTTACATCAATGTTTTCAATATTTACATTATTGCAATCACTGATAATAATACCTGGTTTAATATTACCCTCCTTTCTGCCAGCTCCTTTACACGTTATATTTTTTATATCAATAAACGAAGATTGATAAATCACGATGGCGCTTTCATTACCTGCATTAATGGTCGCATGGCCATCTCCGTAAGATGCAATCAGAATGTGTTTATCTGTGCTGCCAATTTTTGTAAGAATAATGCTATCGTAAAAAATATCATTCCCTTTTAAAAGAATAGAATCACCAGGGTGTATGCTGAGTTTATTAATAAAGGATAGCGACTTTAAGGGGGCATTTGCAGAGCCATCATTAGCATCATTCCCGGATATACTGAAATAATATACCGATCTTCCGGGCACACGCTGAAGGTTTGCAGAACAGCAATAAAAAAAAGCAACAGTTACCAGCAATCGGAACACGGGCATAGTTGGCTAATTATATGCAATATAGCATATCTTTAATTGTAAAATTGACAATTAAAAACCATTGCCCGTTTTTTTTATTTTTTTCCAAACCAGTTACTTCTGTTATATTTAATAATAATTTTAACTGTAAGGATTTATTTACTTCAATGAAGATTAAACATTATGCACATCAAAACCGGATGCTGGTTGCTATTGACTGCATTATCTTTGGTTTTGACGGGCAAAATTTAAAACTGCTGCTTATTCAAAGAGGCTTTGAACCTGAAAAAGGGAAGTGGAGCCTGATGGGGGGATTTGTTCATGAAAAAGAAAGCCTCGATGCAGCCGCCGAAAGAATATTAAAAAAACTCACGGGAATTGATGATGTGTACCTTGAACAATTATATGCTTATGGCGACCCAAAACGCGACCCGGTAGAGCGAACAATTTCGGTTACTTATTTCAGCCTGATAGATATACACCAGTATGAAAAACAAATAAGTAAAGAATATCATGCAGAGTGGTTTCTCCTGAAAAAAATTCCATCACTTATATTTGATCATGCAGCAATGATTGCAATGGCAAAAGAAAAGCTGAGGTACAAGGCTGCTTTTCATCCCGTGTTATTTGAACTATTACCGGAAAAGTTTACACTGCCGCAATTGCAGAATTTATATGAAGATGTATATAATTCGGAAATTGACAAAAGAAACTTCAGCCGAAAGGTATTGTCAACCGGATTGCTGATTAAACAAAACCAAAAAGAAAAATTAGGTTCTAAAAAGGGCGCATTTTTTTACAAACTTCACAAGAAAAAATACCTGCATAATTTTAATGCATTTTTAAATTTCATTCCAAACAATAAAATTTAATAGCAGCACTATAACGAATAACCACCGTTATTTTGCAACCACTAGATATTCTAATAACCGGAAAATCCGTGGTTATTTACACCATGATTGTGAATAGCACCGCCCCCATACTTAGAGCTGCTGCAGGACGATAAGAAAAAAGTAACTACTGCAATGATGATAATAAGCCTGTATGTGTTTTTCATAGAGTATATTATTGTTTGAATAGAATGGCAGTACCGGGTGCATGTAAAACGCTTTTCATTTGTAGGATATTGTGAACAAAAAATACGAAAGGCAAAACAGAACGCCGTTAATTCAGTTATTATTCAATCGTAAATTTTTAAACTTTTATTTTTTAATTAGTTCCACTACTATTAATCTTCATGCGTGCCTGCCCCGTCGGTACCGGCGCGGGTAAGGGGCGGCCAGATAGGCCTTCACTTTAGTATTAAGGAAGTATTAACAAAATATGTTAATATTTGGTTATAGCTATAAAATTCTTTTAAACAAAAGGCGTTAAATAGCCATCAAACATTTGCAATAAAGTTTTTAAATCCGGCATTGCATTAATTCTTAAACTTTAAAACAATAAGCCATGAAAAAAATTTTCCTTTCTGCTTTGCTTTTACTAAGTATTAGCATGTATAAGGCAGAAGCACAGGTAAGCGTAAATATCAATATTGGCAGCCAGCCTCTTTGGGGCCCTGCGGGATATGATTATGTGAATTATTATTACTTGCCCGATCTTGATATGTACTACGATGTACCAAGAGGCATGTTTGTATATTTTAATAGCGGTCGCTGGGTTTTTGCAGCATCATTACCGGCACGTTATCGCAACTACAATTTATACAACTGTTATAAAGTGGTAATTAATGATCGTGACCCCTGGTTAAGAGAATCCTATTATCGTGGACATTATCATTCATTCAGGGGCTATCACCAGGATGATTGGAGAGATAGCCACGATGAACGCTATTGGCGCGAAAGGCAAAAGCATGAAGGTGGTTACGATAATGGATGGGGAAATGGAGGCAGAAACAATGGGCGTGGAAATGGATGGGGACATTATAAGCATGGAGATAATGACGATCACGGGCATGGCCACAGGCATGGAAGAGATGATTAAAAAAATACACAAATAAAAAATGCCATTAAAACTAAATGGCATTTTTTATTTGTATCGCTTCGCTGTTTTCATCTAATTTTATTTGATGAAAACAGTTTTTTCATTATCTGTATTGATTTTCTTTTACAGTCAATTAACCGCGCAAATAATCATTAAGAGAGACCCTGAGATTGAAGAATTGGTAAATGAGGTTTCAGCCGATTCGCTCCATTCTTATATCAACGCCTTAGTTTCATTCGGAACACGAAACACGCTGAGTACGCAAACTGAAAATACCAGAGGCATTGGTGCTGCAAGAAAATGGGTTTTACAAAAGTTCAATGAATTTGCGCGAAACTCACGGGGACGGCTATACGCAGTTATTGACACTACCACATTACCGGCAAATAACCGGAGCGTGGATACGCCCGTATTATTGGGCAATGTAGTGGCTACCCTGAAAGGAACCGACCCTAACGATAAAAGAATATTTATTATCAGCGGCCATCTCGACAGCAGGAACAGCGATGTGATGAACAAAACCAATGATGCACCCGGGGCTAATGATGATGGAAGCGGAACGGCAGCCGTATTAGAATGTGCCCGCATTATGAGCCATCATACTTTTCCGGCCACTATTATTTTTGTAGCCGTAAGCGGTGAAGAGCAAGGACTGCTTGGCGCTACGTTTATGGCCAATAAAGCAAAAAAAGAAAATTGGGATATCCGTGCAGTTCTCAACAACGATATGATTGGTGGCAACAACAGCAATGAAACAAACCTAATCAATAATACAGAAGTAAGAGTGTTTAGCGAAGGCATTCCGCAATATGAAACAGATAAACAAATAAAAAAAATAATGTCAATGGGTTGGGAAAATGACAGCAAGTCCAGGCAACTGGCACGATATATAAAAGAAACCGGTGAAAGGTATGTGGATAATCTAAAAGTAAAACTTATTTACAGAACTGACCGGTTTTTAAGAGGCGGCGATCATATACCTTATCTGCAAAATGGATTTACGGCAGTTCGTATTACCGAGATGAATGAGGATTATACAAGGCAACATCAGAACATCCGTGTTGAAAATAATATTGAATATGGAGACTTGCCGAAATTTGTAGATTATGAATACCTCCGTAAAAACACTGCAATAAATCTTGCCAGCCTCGCTAACCTGGCAAAAGCTCCTTTGCCACCCGATGATGTTACCATTGAAATAAACAAACTTACAAATACAACGACCTTGCATTGGCAAAAGCCATCAGCAGGTGTTGTGCAAGGTTATTATGTATTGGTGCGGGAAACAAGCAGCGCGGTATGGCAGAAAAATTTTTTTACAACAGATACAAGCATCCTACTGCCGTATTCAAAAGATAATTATTTTTTTGCAGTACAATCGGTGAACGATAAGGGTAATGAAAGCTTGCCAGTGCTGCCGGAGGTGAAGAGATAAGGGCGACTGCTAAAACTCAAATTGAACAATATCGCAACTTGAAAGTGAGGCTTCGTAACTTTTTGCCAATTCCGATTGGATTACTCTAATTCTGTAATTTTTGAAAACAAAACCGGCCAGTTGTTTTGTTTTATACGAAATTTAGTTCCATGATTGTGTCCGGTGCGGGCATCAAAGTCAACGAGAATATTCCCGTTGATTAACCCACGAAGAAAATTATTGAAAGCGAAATCTTCAAGTAGTTCAATTTTCTCATATCTGAATTCTTCTTGACCATTTACAATTTTGCTATCAGCGATAACATAAATCGTGTTGCGAATTTTACCTACACATTTTTTCTGCAGGTCATCAAAACTCCAACTTGCAATTACCTTTTCAATTTTACCATGATAAGATACAACTCTCTTGTGCCATTCAGAATGCCTTTCGTGTGTTTTATCTGGGTTATAAACAATATCGACTGTTCGATTAACACTATTGACATTCAATTTTATTCCTCTGTCTGTGTAAGTTTTTCCGTTCAGGGTTGCACGAAAACTCATTTCAGTTTTTGGATATTTCTTTCCAGCTTCCTTGTGCGCCCAACCATAGTTCGGTAAAATTATTTTTGCGACAACACTTTCAGGTTTGCGAGGATGGGGGTCAATGTGAAACAGCGTAATCATTGAGCCAGTGCTTTTGCGCTGAGCTTTCAATTCCCAATCAACTGTGTTCGCAATCGCTAAATTGTTTTCAGGAATTTCAAGTAAGTCCTCAAGAGTATTTCCGACAGCTCCATCATTCTTTGAACGACCAGTGTGAATCCAACCTTTCCTTTGGGTTGCTTTTAACTTCTTTAATAATCTTTAGGGAAGAATTATTTTCTTGTTTCAATTAATTTTATTGAACGATTTAATTGAAGAAGAAGAATAGCTTGAATGCCTTTCGGAGTAATGTAGAATTCGTTATTTATTTTACTTAAGAATTCTAACTCACAAGCGTAGTTTGAAAAAATATAGGTTGCAGTTTCCCGCGCCCTTGGCATTCTCCATGTTTCAGTTTTAGCAACTGATTTTACAAAATAATCTTTTAAAGAATCTTTAGGAACGGGATAAGATGTTTTAGAAAGAACAAAAACACTTTCTATTAAAGAATAAATTGTGTAGGTGATAGAAGAATAAAAGGGATTTTCATTTATGAAATTGGAAAGCAATTCTATCTGATGTTGATTTAATCTATCATCAACAATCTTGTCTCCTAACTCCACAAAAGAATTTCCTAAATCAGTTAGGAAAAAATTATTTTTAAATTTTGAAACAAGATTTAAATGCTGAGATACAGAAATTTTATTTCTAATTGTTTTTTCTGATTTATTTTCCAGTTGGCAAATTTCTTTTAAACTTAAACCTTCAGCCAAATACGCAAGAGTATTTTTTAATAGCCCTAATCTCACAACTCCAAAATCACCAGATTGAATTTTTAAGAATGAAGATAGCTCTTTAAAATTTTCATAATATTTTGAAAGAATGATTTCCGGTATATAAGTTAGCAATTCAATGTTACATTCTTTACAACTTTTATAATCACTTTCACGGCTGCCCACAACTAAGATTATCTTCTTAATCCCTGCCCTGATTAATTTATTTTGATTTTGTAATTCAATTAAGTCATTCTCATAATCATTTATTTGCCTAAGAATGTCTTTGTAAAAAGAAACAATCTTTAGTTCTATTAATAAAATTTCATCTTTGCACAGGTAGAGTAAATCAAGTTTTCCTGAGCTTACAATTTTCTGCCTTGCAATAAAACTTAAATCAGAAGCATTAACGGATAAAATTTCTGCGAGGATAGATTTATCAGCAGCTAAAATATCCTCAACTACTTTTTCAGATAAAAAACTACTCATAATTATTTTCGGATGTTTGGTCGCATTGTAGGCTTCCCCTTTTTTAGTGCCAGTTGTTGTTAGAGGTTTCAAGTTAATCATCTTTTGCTTTTCAAATACTTTATCCACTAAAAAATTTGCTCCGATATACCGCCGGGGGCTTCTCCGC
>Ga0157370_10007768_pt1 | contig 11626 bp, 7 predicted proteins | sample C35metaG_FD_113463 | JGI IMG/M metagenome (GOLD analysis project Ga0157370, IMG submission 113463) | Corn rhizosphere microbial communities from Kellogg Biological Station, Michigan, USA - C3-5 metaG | ecosystem: Host-associated > Plants > Roots > Rhizosphere > Soil | place: USA: Michigan... | reverse complement strand
TACCGCACCAACGAAAAAAATGTTTTAACCAACAACTTCATTACTTCGGTTAAAGAAACCAGTAAAGGGATTTTGGTAAGTACTTATGGCAGTGGCCTTAACTTGCTTAATGTAGCAGAAAACAGTTTTAGCAGATATCCATTTAAATCGAACGCTAAAACCAGTCGTAAAGATTACATTAACGACCTTTACAACGACAGCAATGGGAATATCTGGATGGCAACCGATGCAGGTATCCATGTTTTAAACCTTAAATCAGGCATATCAAACCCAATAAACGGCTTAGCCAACAAAGTATTCAGGGCGATAAAAAAAGCAGCTGATGGTTCTTTTTGGCTGGCAACCGAAGAAAGCGGCTTGATCCATTACAACCCGCAAAATAATTCAATAAAAACTTACCAGCACCAGGAAACCAGCAAAAACAGTTTGGGGAGCGATCTGGTGAGGGCAATTGCTTTCGACAGGCAAAACAACGTCTGGATTGGCGGCATTAACGGTGGTTTAGATCACCTGGATCCGAAAACAGGAACTTTTACACATTACCAAAACGAACCTGGCAACGCCTTTAGTCTATCGCAACGTACAGTTTCGGCCCTCTTTATCGATCGGCAGGAAAATTTGTGGATTGGTACCCACCGCGGAGGTGTGAACCTGTATAGTCCGCAGGCAGACAAGTTTAAACTGGTACGCCAGGAACACAATAAAAACAGTTTGAGCTATAATGATGTAAAAGCTTTTCACGAAGACAGGGCCGGCAATATTTACATTGGTACTGATGGCGGCGGGCTCGATATCTACAATAAAACCAACAAAACTTTTTCCCATTATCGTTATAATCCGTTTAATGCCAGCACTATTGGGGCCGACGCTGTTCTCGATATTACCGAAAACCAGAATGGCACCATATTAATTGGCACCTGGGCAGGTGGACTGAACCTGATGCATAGCGATGGCACTTTTACGCGGTTTAACCATAACCCAGCCAATCCCGCCTCTATCTCGTCAGATTATGTTCAGAAAGCGTTTGAAGACAGCAATAAAAACATCTGGATAGGTACCTATTATGGCGGACTTAACCTTTTCGATCTGCAAACCAAACAATTTAAGCGAATAGAAAAAGGCCGCAATGGTACGCAGCTTATCGGAAACAATGTGGTTTCGATTAATGAAGACCATTACAAAAACCTATGGATTGGTACCGATGATGGCGGATTAAACTGTTACAACTTAAACACTCAGGTATTTACCCATTATTTTATGGGCAGTGGTAAAAGGCCCGACCCACGCGTAATTTTTATCGATAGCAAAGGGAATTTGTGGATCGGACAAGCTGGGTTATACCGCTTTAACCGCAGTCAGAATAAATTCGAACTATATACCACTAAAGCAGGCCTTTCTACCGAATTTATTAAAGGAATAACCGAAGACGCGAAGGGAAATTTCTGGATCTCAACGGCAAAAGGACTCACCCAGTTTAACCCGCAAAACCACAGTTATAAGAAATACAATACCGGCGATGGCTTACAGGGCCTCGAATTTGAAGCCAATGCTTATTTAAAAACCAAAAGCGGCGAAATGTATTTTGGAGGCACCAATGGCTTTAATTCATTTTTCCCTGACGATATTAAAACCAATAAATTTATTCCGCCTGTTTACCTAACCGAATTCCGGATTTTTAACCAGCAGATTTTACCCAATGTACCAGGTTCGGTACTCGAAAACGAAATCAGCTATACCAAAGAAATCCATCTCGACTACGATCAGGCTACCCTATCTTTTCGCTTTGCGGGATTAAATTATGTAGCCAACGAAAATAATAATTACGCCTATAAACTGGAAGGCGAAGACGAAAACTGGATCAATGTAGGCAATGCAAAACAGGCGTTTTATACTAACCTCGATCCCGGAACCTATACTTTTAACGTACGGGCATCCAATAACGACAATGTATGGAACAATACCGGTACGGCCGTAAAAATCGTAATCTCCCCCCCTTTTTGGGCTACCTGGTGGTTTAGGTTACTGGCCATAGCCACTGTCCTGTATCTTACTTATGCTGCATTAAGCTTTAAACGAAGGCTCGAGATCAGAAAAATCGAAGAAGAAAAAAGGGAGGAAATGCATCAAACCCAACTCCAGTTTTTCACCAATATTTCGCATGAATTCCGCACGCCACTTTCGTTAATACTCGGGCCGATAGAGCGTTTACTGAAAGAAGATACGCAGGAAAGCTTCCAGAACTATTACCAAACCATACACCGTAACGCCAACCGCCTGTTAAGGTTGATAAACGAGTTGATGGATTTTAGAAAAACAGCTTCAGGAGCTTTGAAACTAAACGTAATAAACGGTAACCTGAGTTTGTTTATCGATGAACTAGCGGAAGAATTTGCTGAAATGGCAGCCGAAAAAGCAATCCGTTTTACGGTAGAAAAGGAAAGCCTGCCAGCCAATATCTGGTTCGACAGGCAGGTAATCGAAAAAATTATCCTCAACCTGATCAACAATTCGCTTAAATACACCAAATCCGGCGGCACGCTAAAACTTCAGGTTTTTACCGATTCAGCAGCTTTAAAACCAACTTTTGAAAACCAGCTTGTTGTAAAAAGCGATTACGAGGCCAGTGCGTATATCTACATGCGCGTAATAGATAGCGGTATTGGCATTTCGAAAAGCTCAATTCAGCATTTGTTTGAGCGTTATTACCGCATTACCGAAACACATTTAGGTTCGGGTGTCGGACTTGCCTTTGTAAAGAGCTTAACACTTTTGCATAAAGGATTAATACAGGTATCGAGCGAGCACCATGAGGGAACAGAGATTATAATCGGCATTCCATACAATCAAGAGGATTACAGTGTTGCAGAACAGTTTAGTCAGCACACCGAAGCTGGTGGCACCCGTTTAGAAAGTATCAGCTATCGCTCGGAAACAGAAATGCCTGTACAAAACACGGTCAGCCCTGCAACTGGCACCGAAACCCGCATTCTTATTGTAGATGATAACGACGAACTGAGGACATTTTTAAGAGATACTTTAAGTCCGTTTTATCAGATTAGCGAAGCTATTGATGGCCATACTGGACTGGAACAGGCCCGGAAAGAGTTGCCCGATTTAATCATTAGTGATGTGATGATGCCCGGCATGAACGGAACCGAATTTTGCCGGTTAATTAAGGATGATATTGAAACCAGCCATATCCCTTTTTTAATGCTTACTGCAAAAAATAGTGTAGAGGCCGAAATTGAAGGAGCAGCATCAGGCGCAGACCTGTATTTTACCAAACCCATCAATATTAATCTGCTTCAGTTAACCATCAAAAATATTTTTGAGCAGCGACAAAAACTGAAAGACCATTATTTAAAAAATAGAGATACCGAACCCAAAACACTGGCACATTCAGAAAAAGATAAGGTTTTTTTAACCAAATTACTTGCCATTATCGATGCTGAAATGATTAATCCGGAAATGGACATAGATTATTTGTGTAAGGAAATTGGCATGAGCAGAACCAAACTTTATCAAAAAATTAAATCCATTACGGGGCAATCCATCGGAGAGTTTGTAAGATCGGCAAGGCTTAGAAAAGCCATCGAAATTATGAAAACAGAAGATGTACTGATGACCGAAGTGATGTACCGTATAGGCATACAAACACAATCGTACTTTACAAAGGCATTTAAAAAAGAGTTTGGGGTTACACCAACAGGTTATGTGCAGAATTTAAAATCATAGCTAACTGTAAAAAGTAAAAAAGCCCTTCAATCCTGAGAGGGCTTTTTCATAGTCGTCTATCCCTATAAGTAGGAACCCAAAACTAATTAATGCGTTTAATATTTTTGGCTTCTGAATAAACTGAACAGAAAAAAAATGGCACTAATATTTTACCTGTATTGAATAGATGTTAAACCATGCTGTTGTATGCGCTTTTCAATAAAAATTTAGCATTTCCAAGATCGTTTTCTGTTAGTATATAAAAACTAACCCAGCCCGATTTTTTAAAAATGTGATGTTCTTCTACCCTTCCAAGCGCTAATAACTCTTGTTTTATTTTCCTGCTAAACAAGATATCGAGTATACCATTACTGTGTAAATGGCCAATCTCCCTTTGCTGATAGTTAAACTGTGTTCCTCCGAATTTATGTAAACTGATACTTGTTCCTTCCCAGCTCAGTACTTCATTTTCGAGTTCATCAAACCAACTTAACTTTTTTGGCGCAGTTAGCAACAGCCACATTTTTAAGCAACTATCATACACCGATGCGAACATCGGCACCGATTTAAGAAAATTAAGCCGGTGAACAATGAAACGGAACATTAATTTTCGCTGAGGTTTTTAATGTGTTCCATTACCCTTAAATGAACATTACGGGTAATGCTTTCTGCCCATAAATCGTAGTACCAGGTAGGGAAAACCTGCAACTTGTACCAGCTGTTTCCAACAAGTGTAGTAGTGCCATCGCCATTATCCTGCAACAAAAACTGACCGCGATCGATATCAATATGCCCCATTATTTCAGGGTCTTTCGGTTGGTTAATAATATCGAAGGTCAAATTTTTATTCTCTTCGTAGGTTACAATTTTTTCGTCGAAAGTATATCCGTTACTAAAAATACATTTTCGGCCTGCACCATTCTTGTAGCCGGTAACCGTGGTTTGCATGGGACTGGGCATACCCGCCTTAAAAAGCCAGTAGTTATTGGGTTTGTTAATTTTATCAAAAGCCACTACATTTTTCCAGATCTTTTCCGGACTTGCCTTAATTACGATCTCGTCCGAAACCATATTCTCATAATGGTGATCTGATATCGAATCGACAATAAAAACAGCAAGAAGTAGCGAAACAAAGCTCATGTTTAAGGTCTGTCTGTTCTTTTTAAACATCACTTTCCCTATAAACGCTCCTGTAACTACAAAGGCAAAAATAAGTGGCGATACAATGATCAGACAGATGGTTCCTTCACCAAGAAATAAAAAACTGAGTACAATGGCAAAAAAGCCGTTCAATATCGAATACCAGATTAGTTTTTTACTGCTCAGCTTTAAGTCTCTCCAAAACCACGAAGCGAATATCCCCATCAAAATAGGGAGAATAATAAATTCAGAAAAAACTAAAACTCCACCACTTCCTGCCTGGAGTACGAATCTGTTTATCCCAATAATGCTGATAATTAAAAAATTGGGAACTAAAAAACCTAATAGTTTTTGATTATGGAGCGCTTTCATATTTAATATTTTGTTTATTCAAAAATAGAACAAAATATTAAACTTTCAAAATTTACTGAAAATAAAAAAATCACTCTACTCCTCTTGCATTTACTTTAATGGTATAAATCGATTTTGAAGCCGTTATAAAAAGCATGTTCTTTTGCTTTCCACCAAAACAAATGTTACCGCACCACTCCTCAGGTATATCAATGTGGCCAATTTGTTCGCCACTTGGTTTGTAAATATTTACGCCTTTACCGGTTACATAAATATTGCCTTCAGTATCGAGCGTCATGCCGTCAGAATGTTGGTTTAAAATTAAGGTTTGACCGCTTAATGAGGCATCGGGCTCAATATTGTAACGGTAAGTTTTATTGGCTTTCATATCGGCCACGTACAAAAACTTTCCATCTGGTGTACCCACAATTCCATTCGGTTTTAATACATTATCGGCAACAACTATAGCTGTTCTTTTCCCTTTTGGCAGATAATAAACCCTTTGAGGCTCGATTTCAGGCGATTTCCTCGTCCAGTAATCACGCTGGTAATAAGGATCGGTAAAGTAAATACCACCTTTGGCATCCAGCCAGATATCATTCGGACCATTTACTTTCTTGCCTTCAAAATCGCTGAAAAGCACCGTAACCTTTTTATTTTTATCTATCGTCCAGATTTCGTTGTGTTCATCGGCGCAAACAATCAGGTTACCCTTTTTATCAAAATAAGTTCCGTTGGCCCTACCCGATTTGTCCATGTACACACTGAGTTTGCCATCTGTTCCGTATTTCCAGATTTTATCATTCGGCTGATCGGTAAAAAAAACGTTTCCCTGATTATCCACCGAAGCACCTTCGGTAAATTTAAACTGCGAAGAAACCAGTTTTAGACTATCCTGAACAAAAATGTTCTGCTTTACACTTTGCGCAACTGCTGCTACACTAATGGCAGAAAATGCCAGAGCGAAAAAATATTTTTTCATTGATGATGATTTGGTTACCAGACCTTACAGGTTTTTAGGGCCTTTAAGGTCTATAAAAATATTAATTTACCCGCTTTCCTTTGAGTAACATATTTAGTGCATCGCTACCTCCGCTAGTCGGGTTACCAGACCTTACAGGTTTTTAAAACCTGTAAGGTCTATAAAAATATTAACTTACCCGCTTTCCTTTGAGTAACATATCCAGTGCATCGTTAAGCGTACCGGCTTTTTGCACCTCCCCTTCGTTAACAAAATAAATTTCATCGGCATTTTCGATGGTATTTAAGCGGTGCGCAATAATAACCAGCGTGGTTTCTTTCGATAATTTATTTAAAATATCGCCTAAAAGCTGTTCTGTAATGGTATCGATATTGGCTGTGGCTTCATCCAGGATCAATAACTCCGGATTACGCAGCACCGCACGCATAAAGGCAATCAATTGCTTTTGGCCTAAACTTATACTATCCGATAAGGAGTTAATTGGCGTATTCAATCCCTCGTCAAAAATGGCCAGGAGTGCATTTAAATTGGCTTCTTCAATTATTTTTTCGAGCGCCTCATCACTTACATGCTGGTACTGACTATTGCCGTAAAGGATATTTTCTTTCACCGTTCCGGTAAATAAGAATGGCTCCTGTAAAATAAAACCGATCTTTTGTGTTCGCTCTGCCGCCGAAAATGAACGTATATCTTTGCCATTTAACAGCACAGTGCCTTTGGTGGCATCGTATAAACGCGAAATTAACGAAGCCGTAGTGGTTTTACCGCCCCCGGTTGGACCGATTAGTGCATAAGTTTTGCCTTTCTCAAATTTGAGGTTAATGTTATGCAAAATCTCTATCGATTCATCGTAAGAGAAATGTACGTTTCTAAATTCCAGTAAAGCATCGCCGGTAACAGTTCCTTTATCTTCGATCTGTTTTAAATCACTTTCGAGCATTAAAATCTGCGAAATACGGTCCCAGCTGGCCATTGCCACCTGAAAACTCGTCCACAGGGCTGCCAGTTGCCTTAAAGGATTATAAAAATTGGTGGTGTAGGCAATGTAACTCACCAATAAACCCAGCGTAAAGCTTCCAGTCGAAATTAAATAAATACCAAATAACAGGGTAATCAGCTGTGCCGTGCTCGATAACAGGCCATAAACCGGCACGAAAATATTATTGGCTAAACCCGCTCCAATGGCAGTTTTATAGTTTTCTTTATTGGCCTCATCAAAACGTTTCCTGAAATAATCGCGCCGGTTAAAGGCAATAATTACCTTAAAATTGTTCAGGCTTTCCTGAATTTCGGCACTCATGCCACCTACACTTTTTAAATTTTTGGCATTGCGCCTTTTTACCCAGGGCGATAACGCGATGGTAAAAACAACAATCCCTACTGCTGGTGCAAGTGTTGCAGCACCCAATTCTATATTGATGGAAAGCAGAAAAATACCCGCTCCAATCATCGTTGCAATACTGCTGATAAACTGCATCAGTGACTGCGAAAAAAACTGGTTTACCTTATCGGTATCGTTATTCACCCTCGAAATGAGATCGCCGGCCTTATTTTCGTTAAAAAACGAAACCGGAAACTCCTGCAGCTTGTTAAAAATAGCATTGCGCAAGGTGTACAACATCCGCTGGCCTACACCGCCCATCAATTTGGTTTGCGTATAGCCTGTAACCATTGCAACCATGTACATGGCCAGCAAAATGCCACCAAAAACAAGTACACCATGAAACTGTTTGGTGCGGATATAAGTATCGACCGTGTGGCCTACCAGCAATGGCCCAAGCAGCAGCAAACCCGAATTTATTAAAATGATAACAAGCGCCAGCCAAAGGTTTCTACGCTCTGCCGAGATCAGTTTTAGCAGGCTGTTAAGCGACTTAAAGGTCGACTGCTTCTCGCGCTTTTCACTAAGCTGATTAAGATTGTAGTTCATAATTACTGGTGCTCTGTTGTGAATTGTAAATCTGAACGTACTCAGGGCTGCTTTTCAGTAATTCCTGATGGGTTCCTTCTGCGATAATTTCGCCCTGCATCAGCAAGATGACTTTATCATAATGTTCAACAGAAGCTATTTTTTGGGTAACGGATATGAGGGTTAAACCGGGATAATTTTGCTGGATATTTGCTAAAATCCGCTTTTCGGTATTGGCATCAACGCGGGCGGTAAAATCATCGAGCAACAATACCTTAGGGTTAAGGGCCAATGCCCTGGCCAGCATAATGCGCTGCTTTTGCCCGCCAGAGAGGCTGCTACCCCTTTCGGAAATAATCGTGTTTAACTGATCGGGCAAAGCTTCTACAAAATCCTTAAGTTCGGCAGTGGCAATGGCTTTAGCCAAAAATTCGTCGGTAACGGTATCGCTAAAGGCAATATTTTCGCGGATGCTCATGTTAAACATAATGCTATCCTGAAAAACAAAGCCTACCTGCTTGTGAAATTCTTCCTGGTTGTAGTTTTTAATTTCATGGCCATCAAAAAGTACTTCGCCACTTCCGGGCTCAATTAAACCGGTTAAAATATACAGCAACTGCGTTTTACCCGCCGCTGTTGGACCAATAATAGCCGTTTTGGAGCCTGCTTTAGCAGAGAAAGAAACAGCTTTTAAAATGGGCTTCTGCCCAAAGTTTAAGCTAATATTTTTGCCTTCTACCGCTCCCGCTAGTGGGGTAGTAAGTGTACCCGGATGGTTAACTTCTACAGCATTTAATACACTCTCAATGCGCTGGTATGATGCTGTGGCCTGTGCAATAACATTGCTCATAAAGCCAATAACCAGAATAGGAAAAATAATGAGCGACAGGTAGCTGCTAAAGGCAGCAAATTCGCCCAGGCTCATCGATCCGGTGATTACAAAATGTCCGCCCAGAACCAGAATACATAAACCCGATAAGTTGGAAACAAATATGATAATCGGAATTAATCCGGCAAAAAGGCGCAGGATGGAAAGTCCTAAATCCCTGGCTTTGGCATTGGCATCTAAAAATTTATTGTATTCGAGCTGTTGCGAGTTAATTACGCGGATTAAAGCAGCACCTAAAATGCTCTCGCTAATTACCTTGTTTAACCAGTCGATTACTTCCCTGCTCTTTTTAAAAAGTACCCGAACTTTGCTCAGCACAAAGAAAAATGCCCCGCCTATAATCGGTACAATGGCAATAACGCACAATGCCAGTTTCCAGTTGATGATTAAAAGCAAAATGCTGGCACCAACGATTAAAAAGATAGATGAACAGATGGAAACAATGGCCTGCGAAACGAACATTTTAATCGAATCGGCATCGGCAGTTAGGTTGGTTAATAGTTTTGAGGGGTTAGCCTGAATGATATAAGCATGGCTCTGCCTCGAAATCTGATCAGAAAGCTTTGTCCTTAAATCGCGGGCAACCCGTTCTGAGGCATAGGTTTGTACAATACTCTGTAAATAAGTAAAGATAAAAACCAGTACAATGGCACCGGCAAATTGAATCAGGATCGATTGGAGGTGAAATGTTTTATTGGTGTAAGAGTCGATTCCGTGTGCAATGATTTTAGGTAAGAGCAGGTTTATGCCGTTACTTAACAGGGCAAACAGGATCAGCATTAAAATTAAGCCCTTGTAATTTCCTAATAAACTGAAAATACTGGGCTTTTTGGCTGCTTTGGGTTTTTCCATTCAATGAAGTACCTAAATTGTGGTGCTCAAATTTAACCCAATTATTTGATTTCGTTTGTAAGAAAATTATGAACAAATAACTTAAGGAATGAAGTATTGAATGAACGAATGTATGTGCAAACGCCCACTCAATAATTCATTAATTTTAATTAATGGTTCCCCAACAATTGAACAGTTTAACAATTTAAACAATTAACCCGCTACTTGCTTTCCTTCAAAACCATATCAATGGTAATGGCGGTAGCAACAATGGCCACTTTCTGATCGCTTTCTGCGTAACTTGGGTCGATAGAAACATTGTATTTATCGGCTGTGGTAAATACTTCTTTTAAAGCACCAGCCCATTTTTTGTTTATTTTACCCAGTTCTGTACCTGCATTATTGGTAATGCTGAAATTCCAGGCTTTCCAATCGCCGGTTATTTTAGCAATCTCATCGCCCGAAACCGGGTTAGAAATGGTGAACGTAGGTTTAAAAAACTTAAATTTTTGCTTAATAATGCCTACTTCTACACCCACCGGGTCGGTAACTGTAATTTTCGACATCCAGAAGGTCCACCCTCTGCTTATCGTAGCCTGCAACTGGTCGTTTACATCGGTAATTTCCAGTTTAAAGGGCATCATCCGTTTATCAATCAAAAAGGTTAATGCCTTTTGCCAGCCACTGATGCGTTGTTTAATTATGCCAATTTGGGCACCCTGATCGTTGTAAACCTTGTACTCGTTCGCAAACTTTAAAAAGTTTACCTTTTCGTCAATAAAATACTCGTCGCTTAAAAAAAATGTAGGGATCTGCTTATTCATGTATGGATCATATTTAGATAAGCTGCTAAAATATATAAAAAATTTAAATCGGTCGTAGCCTTTAAAGATTGTTACCTTTGTAGCGTAAAAGCCATTGAAGAAAATGGTTAAACCCACAAAAAATGATTGAAATAGGAAAATACAACGAACTAAGAGTATTAAGTAAAACCGAAGCTGGTTTAAATTTAACCGACGGCGATAAACTGGTTATCCTGCCCTATGTACATGTACCCAAAGGGCTCGAAATTGGCGATAATATCTCGGTTTTCGTGTTTGTACAAAAAGATGGCCGTTTAACGGGTACCACACAAAAAGCCTACGCCGAAGTTGGCGATTTCGCTTTTTTAAAGGTGGTATCAGATGAGGATGGTGTTTTTATGGATCTGGGCATCGATAAAGACGTGTATGTGCCCGACCGCGAGCAAAAAAGGCCCATGCAAAAAGGCTATAAATATGTAGTTTATGTATATCTCGACGAAAATAACGACCGCTTACTTGCATCATCAAAACTATACGATTTTGTAGAGGAAGAAAATTTCGATTTCGAAGAAGGCGATGAGGTAAGTTTATTGATTACAGAAGAAACCGACCTGGGTTTCAATGCCATTATTAACAATACTTACATTGGTTTATTGTACCACAACGAGGTTTTTGATAATATCCAGATTGGCGACATGCGTAAGGGATGGATCAAAAAAATCCGTGTGGAAGGTAAAATCGACCTAACCTTACAGCCAAGTGGCTATGGACACATTTTAGACTCCAAGGAAGTGATTTTAGCTGCGCTTAAGAAAAGTGGCGGCATAATCGAACTGGGCGACAAAAGCTCTCCTGAAGAGATTTATCACCGTTTCCAGATCAGCAAAAGTGCTTTTAAGAAAACCATTGGTTCTTTATACAAAGAACGTTTAATTGTGCTGTCTGATGACTCGATCAGGTTGTTAACCGACGACGAGGCGGAGTAGTCGTTTAAAATAGCCACGGAG
>Ga0157370_10007766_pt1 | contig 11627 bp, 12 predicted proteins | sample C35metaG_FD_113463 | JGI IMG/M metagenome (GOLD analysis project Ga0157370, IMG submission 113463) | Corn rhizosphere microbial communities from Kellogg Biological Station, Michigan, USA - C3-5 metaG | ecosystem: Host-associated > Plants > Roots > Rhizosphere > Soil | place: USA: Michigan... | reverse complement strand
GCACGGCCACAGCAACGTGGACAAGGCGCGCGCGGTCGCCGAGGAGATCGCCGCCGCGGGCGGCACCGCCCAGGCGATCGCCTTCGACGTGACCGACGGCGCGCAGTGCGAGGCCGCCCTCGAATCGCTCCTCGAGCGCGGGCCCATCGACGTGCTGGTGAACAACGCCGGCCTGCACGACGACGCGCCCTTCCCCGGCATGCGGCGCGAGCAATGGCACGGCGTCATCGACGTCTCGCTGAACGGCTTCTACAACGTGACGCGGCCGTTGGTGATGCCGATGGTGAGCGCGCGCTGGGGACGCATCGTGAGCATCACCTCGGTGAGCGCGCAGCTCGGCAATCGCGGCCAGGCCAACTACGCCGCGGCGAAAGGCGCGATCCACGCGGCGACCAGGACGCTCGCGCTCGAGCTCGCGAGCCGCGGCGTCACCGTGAACGCCGTCGCGCCGGGCCTCATCGCGACGCCCATGACGGCGGAGGCGTTCGACAAGGCGGCGATCGAGCGACTCGTGCCGATGCAGCGCGCGGGCCGTCCCGAGGAAGTGGCCGAGCTGGTCGCCTTCCTGGCTTCCGACGCAGCGGGCTACATCACCGGCCAGGTGATCGGCATCAACGGCGGCATGGCGTGAGCCGCGAACGCCGCCTCGCGCCGGGAAGGGCTAGCCGACGCGCCGCTCGGGCGAGGGCGCGAGCTTGCGCCATAGCAGCATCGGCAGGCGCGCCATGAAGCCGAAGAAGAGCCGCGTGTACATCCACGAGAGCAGGACGTTGTCGCGCCAGTAGTTGAAGTGCGAGACCCCGCCCTCCTCGGGCTTGAGGTAGCGCACCGGCGCGGGAACGTTGACCGGACGCAGTCCCCGCCAGACGAGCCGCACCGCCGCTTCCGGATCGAAGTCGAAGCGGCGCATCCACGCGCTCGTGCGCATGACCGCGACGAGGTCCGCGATCGGATAGACGCGGAAGCCGAAGAGCGAATCGCCGATACCCGCCCAGAGCGTCTCGAGGTTCGCCCACCAGTTCGAGATCTTGCGACCGCGCAGGCGGATCAACGGCGCGCTCGCGTCGAACACCGGGTCGCCCAGCACCAGCGCGCCCGGCTCGGCGGCCGAGCGCGCCATGAACTCCGGGATGCACCAGGCCGGATGCTGGCCGTCGGAATCCATGGTGAGGACGTGCGTGTAGCCCTCCGCCGCCGCGAGCTGCGCGCCGTGCAGGACGGCCGCGCCCTTGCCTTGGTTGTGCGGCAGCACCACCACGCGCAGGCCCGCATCGTCGAGAGCCATCGCCCGCAGCTTCTCGGCGGTGCCGTCCGTGCTGCCGTCGACGACTACCCACACGGGCGCCCAGAAGCGGCGCGCCGCGTTCACCGTCTCGAACACCATCGGCCCCGGGTTGTAGCTCGGAATGAGGACGATGTGCGTCGCGGAATGAACCGGCTTCGTCATGACCGCGGCTCCCCGAGCGCGTTCACGGGAACGCGCTGCTTCGATTCGCCCAGGATCCAGGCGATGCCGATCCCGCCCGCAAGGTAGCGCTTCGAGGTGACGAGCGGGCTGGACTCGAAAACCGACCCGGCGAGCGTGTCATAGCGTGCGAAGCCTCCCACCCAGAATCGGGGATAGCGCTTCGACAACGCGACGATGTACTGCATTCCCCCGTAGCCGCCGCTCGTGGTGTAGGCGGGACGCTGCGGCGCGGCGAACTCCGGCGCCACCTCGTAGTAATGGCGGTTGTAGCGCCCGTCGGTGAAGACCGGCCCCGCCAGCAGGCCGAGATTCCACCCCTCCTGCCCGAAGGCATCGGCCACGTCGAGGTTCAGGTGCGGGGAGAACTGGCCGCCGATGACATGCGGATGCGCTTCCACCGTCATCGCCACGCGCAGCGGCATGCGCAGCTCGAGGCGCGCGTGGCGGCTTTGCCCCTCCCAGAGCCGCACGTCGAGGGAGGGGCCGAACTCGACGCTCGCCTTGAGGTCCGGCATCCCCTCGCGCGCCTCGTTCTTCGAGCTGTCCACGGGCAGCGAAGCGCCGACGCTCATGTTGAGGTCCACCGCGTCGTTGCGGAAGAAGATGCCGCGCAGGCCGTTGCGGTCCTGGCGCAGGAACTCGCCGCGGTAGATGAAATAGGGAAACGGCAGCACGTACGCGTGCGATTGCGACGAGCCGCGGTAGTCGGGAAAATCGAGCACCGTGAGCCCCGCGCCGGCTTCCCACAACGGCTCATCGGCCGCAAGCGCGCGTGGCGCATTGACGGCTGCGAGCGCGGCGGCGACCACGATGGCCGCCCGCCTCACCGCGGTGCGGCCGTCGCCGGCATCTCGGAATCGTCCCGGATGTTGAACGCGCGGCGCCGCCACGCCTTCAGCGAGCGCGGCAGGTGGACGAGCGAGAACGCGTAGTAGACGGCGCGGAACGCGAGCAACCCGCGGCGGATCGGCGTCGCGCCGAAGATATCGCCGGCGAGCACCGAGAGGAGCGCCTTCTTCATCTCCAGGCGATCGCTCGGCGCCATGAAGAGATCGCGCAATGTCGGGTTGGTCACGCGGTAGATGAACCACGAGAACTGCTTCGGCCCGATGCGCATCACGCGCTCGAAGCGCCGGCGCGCCGCGGCTTCGAGCGCACGCTGCGCGAGGCGCGCGTGCACGACGTCCGCCGCCGCGAAGGCGCTGTTCATCGCGAGCATCACGCCCGAGGAGAACACGGGGTCCACGAAGGCGTACGCGTCGCCCACCATCACGAAGTTCTCGCCCTGGCACAGGCGGCAGTCGTACGAATAGTTGCCGGTCGCCTCGGGCTCGGCGACGAGCTCCGCGTTCACGAGGCGTTCGGCGAGCTGCGGGCACATGGCGATCGTATCGAGGAAGAACTCGCGCACGGGCCTGGCGCGGGTCTTCATGTAGTAGGGCCACACCACGGCGCCCACGCTCGTCACGCCGTCCTTGAGCGGGATGAACCAGAACCAGCCGTGCTCGAACCAGTAGATGATGATGTTGCCTTCCGCGCGCCCCTCGTCGCGCTTCGCGGCGCGGAAGTGGCCGAAGATCGCGGAGCTGTTGTGCTTCGGGTTGCGGCGCTTCGCCTTCAGGCGATTCGCGAAGAGCGTATCGCGGCCCGTCGCGTCCACGAGGAACTTCGCGCGCCATTCGCGCACGCTGCCGTCGGCCATCGTGCCGCGCACCCAGGGCGGCGAGCCGCGATCGCCGAGGTGGAACTCGCGCACGCGGCAGTTCTCGTGCGCCTGCGCGCCCGCGCTCGCGGCGCGGCGGAAGAGGATCTCGTCGAACTGCGAGCGGCGCACCTGGTAGGCCTTCGGCATCGAGGGATCCATCGCGTCGGCGAACTCGAAGCCCGACGTGAAGTCGTGCCATGGCGAGACGAAGACCGCGCCCCACTTGTCCATGCCGATCGCTTCCATCTCGCGCGCGACGCCGAGCTTCTCGAACAGCGGGACGTTGGCGGGGAGCAGCGACTCGCCGATGTGGAAGCGGGGATGGGAATTCTTTTCCAGCAGGACGACCTTGTGGCCGCGCTGCGCGAGGAGGGCCGCCGTGGTGGATCCCCCCGGTCCGCCGCCGATCACCACGGCGTCGCACTGCTCTACCGCATCGGGCTCGCGCTGTTGTTCTTCCACGGTGCGTCTCCTGGTGGCGCATCCATTGTAGCGGACGATGCACGAGGCGTCGTGCACGCAATGCTTCGGACTCGGCGCCGACGCGGTGGTTCGCTTTTTCAGGTCCCGGAAACCGCAGGCGTGATCCGTCCGTGCATCTCATCGGAAAATTCGGGCCAATCCAGCGCGCCCGAATTTTCCGACGGGCCGGTCCGGATCGCGGTTTCAGGGACACTGAAAAAGCGAACCACCGCGTCGGCTCCCGTGATTCTCTCCCGAGAGGGAGAATGTCACTCGCGCCAGGACGGATCGATGCGATCGAGCTTGCGCAGGATGCCGGGCCACGCGATCATGCCGCCCGCCTGGCGCGTCACCGCCTTCGATGCGGCGCGGATTCCATCGAGGATGGGCTTGGCGATCGCAACCAGCTCGCCGCCTCCCGCCTGCGCCAGCACCTGCACCTCGCAGGCCTTCTGCAGGATATACATCGAGAGGAACGCCTCGGCCACGTTCTCGCCGCACGTGAGCAGCCCGTGGTTGCGCAGGATGAGGTTGTTGTTCGCGCCGAGGTCGCGCACCAGCCGCGCCTTCTCCCCGGGGTTCAACGCAACGCCTTCGTAGTCGTGGTACGAGAGGTTGGACAGCGGGAAGAGCGATTGCTGCGAGATCGCGAGCAGCCCTTCCTTGCGGCAAGAAACCGCCACGCCCTCGATGGTGTGCAGGTGCATCACGCATTTCGCGTCGGGGCGCGCCTCGTGCACCGCGCCGTGGATGGTGAATCCCGCGGGGTTGATGTCGAAGGGCGACTCCATCACCTTGCGCCCCTCCAGGTCCACCTTCACGAGGCTCGACGCCGTGATCTCCTCGAACATCATGCCGTAGGGATTGATCAGGAAGTGGTGGCCGGGGCCCGGCACGCGCGCCGAGATGTGGGTGAAGACCAGGTCGTCCCAGCCGTAGAGCGCCACGGCGCGGTAGGCGGCGGCGAGGTCGACCCGCACCGCCCACTCCTCGGCGGGGACCTGGCCTTTGACGCAACGGATCAGTGCAGGGTCGGCGTGCATGAAATAATATTACCCCCATGGCCATTGCCGTCGACCGCATCGACCACCTCGTCCTGACGGTGTTCGATATCGATCGCACGCTCGAATTCTACAAGCGCGTGCTCGGCATGGAGCCGATCACCTTCGCCGGCGGACGGCGCGGCCTCGCCTTCGGGCGCCAGAAGCTGAACCTCCACCAATCCGGGCGCGAGTTCGAGCCCAAGGCGATGAAGCCGGTGCCCGGGGCGATCGACATCTGCTTCGCGACCGAGACGCCGCTCGAGGAGGTCGTCCGGCACCTGGAGGGCTGCGGCGTCGTGATCGCCCAGGGCCCGGTGCAGAAGACCGGCGCGCTGGGCCCCATGATGTCGGTCTACTTCCGCGACCCCGACGGCAACCTCATCGAGGTGTCGAACTACGCGGCGGTGGCTTCGTCTCCGTGAGCGCTTCCGACCCCCCGGCGATCGCACCGCAGCTCGCGCACCTGCGCAAGGACTATGCGCTCAAGACGCTCGACGAGAAGGACGTCGATCGCGATCCGATGAAGCAATTCGGCCTGTGGATGGTGGAAGCGATCCACGCGCAGGTTCCCGAGGCGACCGCCATGACGCTCGCGACCGTGAACGGCGACGGGCGTCCCTCCGCGCGCATCGTGCTGCTCAAAGGCGTCGATCCCAAGGGCTTCGTGTTCTACACCAACTACGAGAGCCGCAAGGGGCGCGAGCTCGCGGCCAACCCCGCCGCCGCGATCACGTTCCTGTGGAAGGAGCTCGAGCGCCAGGTGCGCGTCGAGGGCCGCGTCGAGAAGGTGAGCGCCGACGAATCGAACGCGTACTACGAGACGCGCCCGCTCGGCTCGCGCATCGGCGCGTGGGCCTCGCCCCAGAGCCAGGAGATCGAGAGCCGCGACTGGCTCGAGACGCGCTGGGCCCAGCTCACCGACAAGTTCGGGGAGAAGCCGCCGCGCCCGCCGCATTGGGGCGGCTATCGGCTGCTCCCGGACTACGTCGAGTTCTGGCAAGGCCGCATGAGCCGGCTCCACGACCGCATCGCGTATCGCGGCCGCGCGAGCGGCTGGGAGATCGCGCGCCTCGCGCCATGACCCGACTCGTGCCGTTCGACATGAAGCGCCTGGAGGCCGAGCGCCTCACCGGCGAAGCGCTCGAGCGCTCGCTCGAGCAGATGCTCGCCGAGCACGCCCAGGGCAACGACATCTGGGTGTTCGGCTACGGGTCGCTCATGTGGAACCCGGAGTTCGAGTGGGACACGAAGAATGTCGCGACGGTCTACGGCTACCACCGCAGCTTCTGCCTGTGGTCGCGCATCAACCGCGGCACGCCGGACAGTCCGGGCCTCGTGCTCACGCTCGAGCAGGGCGGAAGCTGCCGTGGATTGGCGTACCGGCTCACCAAGGGCCGCGATCGCGAGGAGCTCTCGCGCCTGTGGCGGCGCGAGATGTCGATGGGCTCCTACCGCCCGCGCTGGCTCGAGTGCCGCTGCGGGAGCGACGTGTTCGAGGCGCTCGCCTTCGTCGTGAATCGGCGCTGCACCGGCTACGCGGGCAAGCTCCCGCTCGAGACGATGGTGCGCACGATCGCCACCGCGCGCGGCAAGTTCGGGCCCTGCGCGGACTACCTCTTCCGCACCGAGGCCGCGCTCCACGAGCACGGCATCCGCGACGAGCGCGTGCGATTGCTCGCGCAACGCGTGCGCGAGCACATGCATCGGATCGCGGACTGAGCTGGTCCGCACTGAATCACACGCTGGCGCGCGGATCCTTGCGGGCGACGCGCGCCAGCAGGTAATCGACCTCGGCGCGCGCGGCGGCTGTGAGCTGCGCGCCCGGCTTCCTCAGCGTGTCGGAAGCGATGATGCCGCGGCGCATCAGCACGTACTTGCGCACCGCGAGGCCCGGTCCCGGCTGCTGCTCGTAGCGGATCAACGGCAGGTGCGCGTCGAAGAGGTCGTGCGCCGCGTCGCGCCTGCCCTCCTTCGAGAGCCGCACGACGTCGACCAGCATGTCCGGGAAGCAGTAACCGGTATTCGCGCCGTCCGCGCCGCGCTCCATCTCGAAATCGAGGAAGAGCGCGTTGTTGCCGGTGAGGATGGAGATGTGGCGCATCGAGCCGTCGCGCTCGTAGCCGCGCAGCGTCGAGATCTTCTCGAGTCCCGGCCAGTCCTCGTGCTTGAGCATCGCGCAGGACGCGTTCTCCATGACGATGCGGCGGATGACCGCGGGCGTCATCTGCACCGAGAACGTGAGCGGGTAGTCCTGGATCACGAAGGGAACGTCGGCGCCGATCGCCTCCGAGGCCTGCCGGTAGTACTGCGCGATCGCATCGTCGGTGCGCAGCGTGTTGGGAGGCGCGATCATCACGCCCGCCGCGCCCGCATCCATCACGTCGCGGGTGAGCGCGCGCATGGCGGCGAATCCCGGCGCGGAGACGCCCACGATCACCGGCAGGGGAAAGCGCTGCAGCACGCGCTTCACGATCGAGAGCGATTCCGAATGCTCCATCTTCGGCGCCTCGCCCAGCTGGCCGAGCACGGTCATCCCCGTGACGCCCGCCTGGATGAAGAAATCGGTCATGCGGTCGACCGACGACTCGTCGATGCGCCCGTCGGGGTGGAAGGGCGTGGGCGCGATCACGTAGACGCCCTTCGCTTCGCTCGTGAGCTTCATTTCTTCCTGCTCTTCTCGTACCTCGCCTTGTTCTCGGCGTTCGGCGGATAGAGGCCGGGAAGCGAAGCGCCCTTCTCCACTTCCTCCATGATCCACGCCTCGAGGCGCTCCTGCTCGGGCGCGGTGGCGAGCAGCTCGTCGACGAACGCGGCCGGGATCAGCACCGCGCCATCGTCGTCGACGACCACCCAGTCGTCGGGAAACACCGCCACGCCGCCGCAGCCGATCGGCTCGTTCCAGCCGACGAAGGTGAGGCCCGCGACGGAAGGCGGCGCCGCGGCTCCCTGGCACCAGACGGGCAGCCCGGTCGCGCGCACGCCGGCGACGTCGCGCAGCACGCCGTCGGTCACCAGTGCCGCGACCTTGCGCATGCGCATGCGCGCGCACAGGATGTCGCCGAAGATGCCCGCGTCCGTCACGCCCCTCGCGTCGGCCACGCAGATGCAGCCCTCGGGCATCGCCTCGATCGCCGCGCGCGTGGAGATCGGCTTCGACCACGACTCGGGCGTGGCGAGGTCCTCGCGGGCGGGAACGAAGCGCAGCGTGAACGCCTTGCCGACGAGGCGCGGCTGCCCGGGATCGAGCGGCCGCGTGCCGCGCATCCAGACGTTGCGCAGGCCCTTCTTGAGGAGCAGCGTGGTGAGGGTCGCGGTCGTCACCCGCGAAAAGGTCTCGACGATCTCGCGATCTCGGCTCATGGCGGCGGGAAGGGCTTGCGGGAAAGCGGAATTCTACGCGAGGTGCCCGAGGTACTCGCGCACGCGCGCCGCATTCGTGCCGATGTCGCTCTTCCCCACGCGCGAGACGCTGCGCACGTCGACGCGGCTTCCCGTGCCCTGCGCGCGGATGCGCACCACGATGTCGTCCGCGAAGCCGAACCAGCGCGTGCGGGCGGTCGCCTCGATGCGGCCCGACTGCGCGTCGCTCGCGACCACTTCCCAGCCCATCGCGCGCGCCGCGTCGATCGCGCGCTGCATCTCCTCGCGCGGCGGGGTGGACACTTCGAGCGGCTTGATGTCGGGATAGGCGGCGCGCTGCTGGGCGGCCACCTGCGCTCCGCCGTATGCGAAGCCGTTCGGGGTCTTCTCGCGCTCGGCTTGCAGCGCCACGAACTGCGGAGGGTCCTCGGGATCGGTGGTGATGTCGTGGATCGGCGGCACCCGCTTCGCCTGCGCGCGCAGGATGAGCGGCGGCGCGACCGCGGCCACCGCGAGGCACAGTGCCAGCGTCGGCATCCACGGGTGGCGGCGCCAGCGCGGAGCGAGCGAGAGCGCGAGAAGGACGATCGAGGCGACCGCCGCGACGATGCCGATCCATCCGGCGAGCACGAAGAGGATGAGTCCCATCTGCCACGGCCACGCGCCGCTGCGCGTGCCGGGACCGGAGGCGACCAGCAGCGCGACCGCGAAGAAGGCGGCGGCGAGCGTGATCCCCCTCGCCATGGCGAGGCCCTTGCCGTGCTGCATGGTGCTTCCCTCCGCGTTCGCGCGCGCGTCAGCCGCCAAACGGATCCCGATTGCCGTTGGACACCGGCTGCGCCTCGCCGTGCGCGCCGGCCCCGTTGCGGTTGCGATGGCGGTTCTTGTTGCGACGATGGCGCCCGGGCTTGCCGGCATTGTGCGGATTGCCGTTGGCGTTGCCGCTACCGTTGCCGCCCTGCGGCCCGCGCGGCGGCTGGCCCTCGGCCGCGCCGCCCATCGCGAGGCCCGGCTGGCCCTTGTTGCCCGGGCCGTGCTTGCGATGCTGCTGCTGGCCATGGGGCTGTCCCTGTCCCTGTCCCTGTCCGCCGGCGCCGCGCTTCTTCATGCCGAAAGGCTTCTGGCCGGCGCGGCGGCCGCCCGGCTTGGGCCCGCGCGGCGGCTGGGAATCGGGGACGTAGTTGCCGCGGTTGCCGTCGATCTCGAGCGGCTGCGTGTCGACGCGGTTGCCGATATTGTCGCGGTTGCCGTCGACCTCGCGCGGCGGCCGCGGCTCGCGGTTGGCGTGGTAGTCGGCCCGGTTGCCGATGTTGTCGTGCTCGTCCTCCTCGTCTTCCGAGGCGGAATTGCCGGGCTCGAGCGGCTCGTTCATGCCGGCGAAGTTCATGAGCTCCTGGACCTGCGTCTCGTCCATCTCCTTCATCTGCCCGCGCTTGAGGAAGGAGGGCATCTCGACAGGGCCGAAACGCACGCGCATGAGGCGGCTCACCGTGAGGCCGACGGCCTCGCACATCCTGCGCACCTCGCGGTTCTTTCCCTCGCGCAGCACCACATGGTACCAATGGTTCGCGCCCTCGCCGCCGCGATCCTCGATCGAGTCGAACTTGCACGACTCGCCTTCGATGTCCACGCCGGAAAGCAGCTTCTGCTTCTGCTCTTCGGTGAGCTCGCCCAGGAGCCGCACCGCATACTCGCGCTCCACCTCGAAGCGCGGATGCATCATGCGGTTCGCGAGCTCGCCGTTGGTCGTGAAGAGCAGCAGGCCCCCGGTGTTGAGGTCGAGGCGCCCGACCGAGACCCAGCGCCCGCCGTTCACCTTCGGCAGCTTCTCGAAGACGGTGGCGCGGCCTTCGGGATCGTCGCGCGTCACGATCTCGCCCTCGGGCTTGTGGTACATGAGGACGCGCGGCATCGCCTCGCCGAAGCGAAGCCGGATCAGCACGCCGTCGAGCTTCACCTTGTCGCCGGGACCGACCGAGTCGCCGAGCTTCGCGACCTGCCCGTTGATGGTGAGGTGGCCCTGCGCGATGAGGATCTCGATGTTGCGCCGCGAGCCGTGGCCCGACTGCGCCATCACCTTCTGCAGGCGCTCGCGCTTGCCGCCGCCCGGGCCGCCGCCCTTGCCCTTGCGGCGCTTGTTGTTCTGCTGAGGACGTGCCCACTCCGGCACGATTCCGCCCGGCCACTCCAGGCGATGGTTGTGGTGAGGTCTATCCCGCATGGGTCTCTGGCTCCGTCGATTCCTGCGCTGGCGTTTCGTCTGGATGGGACTCGTCGAGAAGGGCTTGCTGCTCGGGCGCCGGGGGAGGCGCGTCCTCGACGAGCGCGGCTGGGGCCGCTGCGAGGGATGCCTGCAATTCCTCGAGCGGCGGAAGCTCCTCGAGCGACCTCAGGTTCAGGTCGTCGAGGAATCTTTTCGTGGTGGCGAAGATCGCCGGCCGGCCGGGCGTCTCGCGCTGCCCGATCACCTCGACCCAGCCGCGCTCCTCGAGCGCCTTCAAGGTCGGGGGCGAGACCGCCACGCCGCGGATCTCCTCGATGTCGCCGCGCGTCACCGGCTGCCGGTACGCGATGATGGCGAGCGTCTCCAGCACCGCGCGCGAATAGCGCGGCGGCTTCTCGCTGGAGATGCGGTCGAGGAACTTCTGGTAGTCGGGTTTCACGCGGAAGCGCCAGCCGGAGGCGACCGCCGTGAGCTCGATCGAGCGCTCCGCCCACTCGTCCTTCAGCTCGTCGAGCACCTTGCGGATGTTGTCCGCTGCCACCTCGCCCGCGAAGAGGCGCCGCAGCTGCTGCACCGTGAGCGGCTCCGCGGAAGACAGCAGCGCCGCTTCGAGGACGCGCTTCACGGTCGTCACGTCGATCGGTTCGGCCCCGCTGGGACCAGTCCCCATTTCATGCGCGGGTTGCTCGCCCGAATCGTCCTGTCCCACGACAATGGGGTCCGGCCCCGGTGTTTCCGGTGCCTGTTCGTCCGGCCCGATTTCAGGATTCGTCTGTTCGTTCATTTCGTTCACGCGATCGTGAGGGTCGTGCGCTCGCTCTTGAGCTTCACGTAGATGGGGTCGAAGGGGCTTTGCTGCGAGATCTCGATGAGCGACTCGCGCGCGAGCTCGAGGCACGCGAGGAAGCTCACGACGAGGAGCGCCACCCCGCGCTCCGGCTCGAAGAGCTGGGAGAACTCCACGAACGTGCCGGGCGCGAGCGTGCGCAGGATGCGGGTCATGTGCGCGCGCACCGAGAGCTCCTCGCGCGTGATGCGATGGTGCTTGTTGAGCCGTGCGCGGGCGAGGATGGAGCGCCACGCGTTGGAGAGGTCGGCGACGTGCACTTCGGGCAGGCGCTCGGCCACCTGCTCGATGTAGACCTCGACGAGCGAGAAATCGCGCCCGGCGACCGGCGTCTCGCCCAGCGCGTGCGCGGCCTTCTTCATCCGCTCGTACTCGAGGAGCCGGCGCACCAGCTCCGCGCGGGGATCCTCGGGTTCGCCCTCGTCCTCGCGCCTGGGCCGCGGCAGCAGCATGCGCGACTTGATCTCGATGAGGAGCGCGGCCATCAGCAGGTATTCCGCGGCGAGCTCGAGCTGCGT
>Ga0157370_10007764_pt1 | contig 11629 bp, 7 predicted proteins | sample C35metaG_FD_113463 | JGI IMG/M metagenome (GOLD analysis project Ga0157370, IMG submission 113463) | Corn rhizosphere microbial communities from Kellogg Biological Station, Michigan, USA - C3-5 metaG | ecosystem: Host-associated > Plants > Roots > Rhizosphere > Soil | place: USA: Michigan... | reverse complement strand
GCAGGCCGTCGTGCCGCACGACCTGCGCCACCACCTTCATGCGGCGCTGGGTCACGGCGTCCAGCGCCATCTTTCCGGAGAGAAAGGCCATGTCGACCTCGTCGCGCTGGATCGCCTGCTCCAGCGCCTCGTACGAATTGACCGAGAGCACGCTCACCGGCCGGCCGATGGCGCGGCTCAGTTCGGCCAGCAGCGGGTCCCAGTCGCTGCGCGACTCGAAGGCGCCGCCCAGCGGCAGGATGCCGAAGCGCACGGGGGCCTTGTCCGGCAGCGTCGCCTGTGCCGCCGCGGCCATCGGCAGGCCGACAAGAAACGCCAGCGCCGCTGCCCGGAAAGCAGCGGGAACAGCAGCGAGATGACGGAGGGAAGCCAGCATTTTCAGGACCGAAAGGCGTAGGGCCGCTGCGGACCAGCGGGTCTAACATGGCAACGCGGACGCCATTAAATATCAAATACAAGTTAATTTCGTGATGTTTTTCCTGTCTTCCATGTTTGGCGCTGGGCTCCTAAGCTCGTCTGTCATGCACTCAAAGCCTCGATGAACTGGAACTTCCGCGTCCTGCGCAGGCTTGCCCGCCTCACCTTCGCCCAGCAGCTGATCCTGCTGGCGCTGGTGCCGGCGACCGCCGCCACGCTGACGGCCATCGCCGTGCTGACGCGCCAGCACCTGGGCAACCTCACCGAGCTGATGCGCGCCAATGCGCAGACAGTGGCGCTGCAGGTGGCCACGGTGGCGCAGGCGCCGCTCTCGCGCATGGACAAGCGCGCCCTGCAGCGCACGGCCCAGTCGGGCACCTTCCAGCCGCATGTGCAGCAGGTGCAGATCTGGACGGAAGACGGCGAGATCGTGGCCAATTCCGAAACCGTCGACCGCGCGCGCGGCGAGGGCCTGCAGGTGGTGGTGCCCATCGTGGCCGACGACGGCCGCCACAACGGCAAGGTGATGGTCGAGATCGGCCTTTCCGCGGTGCAGAGCGCCCGGCGCTCGGTATGGCTCAACGTGGCGGTGGTGCTGGCGATCAGCCTGGTGGGCGTCGGGCTGGCCGGCTGGTGGGCGGCGCGGCGCATCAGCGAGCCGATCCGCGCGCTCGGCAAGGCGGTCGACCGCCTGGGCGCGGGCGAAGACGCCAGCGTGGCGATCGAGGGCACCTCCGAGGTGCAGCACCTGCAGCTGGGCTTCAACCAGGCGGCGCGTGCGCTCGCCGAGAGCCGCCGGCTGCTGCAAAGCCGCATCAACGAGGCCACGGCCGAGCTGGCGCGCAAGAACGCGCTGCTCGAGGTGGCGAGCCAGGCCAAGACGCGCCTCCTGGCGGCCGCGAGCCACGACCTGCGCCAGCCGCTGCATGCGCTCACGCTTTTCTCGGACGGGCTGGCCAACGGCGAGACCGATCCGGTGAAGCTGCAGCGCATCGGCCACATCCGCGAATGCGTCGAGTCGCTGGACCGCCTTTTCTCGGAACTGCTCAATCTGTCGCAACTCGATGCGGGCGTCCTGCAGCCGCAGTGGGCCGACTTTCCGCTGGACCGCCTGTTCGACGAGATCAGCCGCAACTTCCGCCCGGTGGCCGAGCAGCAGGGCCTCAGGCTGGTGGCGCGCAAGACCGAGCTGTGGGTGCGGTGCGACTACGTGATGCTCTCGCGCATCCTGAACAACCTGGTGTCGAACTCGCTGCGCCACACGCTCGAAGGCGGCGTGCTCATCGGCGCGCGGCGCCGCGGCAAGGGCGTGCGCATCGACGTGGTCGACACCGGCGTGGGCATCGCGGCGCAGCACCAGACGCGGGTGTTCGAGGAGTTCTACCAGGTGGAGCCGGCCGGCCGCCAGTCGGCGCGCGGCGCGCGCGGCATGGGCCTGGGCCTGGCGACAGTGCAGCGGCTGACCGAGCTGCTGAACACGCGGGTAGAGCTCAGCTCGCGGCTGCACAAGGGCACCTGCGTGCGGGTGCTGGTGCGCTCGGCGCCGGCCGCGCTGCCGTCCCCCGCGCCGTCGCCGGTGGCCGCCGGCATCGAGGATTCGGAAGCGAGCCTTGCGAACCTGCGCATCCTGGTGATCGACGACGAGCGCACGATCCTCGAAGGGCTCTCCGTGGTGCTCGCCAACTGGGGCGCCGAGGTGCTGGTCGCGCAGACCCGCGCCGAGGTGCTGGCGCTGGCCGACGCCTGGGAGCAGCCGCCCGACGTGGTGGTGAGCGACCTCTTGCTGCAGGGCGGCGACAACGGGCTCGATGTGATCGCCGCGCTGGAGCGCCATCCGCGCGGCATCGGGCCCGGCACGGCGCGCCTGCTGGTTACCGGCGAGACCAAGCCGGATCGCCTGCGCGAAGTGGCGAGCGCCGGCATCACGGTGCTCTACAAGCCGGTCTCGCCGCGGGTGCTGCGCCAGTCGATCCACGCTCAGCGGGCCGCTGCGCTGCTGAATATCGATACATAGTCCATCGGACATAGACCGTGCGGCTGCCATCGTGTGCGGTTCGTCACGCTGGCACGGGGTCCCACGGACTGACATAGCCCCTCCGCCTTATCGCGCGAAGCAGAGCGCATCCTTACATTGGGTGATGCACCCTCGCTGCAAAAGCAGTTATATGTCCGTCGTCGCGAAACACCTCTCCCACCCCTTCTTCGGACGGCTGCGCGGCGCCGCGCGCGCGGCGCTGGCCTTCGGCCTGACCGCGGGCGTCGCGGTCGGCCTCCTCGGCCTGTCGATGACCAGCCGCGCGGCGGCGGCGCCCAGCCTCACCGTGCTGATGAGCGACGACAACCCGGCGCATTCGGAATTCGTGCAGCAGCTGCGTGCGGGCCAGGAGCCCGGCGGCCGCTTCGAGCTGGTGCGCCTCTCGCCGACCGGCGAGATGCCGCAGACCATCGAGACCGCCGGCGCCGATGCCGAGCCCCGCGCCAATGCGGGCGTTCGCACGCGCAGCATGCGGCCCTCGGCCGCCGACGCGAACCTCACCATGGCGGTGGGCGTCGCGGCCGCGCGCGCCGCCGTCGAACGCCCCGGACAGGAGCCGCTGGTGCTCGCGATGCTGAGCCGGCTCGACTACGAGGCCCTGAAGGCCGCGAGCCCGGCCTTGAAGCGCGGCGACCGCCGCGTGGGCGTGCTGCTGCGCGATCCGGCCATGGCCGACCAGCTCGCGCTCATCGGCGCGGTGCTGCCGCAGAAGCACCGCATCGGCGTGGTCGCCACGCCAGAGTCGGAGCCGCTGGTGCGCGAGTTGCAGCGCGCCGCGCAGGGCGCCAATCCGGCGTGGGATGTGCGCGTGGAATACGCGCCCGATGCCCGGTCGCTCGCCGCGGCGCTGCGCACCGTGGTGCCGGTGAGCGATGCATTGATGGTGCTGCCCGACCTGATCGGCGACAGCCAGGCGGCCACGCTGTCGGTGCTGCGCGCGGGGGCGGGAGCGGGCCTCGCGGTGTTCGGCGCCAGCGAAGGGCTGGTGCGCTCGGGCGGCCTCGCGGCGGCGGTCTCGACGCCGTCGCAGCTCGCGCAGCAGGCGCGCCTGCTCGGCCAGAAAGTGGCGAGCGCCGGCAACAACAACAGCCCGCTGGTGGAGGCCGCAACGCCCGCCACCGTGCGCGTCAACGCCACCGTGGCACGCGGACTCGGCCTGCGCCTGCCGGAGGAACGGGAACTGACCGACCGTCTCGCGGCCACGCGATGAACGCCGCGCCACCCCGCCAAGGTCCGGCGCCCGCCGGCGACGATGCGGTGCAGCCTCGTGCCGCGCCCGCGCTGGTCGTGCGCGGCAACCTGCAGGGCGACCTGTTCCGCCTGGGCGTGGTGCCGTGCGCGGCGGTGGCGCTCGCGCTCACCGGCTGGTTCACCCACAACCGGCTGCAGACGCTCGAAGCCCAGTTCGATGCCGAAGGCCAGGCCGTGGCGCGCCAGGTGGCGGCCATGTCCGACCTGAGCCTGTACGCGGGCGACGTGCCGGCGCTGCAGAACGTGGCCAACGCGGCGCTGCGCGGCGGGCAGGTGATGCGGGTGGAGATCAGCAACAGCGCGGGCGTCTACGTCACGGCCGGGCCCAAGACCGAATCGCTCGCGCAGCTGCGCATGTTCACCTCGCCGGTCACGCTGCGCGAGGCCTCGCGCGCCAGCGCCTTCGCGCCCGCGGGCTCCACTGCGGCGGGCGAAACGCCCATCGGCCTGGTGCAGACCTTCCGCGACACCACCGCCTATGCACGCGAGCGCAGCCGCTCGCTGATGGCGGGCATCGGCATCGCGCTGGTGGCGCTGCTGGCGGCGTGGGCTTCGGTGCGCCACATGGCGCGCACGGTGGCGCGGCCGCTCAGGCGGGTATCGCGCACCGTGGCCGCGCTGGAGGCGGGCCACTTCGACATGCGCTGCGAAGTGGTCGAGGGCGGCACCCGCGGCACGCACGAGCTGGCCGTGCTCGCGCACGACATCGACCGCCTCGCCGAACGCCTGCAGCACAACCGCCAGGTGAGCGAGGAGCGGGTGCGCGAAGCCACCGCCGTCGCGCTGCAGCGCATGGCCGAGGCCGAGCAGGCGGCGCTTTCGCGCGCGCGTTTTCTCGCGGCCGCGAGCCACGACCTGCGCCAGCCGCTGCATGCGATGGGTCTCTTCATCGACGGCCTGCTGCCCAGCGCCACGCCGGCGCAGCGACCGGCCGTGCTGCGGCTGCAGGAGAGCACCGAGTTCATGGGCGTGCTGCTGGACGACCTGCTGGAGATTTCGCGGCTCGATGCGCAGGTGCTCACGCCTTCGATCACCCGCATCTCGCTGGCCGCCCTCTTCGACCAGCTCGATGCGCAACACGCCGCCGCCGCGATCGAGGCGCGCGTGCGGCTGCGCTGGAGCGACCGGGGCCTGGCGGTGCGCACCGACGCGGCGATGCTGCAGCGCATCGTCAACAACCTGGTGGCCAATGCGCTGCGCCATGCGCCCGAGGGCGGCACCGTGCTGGTGGCCGCGCGGCGCAGCGGCACCAGCGTGCGCATCGAGGTGCGAGACAACGGCGTGGGCATCGCGCCGATCCACCAGGGGCGGATCTTCGAGGAGTTCTACCAGGTGGCGAACACCGAGCGCGACCGGCGCCGCGGCTTCGGCCTGGGCCTGGCGATCTGCGCGCGCATCGCGACGCTGCTGGGCACCCGCATCACCGTGCGCTCGGCGCTGCAGGCCGGCAGCACCTTCGCCTTCACGCTGCCGGCCGCGCGCGCCGCCGACGTCGTGCTGCCCGAGCCCGCGCCGGTGACGCCCGCGCCGCTCGCGGGCCTGCGCTGCCTGGTGGTGGACGATGACCCCGCCATCCTCGACGGCAGCCGCGCGCTGCTGGAGCAATGGGGCTGCGAGGTCGAATGCGTGGCCACCGGCGCCGAGGCCATCGCGCGGCTGGGCACCGGCGACATCCATTTCGATGCGGTGCTGTGCGACCTGCAACTGGCCGGCGATGGCGACGGCGTGGACGTGATCGAAGCCGCCAAGCGCCTGCAGCCCGATGCGCTCGCGGTGCTGGTGTCGGGGGCGACCGGGCCCGAGGTGCTGCAGCGGCTGCGGCATGGCGGCGTGATGCTGCTGACCAAGCCGGTGCCACCGGCCAAGCTGCGCGCGCTGCTGACGACGCGGCGGCACGCGCACGTGGCCTGAGGTTCAGGCCGTTTCCGCGGTGCGCGAGAACTGCCGGCGATACACCGTCGGCGACACCTTGAATGCCGAGGTGAAGTGCTTGCGCAGCGACACCGCGGAGCCGAAGCCCGCGCCGGTGGCCACGCGCTCGACCGGATGGTCGGTGGTCTCCAGCAACCGCTGGGCCAGTGCGAGGCGCTGGTTCTGTATCCACTGCCCCACCGTCGTGCCCGTCGATTCGCGAAAGCGCCGCGTGAAGGTGCGGCGGCTCATCAACGCGCGGCGCGCGAGGTTGTCGAGCTCGTGCGGCACATCGAGATGCTTGCCCAGCCATTCGAGCAGCGGCGCGAGCCGGTCGCGCTCGGCCGTCGCGGGCACGGGCTGCTGGATGTACTGCGCCTGCCCGCCCTGCCGGTGCGGCGCCACCACCATGCGGCGCGCGGCGCGGTTCGCGGTCTCGGCGCCGTAGCGCACGCGCAGGAGGTGCAGGCAGCAGTCGATGCCGGCGGCCGTGCCGGCGGAGGTGAGCACGTCGCCATCGTCGACATACAGCACCTCGGGCTGCAGGCTCACCTTCGGGTACTGCTTGGCGAACGTGGCCGCGAGGTTCCAGTGCGTGGTGGCGGGCCGGCCATCGAGCAGCCCGGCCTCGGCCAGCACGAAGGCACCGAGGCAGAGGCCCACCACCGTGGCGCCGCGCCGGTGCGCGGCCTGCAGCGCGCGGATCAACGCAGGCGGCGCGGGCCGTCCGTCGTCGCGCCACGAGGGCACCACCACGATCTGCGCGCGGCGGATCGCCTCCAGTCCATGCGGCACCACGAGTTCGAAGCCCGCATTGGTCTGCAGCGGCCCCGGCTCCGGCGCGCACACGCGCATGCGAAAGCGCGGCGCGCCCGTCTCGGTGCGGTCTTCGCCGAACACCATGCAAGGCACGGACAGGTGAAAGGGGCTGATGCCGTCGAAGGCGACGACGGCGATGGTTTCGGTGGCGGGGCGGGCCATGGCCCGATCTTATCGATGATTGGCTATCGGGCCACTTTCGGCGAGAGGGCGAAAGGCGAAGAATCGAGCCCATCCCCACCACACAAGCCAAGAGAAGGAGCCAGACCATGAGCAACGCCACCGCCCCGCGCCGTGCCCTCGTCGTCATCGACGTGCAGAACGAATACTTCGAAGGCGGCGGCCTCCCGATCGAGTACCCGCCCATCCTGGACACGCTGCCCAACGTCACCAAGGCCATGGACGCCGCACACGCCGCCGGCATCCCGGTCGTCGTGGTGCGCCACCACGCCCCCAAGGGCGCGCCGGTGTTCCAGGCCGACACCCACAACGGCCAGCTGCACCCCGAGGTTGCGAACCGGCCGCGCGATCACCTGATCACCAAGACCTTCCCGAGCGTGTTCACCGGCACCGACTTCGCCGAGTGGCTCGCCCGCCACGAGATCGACACGCTGAGCGTGGCAGGCTACATGACGCAGAACTGCGACGCATCGACGGTGTTCGAGGCCATGCACCGCGGCCTGAACGTGGAGTTCCTCGCCGACGCGAGCGGCGCGCTGCCGTATGAAAATGCGGCGGGCAAGGTCACCGCGGAAGAGATCCACCGCGTCTTCAGCGTCGTGTTCCACAGCAACTTCGCGGCCGTGACGACGACCGCGGCGTGGATCGCCGCGATGCAGGAAGGCCAGGCCATCGCGAAGGACAACGTGGTCATGTCCAACCGCCGCGCACGCGGCGTCTGAAACGGGCGAGGCCGAGGGCAATCGGGGTAGGCGCATGCGCGGCGCGGGTGCTATGGTGGCCCCCGCAGCCGCCCGCACGACCCGTGCAGACCGCCCCGAGGACATCCCGCCATGCTCGATCTCTCTGCCCTGAAAGACATCCGGCCTTTCGTCGCGACCCCGAGCTACGGCGGCACGATGACCAGCCTCTACGTGCGCAGCCTCCTGGGCCTGGTCAACCTGGCGTGGATGCACGGGTTCCCGATGCAGACGCGCTTTCTGGATGGCGACAGCCTGATCACGCGGGCACGCAACCGCCTCGTCGCGGAGTTCATGGCCGACCCGCAATGGACGCACCTGTTCTGGATCGATGCAGACATCGGCTTCGAACCTGACGCGGCCCTCCGATTGCTGTGCGCGGGGCGCGACGTGGTGGCGGGCATCTATCCGCACAAGACCGACGGCTGGCCCGCCGGCGGGCTTCGCGAGCCGCTGCCGGCCGGCGCCACCCGCGAGGATTTCGAGGCACGGCATGCCAGCTTTCCAGCCCATGCGCTCGACACCCATCAGTCGGCAGACGCAGAGGGATTCATCGAGGTGCTGGATGCGCCCACGGGTTTCATGCTGATCGCGCGCAGCGTGTTCGAGCGCCTCGCCGCGGCCTATCCGCAGTTGCGCTACACACCCGAGCGCGCCGCCGACCCCGCGGTGCGCGACCTGCCGCACTACCGCTTCTTCGACGTGCTCGCCGAGCCCGACAACGGCGCCTACCTGGCGGAGGACTTCGCCTTCTGCCGCCGCTGGCAATCGATCGGCGGCCGGGTCTTCATCGATGCCCGCTCCAACCTGTCGCACCAGGGCACGCGCACCTACACCGGCCACTTCGGCCGCGCGCTGGCCGTGCGCGAAGGCCGGTGAGCACGGCGATGACGCCGGCCGCACGCACTGCCATGGACCTGCGGGACATCCTCGCGCCGCAGCGGCTGACCGAGGTGGTCGATGTGGGGGCCAACCCGATCGACGGCGACCCGCCCTATCTCGCGATGCTGCGGGCCGGGCTGTGCCGGGTCACGGGCTTCGATCCGCAGCCGCGGGCGCTGCACGAACTGACGCAGGCCCAGGGCCCGCTCGAGCGCTACCTGCCATGGGCGCTCGGTGACGGCGGCATGCACACGCTGCACATCTGCGCCGCGCCGGGCATGACCAGCCTGCTCGCGCCCGATGCGCGATCGCTCGCGCTCTTCGAGGCATTGCAGCCGCTGGCCGAGGTTCGCGAACAGGTCGCGGTGCAGACGCGGCGGCTCGACGACATCGCCGAAATCGCGCATCTCGATTTCCTGAAGATCGATGCACAGGGCAGCGAGCTCGCGGTGTTCCGCGCGGGCCGCGCCAGGCTGGCGCAGGCCGTGATGGTGCAGGCGGAGGTGTCCTTCGTCACCCTCTACAAGGACCAGCCGACCCAGGGCGAGATCGACCAGGAGCTGCGCAGCCAGGGCTTCGTGCCGCATTGCTTTGCCGCGGTGAAGCAGTGGCCGATCGCGCCGTGCGTGGTGGATGGCGATCCGCGCCGGCCCCTGCGCCAGTTGCTGGAAGCCGACCTCGTCTACATGCGCGACATCCGCCGCCCCGAAGCGATGGACGACGAGCAGCTGCGGCACTTGGCCCTGCTCGCGCATCACTGCCACGGCTCCTTCGATCTCGCGCTGCGCTGCCTGCTGCTGCTCGAAGAGCGCGGCGCGGTCGAGGGCGGCGCGCAGCAGCGCTACCTGCAGCTGCTTGCCGCGCGCGGCGCCTCTGCCTGAGCTTCTTCCCTGAGCGCCGCCGTCAGAAATCGGCGCAGCCGTTGCGCTTCTCGGTGTCCACGCAGCTCGAGAGGTTGGGCCGCGACCGCACGCGCGACCATTCGCGCGCCAGCACATCGCCGCCCTGCGATGCACGGTCGCCTTCGAGCGCGCCGGTCGCAAAGCAGATCGGCGGCGGGCCGATGTTGCGGTCGTAGAGCCAGGTGGAAGGCGGGTCGCGCAGCAGGTCGGGCTTGGGGAAGTCCGGCAACCGGAGCACGGGCGGGGGCGCCGTCGTGACCGTCAGGTCGCCCGGCCGCACATTGACCGCATAGCCCGCGGCGGAGGTGAAGCTGCCGTTGATCGCATAGACGCCCGGCGGGCTGGCCTGCGTCGCCGACGTGCCGGGCGTGCCGCTGAAGCTCGAATCCGTGTCGCCCAGGATCAGGCCGTCGACGCTGTACGTGAAGGGCGGATTGGCCTGTCCCTCGGGGCGGATCGCATTGCCGATCACCACCGTGGCCACGGGTTGCTGCGCATAGATGAAGTGGTTGTCGCCCGGCGACACCGTGACGGTGCACAACCCCAGGTACGCGCAGTGGTACAGGTTGGGCAGCGGGCCCGAGCCGAACAGGCCGCCGCGCGTCTCGCCGACCCAGGTGTCGGCCCACACGCGCCAGGGCGCGCCGGTGATCGTGTAGGCACCCAGGTTCTGGAAGCGCGAGGCCGCCACGAGATCGGTGCCGCTCGTGCTGCTGACGTTGGTGCCCAGCAGCAGGTCGCCGGACAGCGTGCGCACGAACACCGTGTCGGCCGCCATCGAGGTGGCCGACTGGAGTTGCGGCGCATTGCCCGCGGCATCGAAGCCCGTGACGGACACCGATCCCAACTGCACCGTGTCGACATCGACGTAGCGGAAGGCGCCGGCCGCGCCGCCGCCCACCGTGGCCGCACTGACGTTGTTCGGCGCCGTGTCCAGCAGCACGCTGCCGCCGGTGGAGCGCGCCATCAGCGTGCCCGCGGTGATGGGCGCGCCCGCGGCCTGCGTGATGTTGCCGGCGCTGAGCAGCCCGAGCTGCGTCGCCGTGATGGCGCCGCCCAGCTGGATGTTGCCGCCACCGCCGTTCTGCAGGGTCAGTGCGGATGGCAGGGCCAGCGGTCCCACGACATCGATGTTCGCGGCATGCGCGTTGCTCCCCGCCACGATGACGGGGGCCGTGAGCCGCCCGAACTCGGCGGCGGAAACCGCGAAGCCGGTGGCTGCCGTGCCGCCGAGGGTGATCGGCGTGGCCGTCTGGTCCACGCCGTTGCCCGCGGCATCGACACCGCCCGGCCGCAGGTTGATCACGTTGCCGGCGCTGACCTTGCCGTCGATCACCAGCGCATCGGTGCTGCCGTCGTTGCCGGCCCGCAGCACCGTGTTGCCGCCCGCGGACACGATGACGTCCGCAAGGACGGGCGGGACCGCGCCGCCCAGCGGCGCCTGCGGGCCGACCCGCACGCCCGCGCCGTTGCCGACCGACTGGCCGCTCAGCTCGATGTCGCCGGTGCCGGTGGTCACGACCTGCGCGCCCGTGGTCAATCGCACGCCGTCGCCCACGAGGTTGCCGCCGGCCTGACGCAGCCCGCGCACCGTGATGTCGCCGTCGATCGAGCGCAGCGCCGACTGGTCGATGATCACGCCGTGGCCCGGCGACGTGCCCGCGCTGGTGACGCTGTTGCCCACGCCCAGCACGGTGATGTTGCCCGTGGTGGTCGATATCTCGGTCTGCCGGTTCGCAATGCCGGTCGCGACGAAGCGCGACCCCAGGCGCACGCCCGACGCGGCGTCGGCCGTGCCGGTGATGTTCACGTTGCCGGTCGAGGTCGAGATGTGCACGCCATCGGTGCTGACGGCGGCGTCGCCGATGCCGGCCGGCCCGATGCTCCGGCCGACGATCGTGACCGATCCGCCCGCTCCCGCGTCGCTGCGGCCCACGCGGGTGTCGATCTCGTTGCCGTCCAGGTGCACGCTGACGCCCTGGTTGCTGGGGTTGGCCCAGCTGCCGTTCATCACGACGTTGCCGCCGTTGGTGTAGATGTCGCCGCTGTAGCTGATCTGCCCGCCGCCAGTGGCCGTGCCGCCGTTGTTGACGTCGGCGTTGAACACCACGTTGAGGGCACCGCCCCCGGTGGACTGGATCACCGTGCCCGCGTCGCCGCGCACGCTGCGATTGGCATCGAGCTGGAAGGTGACCGCACCCTTGTTGGTGCTGTAGTTGATGTTGACCGCCCCCTTCGCGTTCGACATGTGGATGTCGCCGAGCAAAGGAGAGCCGGTGCTGCCGGTGCCGATCGTCACGCTGGTGCCCGCGTTGAGCGCGGCATTGATGTCGCCGTCCTGGATGGTCGAGGTGGCGATCGGATCGAAGGGGTTGCCGGTCAGGGAGCCCGTGGCAACGCCACTCACGATATCGACGTCGAACGGATCGATCAGCCACGAGCCCACGCTGCCCACCGGCGCCGAGGCATCGACGCGAACGCCGGCCAGGTCG
>Ga0157370_10007763_pt1 | contig 11629 bp, 9 predicted proteins | sample C35metaG_FD_113463 | JGI IMG/M metagenome (GOLD analysis project Ga0157370, IMG submission 113463) | Corn rhizosphere microbial communities from Kellogg Biological Station, Michigan, USA - C3-5 metaG | ecosystem: Host-associated > Plants > Roots > Rhizosphere > Soil | place: USA: Michigan... | reverse complement strand
GAGAGAAGTTGCATTTATAAAACAAAATAAAGAAAAATGGCTGGAATTTGAGCTAGCTATTTTTGGTAAAGCTAAGAAAAATCCTGACGAATTAGCTAATTTGTACATTCAATTAATGAATGACTTATCGTATGCGCAGACTTATTATCCTAAGAGTAAGACTGTTATTTATTTAAATCATCTTGCATCGCAGATTTACCAAAAAATTTATAAAACCAAACGCACGGAAAAAAACAGATTTGTTGAATTTTTCAAGACCGAAGTACCGTTGCTGCTTTACGATTACAAAAGATATTTACTGTATGCTTTTGTCCTGTTTTTTGCCACAGTTGCCATGGGCGTAGTTTCGGCACGTTACGATCAAAACTTTGTTCGTTTGATATTGGGCGATGATTACGTCAACATGACTTTAGAAAACATCAAAAAAGGAAATCCAATGGCCGTTTACGGATCCGGTTCAAACTGGGGAAGTTTTATAGGTATTACCATGAACAATCTTTTCGTTGGGGCAAGATGTTACTTATACGGTATTTTTGGTGGCATTGGCACGTTTTATATTTTCCTTCAAAACTCTTTAATGCTGGGGTCGTTTCAATACTTTTTTTACGAGCAGAATGTATTCTGGAAAAGTGTCCGCGGGATCTGGATTCACGGTTCTATGGAAATTTTCGCCATTGTAATTGAGTCGGCTGCAGGATTTATTTTAGGCGCTTCTATCCTGTTTCCTAAAACTTTTTCGAGAATGAACTCTTTTAAAATGGGCTTTAAAAACAGCTTTAAAATATTTTTAAGTACTTTCCCTTTTACAATTGGTGCCGGATTTCTAGAAGGTTTTATTACCCGATATTCGATTGATATGCCAAATTGGCTAAGCAGTTTTATTATATTAGTAACTCTTGGAATAATTTCATTTTATTACTTAGTTTATCCGTTCATTGTTCACAAGAAAATACAAACCCTATCAGCCAAATCGAATTAATAAAACCAGTAATGAATAGAATTTTCTTTATTTTATATTTTCTTTTCTTCTGCGGCATTTCGAATGCGCAGGATTCTTTACTGACGGAAGAACCTCCAAAAATTAGTTCAGTAAAATACACCGAAAAAGACATTCAGATAGATTCAGAATCGGTTGAACCCAAAACGTTTTCCAAAGACTATCAAAAGAAATATAGAGATGATGATTTCGTCTACGAACACAAAGCTCCCGAAAAAAATCTTTGGGATCGTTTTAAAGATTGGCTGGCAAGTATTTTTAGAAAACTATTTTCTTTCAGCGACCCGCAGACTTCTTTAAATTTTGTTGCTATACTATTGCGTATCGTTGCTGTGATCGTAATTGTTATTGTTATTTATTTAATTGTAAAAGCGATAATTAATAAAGAAGGCCAATGGATTTTTGGAAAAAACGCCAATAAGAGAACCGTTTATTATTCAGACCTTGAAAAAAATATTCACCTTTTAGATTTTGAAAAACTAATTAAGGAAAGTCTTGAATCTGGTGAAAAACGTACTGCCATTCGATACTATTATTTATGGCTTTTAAAAACAATGGCACAGCATCATTATATTGAATGGGATATCGAAAAAACAAATTCAGATTATCTGTACGAGATTCAAAACCCAAAACATAAAGAAGAGTTTACCTATTTGTCTTATCTGTACAATTATATTTGGTATGGCGAATTTGAAATTGACGATACCACTTTCAATAAAGCCGAAAAACGATTTAAGAATGCTTTAAAAACCTTTAGCTAATGAGTAAAAGTATTAAAATATACATAGCTGTACTGGTTTTTATTCTAATCTTAATTTTAATTGGAGATTATAACCAGCAAAAACCAATTGACTGGCGCCCAACCTACTCTGTCAACGATAAAATCCCTTTTGGGTTATATGTTTTTGACAAAGAAATTGGCGGTATTTTAAAGAAACAAAAAATCCAAAGAATTGCTGCTGTAACGCCGTATGAATTTTTAGACTCCAAGTATGATGACGATACTTTGGTTGAAACCTATAAAATAAAAGGAACTTTTGTCAATATTTCGCAACAAAATAACATCGACGATCAATCGATAAAAGAGCTGATGTATTTTGTATCGCACGGAAATAATGCTTTTTTAAGCATGGCAAATTTCCCAAAACCTTTATTAGACAGTTTAAAGTTTGAATATACTTCGAATTTATTGCAAACTCAAAATGCTTCGGTTTGGCTGGCCAATAAAAAAGTAAGTCCAAAAGTTTACAAGTCAACAAGTGATATTGCTGATTATTTTTCTAAAATAGATACTTTAAACACAACCGTTTTAGGTTATCAGGGAAATCCTAAAATAAAGAAAAACATCAATTTTATAAAAGTGCCTTATAAAAATGGATACTTCTTTCTGCACATGCATCCTGTGGCTTTTACAAATTACAATCTGCTGAAAAAAGATCGTTATCAATATGCTGAAAATGTGTTATCATACATACCAAAAGGAGATATTTTTTGGTACACAAAAATGCAGCATGACGAAAATATTTCCGGATCTCCGCTTCGCTATATTTTCAGTCAGCCGGCTTTAAAATGGGCCTGGTATTTATTCTTAATCGGAATGTTGATTTTTATGATATTCAATGCCAAAAGAAAACAACGCGTTGTGCCTATTTTACAGCCATTGTCCAATTCGACCATAGATTTTACCAAAACAATTGGAAACCTCTATTATCAGGAAGGCGATCATAAAAATATAATTGATAAAAAAATCATTTATTTCTTAGAAAAAATACGAACCGAATATTTAATTGATACCACAAAGTTAGATGACGATTTTATAAAAAAATTGCAGCATAAAACCGGAAAAGATGAAAAAGATATTCAGGAACTTGTATTTTTAATCAACGAACATCGAAATAGTTACCATGCCAGCATTGAGGAAGATTTAATCCGAATTAATAATGCCATCGTAAAAATTTTACACTAAATAACAGCTGCTAAAAATTAAAAAAAGCAGCAAAAAAATAACCAATTCAAAGAAAACATATAGATCATGGACGATATTAATACACCAGAAGCAGAAATCACAAATGAAAATGTAAATTTTGAAACCCGAATAAACTTAGCGCCGCTTTTAGATCATGTAAATGCGATCAAAAAAGAATTAGAAACCGTAATTGTTGGGCAGCATAAAATGGTCGATCAGCTTTTGGTTGCGATTTTATCAAACGGGCACGTTTTGTTAGAAGGTGTTCCTGGTGTGGCAAAAACCATTACGGCAAAACTGCTTGCCAAAACTTTAAATGTCGGCTTTAGCCGAATTCAGTTTACGCCGGATTTAATGCCTTCTGATATTTTAGGAACTTCTATTTTCAATTTAAAAAATTCAGAATTTGAGTTCAAAAAAGGACCAATCTTTTCTAATTTAATTTTAATTGATGAGATCAACCGTGCTCCGGCAAAAACCCAGGCCGCTCTTTTTGAAGTTATGGAAGAGCGCCAGATTACTATTGACGGTTCGGCTTATCAATTAGAAGCTCCGTTTTTGGTTATTGCAACACAAAACCCAATTGAGCAGGAAGGAACGTATCGTTTACCTGAGGCACAGTTAGACCGTTTCTTGTTTAAAATTACGATCGATTATCCAAAATTAAACGAAGAAATCCAGATTATACAAAGAGAACATTTGCTGCAGGATCATGGTAAATTAGAAGCCATAAAAACGATTCTTTCAGCAGCTGAAATAAATCAATATCAAGGATTAATCAAGCAGATTAGAGTCGAGCAAAACTTATTAGAATATATTGCCCGAATAGTAGTAAACACACGCGAAAATGCCTTTTTATATTTAGGAGCTTCGCCTCGTGCTTCGATCGCGATTTTAAATGCTTCTAAAGGTTTCGCCGCCATTCACGGACGCGATTTCGTAACTCCTGAAGACATTAAAGAAGCGGCAATTCCGGTTTTACAACACCGTGTTATCGTAGCACCGGAACGCGAAATGGAAGGGATTTCGAGCTCAGAAATTATTAAACAAATCATCGAAACTGTAGAAATTCCGAGATAAGTGTTCAGTTTTTAGTTTACAGTATTCAGTCGCAGTTTACAGTTAGACTGAACACTAAAAACTGAAAACTGAGACTGGAAACTGCGACTGAAAACTGAGACTGAAAACTGAAAACTGAGACTGGAAAACCTTTAAACAATAAAAACATTGAATTACAATAAACTATTTTTCGTATTCTCACTTTGGATTCTGGCGGTCAGCTTTAAACCATCAGATAAACCTGCTTTAGAAAACGGAAAGAAAACATTTTATTTCGCAACTGACAAACAACAGCTTGAAAGTTTACTTCGTAAAACCTATGAATGGGTAGAAACTAAAAATTCAAACCAGGATTTTGATCCTGTTGAAAATAAAAAAGGAGATAAATATGTTGGCTTAAACCTAAATACGCATAAGAAAAGATTAGAAGAACTTAAAAAAACGAATTTCTTCTCGCAGCAATTTTTAGACAATTACAATAAAATTGCACTAAAACTTGATGCCAACCTTAAAAGTAAAAAGATAGAATGGCTTGTTGGAGATATGCCACCATTTGGCGGTGATTCTAATGCGTGGTGCAACTGTCAGGATTATCCGGATGCGTATTGGAAAACAATGGCAGTTAACAATGTCAAAATAGAAAACAATAAGGCTTCTTTTTACTGGACTTGGTCATGGAAAGGCGATTTTAAATATAAAGCTGAAGCAGTAAAAGAAAATGGCGTTTGGAAAATTTCTTATCTCCAAGGCTTTAATTTTGATGAATTTACTAAAATATATTAGCAAAACATAAAAACTAAGAAACTTGAAATTTATAAAATCTTTATACCTGAATAATTTCTTCTTCTATGTGCTTTTAGGCATTATAGCATTATTTGTCTGCGCTTTTATATTTCCGAATTTATACAATGCAGTTTGGTTTGTGTTTTTGATTTTAATTACTTTTCTCGCGCTTGATATTTTGATTTTGTACTTAACAAAAACAGGGATTGAGGGCGAAAGAATCGCACCCGAAAAGCTTTCAAATGGAGATTTAAACCCAATAAACATTCAAATTAAAAATCATTATACCTTTCCTATCTTAGTTAAGATTATTGATGAAATTCCGTTTCAGTCTCAGATTCGGAACTTTAAAATGGTAAAAAACATAAAAGCATCAGATCAAGGAGAATTTGGTTATGATCTTCGTCCAACACAACGCGGCGAATATCATTTTGGTTATTTAAACATTTACGTTTCTTCGCCTTTACGATTGATTTCGAGAAGATTTTCTTTTGCAAAAGATCAAATGGTGCCCACATATCCGTCGTACATTCAGTTAAGAAAATACGATTTACTGGCATTTTCGAATAATTTATTTCAATACGGAATCAAAAAAATACGCCGAATTGGACATACCATGGAATTCGAGCAAATTAAAGAATATGTTCAGGGCGACGATCTTCGAACTTTAAACTGGAAAGCTACTGCAAAGAAAAATGCCTTGATGGTCAACCAGTTTCAGGACGAAAAATCACAGTCGGTTTATATGGCGATTGATAAAGGACGTGTCATGCAAATGCCTTTTGATGGTTTAAGCTTATTAGATTATGCGATAAATTCGACTTTGGTTTTATCAAATGTAATTCTAAAAAAACAAGACAAAGCCGGCCTTTTCTCTTTCTCTAAAAAAGTAGAAAACCGAGTTTTTGCTGAAAGAAGAGGCTCACAGATGCAAAAAATCCTGGAGACTTTATACAACATTAAAACTGATTTTTTTGAAAGTGATTACAGCCGTTTGTATGTTGATATTAAGAAAAACATCAATCAAAGAAGTTTAATTATTCTGTATACCAATTTTGAAACCATGGACGGTTTAAATCGGCAGCTTCCTTATTTAAAAGGAATTGCAAAAAACCATTTATTGGTTGTGGTCTTTTTTCAGAATACAGAATTAAACGACATCATCAATACAAAAACCGATACCATTCAGGAAGTTTACGATAAAGTAATTGCTGAAAAATTCATGTTCGAAAAACGACTTATCGCTAATGAACTAAAGAAATACGGAATACACTCGGTTTTAACACAGCCTGAAAATCTAACTTTAGACGCAATTAATAAATATTTAGAAATTAAGTCGAGAGGGATTTTGTAAAGATGTGAAATGTATGTTGTGAAAATGTAAAATGAGTATTATTAAGACATCAAGTTCATAGCTTAAATTTAAGAATGATTAAAAATCTTTGAACCTTTGTTTCCATGAATCTTCGTAAATCAAAAAATATGAAAAAATCAATTTTAATTCTATTCATCTTAACAAGCTTTTTATCTTCTGCACAAAAATCAGAAAACATTATCATTATAACTACTGATGGTTTTAGATGGCAGGAAGTTTTTAAAGGATTAGATCCGGCGATTGCTAATGATAAAAAATTCAATCAGGGAGATAGTACTTATATCTATAAAAAATATTCGGCTTCAGATTTTGCAGCTTCGCGCCAAAAAATCATGCCTTTCTTTTGGTCAGAAATTGCATCAAAAGGACAAATTTACGGTAATCGTGATCTTGGAAACAAAGTGGATGTTTCAAATCACTATTGGTTTAGTTATCCCGGCTACAGCGAAATCATGACCGGAAACGTTGATGTTAAAGTAAACTCTAACGGTTACAAAGCCAATCCAAACGTAAATGTTCTGGAATTTTTGAATAAACAATCCAAACTAAAAGGTAAAGTTGCCGCTTTTGGCGCATGGGACGCTTTTGACCGAATATTAAATGAAGAAAGAAGCGGGTTTCCTGTAATTTCTGCTTTTGATAATGTGGGCGGCAATAAACCAAATGCAACTCAAAAACTGCTAAACGAAATGCGAAATAACTCGTATAAGCCATTTCATGAAGATGAATGTCTGGATGTTTTTACGCATTATCAGGCAATGGATGAACTTAAAACCAAGAAACCAAAAGTATTATACATCGCTTACGGCGAAACCGACGAATGGGCGCATCATGGTCATTACAGATCTTATTTAGACGCTGCAAATCAGGTCGATAAATGGATTGGAGAAATCTGGAATTTTGTACAAAACGATCCTCAGTATAAAAACAAAACTACTTTACTTATTACCGTTGATCATGGACGCGGCGACAAAATAAAATCGCAATGGACAGACCACGGAGCTGATATTGTGGGTGCATCTCAAATTTGGTTTGCCGCAATGGGACCGGAAATTGCACCAAAAGGCGAAATCAAAACCGATTCTCAAGTCTACCAAAAACAATTTGCCCAAACCATTGCAAAAATCATGGGCTATAATTTCACAACAGATCATCCCGTAGACAGTGAGGTTAAAGAAGTTTTCGAAAAATAATTTTAGTTTTTTTTTCGCCGCGAATTACACGAATTTACACAAATTTATTTTGGTTACCCTCAATTATAATTCGTGTAAATTCGTGTAATTCGTGGCAGAAAACACTTCATCTCTAAACCTACAAGGTTTTAAAAACCTTGCAGGAAGAAAAAAACTCTGTACCTTTGGGCCTTTGCAACTTTGAGCCTTAAAAAAAATGAAACAAATCACTTCGGTACAAAATCCGTTTATAAAATCGCTTGCTTTATTACAGGAAAAAGCAAAAGCCAGAAAGCAGACCGGAACATTTTTGATTGAAGGACAGCGTGAAATTTCATTAGCAATAAAAGGCGGTTACGAAATTGAAACGATTCTATTTTTACCTGAATTAGTTACCGAAAATCAAATCAATAAATTGGTTGCTCAACCAGTGCAGCTAATCGAAATCAATAAAGAAGTTTATCAAAAACTGGCTTACCGCGATACTACCGAAGGTATTTTGGCTGTAGCCAAAACCAAATCTTTAAAATTATCTGATCTAAAATTATCCGATAATCCATTAATTTTAGTAGCCGAATCTCTGGAAAAACCAGGGAATGTCGGCGCTGTTTTACGTACGGCAGATGCAGCAAATTTAGACGCTGTTTTAATCGCAGACCCAAAAAGCGATTTATACAATCCAAATATTGTGCGTTCCAGCGTTGGCTGCTTGTTTACCAACCAAATTGCTACCGGAACAACCGAAGAAATTATTGCTTTTTTAAAAGAAAAAAAGATCAGCTTTTATTCGGCAACTTTACAAAATTCAACTTCTTATCATACCCAAAATTTCACAACTCCAACCGCTTTGGTTGTGGGTACAGAAGCTACCGGCTTAACGCAGAAATGGCGTGACGCCGCAACTCAAAACATCATTATACCAATGCAGGGAGAAATCGACAGCATGAATGTTTCGGTTGCCGCTGCAATTTTAATTTTTGAAGCTAAAAGACAAAGAGGATTTTAGATTAATTGTTAATTGTTAATTGTTAATTGTTAATTGTTAATTGTTAATTGTTAATTGTTTAAAAAATCGCTCTGCTCTTTTTTTTGGAATTTGGAATTTTTAAAATTGGAATTTAATTTTAAGTCTCTTTTTCAGTTGTCAGGCTGAGCGAAGTCGAAACCCTTTCCAGAGACGAAAAATCCAAAAATTTCACCCTCAAAAATCTAAAATCTAAACTCTAAAATCAACAATGCAATCCCTTGCGTATGTTCGAACTTATTCTTATTTTTAGTACTTGAACTATGCCGTTATGATAGAAATAGATATTGAAAAAGAAAACAAAGCGATTGCGCAGGAATACAAGGAATTACTTCGAATTAGTTACCAGACTTTAACCCCTACTGACAAAAAATTAATTCGGAAAGCTTTTGACGTTGCCGTTGATGCTCACAAAGAGCAAAGACGCAAATCTGGCGAAGCGTATATCTTTCATCCTATTACAGTTGCGAAAATTGTTGCCTCAGAAATTGGTCTGGGCGCGACCTCTATTGCCGCGGCTTTATTACACGATGTTGTTGAAGATACACCTATGACGGTGGAAGATATTGAGCGTTTATTTAATCCGAAAGTTGCTCAATTGGTTGAAGGTTTAACTAAGATTTCGTTAGTTCAAAAAGACTTAAATGCATCCATGCAGGCGGAGAATTTCAGAAAAATGATTCTGACTCTGAACGATGATGTACGCGTAATTTTGATAAAACTGGCCGATCGTCTTCATAATATGCAGACCATGGATTCGATGGCGGAATACAAACAAACCAAAATCGCATCTGAAACGCTTTATATCTATGCTCCTCTCGCCCATCGTTTAGGACTTTATAACATCAAAACCAAATTAGAAGATTTGGGATTGAAATATACAGAACCAGCTGTATACAATGATATTGTAAGCAAAATCAGAGAAACGAAAGAAGAACAGGATGCTTACATCAAAGATATTTCGGATGTTTTAAAGAAATCTTTAGATGTCGAAAATATCGATTATATCATAAAAGGCCGTCCGAAATCTATTTATTCGATTCGACGTAAAATGCGTGCGCAAAATGTAAGTTTTGACGAAGTATACGACAAATTTGCACTTCGAATTGTTTATAAATCAGATCCACACGATGAAAAATTCATTGCCTGGAAAATCTATTCGATCGTAACAGATCATTACAGACCCAGCCCAAGTCGTTTGCGTGACTGGATTTCATCTCCAAAATCGACTGGATATGAAGCACTTCACATTACCGTTATGGGACCAAAAGGCCGTTGGGTCGAAGTTCAGGTGCGAAGCGAACGTATGGATGAAATTGCCGAAAAAGGATATGCAGCACATTACAAATACAAAAATGGCGCAACAGAAGAAAGCGGCTTAGATGTCTGGCTGAATTTACTTCGTGAAGCATTAGAGAATCCGGAAACTAATGCGGTAGATTTTGTTGAAGATTTTAAAATGAATTTATATTCAAAAGAAATCTTCATCTTTACTCCAAAAGGAGAAATAAAATCGCTGCCAAAAGGTGCAACTTCTCTTGATTTCGCCTTCAGCATACACTCTGAAATTGGAATCAAAACAAGAGGAACTCGTGTAAACGGCCGCCTTGTTCCTTTAAATCACGAATTAAAAAGCGGTGATCAGGTGGAAGTTATAACATCGGCCAACCAAAAACCAACCGTTAACTGGCTGGAATATGTAACAACTTCACGAGCAAAAAATAAAATTAAAAACGTTCTTAACGAGAACACCAAAAAAATTGGTGAAGAAGGAAAAGAACTGCTTACCAGAAAACTTAAACATTTAAAAATTACACTTAACGAACAAGTAACAAACGAATTAGTTAACTTTTTTAAATTAAAAACCAGTTTAGATTTATTTTACCGTGTTGGAATTGGTGCGATCGAAAATCAGCAGTTAAAAGATTACGCCGCCCAAAAAAGCAATACGTTTATCAATTTCTTTAAAAATAAAATTAAAAGAAATAAAGATACAACTGCTGCCGAGGATATCCACAGACCAGTTATCAGCAGTAATTACGACATGCTGGTTTTTGGAACAGAACATGATAAATTAGATTATAAACTTTCACAATGCTGTAATCCAATTCCGGGCGATGATGTTTTTGGTTTCGTAACCATAAACGAAGGCATTAAAGTGCACAAAAAAGATTGTCCAAACGCTATTGGAATGCAGTCTAATTATGCCTACCGAATCATGAGCGCCAAATGGATCGATTCGTCGCAAGAAGAATTTAAAGCCATTATCAATATTACCGGAATGGATGTTTTAGGACTTACGAATCAATTAACCCGTGTAATTTCGAATAATATGAGCGTTAATATTCAAAGTATTTCTTTGAGTACCGATGCCGGAATTTTTCACGGACAGATTGCCGTTATTGTTCAAAACAATACCATTTTGAAAAAAATGATCAATGCTATTAAGAAAATTGACGGTGTTGATAAGGTTACAAGAGAGTACAGAACCTAACTTTTTAGGGAAACTATAAGTTTTTTGTAACGAAACTTTAAACCCGAAACTTTTATTCATTAAAAATAAAAAATTATCTTTGCAGGATATGACACTTATTTCAACTGACAACACTAAGAATCAAGAAATTGTAAAAAATGTTTTTACAATGTATCTTGAACAAAAAGGGCATCGCAAAACTCCTGAGCGTTATGCTATACTTCAGGAAATTTACGATAGCGAGGAACATTTTGACATAGAAAACCTATACATCAAAATGAAAAACAAAAACTACCGTGTGAGCAGGGCTACGCTTTACAACACGATTGAGTTATTGTTAGACTGCGCTTTGGTTAGAAAACATCAATTTGGACAAAATCAGGCTTACTACGAAAAATCATATTTCGACAAACAGCACGATCATATTATCATGACAGATTCGGGCGAAGTAATTGAATTTTGCGATCCAAGAATTCAAACCATCAAAAAAACGATCGAAGAAATTTTTGATATTGAAATCACAAATCACTCGCTTTATTTCTACGGAAACAAAAAGCAAAGCTCACAGTCTTAAAAAAAGACTTTTTCAAAAAAATTAAAAAAAGAAAATTAACTACATAATCAGTAGGACAACTTAGATTGTCCCAACGCAAATTAAAAACAGAATGACCGTAGATTTATTACTAGGATTACAATGGGGAGATGAAGGTAAAGGAAAAATTGTTGACGTTCTTACCTCAAATTATGATATTATTGCACGTTTTCAAGGAGGACCAAATG
>Ga0157370_10007762_pt1 | contig 11630 bp, 9 predicted proteins | sample C35metaG_FD_113463 | JGI IMG/M metagenome (GOLD analysis project Ga0157370, IMG submission 113463) | Corn rhizosphere microbial communities from Kellogg Biological Station, Michigan, USA - C3-5 metaG | ecosystem: Host-associated > Plants > Roots > Rhizosphere > Soil | place: USA: Michigan... | reverse complement strand
GGCCATTATGGTTACCGTTTCCCCGACATTTTCAAATAATTGAAAAAAAATTCTGTCCTTCGGTAGAAAAAATTTCAAAATAGAATTTAATGCCATGCAAATAAATTTTCGCAAAAGTATACTTTAGTGCTTTAATTACGAGAATTCTTCTTTTTTAATGGAATAGTAGCATAAGAAAATAGAAGATTTAGGTCTTATATAATTTTGAGGAATTTAAAATGAGCTTTTTATTTAATTATTCATAAAAAATGAATAAGCATTCGGACTAAATAAATTGCCAGATAATAAAATGTGTCTTAAACCAGCTTCTCTCATATTCGGGTTTTGATGCAAAGGCATTTACCAATGGACTTTTTCATTTTTCATATTACTTCAATGTAAGTTTGGGTATTAATACAGTTCCTTGTGTTATTTCATCCGTACCTCTTACCAATAATGTATCCCCTTCTGTTAAGTTACCGAAAATCTCTGTTTTATTATCAAGAGCAATTCCATTGCGAATATCTAGCCATTCTGCTTTCCCAGCTTTTAATCGGATAATAAAGCGTTTTTCCTGGTTGGTTGCAACTGCAGTAGAAGGAACCATAAAAGTTGGCGTAGGCCTGCTAAATTCCAAGGTTGCATTGGCAAACATGCCTGGCTTTAATTGATTGCCTTTATTTGTATAAAGAAACTCCCAGGTTTCAGTACGATTGGTAAGATTTAACGCACCTGATTTACGGGATAGGTTTGCCTCAAATTGTACTCCGGGATATGCATCGACAGTGAAATGGACGGATGAACTATCAGGGTCAGCAGAAGTATAAGCTTCCGGCACGGGCAACCTTAAACGCAGGGTACCATTATTTTCAACTACAAAAATAGGCTTTGCATTTCCTGTTCCCACCAAAGTGCCGGGGTCAACATTTCGTTGAGTAACTACACCACTGAAAGGAGCCCGGATTACCAGGTAATCTTTTAATTGGGCATTGGCGTTGCGCTTTGATTTTGCAGCTTCTAATGTAGCACTATCCGTCATCATCTGGCTTTTAATTCTTTCCAATTCCCCGGCGGCTATTGTACCTTCAACATTTGCTGCATTCATGATACGATTGTATGCATCCAAACTTCCTACGTACTTAGACTTTGCTGATTGCACATCCGAATTTACCTGGGCATAATTGGCAATCATCTCAGGTGCGTCCAAAACAGCCAACACTTGTCCTTTCTGAACCAAATCGCCAATATCCACTTTGATGCTTTTTACATAGCCGGAAACCTTAGCATATATCTCGGCTTTTTCCAATGGCAGTAATTCTCCCGGAAAGGAAACTTCCTTATTGAAAGATTCTTTTTTCAAAATAAAAGCTGCAACGGAATCTGTTCTGCCTGTTTGGATTTGCTCTTTTGTCTCTTTGTTTTTACAACCTGTTGCAACAAAAAAAGTTGTAATGGTAACAATCAATATGCCGTTTATATTTTTCATGCTGATGCTGATTTTATAATGTAGAATTATTTGTTTTATTTGCTTCGTAGTAAATACTATTCTCATCTTCGGGGTCAAAGGAAGGGTTTTTGTACGGTTGCTTTCCAATTACATGAGAATATATCATTGGTAAGAATAGTAATGTACTAACAGTAGAGAATATTAAACCACCAATTACTGCTATCGCCAAAGGAGCAGTTTGGTCGCCTCCTTCACCTAAGCCTAAAGACATCGGTATCATCCCTGCTATCATAGCAAGATTTGTCATTAATATAGGACGAAAACGATTAAAGGTGCCGATGATGGCAAACCCGGCTGAATGGTCTTGCTTACGATGAAACTCCGCGTTGGTAATAAACAAAATAGCATTGGCAACTGCCACACCAACAGCCATGATAGTTCCCATATAGGATTGTATGTTTAATGTTTTTCCGGTAGTCAGCAACAGCAATACGGAACCGGCTACTACCGCGGGAATGATAGAAAGAATAGTAAACGATAATTTGAAAGATTGAAAGTTTACGGCAAGCATTAACAGTATCACGATAATGGCAATCAATAACCCGGATTGCAATTCATTCATGGTTTCATTGAGTAATTCTGCCTGGCCTCTTACCATTATTTTTACGCCTTGTGGAAGCTGGCCTAAAGAGGCTATCGTAGTATTTACTTCTTTGATGGCTGCACCTAAATCTTTATTATAAATATTGGCAGTAATGGTAATGAAGCGTTGCTGATTGATACGATCATATTCACCGGGGGATGTAATTTTTTGCATGGTAGCAACATCTCTTAAATAAACAGGATTACCAACATTGCCCGAAACTGGTACCAGTCCCAGTTGTTCGTTGCTGTTCATCCTATATTGCGGATACTCCACCTGCACCTGGTAAGCTGTGCCCGAACTTTTATCTAACCAATAATTGGGTTGCGTAAACCGGCTTGATGAAGTAGCTGCTACTGTTGATTTACTGATTTGATCAACTGTTAATCCTAATTGGCCTGCTTTCACCCTGTCAATGTCTATTTTAATACCCGGGTAATCTAATGGTGTTGCAATTTGAACATCCCTTAAATAAGAAATGGCTTTCAGTTTATTTTTTAATTCATCCGCGACTTTTCTTGATTGAGTAAGGTCTCTGCCTAATACTGCAATTTCTATGGGGTTGTTGGAGCCTAAGTTTAAAACCTGCTCTACTAAATCGCCTGGCTCAAAAGATATTGTTGCATCAGGAAGTGATTGGCTCACTGCTTTTCTCATTTGTTCTTTAAAATTTTCAATGCCAATACCTGCATCCTTATTAAGGTTAAATTTAATTACAGATTCCTGTGGGCCGCTTGTCCATAAATAGACAAGGTTAATTGGAAAGCTGGAAGGTTGCGTACCTATAAAAGCTGAACTTGTTGCTACGTTCCCTTTAGTAATGCTATCTGCAATATGCAAGAGTTTTTGAGTAGCTTCTTCGGTACGTTCCAACCGTGTTCCTGTAGGCATTCTCAACCGTACCTGCGCCTGTCCTGCATCTACTTTTGGAAATATTTCTGTGCCTGTAACGTAAAATAAAAAGGCTGCTAATCCAACGGAGCCAAGAACATAGACCCATGATTTCCATTTGCCCTTTTTGATAAATTTTTCAAGCCAGTGAATATAATGATGCCTGAATTTTTCAAACCTGCTTTCTTTATCATGCGCATGTTGCAGAGGTGATTCATTTTTTAATAACCAGTTGGCAGCTACCGGCACAAATGTAAGTGCAAGAAAAAATGACGCAATCAGGGAAAATCCTACTGATAATGATAAAGGCATGAACATTCCTTTAGGAACACCTGACATAAATAAAGCAGGTGTAAACACAGCCAATATGCTGAGTAAGATTAATAGCAATGGACCGGCTATTTCACGGCAACCATATAATATTGCTTTGCTCTTAGGTTGCCCACTTTCCAAATGTTGATGGATGTTTTCAATAGTAACTGTTGCCATATCCACCAAAATACCTACGGATAAAGCCAAACCACCCAACGTCATAATATTAATTGTTTCACCAAACAAGTATAGCATAGTGAGCCCCGTAAGCAATGCAAGGGGAATTGTTAGCACTACGATTAAAGCGCTTCTTTTGTCGCCTAAAAAAAGTAATACCATTAATCCTGTGAGAATGGCTCCAAGGGCGCCTTCAAACGATAGGCTCTTTACAGAGTTTATTACATAACCAGACTGGTCAAACTCATAAGATACTTTAATATCGCCTGGTACTGCTGCCTGCATATCCGGCAGAGCCGCTTTTACTCTTTGCACTACATCCCAGGTTGAAGCATCAGAGCGTTTTGTAACAGGAATGTAAACGGAGCGTTTGCCATTAACCAAAGCATAACTGGTAGTTATATCTGAACCAATATCTACACTGGCTATGTCCCGAATGTAAACGGATGGGCCTGCACCTGTTCTTATGGCTACATTTCCCAATTCTTTTACATTGTCTACAACCGCATTTTGCGACGTAATTAAGGTTTCATCACCCACCCTTACATTACCTGCAGGGGTTATGCTGTTTGCTTTCACTAAAGCCTGTACTATCTCATCGGGTGAAAGACTGTAATCTCTTACTTTATCGGGGTCAACTTTTACAATAACTGTTTTCTGATTGCCGCCAAATGGAGGCGGTGCAGACACTCCAGGAAGTGTGGCAAACATAGGTCGTACCCTGAATAGTGCAAGGTCAGAAATTTCACCTAGTGTACGGGTCTCGGAAGTAAATACCAATTCTCCTACGGGTACACTGCCTGCATCAAAACGGGTAATAAAAGGTGGCACTGTGCCGGGTGGCATAAATGCTTTGGCTCTATTTACATAACCTACCACTTCTGCCATTGCCTGGCTCATATCGGTGCCTTCATTAAACTGTATTTTAATAAGGGCTGCTCCCTGTATAGATTTTGATTCTACATACTTTACGCCGGTTATATATAAAAAATGGTATTCATAATAAGAGGTAACAAAGCCTTCCATTTGCTCTGGCGATAATCCACCATAAGGTTGAGCTACGTAAACTGTCGGTAATCCTAACTGAGGGAAAATATCGATCCTCATTTTTTTTACAGCCATGTACGAAAAAAACAAGATAGCCAGAATGGCTACCACTATTGTAACGGGTTTTCGTAATGCTCCTTTAAGTAAATTCATAAATATCTTTAGTTAACCTGGTTGATAAATAAGTTTAAGTCCCCGTTCACGGCCGCTTTATACAGAAAGGCTTTCCAAACATTCATGTATGCCAGCTTGTAATCTGTTTCCGCTTTTATTAAAGCATATTGGGCCTGCATGAAATCTGAAATAGTAGCGAGACCTGATTGGTAACGGGATTGCATTGCCCTGTATGAGAACTGAGCAGATTCCAGAAACAAAGGGCTTTCTTTTACAACTTCAAAAGCGTTGTTAAGAGAAGTATCTGCCAATTCATTTTGTTTTTTCAGTTGTAGTTGAATTTCGTTAAGTTTTTCCTGATTAGATTGGATCAATAAATCCTGCTGCTGCAACTGCGGTCGTATTCTTGCAGATTGCAAAAGCGGTACGCTTAATTGTAAACCTATGCCGTAATTAATACGCTGTAAGCCTAAACCGTCAGTAGCTTTAACCGTTCCGTTGTATGAAATACCGGAACCTCTTGCATAAATGGTGCTCCAGGCGCCCAACGTTGGCATCGTTGTTTTTGAAAGCACTTTTTTACGGGCAAAACCGATAGCAATATTGGAGTTGTATAAATTAATCATTGGATTTTTAACTGAATCTATACTAAGAGTTATTACCGGAAGCTTGGAAAAGAATACAGTATCAGCAAGGGAAATGTTATTATCTGTTGCCAGTAGCTGAGATAAATAGATACGGGTTTGTTCTTTGTATTTCTGACTGTTCAACAATTCAACTTTTGCCTTTGAGTCTTCGGCTTTGAATAATGCCATATCAACACCGGGCCTTATACCACTATTTACAAGAGATTGAACCGCCCGTAAATTGGCCTCTGTTCTTTGTAAATTATCCTGATATACTTTCACCAACTCGGTTGCAGTTAATACATCAAGATATGCGTTGATGACCTTTATTTTGTGCTGGAATATTTCATTTTCTGCATCAGCATTGGCATACTGCAAACCTGCTTTAGCAAAATCAACCTGTGCTTGCCGCTGGCCAAATGTAATGGGTTGCCAATTAAGTAAAAGGCTTGTAGTACTACCAAATACTCCATTCATATTATTGCCTGTTGAAGGAGGGCCACTGATAGGTATAAGAAATTGCGGATATGCCATACCGGTAATATTGTTATAGGTGGCATAGTCCATTTGGTAGGATGCATCCAGTGAAGGAATCAATGTACTCTTACTTACATCTATACCTTTTTGCGCAGCCTTTATATCCAGCATTTTTGATTTCAGTAAAGGATAATTTTTTTCTGCCAGTTGCAACAATTGTGGCAGTGTTGTTTGTGGTTGTTGTGCAAACCCTTCCAGGTGCAGCAACAGTAGCAGCAAACAACAACTAATCTTTACACTTTGATATATTTTCATTCTTTTATGTTTATCAGTTTTAATTATTAAATAAGGCCTACGCCCAAAGCAAAGGCAATAACAAAAAGCATAACGGCAACGGTTAGCTGCATAAACTTCAGGGTAATTTTTTTGAGCATTCTTTTACCAATTAACGAACCTCCTATTGCGGCAAGTGTTGCTGCAAAAACATAACTCAGCTTTTCATGGAGGCCGGTTTCTGAAAATCTTGTTGCGTAAACAGAAAGCCGTGTGATATCTACAAAAACAGATAAGACTGCTGCAGATGCAATGAATGCTTCTTTTGATAAGCCTGCTTTAATTAAAAAAGCGCTTCTTAATGCTCCCTGCAGGCCGGAAAGTCCGCCAAAAAAACCACTTAGTAAACCTCCAATTGGCAGCTTGTTTTTACTAAACCGGATTGCCTTTAAAGATGGGAGGATGTCGAACAGCGCAAAGGTAATAAGCAAAACTGCAATGATAAATTTTACCAACGTTATGTCAAATCGTTTTGTACCTATGCTATAGGAATAAAGAGCTGGAAGATTTGAAATATTTATTAATAGCCATGCACCAGCTAAAGACGCAAGTATGGCGGGGATGCCAAACCGGATCAAAACTGTTTTATCTGCTTCTCTACCAACAATTGCTGCGATAAGAACATTATTAAAAAAATGGACAATGCCCACCAAAGCAACAGCTACCTCTGCCGGAAAGAAAATCATAAATACGGGGGTAAGGATTGTGCCTAGCCCAAACCCGGAAAAGAAAGTAAGGATAGCTATTATAAATGCAGCTACGGACAAAATAATTATTTCCATTTTTGTTTCTCTATTTGCTTATCTACCGACCATCTGCCACCTCCTTTGATGATTAAGAAAATACTTCCCAAAAGCATCGACCAATCGGTACGACTGTCGTGCAACATTGGCCAGAAGCCATTATCGCTCAAGAGTTCGACTTTTGTTGTGGCTATTGAAACAAGCATAATGATAAGTAATGGAATAGCTGCGAGCCGTGTGAGTAAGCCTATTAAAACCAATGTGCCGCATACTATTTCGAAACTGCCCACAAACGGCCCTAAAAAATCAGGATTGGGTAAGCCTATTTTTGCCAAGCGGCCTGCCCCTAATTCATCAGCAAATAAAAATTTTTGAATGCCTTCAGAAAGAAAAACGATACCCACCATTAGCCGGATTAACAGTGTAGCTACATCATTATCCGAACGTATAATTTTAGAAAACATGGTTAGTGAATTTATATTATACATAATCAAACAACGCCATGAATCCAAAGTCCATGTGAAGCTGCATATGGCAATGCATTAAAGTTAACCCCGGATTATCTGCCGTGAAATCAAGGTCCATCTCCTGGAAACCACCTAACATGGCAACATCTTTTATGATACCTGCGGTGGGTTTACCTCCAATTTTTGTAATCTCAAAACTGTGCCTGTGTAAGTGCATAGGGTGAATATCATCAGACGCATTGCGCATGCGCAAACGATACCGCTTTCCCTCTCCCAGGTGAAACATCGGCGACATATTCTTCATGTTAAATGCAACGCCATTTATGGTCCAGCGGTTAAACCCGTTTTCAGCTCCGTTTTGTTTAGCAAACAACATATTTATTACTTCATCGGGCGGCTGTGCTTTACCGTTATTCTTTCCAAAAATGGTATAGTCCCATATAAATGGTGCTGGTGTTTTCCATTGCGGTTTCCCTGTATGATTTGCATATTCTATCACAATACCCATACCGTTGCTCCTGTCATCATCAGAAAGGTCACCCATTACCCATACGCCCGGATTTTTCATTTCCACAATGGCAGATATGCGTTCTGCAGTGCCCACCCATAGTACAGGAACTTCTGTTGGATTGGGTACCGGGTTTCCATCCATCGCCACCACTTTAAAATGATGCCCCGGTAATGCAAGGCTCCTGATTTCAGTGGCACTTCCGTTAAGAATATGGAATAGTACCCGTTCTCCCTGCTTCACACGAATAGGCTCACCATGGCCCAGTTGGTGGCCATTGATGGTAAAAATATTATAGCCTACTTCATATCCTTTTGTTTTAATTGGCGATGCATTTTCGGCTTTCTCCTGCATGGCTGCTAAATCGGGAATTATTTTACCTGAGAGAAAATCCATTGCCATATCACCTCCTCTCATAAAGGAAGGCTCAAACTCTTTGAGTACAATAAATGCTTCCCGGTCATAATTGCCCGGTTCATTTTTCGGTTCAATATAAACAGGGCCAACTTGCCCGGAATATTGCCCGGCATTTAAATTAGCTCCTGCGACAAGGTGGGTATGATAAAACCTGAAACCAGCGGGCTTAGGTACAAAGACTTCGCGGCGCATCCCATGAGCGGGGATATAAGGCGTGCCTTCTTCTGCAGCGCCGTCAACCTCTACCGTCAAAAACTGTCCATGCCAGTGCAATTGTTCCGGAGTGTCAGTATCATTATAGATATCTACAATAGCCTTTTGCCCTTCTTTAAAGCGCAATAGAGGACCAGGAACCTGCCCGTTGTAAGTGGTGGTTGAAATTATATGTTGCGGGCCCACCTCTATCAACCCTGTGCCTATATGAATTGTATAATCGGCCTTTTCATCCTGTTGCGTTGCATCAACAGATTTTAATGAAACCCTATGGCTATTGGTTTTAATCAGGGTTAAAGCAACCATCGGCAAGCTACTGACAATTGGTAGGGCCAATCCGGTTGATTGAATAAATTTCCTACGATCCATAACTTAATTTTTTAAATTATAAAGTCATCTGAAAATGAATTACCTGCTGTAGTAAAATAATTATTTGAATTTGGTAATTAGAACCGATGCCGTAAGAAAGCAGTATTTCACCTTATAAAGGTGGTACAATAAGATTCACTGATTTTGGTACATTTGAAAATAATATGGTACGCAATCTAAAGGCTTCGGAATGCCTTAGGTGTTTGCATGGTATGGCGTTTGAAATATTTAACGAAATGCGAAGGGTCGTTAAAGTCCAGATTAAAGGAGATTTCTGAAACGGTATTGTCGGTATAAATCAACAGGCGCTTTGCCTCGTTGATAATGTGTTCAGCCAATACTTCGGCGGCAGATTGATTGACGGCTTTACGACAGGCGGTATTCAGGTTTTGCGGAGTAGTATTTAATCTGCCTGCGTAATAGGCTACATTATTTTTTATTTCAGCGCTTTGGCTAAGCAAATCCCGGAAAGAATGAAACAGGTCTGCCATTAGTTTTACTTTACTCATACGAGGCTTTGCCACTTCCAGTATCTTTGCCAGCAGCGCTTTTAGCAAGCCCTCCATCAAAGCAAAGCTGTTTTCATTCGCTACTTCGTTTTCTTTACTCAGTAGCTGGAAAAGCTGGTTAATGGTATCTGTATCTTGCACCTGCAAGCTGGATAAGCTGCTTACCCCGGTTAATAATACCCTTAGTTCACTATCCAGGCTCTTATCACTAAATCCTTTTTTCAAAATCAATACATAGCCTTTTGGCACCGTGAGCAGGTTCCAATGATGTACCTGCTCCCTGCGAACAAAAAATATAACAGGTGGCTGAAGGGTGTATTTTTTATAATCGATAGAATGTGTGCCCCTTCCTTTTGATAGATAAATAATTTCAAAATAGTTATTGTGCTTGTGGGGTTCTGTTTTCCTAATGTCTTTCCTGAAGGGAGCAACCTTAATGAGCTTGTCTGTTTCACTTTTATCTTTTATTTGCAGACTTGAATGCATTTACAGTATCAAAAGAGTTTAGACAAAAATAGATATTCAGTTCTTATTGTCTTAAGTTTTATTCAGGATTATTAGTTCTGAACGATATTGTGGCCAAAGACTAAAAAGACCCGCCAAAGAAAAATTATTTAATACATACTTCTTCCTCCTATTTCATTTTCATAACGTTTAGGTAACATTGGCTTAACCCAATGGTAACATGGGAGAGGTTTCTTTGCAAAAAAATTACATGAAAACTATGTTTACAAGAAAAGGAGCGTTGCTGATTATGTTTTGCATTGGCCTTTTATCAGCCAATACCATTAAAGCGCAGTTCACCAGCAACTCTGACTCCGCTTTCAGGGCTGGAACGCCCAATACAGGACAACTATGGGGGTATTCATTCGCAGATTTATATTACAAGAGTCATGCCGATACGTTAAACAGGGGTGGTGGCAACCAATATACAGGTATACCCAAAGGTAGAAACGCCTTTCAGATAAGACGGGTTTATCTGGGATATAACTATAATATCAGTAAGAAATTTTCTGCTGAACTGTTGCTTGAGGCTGCTAACGGAGCAACCAGCGGCGAAGCATTGACGGATAACAAACTGGCTTTTTATATAAAGCTGGCAAATTTACGGATCAAGGATATATGGAAGGGAACTGACCTCGTTCTTGGCCAGATAGCAACTGTTAGCATGGCAATGAGATCTGAACCCATATGGGGTTACCGATCTATTGAAAAAACACTTATCGACAACCGTGGTACTCCTTCATATGATCTCGGAGTTGCATTACAAGGTAAGTTCGATCCGGCACACGGAAATTTTGGGTATAATCTGATGGTCGGTAACGGAACCGGCGCTAAGCCTGAAGGGGATAATTACAAATGGCTCTACGGTGATGTGTGGGGAAAATTCCTTGATAAAAAACTCGAGGTAGATTTATATATGGATTATAACCGAATGCCTTCGATAGGGGGTATGCGGCATTCCAGGAGCATGATTAAAGGTTTTGTGGCGTATACCATTCCAAAATTTACCCTCGGCGTGGAGGCATATAGCAACAGGCTGCAAAATGATGACCAGGCAACAGAAATTTCTACCGGAAATGTTGATGTTTTAACGGTGCAGGCAACAGGTATCTCAATTTTTACGCACGAGCCTATTGTAAAAGACAAATTAAATTTCTTTGCCCGTTTCGACGCTTTGAATCCGGATAATAAAATTGACAACAGTAAGTATAATAAGTATGTTGGCAATACCGGCGGTTTTAATGACCCATCTACAAAAGAAAATTTTATTACAGCAGGTTTGGATTTTACACCCGTAAAAAATGTGCACCTTATGCCAAACATCTGGTATAACCATTACACTAACCAGGGTTTTGCGTCTAAATATGACAGTTATGACCTTGTATACAGGCTAACATTCTATTATGTTTTTGGGAAGTAATTTGTTTAAAAGAAAACTAAAAAATCGTATTAATATTAAAATAACAATCATGAAAATAACAACAAAAATCAAAAATATTTTTTTTGCCGCCTTATTATTAGGCGTTGCCGGAAGTATAACACCAGGCTGTAATGGTAATTCCGGAAAGGAAGGTAGCAGTGACTCTACTTCAACAGCATCAACTAACGGAGACGATAAAACGCTTTTAGGAGCGGGCAGTACATTTATTTATCCATTATTCTCCAAAGAATTTTCAGAGTATAACAAGCTTACGGGGCTAAAGATCAATTACCAGTCAATTGGTTCCGGCGGCGGTATTCTCCAGCTAACTAATAAAACCGTTGACTTTGGTGATTCTGATGCACCTCTAACCGAAGAACAGGCCCAAAAAATGGGTGTTCCGGTATTACACATACCCATGTGTTCAGGGGCGG
>Ga0157370_10007760_pt1 | contig 11631 bp, 9 predicted proteins | sample C35metaG_FD_113463 | JGI IMG/M metagenome (GOLD analysis project Ga0157370, IMG submission 113463) | Corn rhizosphere microbial communities from Kellogg Biological Station, Michigan, USA - C3-5 metaG | ecosystem: Host-associated > Plants > Roots > Rhizosphere > Soil | place: USA: Michigan... | reverse complement strand
AGTCTGCCGCGTCGCGCGCGTGGCGCACTGATGCCAGCGGAGCTGAATGTGTGGTCAGGCATTCACCGGCCGAGTAGCGCGATTGGATGGCGGAGATAGTGATCCATCCCGCGAACGGAGGCAAGAGCGGGCGACGAGGGGGCGACGTCGGCGCGGTGACCGTTGCCCTGTGCGAGGACCCTGGCTTACGCGGCGCGGAGCGGCGCCACATCAGAGCGGTGAACCGGAGCTGCCCCGAATTCGCGTAGCACGCAATTGAGCGCCGCCACAGTCAGCACAGCCGGTGCCGTGATCTCGATGCCGGGCGCTTCTCCCTTCGCCGAGAGATCGACGATCAGCTCAGGCTCGACGCGCCGCGTCCGAACTGCTTTCACGCGTCCGCGGCGCGGCAGATAATAACAGGCGGCCAAGAGCCGGCCGTGACGATACGTCACTTCGAGGTACGCTTGCTTCGTCCCTCGACGGGATAGGAGGTGACTACAACCAGAAGGTGAGCAGTTACGCCAGGTTCCACGATGACCTCAGAGGGCGCGCGCCGATGCCGTGTGGTAATGATCCAGCGATCAGGGACCACATCGGGGCGCAAACCAGTGGCTACGGACAGCATGCGTCGTACCGCGACCTCGTTGAAATCGCGGTCAGACTAAGAGCGGAATTATGCGACCATCTTATGCTGCGCTGACACGCGGATCGCTACTCGAGCAGTAGCGTGATTGCGGCGGCGCGGCGGCGGCCGCAACTTCATCGTCTTTACAGACGGAGGCCGCGTCCCCGCAGCCACAAACGTCTGTTAAACCGCAGCACAATCAGATACCATACTTTTCTTCGAGAAATGCGGCGTGCTCGGTCTCCAATGTTGCTGCAAGCTCCTGCCAAAACCTGACGCCACATCGCGCGCGCAGCCGTGCATTACGAATTGCCATGTGCACGCTCCACCATTCTTGCAGCAGGTCCGGCCGCCTGAAGTCGATCACGACAACGAGCCTCAGATGCAATTGGGCAGCAGCCAATACGTTCCGGATGAGCTGGTACGAGTAGAAGTGGGTAGTATTTCCGGGAAGGAGGTCGACCTCGAAGACATCCTGAAACGCCTTGTAGTGGAAGACGTGGGTCTTCTCGCGAGATTTGAAGTCCGCCTCCGTCAGCTTGGCTTCGACAAGAGTATCGCCAAGGCGCATGTCCACTTCGGTCTCGTCAGTACTACCGGAGAGCAGGTCCACTCGAGGGTTGAAACCAAACGCCGGCTCTGCATTCGGCGGGTCTGCGCCGAGCACCACGGCCGCTCGGGCCGAGGCCGAAGGAAGGCAGAAGATGTTCATCAGGAGGGCATCAGAGCTGTTGCTGGAGTCAAGCTCACGCGCCCACGAGTGGCAGTCCGGCGGCAAGGAGCGCAGTTGGGAATGAACCTTGTTCAATCGAAGCTGCCAGGCCGGGTGCGAGGTGATTCCCGCCCAAGCCGCCCGAAAGAAGTTGCCATGGGTCCGGCCATCGTCTGATGGGCGAAAAAGGAGAACCGGCGCCCGGCCAACGCTCCTGTAGGCAAGTGGGGACTTCGCGGCAGGAAGTACTTCCGCGCGCTCACGAAGCTCCTCTCGCAGGGCATCCGCCCAGTTCATGAAGTGTTCCTCGCGGTTTAACGCCACAGGTCACCGGCACGCGCCGGCCTTCATGCGCAATGATGCCCAATCCGATTCGATCTCGCCAGCCACGCGCATGGTGGCCCCCACGCGCGTGCCCGGTGCAAAGGATTCGTCAGGCGGACCGCACGAGTGACACCGTGTACGTGTACGTCCGCTCCGGCCGCGTGCCGTCCCACTCATCTCGGAGTCGGCCGTAGCGCTCATCTGCCGGACGGAGCGACGCGTTCCCACTGGAGCGCAGGCGGCTCAGCAACTCCGATACGCTCCCGTACAACTCCGCCTCGCCCTCGAGGAGCATCGTCCAGGTCTTCGAGCGGGCATCGATCGCGCGCTCCAGCTCCAGGCCCGACCAATGGACGATCTCGATGAACGGAAACGCGTTGTCAATGGCATCGAAATCCATGAGACCGGTCGACAGCACCGCCGCCGCAGCCAACTCAAGCTGGCGGCGAGTAATGGCGAGGACGCCATCGTGGCCGCAGAAGAATGGCCCCAGGTCATAATCATTCTTCGCTCGTGCAAAGGTCCTGACGCGAAACGCGAGTGGCAAGCCGCCATACGGCTTCGTCTCCGACGGCGACCACAACTGCACGTTGAGCGTGACACGGTCGGGGAAGACCAGATGGTTCACGGAGTCATCCGACTGAGTGACTGGTTGAGTGAGCGAGCGAGGCTTTGTCCTCGATGCGAACCGACAGGTCATGACAGGAGACGTTAACGAGTCGCTACTCCTCAGCAACAAAGGAGAGATCGCGCGACAAGGCGTAACGTTCATGGCAGGTCCGACAGAGCCAGTGATCATCCGGATCTACGTACCCGTGCGGATCGCCCGGCCCGCCAATATGTGCGCGGCACAACTCGCAGTGCTCGTGGTTCCAACCACCCTCCCGGACGCCGAGGTCCTCCGCTCCCTCAGGCAACGCCCAGCCAAGCGGCTGCCATCCTACCACACGACCATGACGGAAGTAGCGCGCCGGCTCCGCGCGAAATGTTCGCGGCTCCCATCGACCCGAGAGGATCATGCTGACGTGATAGGCCTGCCAGTACCCGTCGATCCACGGGTACGTCGTACCCGGAGTCAACTCGGCCGCCATGTCGTCATCCGGGCTACGAAACTCCACCAGCTCTCCTGGCGCGACCGGAATCCGGGAGAGGGTGCCGACGACAGACGGTGCGTCGGTGCGGTAAAGCCAGCCCATGTCGTTCCGGACGCCTTGCACATGCGAGAGGTACCCGGTCAGCACGATGCCGCCATCACCGCGCCGGCTAGCGTCGATTGTAAACTGGGGAAGCTCTGAGAGATCCATTTATTGCGATGACGGGTGTTGAGGCTTGGCGCCGAAGGCAGATTGTGAGCGATGACCGCCTCCGCATGCCCTGGCGAGGAGTATACGCCGATGAACTTTACATCCTCGTCGCTCGTCGGAAGATCATGAACATGTTGAGCGACGAAGACCGTCATGACGGGAGATCATCGAGAAGGAGTTCGACAGAGCGACGCAGCAGCCCGCGCGCGGACGTCACAGGCATGCCAGGCCGGTAGAGAGTTGCTTCTACCGCGACGGTTTCGGGGGCGCTGACCTCGGCGAGCAGCGCGAGGATCTGGTCGGCGTCGACCGGCATTCGCCAAACCTCGCCAACGAGATCACCGGAGTCGGAGAGCGTGCAGAGTGTGCTGTAGCGCTTGTAAAGATCGAGAGCAGCGAACGTCATCCGAGCGTCCAGAGAGCAATCTGGTGAAACAGCGTCGCGACCGGCCCCACCGCCGTTCAACGGCCAACAGGCTGACCTTCAGTCATATGATCGGATTAGTCAGCAGGTCGGGATACTTGCCTGATCGACGAACGGTCTACGAAACTGACGCGAGCGCTAGTCGTGAATCTTGCCCCGTCAGTATTCGCACGACTGTCGCCGCTGTGAGTAACGCAGTTGCGTACCCGTCCCACAGTTTCGCTCCTTTCCATTCAATACTCTGATAGCGCTCTTCGACCGGCGGGAATACTCCCACCTGCGGCAGGACTTGCCCAAAGTCAGAGTTAGGCGCTATCTCGAGGCATCGCGCTGCCAAGAGATCAAGACGGTGGCCATACAGTTTCTTAGCCGTCGTTTCAGTCAGGCCATCCTTTGCCGCGAGAAACGCTTTTAGGAAGATCTCTGCCGCGAAACGGGACGCCTGAATTGCATTGGGGCTTGGGACCGACATTAGAAGAAGTGGCGCCACGCCTCGAAGTGTATTATACGCCGATTTCATCAGGGAACGACCGAACTCGCTATAGCACGCCGATCGCTGGGCGTCGTCGAAGTGGAACGCAACGTCGACGGAGTCTGCGAATACGTTCATGAGCATTGCAACCGCAGCTGGATCTGTAGTCATTCGCGAAACAACAGCGCGTGGCATCGAACTGAGCAACTCGACAAGGTCCAATCGGACGGTCCCGAAAACAATCGGCACACGAAGAGGCCAAAACTCAGCGTCGTAGTAGAAAGCGCCAAGGTACATAGGTCCAAGCAATTGTGAGCACGTCTTAGTATTTGCGGCGAACCACTCGAAGATTCGTCTGACGTCCGGATGTTCGAGGTCGAGGGGGGCGCCAGTCTCCTGCGCCCACAGCAACCACGCGCGCCATGGGCGTCCCCGATGCGCAGTTCCGTCCTTGGCCATTTCTGCGTTCAAAGCCTCAAGCCATTCTTCACTAGGGGCTCTGGTCATTCGTGGTTCACCACGCCTCCGCGTTGCTGGCTAACGTATCATTACTCGGCTGCAACTCTCACAATAAATGAGGTTCAAGCGTGATGTTTCTTTGATCTTGCCGTGCCGCTCGACTCTTCATACTCTCCGTAAACTCCCATGGATGGAAAACGCAATAGTTCCGGTCCTTACGAAGAAGGCGGTGCCCACATGCTTCGCGATGGCGGATCTGATAGAACGCCGTTCACCTGACGTCAGGCAGAGAGCCGCGTTCGCAAGCGCACGACTTGAGCGCGGACAAGATCCTCCGCTGGGTGAGCGCGTTGGGCGTCAAGAACCATTCGACCTTTCCCCCAAATCCTGCGCGCCTCCCGATGGATGTTGCCCTGCAATCTATGCCTCTGCGATCCGCGACGAAGGCCACATAGCCGCCATTCTGCTCGTCGCGAAAATACCATTTGAACCTCGAGTCCCATGGTTTGTCCGCCTAATCACGCCCGAAGGCAGTGGCGCCGCTTGAGGCCAACTATCTTTGTTTGCCGACGGGCACTATTGGGCGTCGCTAGCCTCTGTTCCCCCGCAGGAAATCAGCGAACGTGTCTCGACTTACTGAACTCATTTCCCAAGTAAAAGCAGAGGACCCGCAGGTGGGCGCGGACCTGGAACGGGAGTTCAAAGCGCTGTCGTCGCGCCTGCCGTTCGGATTGAATTTCGAGCGCCACCGGCCGGAGGCAGTCGAGCTACCGCTGTGTCCGATTCGGAAGGGCGTCAAAGTCCGGATTCTGGCCGAGCGTCGGTCTTTGAAGAAGGGTGACCATCGTCTGTGGCAGGTGGTTAGGGTCGCTATCACTGGCAAACGCGGGGTCGCCGACTTGCGGCTGCTCGGCGCCGCGACGAACGAGGCGCGGTCGGTGCCCCTCGAAGATCTGGTCGTCGTGGCAGAATTCAAGGACACCATCTATCCCGGACTGGTGAGCACTGGGAAAGTCGAGCGCGGCGCGAACAAACCGTATCACACGGTGATCAACGGCGAGAACTACCATGCGCTCAAAGCGCTGACGTGGACGCATCGCGGAAAGGTTGACACAATTTACATCGATCCGCCGTACAACACCGGCGCGAAGGACTGGAAATACAACAACGACTACGTAGAGGGCGACGACCTCTATCGGCACAGTAAGTGGCTGGCATTCATGGAGCGGCGACTCCTGCTCGCGAAAGAACTGCTAAATCCTGCGGATTCGGTGCTCATTGTCACGATCGATGAGAAGGAATACCTACGCCTCGGGCTGTTGTTGGAGCAGGTCTTCTCCGAAGCAGATGTGGCAATGGTCACGACCGTCATAAGTGCCAAGGGGGCAGTGCGCCCCGGACGGTTTTCGCGCGTGGAGGAGCACATCTTCTTTGTGTTTTTCGGGTCGGCCAATGTGCAGTGGTGGAGAAGCAACATGCTGCCCATGAGTCGCGACGAGGATCAGCGAGAGGCGGCTCAGGAGCTTGCACCAATAGAATGGCTATTACTTCGTCGTCGCGAGCCAACGAGCATTCGTGTTGCCCGTCCGAACCAGTTCTATCCGATATTCGTCGAGGAATCGACCGGCCGCATTTGCTCGATTGGAGATCCAATTCCACCAAGTGTTGACCGCCAGTCCGTACGAGGCCCCGCCGGGACAGTGACCCTTTGGCCGCTAAAACCCGACGGAACAGAAATGCTTTGGGGGCTGACGCCGGATGTGTTGCGGCGGAACTTGGCCGAAGGTTTCGTGCGCGTGAATAAATGGAATCCGTCGAAGCGCACCGGCTCAGTGCAGTACCTGCAGAAAGGGGTCATTGCGAGGATCCGATCGGGGCAAATTGAACTGACCGGAAGAGCATCGGACGGATCGGTAGTAGGTCACGTAGCGATTGGCGCGAGTGCAGGAACATCTCCCAAGCGCGTGTGGAACATGCGGTCGCACAATGCCGAGACCGGGGGAACCAACATGCTATCTGCACTCATTCCCGATCGCCGTTTTCCCTTCCCTAAATCTGTCTATGCGGTGGAGGACGCACTGCGTTTCGTAACCGCCAAGAGAAAGGAGGCGCTGATTCTGGACTTCTTTAGCGGCTCCGGTACTACGACGCATGCGGTGATGCGACTGAACCGACAAGACGGTGGTCGACGCCAATGTATTTCAATCACCAACAACGAGGTCGCTGCTGAAGAGCAGAAGGCGCTGCGTGAACAAGGACTGCGCCCCGGCGACCCCGATTGGGAGCGTTGGGGCATCAGCGAATACATCACCAAACCCCGCATCGCAGCCGCCGTCACGGGCAGGACTCCGGACGGCGAGCCCATAAAGGGTGACTACAAGTTCACCGACCAGTTCCCGATCTCCGACGGCTTCGAGGAGAACGCCGAGTTCTTCACGCTGACCTACGAGACACCCGTCGCCGTCAGCCATAACATGGCCTTCGCTCGCATCGCGCCGCTGCTGTGGATGCGCGCGGGTAGTCGTGGGTGTCGAATCGAGAAGCTCCCTGCCGCCGGGTGGGAAGTGGCAGAGACATACGGCCTTCTCACCGAGCTCGATCAGGCGACGCCATTTCTCAAGGCCGTCCGGAAAGCAAGCGAACTGCGGATCGCCTATATCGTCACCGACGACGAGAGGCGATTCCAGGCTCTCGCGCGCCGCCTGCCGGAAAGCGTGGAAGCGGTACGGCTCTACGAGTCCTACCTGACCAACTTCGCCTTCGCCAACGGAAGCGAGGAATGAAGGTCACCCTCAAGGACTACCAGGACGACGCGGTCCGCGAGATCCTCGTCAACGTTCGCAAAGCCCGCAAACGCTGGCGCGAGGACAAGGAACGGCATGCGTTCTCGCTCACGGCGCCGACGGGCGCGGGCAAGACGGTCATGGCGGCCGCGGCGTTCGAAGCGCTATTCCACGGCGACGATTCGTACGATTTCGACGCCGATCCCGGCGCCGTCGTGATCTGGTTCAGCGACGATCCGTCGCTGAACGAGCAGACGCGCTTCCGCCTCATGGCCTCCGCTGACCGGCTCCGCAGCACGGACATGGTCGTAGTTGACAATAGCTTCCACCGCGCGCGCTTCGACCCGGGAAAGATCTATTTCCTCAACACGCAGAAGCTCGGCAAGAAAAGTCTCCTAGTCCGCGGCTTCGAAGAACGCGAGGAGGACCAGCATGGCTTCCCCGAGATGCGCCCGGACATGCGGGCGCACGCGATCTGGGACACGATCCGCATCACGATTGAGGATCCATCACTCACGCTCTACCTCGTGCTCGACGAGGCGCACCGCGGAATGGGCACCGCCAGTCGAGCCGCAGAGGTGGAGAAATCAACTCTCGTGAAGCGGCTCATCAACGGCGACAAGGGCGTGCCAGGGATCCCAGTGGTGCTCGGCATCTCCGCCACGATCGAGCGGTTCAACCGCGCGATGCAAGGCGCGAAGGGGCGTATTACACTCCCGGGTGTCCAGGTTGACGCGACCCGAGTCCAGGACTCAGGCCTGCTGAAAGACACAATCGTCGTAGACATCCCGGACGAGGAAGGTCAGTTCGACACGGTGCTGGTGCGGCGCGCCACGGAGAAGCTCGAGGAATCAGCAGACGCGTGGAAGAAGTACATGAAGGAACAGGACAGCGGTGAGAGCGTCGTGCCGCTGATGATTCTTCAGGTGCCCAACACCCCGAACCACAGTGAGGTCGGGCAGTGGCTCGACACCATCTTCGAGCGCTGGCCCGGCTTACCGGAGCACTCCATTGCTCACGTGTTCGGCGAGCACACCGCGCAGACATTTGGCAGGCACACCGTTCCGTACATCTCCCCAGAGCGCGTTCAGGACGACACCTGGGTGCGCGTGCTCATTGCCAAGGACGCAATCAGCACCGGCTGGGATTGCCCGCGCGCCGAGGTGATGGTGTCGTTCCGACGCGCGGTGGACCGCACACACATCGCGCAGTTGCTCGGGCGAATGGTGCGTACGCCGCTCGCGCGTCGCATTCCGGGTAACGACCGTCTCAACTCCGTCGACTGCATGCTGCCGTTCTTCGACGAGGAAACCGTCAAGAACGTCGTGGATGCGCTGATGCAGGGAGGCGGAGATGTACCACCGCTTGGCCGCGTGTTGATCAATCCGGTCGAAATGAAGCCCAATCCGGCGGTGCATGGCGCGATCTGGGAGAAGTTCACCTCATTGCCCTCACAGACGCGGCCTCAACATGGCGCCAGGCCACCGAAACGCCTGACCGCTCTCGCGCAAGAGCTGGCCATCGATGGCCTGTTGCCGAAAGCGGGGCAGAAAGCGCACGCGGCAATGCACAAGTCCTTGGATGCGTTCATCGCAAACGACCTGTACGAGTTCAATGCCAAACGGGAGTCGGTCCGGACCGTCGAGGGTCGCACGATCGTGCTTCACCTCAGCGACGGTGAAACCAGATCACAGGCATTTCAGACGGAAGCGGATGCGGCCGTCATCAACGATGCGTACCGCCGCACCGCGCGCATCATCAGCCCGGACATCGCGCGCACCTACACCGAGCACCGCGCTCGGCAGAAGCCCGACGCGGCTGACGACTTTGAGGATGCACTGATCGAGGCGCGTGAGGACATCGGCGCGCTGGGCCTGATGGACAATCTCGAGGTGTACATCGATACCGAGGCCACAAATCTCGCCGACGAGTGGTTAAAGAAGTACTGCGATGAAATGAAGCACCTCCCGGACGACCGGCAGGAAGCCTATCGCGAGATCAGAGCGTTGAGCCGCGAGCCGCAGGATGTTGACCTTGCCCAGCCTGTATCGCGCTGGGAGCCGACGGCGGCACGCGAGAAGGATGGTGGTGAAACGAGCCTGCCTACCTACCAATACCACCTCCTCTGCGACGATCAAGGAGCGTTTCCGGCCGAGCTGAACGAGTGGGAGAAGGCGGTCCTCAAGGCCGAGATGGGGCGCGAGGGGTTCCGCTTCTGGTACCGCAACCCCGGTCGCCCCACTCAGGATTCACTAGGCGTCGCGTACACAGATGGTGACGACACAAAGATTCTTCGCCCGGACTTCGTGTTCTTCGCCGAGGACTCGAAGGGCGGGATCGTGGTGGACATCGTGGATCCGCACAGCATCGACTGGGCGGACGCATTGGCGAAGCTGCAGGGCTTGGCAAGCTACGCTGCGACGCATGCTGATGTATTTAGGCGGGTTGAGGCGGTTGCCGAGGTGAAGGGAAAGCTGCGTGTCCTCGACCTGACGCGCGGGGATGTTCGGAAGGCGATCGAGGAAGCGCGCGGAGCGGGCGCGCTCTACGAAGGCGCATCGGCCAGGAATTACCCGGGCGCGACACCCTCCGGCACACCATAGCTCACCGTCAGAATCCAGCACAGCCGGCCCTGCAATGCCCGACACACCGGCATTGCGATAGAGCAGACCGGGCGCATGACGCCTGAGATCACCTGAGAGAGAATCAAAAAAAGTGCGGGGCGCAGCCCCGCGCAATCCGTAGCTCCCTTGTCAGATGCAGCGTTCACTAGATGACCGCCTGTCAACCCTCTTCCCTGGGATCAATCACGACGTAGCGTCAGCGCCGGATCCAAGCCGGGTCACAGCCTCATTCATTGTGTAATGCACAAATTGTTTCCCGAGCTCAGTAAGCTCGTACGGTTTGGTCTCCTCAAAGGCGCTTTCCATAGTGGAGGATACTGGACCCTTCCGGCGCACCGGCCGTTTGCGTAGAAATTGGCCGGCGGCGTTCGTTGCTCGGCTTTGTCGTATCACGCCACCGGTGCTTAGATCCCGAATGAGAAGGCGGTAGAGGTCGGCCTCCGCCGAGTCCTCGCGTGGCGGTTCACCAAAGATCTGATCCCAGATGTCGTAGCGTGTGATGCAGGGGTGCCGAAAGATCTCGCGAATCACCATGAAATGCGACTCGTGATAGATGTCTAGCCAGGCGATGAATAGCCGTATCACATCGTCGGGGCAGAGTCGTGTGCCCGCGGAGTTGACAAGGACATTCCGAATGTATCGACGCTTGTCATCAGTCTCCGCGTGATCCCACGCACGAAAGGCTTGCCGCACAAGCGCCAAGTACTCAGAACTCCCGACTCTCTCCGAAATCTCGGGCCCGAGCGCCTCGAAACGCTCCGACACCTCGTCGAGTGTTCGGCGTAGCTGTTCGAGCTTGCCCTGATGCTCTTCGAGCCATTCCGTGCGCAATTCGTTCTCGCGCTCTGCCCTAGCCTCATCGGGCATCGCAGCTGCGGCCGCAAGGAATCCTCCCACCCATGGAAGGCTTCCCAGCGCGGCAGCCGCGAACTTCTTCAGGGCGCGCTGCCACCCCGGCGGCTTCGCTTTCGCCAACTCGTGGCGGATGCGCGCCAATTTCGCATCGGATGGCGGCCCGACAATCTCGTCATTTGTCATGTCGTGATGTGTATGGTCATCTAACGAGGGTGGAGAAAAACCCCTTGGACGTTCTGATTCGCGAAGGGACTCGCTGGGCGATCATGGGTGAATGGCACGGCAAATCTGCAGCCTTAGCATTTTTCCGTCGAGCCCCCGAGATGGCCCGGTACAAGTACATCGACACCAAGCCGCGCTTCCCGCCTGTCGACCTGGCCCGGCAGCTCTTGCCCGGGACCTTCGAGCACGCGCCCAATCATCTGATCGAGCACGAGATCGACATCTCATACTTGGATGCGCGTTACCGGAACGATGAGACGGGCGCCCCGGCTTACCCGCCGACCATTCTGCTCAATGTGGTGCCCTGTGCCTACGCGCACGGGGTAGTGAGCACACGGGCGATCGAGCGTGTCAGCCAGGAACACGTCACCATCATTGCGCTCACTGGAGGGATCGCCCCGAACTTCACCACCATCGCCCACGTCGTGAGTTCGGTGGAAGACAAGATAGCCCACATTCTCGCAGGGGGTGCTCGCGGTCTGCGACCGGCAGGGCAGCATCGGGCGGGAGATCTTTCGATTGCTATCCCTTGGGATCTTGCCTCAGTTTGGTAGACAGTGGTTGAATTACGCTGCGCGTGCTTCGAAGGCAATAGGCGAGCAATACTCCAACGCCGAGTGCAGGCGCGCCCGGTTGTAGTAGCGCATGTACCTGCGGAGCGCACCGCGCAGGACGCGTGCATCGCTGAAGGACACGCCGCGGGTGAGTTCCGCCTTGAGCGAATGAAAGAACGACTCCATGCGCGCATTGTCTTCCGGCCCCCGCGTGCTGGCGCTCTGCACAAGGCCGAGGGTAGTCACGCAGGCGTGGAACGGTGCCGCCATGTACTCCGAGCCGCGGTCGCT